>Ga0255778_10000206_pt1 | contig 54172 bp, 71 predicted proteins | sample 071ome_31_FD_179976 | JGI IMG/M metagenome (GOLD analysis project Ga0255778, IMG submission 179976) | Coastal salt marsh microbial communities from the Groves Creek Marsh, Skidaway Island, Georgia - 071405CT metaG (version 2) | ecosystem: Environmental > Aquatic > Marine > Intertidal zone >...
AAAACCGCCTGCTAACCCAAGAGCAAAGAAGTGGATTGAAAAAGAACGATCTAAATAATTGACAAATCATAATGAGGTGATATAATATGAATCTTGATGTATGGGAAGTCTTTGAGAAATTTGAAAAGGCAAAGAATAGAAAAGAAAGGATCCAAGTATTGAAGGATCAAGAACAACATTGGGCACTGCGCGATGTATTGCAGGGTATTTTTGATGACAGGGTACAATGGAACCTACCCAAAGGTCCTGTGCCATACACTCCAAACGCAGAGGGTGCGCCTACACCCAGCACTCTTAGAAAACAGCACATGAATTTTAAATATTTCGTATCGGGTTTGAGGACTTCAGAAGATTTGCTTACGGTTAAACGTGAGCGAATGTTTGTTGATATCCTCGAATCGATAGACAGTCGTGACGCAGATATTCTCGTCTCGATGATCAACAAAAAACCACCCGTGCAAGGATTAACTAAAAAAATAGTACAGGAGGCATTACCCGGTTTAATCCCCGCTTGATTATGTGAAATCCAAATCGATAACAAGGAGACTTGCCTATGGTAGCATACCAAATAGAAAGACTAAAAAAAGACTCTAGGGAACTTGGACACTATATTCACAAGTTGAACAAAAAAGGAAAAACAGAAGCAGCATATCGAATGCAAAAGAAACAAGCATTTTTAGATGCAGCAATTGCGCAAGTCGCAAGGGGGTGATCCTAATCTAACGGCACCCTACGGGGTGCCACTAGGAACTTATTATGCCAACATATGATCTACGTAACACAAAAACTGGAGAAATCAAAGAGATGCTCCTGACCATTTCCAAGAAAGAAGAAATGGTTGCCAGCGGTGAATGGGAACAGATACACACCCGCGCACCCGCTGACGTTACTCACACCGGAAACATTATCAACAAAACCAGTGGCGATTGGAAAGACCTGTTGAAAACCATTAAGAAAGGTGCAACGGGCAATTCTTCACTATCAGACGAACAACGTAAGAAACACGGACTCAGTGTGAGCAGCATCAAAACATGACACAAACCCGTAGGCAGCAAGCGGAGTCCATGAATATTCGTCTGGACAACCTATTAACAATAGACCCTATCACACCGAAGCAACAAGAAGCGTGGGAGGCATATCGAGATGGTCATCATCTTGCTCTGCTAGGAACGGCAGGAACAGGTAAAACCTTCCTTGCTTTATATCTCGCACTCGAAGAGGTCATGAACAAGAGTTCTCCTTTCGAGACTGTTCACATCGTTCGAAGTGTCGTACCAACAAGAGAGGTGGGATACTTACCCGGAACACTGGAAGACAAACTTGATGCATTTACAGGTCCATATCGTGCTGCATGCACAGAGTTGTTTAACGACAACCGTGCATGGGAAAAACTAGTACACAACGATTACATCACGTTTGGGAGCACTTCGTATATTCGTGGAGTGACATTTAACTCTAGCATCGTGATTGTGGACGAGTGTCAAAACCTAAACTTTCACGAACTTGATTCCGTTATCACGAGAGTGGGTCAAGCAACAAAGGTTATTTTCTGTGGTGACTATCATCAGACAGATTTTAAGCAAGAGAAGGATAAAGAAGGTATACATAAGTTTATTGAGATCCTTGACAACATGAGGCATTTCAGTATAATAAACTTTGGTTGGGAAGACATCGTGCGATCTGATTTCGTGCGTGACTACATAATGACAAAAGAATGGATGGGAATCAAATGACTGCAGGACTACACATTAGAGAACATATGAGATTGTACCTAGAAGGACAGCGAGCAAAGCACGTCTGTAACTGGGAGACATTCACCGCCAATCCCGTAGGGGTGGCAGAACATGGCGACTTCATGGAGACGCTAGAAAAAGAACTAGAGCAAATCGCAAAGTATGATGAGTTGCTCGCAACATTGGAGACATTAAATGGATCGTAAAGCAGTATTCGAAACACTGAAGGTAGACGAAGGTGTAGTATATGAGGTATACGCAGACCACCTCGGACTTCACACCTTTGGTGTTGGTCACCTCATTGTAGAAGGTGACGCAGAGTGGGGTGCCGAGTTCGGTACACCTGTATCAGAAGAACGGGTATGGGAATGTTTTGAGAAAGACCTCGACGTTGCCATCTCCGAATGTCATGTGTTATACGGAGAAAGCAACTTTGATGAATTTCCCGAGGAAGTCCAAGAAGTTGTGGTCAATATGATGTTTAACATGGGACGCCCCCGTTTGAGCGGATTTAAAAAATTCAACAAAGCACTACAAGGTTTTGATTGGAAAACCGCAGCAGTTGAAGGACGGGATTCGAAATGGTATCGACAAGTTACGAATCGTGCTGAAAGATTGATGTCTCGTCTGGAGGCAGTCTAATGGCAGGACGTGGAGGGGTGGGCGGTGTCGTTCGCCCCGAACGCAAACCTAAAGGAACTTCTATTGGCAGTGGTAATTTCAAAAGAGCATCGCTGAACAAAAAGAAGAAAGCAAGTTACAAGAAATACAGAGGGCAAGGCAGATAGTAATGGCAAAGTATGGTCGTTTTGATCCGCGAAACAAGAAAAAAACTAAAGATAAGTATAGGTCAGAGAAGAAGCGAAACGTTAAGAGTGCCGCTTCCGAAAAGACCAACCATAACAATCTTATGAGAGAGATTGAGAAACGTTATAATTATTGAGCATGTATGCTACTACAAAATCGACACCTTACTGGGGTGTCTTTTCGGGATCCCTACTTAAATATAGAGTGGACCTTAAAAGACTCTAATATTTTAGTTAGAGGTACTCCCGGCGCAGGAGACTTCATGTTCACGATGTCTTCTGCGTTGTATGTAGCAAACCTCCTTGATACAAAGTTGAACGTCATCTTCTATTGGGATCATGATGCTGACTACCAGCATCATTTCGAAGACCCTGAATCCATATTCGAAAAGATTGACTACTTTCATTCGTTGTGTTATCGTAACGAGTTGGTTACATATGAACACATATATAATTTTGATGTCAAGAACATGTTCGATGGTCGCATGATGCTCAACCTAGAACGTGATACTACAGGACATGGTAAGTATATACCGAAAGGTCTATGCAGTTGGAAGTTTAAACCTCACTTATACCGTGAACCATTTGAAAACAAGGTAGCGGTGTGGAGGTTCAAATTCAACGCCGATGTACCTAATCGTTGGAAGACAATGTATACGAATGAGCATTGGGAAGAAGCAATCAACTCAGTGCGTGAACAAGGTTATGATGTGGTGGAGTTGTGCTATCGTACACCTATACGAGAAGCATTCTACCACATACAAACTGCACGGTTTTGCATGGGATATGATGGCATGTGGCACTACCTTGCAAGGATGCTTTACAAACCTACGTTGATCACGGGGGACAACACGATTGTCAACATGCACAACCCTCAAGCAATGCCGTTCTACGAACCGAAGAAAGATGCTGGTCGTAAACAAACGTTCATGCAGTTTGCCAGTAACATGAAACGCAATATAAACCGTCTCGATGCTAATTGCAAGAGATATGTTGATCAAGTGGATGATATAATTGAAAATCGATAGAGCAGTGATAGAAGTGAATGGCGGGTGTAACTACTCGTGCACTATGTGTCCGCAGGATATGCGTACAGGTGGTAGGCACAAGGGGTTTCTCGTCAAGATGTCTCTGCAAGAGTTTGAAGACAACGTAGCAGACTGTGCTCAACATGGTCTGCGTGTAGTCAACCTCGATGGTTCAGGTGAAGCAACTCTTAATCGCAACCTACCAGAATATATCAAGATTGTCAAGAAGTATGGTGCGAAAGCATTTATCTTCTCGAACGGATATCGCATGGAAGGCGATTTCATGATGGACTGCGTTGATGCAGGACTAGACTTCTATCGCTTTTCATGGATTGGATCTCACCCGACTAAGTATGCACAGTGGATGTACAATCGAATAGGCGGGTCATTTGGTAGCACGTGGGATAAGGTCCGCCGCATGCAGGAGTATGTCGAACACACAAACTCTGATTGCGTGGTCGCTACATATCACCTGATGACTGAGACAGATCCTGTGTTGTTCGAGTCAGAACTGACACAGTATAAAAACATCGTTGAAAAACTGGGTGTCAAGACAGAGATCTGGAAAATGCACAATTGGAGCGGGGTATACAAACCCGTCAAAGATAGAGAAGGTGAGGTAAAAACTTGTGGAAGACCCTTTAGTCCCGATGTTGTTATTCGCGCTGGCGGTATTGATGGTAAGAGAGGCGCTGTTCATCCATGCTGCCAAGTCCTTGGACGAGACGAAGAAGCAGTCTTGGGTCACACTTCCGAGCAGACTATTGAAGAGATATGGAACGGACAGGGTTATGCTACACTACGGGATCAGCATCTCTCTGGTGAGTATCCTGAGTTTTGCCGTGATTGCGATTTTCTAGTAGATGATCCTGAGATCTTAGTCTGGACTAATCATGAACGAGATTTGTATAAGATGCACGGAACAGAGTTTAACCTGAGAGACTACCAGCATGCGAATTGATGTGCTAGTGACAGGGCAGTTTCCTGCTAATATTCCATGGCAGAAAATGATCGACGTGTTGTATCGTGTCGAGAAAATCTTTTTGAATATGCCAGACCATGACGTGAAGATTCGCTACCACACGTGGAGCAAACCAGAGATGCTTGCTAAGTTTGTACCACAAACTCAGATGATGATTCGTGCACGAGATCAAGTCCTGCTCACACAAGAACCAAAAGTATACAATCCGTATAGAGAACAGAAAAAGTTTGTAGACACCCCTCGATGGACAGAACAAGTCAAGAGACACGGTGGTCCTTATGTGGAGGGACGTAAGTCTAACTATCGTGCACTTCAAATCATGTCTACGCTTGATCTTATTAACAGCATCAAAGAACCACCCGACCTGTATATCAGGACCCGATGGGACGCACTGATAGACTACACGTTTGATTTCGAGAAATACATACAAATGGCAGCAGAGGGAACTGTGGTTGGGTTTCAACTCAATTGCAACCCCGAAGATCCATGGTGGACGATACGTGAGAGATTTGAGAAACATGACTACTGGGAAGAGAAACAAATCAAGAAAAATGGGTGGTGGCATCAGCACGTGTTTGATTACATGGTGATGTTTAAACCAGAACAGTTCAGATCACAGGTGATCAGTCATTGGTGGAAGCACAAACTCTTGCTTGCAGCAGAGTGGGGATGGTGGCAAGTGCTGTGTCACAACGGTGACGAGGAACCAACACCACACGTAAACGTGAATGGGATCGTACCCATTATTAGACAGATGGAAGGAATACCACATGCCTAAAAGACTGATATATCAGGTCTGCCTTGGCGAACAGGCAAACTCGAAACTATACAAGTTCTGCATCGAGAGCGTCAAAGACTATTGTCAAGTGAATGGTATCGATCATTTTCTGCAAGACTATCCTCTGCTACGCATTTCCCCTGATCCTTTCATGAGCAACCGAAGTAAGGAGGCAACTGCCAAGCACGGTGGGTTCCTGCCTATCTACGAGAAAGAGAATGCATTCAACTATTTAAATGAATACGACGAGATCGCGGTGATCGATGCTGACGTGTATATCAGACAGGGTGCAGCAAATATATTTGAATCGATGGGTGACGGTGCGTTTGGTGCCGTGGTTGAGCGAGAGATGCCATTGACCCAGCAATACCTTGAGAAGATTGTCAATTATTCTCGTATGCAATTTACTCCATTACAAGACGTGGACTGGAAGTGGAAACGCACAGGTGCACACTTTGCTAACATGGGTGTGATGGTGTTCAACAAGAAACTAGAACCCTATCTCATGGGACAGGACGCAAAAGCATTTCTCAATCGATACGAGTTCAAGCGATTCATTGATGGTATCGGTGCGTGGAAGTGGAGCACAGATCAGGTGCTGCTCAACTACTGGATCAAGAAGAACAAGATTCCGTTCACCTCACTGCCGTGGAAGTTTAACGGGTTGTTCACTGCTAACCGTGACATAAACGCATGCGACTTTGTTCACTTCTTCTTGAAGGACAAACTACCGCACAAGGGAGAGGATGTAGCAGGATTGCTGCAGATGATATGAAAGCAGTTATCTTTGACCTCGATGGCGTACTCATCGATGCAAAAGACATTCATTACAGGTGTCTCAATGAGGCACTTGGACCAGAGTATGCGATATCATACGAAGACCATCGTAACATCTATGATGGACACAAGACCCAAGACAAACTTGAGATGCTCACAGAACGTGTGGGATTACCAAGAGAACTGCACTCGTCTATCAATGCTAAGAAACAGAAACTTACAGAAATAGCACTAAAAACAGAACTGAAACCCAAACAGCATATCATTGATCTGATGGAGGAATTGAAGCGTCAAGGTTATCAGATTTCGATATGTTCTAATAGTATATCCGCCACACTATGGACAGCGGTGGAACTGACAGGACTAAAAAAATATATCTCGTGGGGATACAGCAATTGCAGCGTAGACAAAAGCAAACCCTACCCATATTTGTATTGGGCTTGCATGATGAAGATGGGTGTGCTACCAGATAACACGTGGATCATCGAAGACAGTCCACCCGGATTGTTAGCAGCAAACAGATCAGGTGCTAACGTCATACGAGTCACATCACCAGAGGACGTGACAATTGATAACATCATTCCTAAGTTAGGACAGAAAGAGAAAAAAATTATGTGGAGTTCAGAGAAACTAAATGTGTTGATACCCATGGCAGGAGCAGGTACTCGCTTCTCTCAGGCAGGATACACGTTTCCAAAACCTTTGATTGATGTCAAAGGCAAACCCATGATTCAGGTGGTGGTTGAGAACCTGAACATCGATGCCAACTATATTTACGTGGTGCAGAAAGAACACCGTGAACGATTCCACCTTGATAACATGCTGCCGCTGATCTCACCTGATGGCAAGCACTGCAAAGTGGTGGAAGTGGATAAACTGACGCAGGGAGCAGCATGCACTGCCTTGCTTGCTAAGGAGTATATCAACAACGATGATCCGCTATTCTTCGCAAACAGTGATCAATGGGTGGATTGGGATCCTGTGCAGTTCATGTATGACATGCAAGAGTCTGATGCTGATGGTGGTATCGTGATATTCAAGTCAACGCATCCCAAGTGGTCGTTTGCTGCAGTGTCTCCAAAAACTGGACTGGTCACAGAGGTAGCAGAAAAGAATCCTATCAGCGATTGTGCTACCGTGGGATTCTACTACTGGAAGCACGGGTCTGACTTTGTCAAATATGCAGAGCAGATGATCGAGGATGACGTGCGGGTCAATGGTGAGTTTTATGTGTGTCCCGTGTTCAATCATGCTATCAAAGATGGTAAGCGAGTGAAGACTAGCATAGCAAAAGGAATGTGGGGACTGGGTACACCAGAGGACTTAGAGATCTTTATACGTGAAAAAGAACTGCCAGTGTAACTATTGTGTAAACACCGGAGGATACCCTCACGTTTTTGAAGTCCCGAATCGTGAATGGTTGTGGGTTGACATTCCTAAAAATGCATCATATGTTATTAAACAAAATTACAGGGTTCAATTTTTGACAAGAGCAGTAACCGCTTGTTCCATGCCGAACGCGCTAACCCTGCAGCAAGTAGAAGAGATTGACAAACCAGTATATTTCATATACAGAGACCCAGTCGAGAGATTTATATCGACGTTCTGTTATTATTTCGTCCCCGGTAATCATGACGCATATATGGGTGTTGATTGGTTAGGGGTCACTCGATGGCAAAGACCCGCTCAATGGAAATTAGAGTTCTTATTTGACAACCTAGATACATTACCGGAAATACAAATGTACCATCACTGGTTACCACAGTCTCATTTCGTTGGTGACTGGAACATGAGAAAACTGGTATTTAAACAGCACAGACTGCACGACTATTTTGATATGAAAATCATGTATGCCAATGAGACACGCAAAGCAGGATTCACACTGAACGAGAATCAAATAGCAAAGGTCAAAGAGATCTATGCAGATGACTACAAACTTGACATGATAGAAGAGGTATAGTATGATAGTTTATTGTGTATATACAGCACAAGATAACGAGTCGATCAAAGGAATGAACCGATGTCGCAACTCAGCAAGAAAATATGACATCGACTTTCAACCGTGGGTAGGAGTATACTTTAAGAACCTGAAAGAGAAACACGAAGAACTGGGCATACGTGCGAAATACAAACCTGTTCCCGGTGGTAGCACCAGTTTCGATCAGAAGTACGCACCACAGTCACGTGTAGCAAACGGAACAACTCATTATGAATTGTATCTACGTGCAGCGAGACTGAACACTCCTATCGCTATCGTTGAGCATGACGCAATATTTCAGGCACCACTGCCCGAAGTGTTGCCAGAGAACATAAACGATTCCATCGTGCAGATCTCGTCACACAACGAGAAACAGATGACAGTGGAACTGCTTGAGACGTGTGGACGTGCGAACAAGATGCGCAAGTATGGTAAGACACAAAAACCATATCGTGATTGGTCCGAAGAGATAGGAGTCATCCCGCATCCACTATCAGGGACGAACGGCACGAGTGGATATATCATTGGTCCGGGTGCTGCGCAGAAAATGGTTGACTACATAAAGGCAGACGGTGTGGGGTTTGCCGACAGATTGAGAGAAGAACACATAGGCGAGGGCAACTTGTATTTACAGGTACCACAGTGTGTGGTTTGTCCGCATGACATAAGATCAACGAGGTTATACTAATGAGTGAATTGCTTGAGATATTTGATAAAAATGGTTGTGACAAGGGGACAACGGGGCAATACGCACACCTCTATCACACAGTTTACGAACCCGCATTCGAACCCTTTCGTAACGATCCTATCAATATCCTTGAAGTCGGCATTTGGAAAGGCACGAGTCATCAGTCATGGGTAGATTATTTTCCTAACGCACAAGTCTATGGTATCGACGTGTTCACGCGAATGAAAGAGAGTGATGTTCCAGTTCTTCAGCACGAACGTGTTCACCATCTCAAGGCAGACAGTACCTCGTATGCTCTGCCCATGCTGGTAGAACAGGCATTCGGTAAAGACATTCAATTTGATTTCATCATCGATGATGGTCTGCACACACCCGAAGCAAATGCGATGACGTTCAAGCACCTGATTCGATTCCTCAAACCTACAGGCAGGTTCTTCATCGAGGACGTGTGGGCACTGGACAAACTCACTACCGAAGAGAGTAAGCACCCTTGGATCCAGAAACCAGAATACAGCATGCTTGAATATAACAAATTCATTGCAGCATTAGAAGGATATGCAGTCAAACGTCACGATCTCCGCAAGATAAGCAAGATCACTAACAGTTACATATTCGAAGTTAGGAAAGTATGAGAGCAAAAATAATTGTCCTCAGCATGAATGCTGAATCGTTCAAACATGCTGATGCATGTAACAACTCGTCTATCACAGTCGAGAACAACTTTCAGATCGAAAGGTTTCTAGCGTCCGAACCCAAAGACGTTGACAAACAAATGAGCGAGTTTGGTATCAAGTGGAATTACCCTTGGAACGGTGAGCAAGTCACCGACTTTGCATCAGGCATGGTGAAGACAGGATACCAGACTGCAGAACCCAAGAAAAGAATCGCTTGCTTTCTCTCTCACTATCGACTGTGGAGAGAGTGTGCTGAGAATGATGAACCGTATCTGATACTAGAGCATGACGCAATATTCACACGCAAACTCGACGTGAAGTTACTCAACTCTTCTCCCGTGTCGATCATATCAATCAATCAACCGCAACCCGGTGCAACACCACAAGCATTAAAATATGAGCAGGCAGTGGTCAAGTATGGTGGACAAAAAGGATCTCGAATCGTACCCGTGCCTCTTATAAACACGTGGAACGTTCCCCAAGGATTGCCGGGCAACTCTGCATACTGGATGAAACCAAAGGGAGCACAGATTATGATCGACTTGGTTGATAAATATGGTGCATGGCCAAACGATGCCATCATGTGTAAACAACTAGTAGGACATAATAACCTTGGGTGTTTGTATCCGTTTTCTACTCGTGTTCAATCAACTTTATCGACGACAACTCTATGAGAAATTTTGTAATCGCAATCCCTCACATGGCAGCATCGATGTCAGCAGCAGAACGCTGCATGAAATCTGGTGCCAAATATGATATGAAAATAGAACCGTGGGCGGCAACAACTCCGAAGGATGACGTTCTAGCGATGTTCGAAGCACGTGGTATCAATCCACACTATTTCAACGAACAAGGCAACTCATATATTGCCAACTGCATGTCCGCATTTATGTCACACTATCGCATTTGGGAATGGTGTGACTCAAACGAGGAAGAGGTCACCATCTTCGAGCACGATGCTGTGCTGATCGACAGGATACCAACTGTACCCTATGATGCAGCAATTACGTTTGGTCAACCCAGTTATGGCAACTGGAAACAACCGACGAACATCGGTGTTGGTCCTCTCACACATAAAAACTATTTTGGTGGTGCGCATGCCTATCGTATCAAACCCAAGGCAGCACGAGCATTCATCTATCAAGCGACAATAGCAGAACTCGCAGGACCCACGGACGTATTCATCAACAAAGACTGGTTTCCATGGTTGCAAGAGTATTACCCATGGCCAGTCATAGCACAAGATGCGTTCACCACGATTCAACGTGAGGGTGGATGCAGAGCAAAGCACAATTGGGATCCCGACAAATATGGCATATATCAAGTCCAATGAGATATTCATCACCGGATGCGACTCAAAATGTGAGTGGCAACTTCAGTGGTTTCTAAAGCGATATCGTAAGCACAACGACACTCCCATTGCATTTTGTGATTTTGGTGTCTCATACGAAACCAGACTCTGGGCACAATCTGCATTTGATGAGGTCTATGAAATACCCATTCAGCACAATGCTGGGTGGTTCTACAAACCTCGTGCGATTCGACATGCACCTGCCAAAACCAAAGTATGGTTGGACACAGACATCGAGGTGCTAGGTGATCTGAGCGGCATTTTCACCCTGCTTCAACCAGAGCAACTCAATATGTGTCAAGATCGCCCTTGGATCAAGCGTCGAGGTGAGATGTGGCACAACTCTGGCACGGTGGGTGTAATTGGTACACCACAAATTCTGATTGACTGGGAGCATCGATGCGTGAATCATGCCAAGCAGGGAGATCAGGAGGTGCTGCACGAGATGCTTCAAAACGACATCTTAAGACTAAAATATATAAACACACTCCCGCAGAAATACAACTGGTTGCGTATTCAGTTGCTTGACGGTGAGGACATGGATGGTAAATTGTGCATGCATTGGACAGGCATGAAAGGCAATATGGAAATAGAGAAGCAGATTTATAATGACCAATAAAGTGATACACGTTTTAGGCAACGGTGACAAGGCAGCATACTATCAGGAGCAACCGCGTCACGGTATGAAATTACTTTGTAATATGCCACCCTTCGAAGTGCCAGCAAAAGAGGTCTATGCAACTTGCATGGTAGATTTCAAAATGATGGCAGCACTCACCGAAGGATCGATCAACATTGATCAATATATGTGGGTGCTGGGCACTCGTCCTCGAATCTGGATGTATGAGCGATCTGCATTCTATATGAAATATGCACCCAACATCAAAGAATTTTACACTCACGTGCCTGACTATGCTGGCAACGCGACCAACTTTAATTGTGGACACATGGCAGTGCATTATGCCTGTGCCAAGCATCGTGCAGACGAGGTACACCTGTATGGATTCGACACTATATTTGACTTCAATATGCGTTCTATTACGGACCTCTACCTATCCAGTGATCGGACTGATGTGAACAACTATCGATTGCTCAACAACTGGAGACCCGTATGGAGAGACATTTTTCGAGAGTTTCCAAAGACTGAGTTCATATTTCATCACAATCATTCAGATTTCAAGATTCCGAAGCTTGACAACATGCGCGTGGTAGTGTATGATAAACCTTTAAGTAAAGCACAAGAGCGTAAAGATGAATCCGATATCTCAGATGGTCGAGGCATGGATATACAACGGGTCACACCCCGTGTTTGAGCATGCCCAATGGTTTGTTTTAGACTACGAAGATCTCGATACCACCGAAATCAATGGCAAACGACAATATATAACACCGGAAGGTGACAGTTATCCATCTGTCACCACAGTATTATCAATTTTATCAGAAGAATCAATTGCGAAATGGAAAGCAAGGGTTGGTGAAGATGAAGCTAATAAGATTTCTACACGTGCTTCTCGACGGGGTACTGCAGTTCATGAACTGGTCGAAAAGTATCTGGATAACTGCCCTGATTACCGTGATGGTTATATGCCTTCTACGATTGATTCTTTCTTAGCAATTAAGGGTGTACTCGATGCAAGAATCGGAAAAATTTACGCGCAGGAATGTCCTCTTTATAGCAACCATCTACGTCTCGCTGGGCGTGTTGATTGTGTTGCTGAATTTGACGGAAAGATATCGATCATTGACTTCAAAACCTCTCGAAAAGCAAAACGTCGAAACTACATCAAAAACTATTTCGCCCAAGAAGCAGCATATGCCATCATGTGGGAAGAGCGAACTGGTATGCCTATTGAACAACTCGTTACCATCATCGCTGTAGATGATATGTACGGTGCTGGACCCGGCAATCAGGTCTATATAGAAAAACGAGATGATCACACCAAATTATTAAGGGAAACCATTGACCAATATACTCAGAGACAGCGTCAAGGATCTGCATGACGCACTTGAGGCAACTCCTTTTGCGATTCGCATGTTCGAAGGTAAACTCACCGTAGCAGAACGAAAAGCATATTATGCCTCTCAACAACCCATATTCGAGTATCTAGATCAGCACGTCTGTTCAACCTACCTCGAACGTGCTCCTATTTTCCAGCACGATATTGATGCTCTTGCAGGAGCACCCGCAACTCGTCCGATTGCGACTCACACCTATGTGTCACATCTCAAAAATCGTGCCAAAACACTCGATCCGCATCATTATGTGAACTACATGGGTTTGCTGTTTGGTGGTCAAATCATGAAGAAAATGTACCCTCAGACTACCATTTACGAATTTCCTCGCCCCATCGTGCAATGCCGTGAACTCATTCGCAATCAACATTGCCACACGATCAACTCTGAATTCATCGAGGAAGCACGACAAGGATTCCAATTCCAAATCAATATTTTTACCGAACTAGGAGTGCTGCACCATGTGGGATGAATTCATTCGCCTATCAGAATCATTTTCAATACTCTTCGAAGGACATTTTGGTAAATCACAACCAATACCATTCAAAGAGCATCCAGACCACACCAATCTCGTTTACTCCTCAGATAAACTCGCACTGGGCCATATCTCGATCATCGACAAGCGAAAAGAAAAAGGTCTATGGATGATGCATGTTGCTGCCTATGCTAATTCAGACTATCCCATGCCTGTATTCGGATATGATGTTGTAACATCTAAAACCAAGGTCACAGGTGTGTTTTTCGATGTCTCGCCCACTCTCATACCATCTAAGACAGAAAACTATTTCGCAGAACTCACACGTCCATTTAAGACAGAACGTACACGTGAACTACCACCATGGGCAAAAGAGATCTTTTCTCCTCATATGATTGCCGCAGGTATGCCCAAACCCAATGAGATCAAACAACTCTCTTATCTGGGACGTATCACTCTCACACACTGGATCGAAGAACTTCAGAATAAACAAGTACAAAGTGACATAGAATTCATTGCCCATCAAAACAAAATCCTAAAGAAATACTGCCAGAATCAGTTACAAAATACCAACTCAAAAAACGTCATGTTATCACTTGGATTAGATGAAGATTATGTCGATACATTCAAAAAATACCAATTCCCGTTTTAAAACTTCAGTTTATTGCTCGCAGTTCGGTTCACACCACCCATTATAATGATATCATAATCAATTGAGGAAGTAAAAATGAATCACGAAGCATTTGTCTATCTCTGGTTTGATGCCAAAAATCGTATGTTCTATCTGGGATATCACAAAGGACATCCCGATGATGATTATACGCATTCATCCACGATAATGGAATCGTTCACCAAAAAGACTATTCCTACCTACATGCGTCGTAGAATACTTGCAACGGGTACACATCAAGAGATGCTTGATCTTGAGAATAAATTACTCGAAAATCGTAAAGAAAAGTGCTGGGACAAATATTATAATGTCAATGTAGCATTTCCACCTCCGCCTATGTATGGTGAAGATCATCCAATGTGGAAAGGAGGAATATGGTCTGACCCTGAAAAGATAAATGAATATTATCGTGATTATTATGCTAAGAATGTTGAAAAGAAACGTAAATATGCTCGTGAATATCGACGTGAATATCGTAAAAAGAATCCTGAAAAGATGCGTGAATATGATCGTCAAAGGCGAGCAATAGATGCTGATAAGAGACGTGAATATCGTGTGAAGAATGCTGAAAAGTTACGTGAATATGATCGTAAATATCGTGAAAAGAATCGTGATACGATACGTGAAAAGAATCGTGAACGAAAACGTGAATATCGTGCTAAGAATCGTGATAAGTTACGTGAATATTACCGTCAATATTATGCTAGGAAGAAAGCAGAGAAAGCATTATAATGACTAAAAATACAAAAACTTGCACTCAGTGTTTCCAAACTCTGCCCAGAACGTTAGAATATTTTCACAGCAATGGTAAGCACTATTTTTCATCAAAATGTAAACCTTGTCATAATGAATATAATAAAAATAGAGACAATAGAACAAGAAAATGGTACAAAGAATACAAGCAAACTCTTTTCTGTGTGCAGTGTGGATTCGATGATTACCGTGCATTAGTCTTTCATCACAGAGATCCTAGCACCAAATCCTTTACAGTTTCAAATCATACTAATAGAAGCAGAGAAAACCTACTAAACGAAATTGCTAAGTGTGATGTTCTATGTGCAAACTGCCACTCAATAGTTCATCATGTGGAATAATGTGGGTAATTGTGGGTAAGCAATATCTAAATATACAAATAAAATAAGGTGCAGAATTATGCGTAAAATGTTGTGGATGTGTGCGGGATATATTTCTCTTGCCCTAGCGTATATTGGATTTGTAACACCCGGTATACCGTTCAGTATCTTTCTAGTGTTCTCTGCCTACTGCTTTGCTAAGTCTTCTCCACGTATGCATGCATGGATCTACAATCACAAGCACTTTGGACCCTTCCTCACTGGATGGGTTGAGAAGAGAATATTCCCCACCCGATTTAAGTATGCTATGGTGCTTGTCATGTCATCCTCACTTGCCTTTCTATGGTTCACCACATACAATCTTAACGCAGTACTCTGGTCTGGAATCTTCATGGCATTGGTTGCTATATGGGCATGGAGATATCCCGGTTCAGAAGAAGAATACCAAAAAAGACTTGACAAGAAGTCGTAAATGTGTTACCCTAAAGCTTAACTCGAAAGGGGGAATATATGGAATATAACGTATTCCAATATTTCATGTAAAAATGTATTGACTTCATACCGAATGTACGCGATAATATGCATATTGAATGAGAGGAGAGATTAGATCCCAACTGAATCGAGATAGAAAACAACTGAATGCTACTGGAGTCTACGGACTAGAATTTAACTGAAAGCAACTGGAACTCGAACTGGAATCTCTCCCAACCCACTTTAAAAGGAATGAATTTGAAAAAAGTTACCATAGAAACTCTTAAAAATGCACCTAAAGGTGATCCTGTGATGAAAAAAGCAGGCAAAGATGCAAAACTGTTAAGATTGGCATTAGATATTGCCGAAGTTCTAAATCGTGATTTAAAAGAACAGGAGAAAGTGTAATGTTAAAATTCGAAAATACTGCAGAAGTCGGTGACATGATTCGCGCATATGACTTCGAACCTATTCCGGGTCGTCCTGAATTCTATGTCACAGGAAAAGTGATTGAGAAAGGTCCTATCTACCATGCTGCTGGTCGATATATCTGCGATGGGTATACGATTGTTTGCCACACAGACATGGATGATGATCGTCGCTATGGGGAAACCATATATGTACCCTTTGAAATGAGTCTGACTGACTTTGATAACCGTATAGAAAACATCACAAGAGAGGTTGCATAATGGACGAGGATCTGAAAGGAATAATTGCTGGTGGTGTAGGCTTGCTAGGTATATTTGCATTCTTTGCAGCACTTGCTATACTACCATGGGGAGTGCTTTACCTATAGGGGGGGTTATTGGGACCCCTATATGGAACACCCCTTCGAATTTATCGAGCAGCATTTTTGTGATATAACCTTTTTTGGGTATATGCTATGACCATTAGATTAAAGCAAGAGATCACAGTGTGGGACAAAGCACCCAACACACCCAACCACATATACATCACTGATGGTGGTAAGCTAGTAGGATATATCCCACATGGTACATATGTTGCACAGTATTTTAATGCACCATCAAAGCAATGGAGTGGTTCACGTAGAAAATTCAAAGAGATCACATCAAAGAAACAGTTAACACAGTATTCGTATTAGTGTTTTAGTAATTCGTTTGGAGTCCCGTTTCCTTTGCCCTAAACTCGATGGAACCTTAACGGTATCGATATGGGACCCTATTTTAAAATTTTTTTTCCGGAGTAAAATTTTGCCATGAAAGGTTATCATAGTGTAGTGAAGTTCGTGAAGAGTTCCTTCATGAACGGTAAAGGAAAACCCGCACATGCTCATATAAAGAACCCTTATATTGTGGGGCAAGGTGGCATGGAGTTCACTATCACATGGCAACCCGGATTTAGACTTGAATCAGAGACCATCATCGAGAATGGTTATTTGGGCAAACGTATTCGAATAGTGAAGGATGAAGAGTGATGGAGTCGCAAGCACACGGAGTTGTATTCGAGAATGTCCTGATTGAATCCCTTACAGGAATGTCTAAGGACATGTATCAGAAGACTTTGACAGGTGGGTATACATCTGCATTGGACTTAGAGAAAGGTCCCCACGTGCCCTACAATGCGTCTGTGAAGACGTGTGGAGGTAATGGTATAGGATGTGGAGATATTCTTAGATTTTATGAACACTGCCATCACACCGACTTTCGAATGATTGTAGGACGATGGGAACAAGTGTCAAGTGATGTGAAACGATTCCATGAGATACTTGAGTTTGATATGAACAAAAGTGGAGCACTTGTCTTTGGAAACGTTCCCTACTTCATACTGAAAGAGTTCGACTCATATGTGAAGAACATTCCTCCCGGTAAAGAAGCACAGTTAGCACATCGTAGTATTTGGAAAGAGAAACGTGCGAAGATTATGTCTGACTGGAATACTGGATTGATTGCCATTGATGCAAAGATTGACAGCAAAAAGCAGCGGCGTGTACAGTGTTCGCTTGATATACGGTCGATGAAGAAGGTGCTGCCTTGGAAGGAAAGTGAGTTGGTTGAACCGTTTGAGATTACGAGTGGTAGTCGAAAGTTCTTGACAAAGAATTAAAATCGTGTATACTAGTATTTGTGTTGCAATGAATCTTTCGAGGTTTGAATGGAACACAATTAACCGTGTCCATGGGGCACATAAAACTTAAACAAAAAAGGTAATTTAATCATGACTGCATTAATTGATATCTTAAATGGTAATAAAGTCTGGAATGACTTTAACTTCGAAAAGAGTGGCGTTATGGATGATCGTATGATCGAAAAAGGCGTCACAAAAGAAACTCGTCAGGTTCCGGTAAGTGAACTGGTTCAATACGAAGTCGATCCTCGAATGCAACGAGCATTTGAGTATCTTCGAGCGATTGGGTATTTGAAGAAAGGATTTAATCCTTTGTTGACTCGTAACCCGGTCATTTTCGAACGAGCAGACGGAAGTAAGAAGATAGGAGACGGTCAACACACCGCGAGTATGCTTGCGAAAGTATACGGTGTGGATTCGGACACTCTTGTCGAAATAACCGTGATTCGTTTTCCTGATCAACTGAGCGAGCGAGAAGTAAGTCAGTTCGAGGCAGAATACTACATTACGACGAATATGAATGTAGCAACCCTCAAGAAGCAAGCCCTGTTAAAAGCAGGTTTGATCTTCGACAACCCCGAGAGTGTGTACTGTTATAACCTCATGCAAAAGGTCGGCATTATTGTCGATGACTTTGGATGCGAGGGTGGTATGCCAGTAGTTACGGCACCACGACTGTGGAGTGCCATGGGTTGGAAAGAAGGCAAAGACGATGGATACTATGCCGCCATGGAAAAGAGGTTTTTGGAGGGTGTGGCAAAGTATCGAGAGATCTGGCCAAATCAGGATCGCCTATATGCAGGCATCCTCGAAGGTTTGATCCGATGGTTAGAAGTCTGTGACGGATATCTCGGTCAAGCAAAAGGTAAGTTGGTGAAAGAAAAGTTCACTACACTGGGTTCTCCCGGTTCGATGGGACAGATGGCAGTGCCATCGGTTCTACACAAGACGGTAGGATCAGGTGTGAGTGGATATAAAACCTTTGTTGCCAATGCCATTAACCAGTATGACAATTTCTTCTTACAGTCAAACCTACCACCCACTTTCGGGATTGGTGCGGGAGATCGTAAGAGCATTGCCAGTGCTGGTCTCACAGACTTGGATCTGCTTCGATGAGTAGAATCCTAGTCCCAACGAAAAATGCACCCGAAGCAGATATCGTGTACACTCCCGAAGAGTGGGCAGTCGATATCATCGAGCACTTTTCTCCTGCGGGGGTCCTTCTGGACCCCTGTATGGGAGACGGGGCATTCTACAATAACTTTCCCGGCGACTCGAACGAATGGTGCGAGTTGAGCAAGGGTAAAGACTTTTTTGATTTCAACACGAAGGTTGACTGGATTATCAGCAATCCTCCGTGGAGTAAGATCAAAGAATTCCTTATACATAGTATGACGATTGCCAATGATATTGTATACCTTATCACGATCAATCACTATACCACCAAAGCACGTCTGCGTTTAATCAAGGAAGGTGGGTTTGGTATTAAAGAAATATACTGTGTGAAGACCCCACCTAAACCATGGCCTCAGAGTGGATTTCAAACTGCGGCAATGCACATCTCGAAAGGATGGGAAGGTGAGATCACATTGTCAGGTAACATAGGTTGAACAATGAAAGAACTATACCAGAAGTATATCCAAACGGTTTCGGATGCAGGAATGTCTGCGAACTACCCTACCATCGTTGGATTTCTCGAAGAGGTCAATAGTCGCGGTTCTAAGATTGTTGCAGACCTTGGAAGTGGTATTAGTTCCATGGCAATTGCTCACGCAACAAATGTCGATAAGATATACTCCGTTGATTCCGAAGAAGTCTGGTTAAGAAAATCAGAACAGTTCGTTGCAGACAACGTAGGTATTAACGAAAAACAAGAGTTCATGTTGTGGAAGGATTGGAACAACCTAGATGTATCATATGATTTCATCTTCTATGATATGTTTCGTACTTCTGATCGAATCAAGTATATGGAAAACATTACTCGACGATTAGCAGACGGTGGTTATATTTTATATGATGATTGTCATAAGAAAGGCATCAATGAACAGATGAAAACAATGGTCGAACGATACGATCTAACCTTTGTTAAATCTTTCGAGAAAGATCAATTTGGACGCTGGTCAGAATTGTATGTTAAGAATTAATGTTCTAACAACAGCAACCCCACGTCCGGAGTTGCACGAGGTCACTCTCAAACCGACTCTTGATGTGTTATCGAAACACTTTAATGTTCGTTGGCACGTCACCGTAGATGACGTTTTAACAGATCAACCTCTGGCATTATACGAAGACACCATGAAGTACCTTAAAACTTTATCGACAGGAAAGACATACCTATACCCAGTCGATTTTAAAAGTTTTAAGTTGGTTGCTAAAAAACTATACGAAAGCATCTCTCCTGAAGAAGATGATCTTTTTATGTGGTTAGAAGATGATTGGATCCTGCAGGAAGATAAGATCGATGACTTTATCACAGCAATCAAAAAGTTTCCCGGTTCCGACTATGATTTCATTGTCACGACAATCTACAAATATATCGGCGGTAATCCCTTGGTCTTTCGAAAGAAGTTTTTTGACCCAATGCAGAAGTACTACTTAGATACCAAGAAACCTATAGACCCTGAACTTGCATTGTGGCAAATTCACTCTAAGATGTTTGGCGGAAGACATAAATCTAATTGTCAATTCTTAAGAGATACGTTTATCGATGCTGGTAGAGATTGGCGAGAAGAACGCGGTATCGAAAAAGCACATAAAAAAAGTCATAGCGACAAAACTTGGAAATACTAAAAAATCACGTCCCTATAGTTTAGGCGGCCTAGAACGTCACATTCTCAATGTGGAAACGGGGGTTCGAATCCCTCTAGGGACACCAATTAAATCGGAGAAAATCTATGTATGAGTATCGTTGCAAAATTAAAAGAGTGGTTGATGGGGACACTGTGGATATTGATATTGATCTTGGGTTTGATGTTGTTCTTGCCAATCAGCGTGTTCGCCTTTACGGTATTGATACTCCTGAGTCACGTACCAGAGATAAGGTCGAAAAGCGGTATGGGTATGCGGCAAAAGAGTTCCTCAAAGCAATGCTCGGAAAAGAAGGAACGTTAAAGACTCACAAGGATGCTACAGGCAAGTTTGGTCGTATTCTTGGTGAGTTTATTGTATATGATGCAGAGACTGACAGATATTGTTCTGTGAATCAATTAATGATTGACAAACACCTCGCAGTCGAGTATTATGGTCAGAGTAAGGATGATATTGAACATGAACACCTCAGAAACAGAGACTTGCTTGAAGGCAAATACATCGATCACATTAAAGTGTGATTGGGATGGTAATTTTAAATTGATTGATCCCGAAGGTATCATTTGGCATTATAAACGTGAACGATGGAGTGAGTGCCAAAAGCACATGTTCGATCTAATTAAACCCGCACAAGGAGACCCGAAGTAATGGAATTATTAGGTGGATTGTTCTTTTTGATTGTAGGTATATGTGGATTCATATATCCGTTTATTAATGAGGAGAAAGAAAGTGATTACCCGAAGTGATTTTAATGAGGAAGCGTTTGATGCATTGTTTCGTGATACGTTGATCGAACAGCTTGAGGATTTTCAGGCGACTATGGACGAAGATAGTATTGCTGATTCTAAAATAGTTGAAGCATTGAGGCGTGTAATTGCATACAACAGTGTACCCGGAACCTATGAGGATGGAAAATATGACCTGTGAAGTAAGTTTGGTTGGAATGACGCAACCCAGTGCAATTACTGGGTGCCACACAGCAAATGAATTGATTGCATATGCTGCTCGTGTGAGTAATCCCAGTAATCAGAACAATGAGAAGACTGCACCCAAGTTGCTGCGGTATCTAATCAAAGAAGGTCATTGGTCTCCATTCGAGATGGTTAGTGTCACAATGGAAATCAAAACAACCCGCGATATCTCGCGTCAGATTTTGCGACATCGTTCGTTCTCGTTTCAAGAGTTCAGTCAACGGTATGCTGTTAGCGAAGGATTTAACACCCAGCGAGAGGCACGTAAACAGCATCCTACGAACCGTCAGTTGTCTATGGTAGATGAGGATAGAGAACGTCAGGAAACCGCTCAGAAGGTGTTTAACGAAATGCAGGCGGAAGTTGCCAAGGTTGCTAAAGACTACTACGAAATGGCACTCAATACAGGCATTGCGAAAGAGCAGGCACGTGCCCTCTTACCTGAAGGTCTCACTGAGACTACCCTGTATATGAGTGGCACCCTTCGATCATGGATTCACTACTGTGAATTACGTCGAGGGCATGGTACCCAAGCAGAGCATATCGAAGTTGCTGATCGATGTTGGGATGTTCTTGGAACACATTTCCCCGATGTGATTGAAGCAGTGGAGAAGTTGAATGAAAGTTAAGTTGAAAAATGGTCGTAAAGGCACGGTGGTAGAAAAGTTTGATAATGGTGTTTCGGTTCTGTTAGATCGTAAGTCTGACAAGAACTTCCGGAAGCACAAAACTGAGTATGTTGTATTTGCAAAGGAAGGTTCCTATGAAGTTCGAGATCGGTAAAGAGTACGTTATCGGCAACAAATATAAAAAGTCTGTCGAAGAGTTTTCTTTTCTTAACAAAGGTAAATCCAGATTCGTTATTGAGATCTTGTGGCGAAGTGGTGAGTGGTTAGTCACCCCGCAAGATGATGACGAGTGTATGATTCTTCAGTGTGCGTATGATGATGAAGATGATCTTGAAATGTGTTTTCAGGAAATGGAATTCTTGTATACCGATGACGGTATTTACGAAGAGTTTAAATTCTATGGTGACCTCGAAGACGATGAAGAAGAACAAGAACGCCTTAAAGAAGGATACTGGGACGAAGGTTATTGTTTTCTCGAAGAAGAAGGTTATACCGAACTAGATCCAGAAACCTACATCATCGGAGGTATTCGAGCAGAGGAGCATAACCGTGGTTAGTGATATTTTTGATTTCGGGTTTACTGCAGTAACCGAAGAAGAATTAGAAGTTGTCAGCGAGTTGCAAGAGAAAGCAGACAAAACTCTAACCTATCAGACTCGATTAGAGAATCTGTATAACGCAGTTCAACCGCTGCTCAATAATCTTAAAGCGAACCCAGAGAAGGATTACATCTATTGGCCAAATCGATTAGAGAAGGTCGAAGAATTCTCTGACATGTTAGACGAAATCTATCAAGGATAATTATGAACGGTAAAAAAGCAAAGTTGATGCGACAAGTTGGTAAGGGGTTGACAAAGAGTGATAAGCGGCTCTATAATATGCTTAATCATGTTGAACGTGGAATCCTTGCTTCCTTGTACCAAGATCTTATTGACAACAATAAAGATGTCATGAAGAAGCAACGCAGACAAGCACGAGTCGAACCAAAGTTTTTCGAAACTAAACCTGATGGTAATCGTAAGACTCGTCGGTTTAATGCTGCGATGATGCAACGATCAACTAGGGAAATGCGTATTGCTGCTGCTAGAAAATGAATATATTCTATCTTGATAAAGACCCGGAAACTTGTGCACAAATGCACCTCGATAAACATGCTTCCAAAATGTGTGTCGAGTATGCTCAGTTATTATCAACTGCTCACAGAGTGATTGATGGTGAACTTTGGTATGGCAAAACAATAACAGGTCGTAATATCGCACGATACTTCCTAGAAGATGGTGAGATGAATGAAGTGATATATAAAGCATGTCACGTGAATCACCCTTCTACTAAGTGGGTAAGAAAAAGTGCTGATAACTACGAATGGTTGTATGCATTGTGGGTCAATCTCTGTAAAGAGTACTCATACCGTTATGGTCGCGTTCATGAATCTTTCCGCAAGTTAGAAATATTTTTGATGCTTCCTCCTCGAAAACTACAACACCGTGGTTTCTCAGAACCAACCCCAGCAATGAAAAGTTTTCCAGAGTGCATAGTAGAGAATGATTCGCTTGCTTCATATATAAATTATTACTGGGTAGCAAAACGAGATTTTGCTAAATGGACTAAACGAGAAAAACCGGAGTGGTGGAATGAACGGGAAAGGTTCGAAGCGGAGACCATCGCAGGTACCGCGCACTGAATTTGAAAAAAGATGGGACGCTATTTTTATGAAACATCAACATGAACGAGGAATCATTACCGAAGAACTTTCTCGATATTTTTCTGCTGACGGTAGACGTGAGTCTGTCGTAGTAAAAACCGAAAAGGGATTCATGGTAGAACTGTACGAAAGAAAAAAGTACATCAGAACCGTAGATGTAACTGATCATAGCGAACAGTATGCAGAAAACACTGCAGAAAATTGGGCATTAGGAGTATTAAATTGAAAATTGGTATAACAGGTCACACAAAAGGAATAGGCGCTGCAGTCGCTGACAAGTTTATTTCTGAAGGACATGATGTCGTAGGGTTTAGTCGTTCGAACGGATATGATATTAGTTCTGCAGAGTGTCGTAAACGAATTGTTGCCGAAGCACAAGATTGTGATATCTTCTTCAACAACGCATACTTAGAAGATGCTCAAATTCGTTTGATGCAAGATCTATGGCCGTTTTGGAAAGACACCAATAAGATTATTGTTGTGAACGGCAGTACTTCAGCACATAATTTTCAGGACCATCTAGATCACCCTGCATACGGTTCTTGGAAAGCAGGACTGCATCACTATTGTCGTGTATTATGTGAAGCATTCATGTATCCGAAAAAATGTAGAGTCACTTACTTGACTCCGGGTGTTATCACAACGGAGATGTCCACAAAACTTAATCCTACATACCCGAAGCAATTGATTCCTGAAGAGGTTGCTGATGTGGTTTATTATGTAAGCACTCTTCCTCCTCATGTTGAATTGCAAGAGGTAAAAATTCAACATACTGAAATGCTGAATCAACTAAAAGAAGATTGCGTAACAGCAATTTGGGCAAGGCGTGAAGGTCAGTGAAAGTAGTAATTGCTGGTTATGGGTTTGTTGGCAAGGCAGTTCACGCTGCCTTGATTCAACACAAAAACGTTGAACTCTTCATTGACGATCCTGCACAAGGGCATAACTACTATCGCGATGAACAAATTGATCCAGTCGATGCCGTAGTCGTTTGTGTAGCGACTCCTGCTCGAAAGAATGGTACGTGTAACACAGACAACGTCGAAGATGTTTTCAATAAGTATGGCGATGTGAAGTATCTGATCAAGTCGGCAGTTGACCCTGTTTGGTTGAAGTATCACGCGAACGCATTCAAAGGTTCTTATACGTATTCACCAGAGTTTCTGCGGGGCAGTCACACTCACGGAAAACCAAATGAAGAGTTTCGCAATCAGACCTTCGCAATCTATGGTGGTGATGACTGCCGTTGGTGGGACGAGTTGTTCCAAGCGGTGTTACCAAATTGCAAAGACGTTCGTTACTTGACCCTAGAACAAGCGGCGTTCGCTAAGTATCTTGAAAATACTTTTCTAGCAACTAAGGTAACGTTCTTTAACGAGATGTTTAAGATCTATCATGAAATTGGATTCGAAGGATTCGATGCAATGGTCGAAGCAATCTGTTTAGACAAACGTATTGGTAAGTCGCACACTCAAGTACCCGGACCTGATGGTAGATTTGGTTTTGGTGGGCATTGCTTGCCAAAAGATCTCGCTGCATTGCGAGTGCTGAGTAAAGACACTCCTTTGCTAGATACAGTATCTAACATTAATGATAAGATTCGATGAAAGTATTACTAACAGGTGCTAACGGTTTTATTGGTCGTAACTTCTTCAAACAGTATGTGGGGAAGTATGAGTTTCTATGTATAGACATTCAGGACGACATACGTAAGCATTGTTATGACCCTACCGTTGATGCTGTCGTGCATCTTGGTGCATATGCTGGTGTTCGAAGATCGCATGAGATGCCAGAAGAGTTCTGGTCAATGAATGTCGAAGGATCAAAACGTATCTTCGATGAATACTTTGGTAAACCAATTGTCTGGGCATCTTCTTCGAGCATCTATGAGTGGTGGTTATCTCCGTATGCCACAACCAAAAAAGTTTGTGAAGAGATAGCACCTAAAGGAACACTGGGTTTGAGATTTCACACGGTATACGGTGAAGACTCACGTCCAGATATGTTATATGATAAACTGAAGAGGAGAGAAGTAGAGTACATTACTAATCACACACGTGACTGGACTCACGTTTACGATGTATGCTCTGCGATTGATCTTTGTTTGGATCGTTTTGACGAGATGCATCGTTATCGTGCGATTGATGTTGGCAATGGACAACCCTGCACAGTTAAAGAACTGGCAGATCACCTATGGCCAGACAACAATCTACCAGTGCGTGAAGTTACAGGAGAAAGAGAAAACACTTGCGCTGATCCAACTATTTTGTTACAATATGGTTGGAAACCTGAATATCACGTATTAAAGGATTGACATGCCTCGTAAAAAGAAAGCAACGTTCACCCCTAAAAAGAAAAAGACTCTGGTCCCAGAACCAAAGTGGGACAAACTGCGAAAAGCAAAAAGCGAAGACGCTAAGTTACAAGCGTTTTATGATGCAAGTGATTACGTTCACTATGAAATCTCTGATAGAGAGCAACTGCACTGGTTAAAGAAATGGGTACGTGAAGTCTCAGATTGGGACCTCCATAGTCAAACCGTTACTTTGCCTGATGTGTATATGCTACCCTTTGCCAAGTATGGTTGGTTAGCAATCATGTTAAAGTTTATGCCAGACAACGTATACGAAAGTCTGGTGAAGAACCTTAAACCTCTGTTAGTTCGAGCGGATGAAATTAAAGCAAAGACTACAGACGAATCGGTTCCGTTTCCTGAAGACAAAGACGATCCTCTTCACCCAGACAAAGTTAAGAAGTGGTTGTCGGTATGGAAGGATTACCTCAAAGGTATCGATAAGTACAAAGAATCAAAAGACGCTAAACAGCGTATGGAGTATCAAATCGCACAGACCTACGTTTATAACATGTCTGTGTATTTACGAACTGGAGTATGGAACGACTCACACTTTGGCGAAAACCGCGAAAAGAAGATGATGTGGGTTGTAAAGTCTCTTGCTTATAACCCAGACGGGACAGTTAAAAGAACCCCCGGATATTACTATCCAGATATTGGTATGGTTTGGAAAGGAGATTTTGAGGCAGAAGTATGAACTTAGATGGTCTTATGCTTACTAAAAGTAAGTTCAGTAAAATGGTTGAGAGTACAGTTAAGAAAAAAACTATTTCTTACCTAGATGCTATCATTGATATTTGTAATGAACACAATATCGAAATCGACGATATCAAAAAGTTTATATCGCCTGCAATCAAATCAAAACTTGAAGCTGAGGCAATCAAGTTAAATCTTATGGTAGAGAAGAATAATAGTTTAGAGTTAGAATAACTTGACAAGTCTAATATTTTTTGATACTATATACTCTTATATTATGAATTCTGTGAAATACACTGAAATACAAAAATACACACTGTAATACAAGGAAAATATATGTCTTTTGAAGCATTAAAGCGCAATCGCGCATCCGAAATCTCACGTCTAGTTTCTGCTGCTGCTCCTACCACGGAATCAGCAACAAAGTCTTATGTCGATGAGCGTCAATGGAAACCCACGGTAGATAAAGCAGGAAACGGTTATGCCGTTCTGCGATTCCTGCCTGCTCCTGAAGGTAACGACCTCCCATGGGTTCGCTACTGGGATCATGGGTTCAAGGGTCCAACTGGTCAATGGTACATTGAGAAGTCTTTGACTTCTATTGGACAACAAGACCCAGTTTCTGAAGCAAACAGCAAACTGTGGAACTCTGGCGATGATCGTGACAAAGAAATTGCACGTGAACGTAAGCGTAGATTGCACTACGTATCAAATGTGCTCGTCGAGCAAGATCCGGGTAACCCCGAAAACGAAGGTAAGGTGATGCTCTTCACCTATGGTAAGAAAATCCATGACAAAATCATGGACGTTATGAATCCTGAGTTTCAGGACGAAGAACCAATGAACCCTTTCGACTTCTGGTCCGGTGCATCTTTCAAACTGAAGATTCGTAAGTTTGAGGGATATCGTAACTACGATAAATCAGAGTTTGCTGCTCCTTCTGCACTGTCTGAAAGCGATGCAGAGTTAGAAGAAATCTACGAAAAGTGTTACGATCTGAATGAGTTTATTGATCCTGCGAACTACAAGTCATACGACGAGTTGCAAGCACGTCTATTGATGGTTCTTGGTGAAGCAAATAACAAAGGGTATCATCCTGAGTTAGCAGAAATTGAAGAACCTGTTGCACGTAAGACTGCTCCGGAACCTTCTATCGCATCTGATGATGACGATGACACCATGTCCTATTTTGCTAGGTTAGCAGAAGAAGATTAAGCGAGTGGGTTAATCACCTTGGGTATCCCGCAAAGGGAGTGCAGTGTCTCGCTGTGATATGCACTTAAAACCACCAAAACGATTACAGGGCACCTCCGGGTGCCCTTTTTTTATCCGCCGCCTCTTTGACGCTTCCTTCGATTAGATGCGTTATTAGCGTTTGGTGTAGAACCTAGAGTCAAACTAGAATTATTATTTGATACGTTTGTGGTACTGCTGTTCGGAGCAATGACAGTGTTTCCTTTCGCCGCATCCATTGCTGCAGATTTCTTATTTGCTTCTTCTATATACGCTAAACGTTTTTCTTCTTGTTTAGCAGCAAGTTCATCTCGTCTAGCACGAATGTTTTGTGTTGCTTCGTCATCGTCTCCGCTGAAAAATGATGATATACTATCCCAACTGGGTATTAAAGATTTAATACCTTCCCACATTTCATCGACTAGTCTAGAAAGTGCTAAAGTAACATCAATCATAATATCCGCCACAGAAAAACTATCGAGAAACTCTGATACCGGGTTACCTTCACCAAATATTTTTTCTAAGATCCAAGAAATACCACTCTTTATGAGATCTATAAGAGAACCGAAGAAGGAGGCAGCGAAACCTCCCATAAATCCTATGATAGTAGAAACTATGTTACCGTCAGTTTCTGCTGATGCTTCTTTTGCAACCAAGAACCCATCAAAGGCAGACATTAATAAACTAATAGGGAAGAAAATTTTTCCTAATACTTTAGTGAATGCTCCACCAAACCCTTTTAAACCTTGGAACACTTTGGCAAGAATACCGTCTCCCTCTAAGGAGAAAAATGCTTTAATAGGTTTGAGTACCTCATCTAATACTGCACCTACTTTACCGCCTTTGCCTCCTTCACCGAAAAATTCTTTTATCGCAACAATCGCTTTATTGTTTTTAATGACATTTGCAAGTTGTGTTGTTTTAGTTTTCCACCATTCCGTAGTGAAAAATTCTTTGACTCCCTTTAATGCTTTGAACTCTAATCCTGTCAGACCAAGATTAGACAATCCAAGTGCGGCAAGAATGGCAGGAAGAATTATAGTGACGAATTTGGTTAGGGTTACTGCTAATGTTTTGAAAAAGTCTGCAAGAGAAAATCCACTATCATTATCTGTACTAGCAGGACTCGATGGTGATCTTGAGGTAACGTCTGGGGTATCAGTGGATCGTAGTTTCGCAAATTGCAATCCCTTCGCCAAAGATTCGAACATGCTTGCGATTTCATAGTATACTAACTCCATCACATCTTTCATATCTTTTAAGACATCGAGAGTTTCTTGGTTTTGCTCTGTTTGGAGTTCATTCCAAGTTGCGATCTCACTAAGCATTTCTCCGGAATTGCTCCCGGAGAGACTTAATGTAATATCAGCCATGTTTGCCATTCTTTCTTCTCTCGTTTTCTTCTTTTATTCTTTGAGTAAGCAAGGTTAAATAAATTTCCCTTTCCCATGGCATCATATCGTTTAACTCTGTTAGCGAATATTTGTCATTATACATTAACTCGAAGTTAGTCTTATAATGATTCACTAACGTATCATGAGAAAGGCATATTAAAAAAAACTTTGCATACCCTCTAGTTTTAACGTGTTCTTGTGACTGCAATGAATACAGTCGTACTTTACATTCTTCTCAAGTTTTGGCATCGTTTCGACAAAGTCCATGATGATTTTAAATTGTTCTTTTGTCATGGATTCTAAAAACTCTGTCAATTCTTCTGTTGGCACATCATCACACTCAATTCTTTCATCGTCATATTGAATTGCATCGATACACTTTCCTGCGATGAAAAAAGTGTTTTCCGCATCATCACCATCTTCGAAATCCATGTCTAGAAAAACGCTATACGGAGGATATCGTAATTCGATGGTAATTTCATCATTCAACGGATGTACTTTTTCTACTTTCGGCACATTGACCTTCAAATCGTCTAAAGTAACATCTACTTCATTTAATTGTTCGCACTTTTTACACGACAAACCTATCTTAACGGATTCTCCCGAAGATTTTGCCCTCATTTGAGTGAACATGTATTCAACATCAAAGGTGGTTAGTCTATCGACATTAATTTCATCTTGACAACATGCGGAAATTGTGTCCACTACTGCAGAAAGACCAGTTTTCATGTCCTGAGACTCTACCGCCATCAAAAGAACTTTTTCTTCTTTTACTAAGTAAGGTCTAAATTTAATTTTCTTCCCTGTTGAAGGAATAGTCATCGTGTATTTGGGTGAATCATTAAGTTTGGGTAATGCCATTATTAAAATCCTAATTTATCAGTCAATTTGTCAAAAACCGTATTTATTGCTTTGCCGAAAATGTCTCCTTTCGACGCTTCTTGTCCAACCGATGTTCTCCAGTCCTTGTATGTGAACTCTACATCGATCTGCATAAACTCTGATCTTGGCGCGTTGTCTAGTGCTATCGCGTTTACAATAGATGGATATGCATCTTCTAACACCCAAGAATATATGATTTGATCATCCAGACCAATTTGTAAATCGAACTCACCTTGTCTGAAGTTGATAGGTCCGATGTTTGGTAATCTGTTTTTGATTGCTGTAGGGATTGGTAACTTGAATTGCTTTTTAATAACGGATTGCGTGAGACCCTTTTTGAGTACATCGATGTCTATTCGACGGGTATAATCTTTGTAGTATCCTAGAGCATAAGTGTTTGGATCAACAATCTGTGCCTGCCAGTTGTGAAAATACTCTAAAATCATACCGTCATTCAAAACTAAGAAAGACATTTGTATAGGAGCGACACCAAACCCGTTGACTACGTTAACCCTTGGCAGTCCGTATTGAACTTCAGTTCCGTTCATTGCTCTTCCGGGCACACTTGTTGCTACACACAAAAGGTTTAAACTTCTAGACTCGTAAGCACCTAAACTTGGTAGTTTAACTTGCCACAAGTTGTTCATGGCAGCACCACCAGCAAGACTAATCTCCGAGAATAAATCGTCGATACGCTGTGTCATATCATGCTCCTAGAATCTGCATATACTTTTCCTTGTGATGCTTTGGACCATTGAGCAGTTGGTAAGAATGTTGCAATCTCCCACTCTGGTGCAGGAACCATTGCTAGTCTTCCTTCAACATGCGAAGTCAAATATTTTTTAAAACAAGGTTTGAAATATTTCATCTTCGCTGCTGATTTCAAGTAACTATACGACAAATCAAACCTTGTTGAATCATCAAACTTTTTGTTGCTGGTTTGGTCCATCAGTCCGTCTAAAAACTTTGCTCTTAGTGTCATAGGTAAGTAGTGCAAATTCAATCCGTAGAACCCACCTTTAGTACCTTTTACAAAAATGATGAGAGGAAAATTATCGTAGTATGGAAGTTTGTCTTTAGTTTTGGGATCATAAAAGAACATATACATTCCACCGACACCACCACGATTTCTCATGATAATTTCTTCTTCTCGCATTAAAGATCGTCTACTGATACCTCTCATGTTCTGAACTTTTTTTCTGAACCATTTACGAGACTGTGCTGTACGAGGAGTGATCCCCGCACGGAATGCTTCTCTTTCTACTGTTGCGAACAAGTTACTCATAATCTTTATTTAGTCTTTTTTCGGGAATATGGTTTCATTTTTTTGAGAGGTTTTAATTTACCGGGCATCTTTTTCGGCAAAATGCCCATTTTTCCTAATTTGACCTCTGTCCAAATATCAAATTGCATTTTGTGGTCTTTGCAATACTCTTCTGCCGCTTTCCACTTGCAAGTATTTTTAATATAAGTAAATGCTTCTGTGATATAGCGTTTTGTCCGTTTGTTTCCAGTAGGAGCAGTTGTTTCTTTTTGAGGTTTGACTTCAATGAGGGATTGTTTTCCGTTTTTCCATTTCACCCAAAAATCCGGAAAATATCTGTGCACTCTTTTGTCCCCTTCGTCGTAATAAGGGATTGTTATTTCTTCACTGGACCATTGTACAACATCAGGAGACTTATCGAAAAACATCATGCAGTTCTTTTCCCATAAACTCCTATAGACAATATTTCTATAGTCTCCTTTATACTTATTAGTGTTTTTAGGACGGAAGTAACCTGAGTATGCCATGATGCGTTATAAATAATGAAATACTATCTATTTAGATGAGATGAACTATGCCCACTAGAGGTCAAATTAAGCAGCGGGTCGCAAAAGCCAAAGAAGAAGCGAAACAACAGTTACGCGAGGCACGTGCAAATGGTAAAGAAGCACTAGAAAATGTTCAACTGGAATCTGAAGCATCTAAAGCAGCAAGTGCTGCTCCTTTCAACCGTAACAGGCAAGATCGTTTAAGATATCCTCTTGAGGATCGGGATGCTTACAAAGCACAAGTAAGATTTCGTGTTGTAGAACTCGCTCCACTCGAAGCTGCGCAATTAGGCAATTTAGATTTTGTAAACGAATTGCTTTCTACAGATAAAATTTCTAAGTTGGATGATAAGATCGATAAAAAAACTGGCGATCAAACAGAACAGGACAAGAAAAAAAGAACTGAACTCACCAACAAAAATTTAGAGAAATTAAAGGGTTCAGGAAAAGATAGTTACGATAATCCCAATGCACAGAAAAAATATGCCGGGAGTGTAACTCTGTACTTACCTCAATCATACAGAATAAACGATAAAGTTAATTACAACGGAGGTGCTGCTCTAGGCGCTATTGGTGCTGGTGTCGAAGCGGGTCTGAAAGGAGGTGCTTCAGCACTAGATGCGGTTGGTGCTGGAATAACGCAAGGTATCGATTCGTTCACAAGTCTTTTTCAACAAGGATCTTTAGATAGAGAAGCATCATCTCTAGCACTTACCAAAGTTTCTCAATCTTTTGCTCCCGAAGGAGTTGCTAACGGTGTAAGAGCGGCAACTAGGGTAACAACGAATCCTAATCTTCGTGTATTATTCGACGATGTTGGAATTCGAAGCATTCCCTTTTCGTTTCGCCTTGTTGCAAAGTCTGCTAAAGAAGCAGTGGAGATAGAAAAAATAGTTAAGTTTTTTAGGTATCAATTATATCCCGATGAAATTGTCGGACAAATTGGTGGTGCAACGGTTTCTCTTGGTTATAAGTTTCCAGATCCCTTTGAAATCACTACTACATATGGAGAGGGATCGTCTGGGAGAAGAATAGGTTCTAAATTTTTAGATGCTTACCTTACCGAAGTAGATGTAGCATACAATGAACAAAGTATGGGATTCCATGCCGATGGATATCCTTCCGATGTTAGTATACAACTTACCTTTATCGAAAGTAAAGCACTGACACGCAAACTTGTGGAAGAGGGTTACTAATGTCTTATTTTAAAAATTTTGGATTAGTAGAATACAGATATGGTGATGAAGACGAATCAACACGGGTTTTAGTCGAAGACTTAACCATATACGTTGATTTGTTAGATCAGATCGATGATCTTGTTGGGTTTTACGAGTATTATTATATTCTTGATGGGGATCGCCCGGATACTCTATCCTATAAGTTATATGGCACTACTGACTACTACTGGACATTTTACTTAATGAATCAAAGTTTGAAAGAAACAGGTTGGCCGTTACATCAAAAAGAACTAGACGTATACGTTGCTAAATTGTTTAGCGGTATCACTTTCAGACCAGAAACTGTTAGTTTATGGAATAGATTGACACAGGATGGAAAAAGGTTACCCTATAGATTTCCTGTAGCAACTGTAGATCAATCAAATAATGTAACTAGTGCTCGACAAGATTTAGTTATAACCACAACAATCACAGTTGATGATCCTATCGATGACAATTTAATCTATGTCTCAGAAGGTGCTGGTATTGTAACAGGATTTAATATATCCGGTTTAAATATACCAGACGGTACCACGATAACAAATATTGAATTCACGGGTGCCAACCCTGCGAGTAGAACAGGTCCTGCTACGCTGACTTTATCAAACAATACCACAGATGATTATGAAGCAGTCGATGGAGTTTCTTTTCCAGTGACTTTGACAGTATGGAACGGTGATGCATACAAAGTTGATCTCAATGCGCACAGTGTTGACATTCGTGTTGGCGATATCATAAGACTTGATGATGTTATTCAAGACGAAACATATGTAACAGCATATTCTAACAATGTGGTGACTTTAGATAAACCGATGATTGCACCTTTAACGACAGGTGCTGCAATAGAGATTTGGGGACCCTTGGATTCTGAAAGAGACTATCAGTTAGGTTATGCAACTATGCATTCGACAAATAGAAGTGGACCAGAACTTCATGCATATATGCCAATTCCTTATTTTACGAACAATACATATGATATTGCAGACACTTTAAATGACACTTATCTCCTTGATAACTTACAAAGTGGTGGTGTTGATGCGGTGATTGAACCGGATGCACACCATCACTATGAAAATTCGAGTGGTGAGTGGTTAGACGCAGTAATTGCAGATAATGTTTTTAAATTAAACCCTTTAGAGTATGGTGTAGTACCAATAGAAATTGATCCGCCTCCCGGAGCGACTATTATTACTAATAGAGAATATCTTCAAGCAACCAATGACGAAGCACGTCGAATTAGAATCATTAAACCTAACATCATCGCTAGAGTAGTCTCTGAGTTTGAACGACTAGTTAAAGGTTAATCATGGCAGGCAGAGACCAGCAATTTAAATTAGTCGAAGCATTTATTACTGCTGATCGATTTCAAGAGAAAGAAATCGAAGTTGTATCTAATGTTTTTGAAATTGTTATTTTTGAAGATATCGAATCCGCTTGGTTAACAGGCACAATAGTAATAACAGATACGACTGGTTTTTTGAGTAAGACTCAATTTAAAGGCACAGAAAAAATAACACTTCGTCTTGCAGGAGCAGAAGAAAATGCAGACGTTGTTGTAGATAAAACTTTTTATCTGTATAACATGGAAAAAAGCGTAAGGTCGAATGATACGTCCACCACCTTTCTTTTTAATTTGATAGAAGAGCATGCTTACGTTAATGCTCTCAAACCATTTAGTAGAGCATACACCGGACCTATCGAAAAAATGATTACTCAAATTGTTACGAGTGAGTTAGGTAAAAAAGTAGATCAGTCTTATCTTAGTACAGGCAAAACAGCGCAAGGAGAACGAAAATATATTGTTCCCTATTTAACTCCAATCGAAGCATGCGAAGTTTTGCTCGATAGAGGAACTACTGATTTTGGTTCGCCTTTATTTTTGTATTCTTCTATACACGATGATAATGTAAGACTTGCAGATCTTGATGGAATTTTATCACAAAAAGCATTTAATTCTCAACTGCCTTACATCTATTCTCAGGCGGCAACCCAGTCTGCTGCAAGTCTAGATCCTGCTCGTGCTTCTACTCAAGTTGCTGCAATCGATTTTAAGGATCCTGTAGATACTCTTAATCAAATCGAAGAAGGGGTGTACGGAAGTTTCTACACTAACACCGATGTTTCTACAGGAATTTCATATCGAGCAAGAGTTACATTTAAAGAAATTTTTAAGAGTCTGCAAAGTAACGAAATTATAGATCCTGCTTCAGAGCAAGATATCTATGATGATTTCCAGACTATAGAAGACAAAGGCGTTGATGAATTTAACTCTGTGTATTGGCATCAGGTATCTGCTTCTAACTTATATCCAGATTACCGTTCATATCACGATGACATATCAAATGCATCGTTCGCATTGAAAGTTAGATCAAATATTTTAAGACAGGTTTTGTTATCGAACTCAATAACCATAGTTGTTCCGGGGGTTGCCTTTTTAATATCAAAAGCAACGGTTGGAGATATTCTTAGTTTGGATGTACTATCTCCGGAATCAGGTAATACCGAATTGTATGATTCCAGATGGTCTGGTGATTACGTGATTACCAAAACCAAACATGTTTTTAGAGAGTCTACTCACAATGTTACCTGTGAAATATCGAAAATAAATAGACCTGCGAATCGTTTAGGTGCGGCATGATATATCCTTATTCATTACCAAAAGAATTTTATGGAGACGACACTCGTTGGTTTGTTGCAACGGTGGTCAACGCACAACCTCCTGCTGGGTTTGAGGGTAGAGTTCGAATTCGAATCTACGGTGTACATAACCTGTATACTGGTGACATCTCAGAGTCAGATCTTCCTTGGGCACAGGTGTTAATTCCTAACACAGAAGGTGGTATTTCTGGGTATGGTAGAATTGCGCAGTTGTCTGCTGGGTCTTTTGTGTTCGGTGTTTTTTTAGACGGTAAAACTTCTCAGTTACCTTTAATATTAGGAAGTTTTCCTCGTATCGAACTTCCTACCGAAGTTCAAAGAAATGTAGGAAATAGTCTAACGTCTTTTAATTATGACCAAGAAAAAATCCAAAATGTTGTTACAATCAATATTGACAATGATACTTCTAGAACAGGTACCTCAGTAGCAAGAAGGAGAAGTCAGTCTCTTAAATTTTTTATAGATAATGGTTACACTCCTTTACAGAGTGCTGCAATCACGGGTAACTTAGAAGCAGCATCAAACTTCGAAACGTTTCCTGTCGATGGGTTTCAAGGTGACGGTGTAGGGATTGCTGCATGGAGTCGTTTAAAAGGCAACAGGTACAATCGTCTTATTCAATTCGGTTCCCTTTTCCAACCCAAAGTAGATTGGAAAAATTATTCAACTCAACTTCAATTTGTTATTTACGAACTCAGGACAACACAAAACTTGGCAAACAAAAAACTTCTTCAAGCAAAAACTATAGAAGAAGCATCTAACATCGTGACTAAATTTTATATTAAATCTGATATACAAAACCCCTTGTCTAAATCAGAAAATGCCTTTGAAGAGGTGTTCGCATGACAACTAAAGAAACAATAAAAACTAATCTAAACCAGACGGTTGCCTCTGTAAATGATGCGTATGAAGGTAGTGTTAAAAATGCTGCGACAAATGCTCAAACCTCTTTTGCTAATGCAACCGAGACAAAGGTGGGGCAGGTTACAGGCGAAATTAATGGTGGTATTCAGAGTGTTACGAATCTAACGAAAGATGTGTCCGGTAAATTGAATGCGGGTGCAGTTGAAGGGGTGGTCACTGATCAGTTGTCTGCCCTCGAAGGAGCAGTAAACGACTTTGGTTCTCTACCAGCAAAAACAAAAAGTGCAGTCAAGATTGCTATTGCTTGGAGTGACCCGGATTCTGATGGAAATGTTTATCCGATATCGTCTTCAATTGATCCTAGTTCTCAAATAGATGAATCTATTAATGCTATGCTTGCCAAAGTCACCGGGTTGCAAGTTTTTGACGGATACGTACAAAAGATTGCTGGTAATGTGATGCCGAAAGGACAGTTGAGTTTGCTTGAAAAAGCAAAGGGGAATCTAGGCAAGTTTCCCGGTGCAGACGCACTGAATGAACTTACCGCAAAGGCAAATGATCTTGCAGCAACCGCTGAGGGTGCGATCAATGATGCAGTGTCAGGTTTGGGTTCGTTGCCTGCGGGTGCTACTGCCGCTGCTAGTGATGTTGGAAAAAATTTAGCAGGGGTGGCAAGCGGTGCCGACGCAGTTACAGCACTTCAAAGTCAAGGTGCTGCTTTAACCTCTGCTGTCGAAGGGTCGGTTACCAAAGTTGCAGATGGTCTCACGCAAAATATTGACATTAACCAAGACAAACTCAAAACAGACTTTCAGGAACAAACAGGAAAAATCGGAGAGTCTGTTTTTTCAGATGCTAAAAAAGGATTAGATGATAATTTAAACCAATTATCAAAAGGCAGAGATGCTTATGATAAAACGGTAGGTACCATTGTTAGCGATTCCAAGTCAGGGTTGCTTCAGGGATTTACGGAAAAACAAACCGGGCAAGGTACCACTATCATGAGAAGTCTTGCACCCAATCTAACTTCTTTAGATAGGGACGAGGTTATTACTCTGGCACAAGGAGATCAAGCGGAAAGAGATAAAGCGGTTGACATTATCTCTAAATCTTCCGGTAAAACCCCAGATGAAGTTAGGGCAGGATTAGAAGACCTTAACACAACCATTGCAGGAAGTGTGGTAATAGAGAATGAAGAGTCTGCTTTTGCGGATCCGTTTGATCTTAGTTCTACTTTAAATTTCGAAGACAAGGGAGCGAAGTTTTCGTATGTGTCTTCAGTAGAAGAATTGCAAGCGGATATTAACTCTATCTCTCGTCAAGTAACAGAAGTTATTGTACACTGGACTGATACTTACACGAATAAGAATATTGGATCAGAAGAGATTAATCAAATTCATATTGATCTAGGTCTTAGTGGTATAGGATATCATTATGTTATTCGAAGAGACGGTTCATTACAAAGGGGCAGACCAGTCAACAAACAAGGCGAACACGCTAATGTAAACGGACATGACGAGTATAGCATCGGACTAGTTTTTGTCGGTGGTATCAATGCTCCTTCAGGTACTGCGTTTCCGGGTTCTTATCGAGGGGTGTCATCTTTGACTCTTGCACAAATGAATACGTTTAATGCTTTTTGTGCTGCCTTCTATTCTCGATATCCGGGAGGACAAATCCTTGGACATAATGATATAGACGTTTTAGAAGAAGATCCGGGTTTTGATGTAAGAGATTATGTCGATGATTTGTTCAACAAAAAATCATTGTTCGAAGATCCCTCTGCTAGAGGTCCTTTCTCACCGTCAGAACTTGTCACAACAAGGATACCAGAATGACAACCAAAGAAGATAATATAGTAACACGTATCCAGAAACTGGGCGAAGGTCAGGAAGACACACTCGGAGTACCTCAAACAGGATTCTCTGACGCTAGTGGTCAATACCCTACACAAGATTATTATTTTGGAACTTCTACTAATAAGGCAGCAAAAGGCGAAACCACTACACAATTGTTTAGTGGTGGTGGCGATAAAAACGTCTCGATAGAACTTCCGGATCAGAAACCGTCTCAATATCCGTTCAATCAGGTTCAGCAAACACCCGCAGGACATTCATGGGAAATAGATGACACTCCCGGTGGTGAACGAATTATCATGAAACATCGAACGGGAGCAGGATTAGAACTTCGTGCTGATGGATCTGTGCTATTTTCTGCGGTTAATAAAAAGGTCGAAGTCACTGGGGGAGACCACACTGTTATCGTTGAGGGTGAGGGTAACCTTGTTTACAAAGGCAATCTCAACGTTCGAGTCACCGGAGACTATAATCTCACCGTAGATGGAAACATTAACGTTGACGTTGCTGGTAATAAAGAAGAAGCAGTGCATGGTAGTTATACAGGTACATTCGATAACAACCATAATTCAACGATCAAGGGTTCGCAGAGCAGTCGAGTTGTTGGAACTCACACACAAACCTTATTATCAGATAATTATGTGTTTGTCAAGGGGGATCAGAACAATTGGGTAGAGGGTGATGTAGAACTCACTTCTGGGAATCGTCTTGTGACTACGGCAGAGAGTGAGTGGGCAGCATCATCAGAGACCACGAACATCACAGGAATCACTGTGTCTGTTCTGGGGACGAAAGGAACCATCGGTGGCACATTGGTCGATCACTACGGTAAAGTCTATTCTGGACCTCCAGAAGGCGCAGGAAACGGCGGTACGACTTTCTACGGAACTCTCGTGGGTCGAGCGGCAGAGGCAATCACTGCTGATTTCGCAAACAAAGCAGGACAAACTCCCTTTGCCAAATATGCTGAAGGTGCTGGTAAAGCAAAAACTCATAGTAATGGTTCTGGTTCCGCGCCTAGTGTGAAAGAACCGGAGAAGTATGAAACTATTTTCCCTTTTATCGAAACTCCACCGGATGCACCAGAACCGACAACAGAACTTATTGCTCCACACTTGGCAGTGAGTAACTTTGCTATTCGTAAGGTAATTGTGGATACGGACATCGAAGATCCAAACTCTCTCGTTTCTAAGATTCTGAAAACGGACGATTACAAAGACTTGTTTGATCGTGATCCTACTATTGATGAGATCCGTTCTAAGATCCGGGACACCGCTAATTTCAATAACAAAGAGTTTACGAACAATCTTGTCGCAGAAGGTTTACTGTCTACTGATTTCGCAAAAGCGTTTGATGGTAAGATTGGTAGAACTTCAAATAGATCTAAACAGAAGAAATTTGGTTACAAACCTTTGGGCAATAACCCCGCAGACGTGAAAAGCAAGAGATTCTTAGTATGATATATTTACCAGATCCAGTTTATAATCCTAACTTTGCTTCTGATATTACCGCTAACACACAGTTAGCGGCAGGAGTACCTATAGTTAAGTTTTTAGGAGCGAGAGGAAGCAGGGTTCAATTCGAAAGGATAAAAACCGATAAAGATCAACTGGCACGTAATCTCTACTTGCATGCAGAATTGATTAAAAAGACTACTGCTAACTCAGACTTTGATCAACATAGATTGACGGTTGCGGAAGGAGTTTATGTTGCTGCGGAAAAAGAAACAGTCACTTCTAATTCTACCAACGATTTGAAACAAACAGGAAGAGCAGTTGTATATCAGTTATACGGAACTAATGGAAAAATAGATTTTGCCAAGTCGTATGATCTTGCTGTATTCTGGAAAGACTATTGTGATTACGATAAATTAATCTTAGATTATGATACTTACGATCCGTCAGGAAATCCGTCTTGTCAGATTGTTGTTGAAATGCCGAATGTACCCGAAAGTTTTGATATCTCTTTTAAAAGAAATGTAGAAACTACGTTTAACACAAAACTCCAATCGAAGAACGAATTGGTTGAGATTCTGTTATAAATAAGACTATGGCAAAAATACTTTCAACAGAAGACGGTAATTTACAGGGTGCTACTCTAGTAACGAGTAGGCAGAAGGTTTATTCTGATATAGATCTTACCTTTGGTCTGAACTCTTCTACTGGAGATATATTTAAGAAAAAAGATGCTGCAGCGGTAAAACAAGCGGTTAAAAATTTATTACAGACTAACAGATTCGAAAAACCTTTTCGTCCAGATTTTGGCGCAGACTTAAGAGGACAATTATTCAATCTTGCGGATCTGGATACAGAAGATGAAGTGCGAGAGCAAATATACGGGACCATCGCAAGATACGAACCTCGTGCTTCTATCAAAAATTTAGACGTAAGATTCGATTTGGATAGAAACGCATGTCGAATCAGAGTTGAATTTGGTATTTTAAGTACAGATGAAAATGTCGTATTAGAAACCACAGTTTCGAGGTTAAGATAAATGGCAACAACTATTAGCAGCACGGGTTTAGATTTTAACTCGATAAGAAATAATCTTAAAACATGGTTTGAACAGAAACCAGAATTTGCTGACTATAATTTTGAAGCGTCAGGTCTTTCTAATCTTCTTGACGTTCTTGCATATAACACACACTATAATGGACTAACTGCAAACTTTGCTCTTAACGAAGCATTCCTCAGCACCGCTCAATTGAGATCGTCAGTTATTGGTCTGGCAACTGCAATTGGATATATTCCAAATTCAAAAGTATCATCTAAAGCAGTGATCAATGTTGTTGCTGCGGGTTCTGCGACTTCTGGTCCTACTCTTGTGTTGCCTGCTGGAACTCAGTTCACGACAACTGTAGAAGAAACTACTTACACTTTCCGAACTCTCAAAGACTATTTCGCATCGAAGGAAGGATCTGACCCATATTCATATACGTGGGAAAACGTTGAGATAACGGAAGGTACTGAAAAACAAAAAACATTCGTTGCTGGTAATGATGCTGAAACTGAAGCATATGTTATTCCAAACGAAGACATGGACATCAATACGGTAGAAGTTACGGTTGGACCTACTAACAAAACGTTTAATAACGTGAACACAGTTTCTTCTTTAGATCAGAACTCTCGAATTTATGTTTTGAAAGAAACGCCAAACGGATATTATGAACTTGCTTTCGGTAATGGTGCTAACCTCGGTGAAGTTCCAGCAACCGGAGACAAAATTGTTGTCACATATAATTCTTGTGCTGGTTCTGCTGCAAATGGTGCGAAAACATTTACTACAACTGCTTCTGTTGCCACTGGTGGTACACCTTCAACTGCTTCTATTATTCCCACTACTATTACTAACTCATATGGCGGAGCGAACAAAGAAAGTATTGAGTCTATTCGTAAAGCAGCACCGTTTTTGTATGCATCTCAAAACCGAATGGTAACCGCCGAAGATTATTCTGCTCTGATACGAAGAAATTTTTCTAATGAAATTACAGACATTCTTGCTTGGGGAGGAGAAGATAATATTCCTGCTCAATACGGAGCAGTCTATCTTTCTATCACTCCTTCTCCTAGCGAAACGTTGAAAGGTCAGATTAGAAATTTAGTTAAAGACTTAGCAGTTGTTTCGTTCGATGTTGTGTTTATAGAACCAATCACTACATACATTGAGACTTCAGTAACATTCCAGTTCAACCAAACTCTTTCTTCATACGCTACGGTTCCTGAGATTGAGTCTGTAGTAAAAGGTGTTATTGAATCATACTTAGATACGGTTACAGATGAGTTTAGTGAAACCTTTAGACGTTCAAATATGTTAACTCTTATCGATGCTTCTGATCCGGGCGTTCTTTCTAGTCAAGCGGTTATACGCATACAACAAAGATTTACACCTACCCTTTCAGTACCTAAGACGTATGAGTTAGTGTTCCCCTCGACTATTCAGGCACCCAACCCATCGACTTACTCGATAACTTCTTCCGAATTCATTTATAACGGCAGAACCTGTATCCTAAGAAATCGTCTTAACACTAACGTGCTTGAGGTTATCTCTGTTGTCAGCGGTAATGCTGTAGTAGATAATGCTGGTGATTACGATACCGCTACAGGTAAAGTTACACTTTCAGGTTTTGCACCACAGGCAGTTTCGTCTAACGAAATTAAAGTAACGGTTGTTCCTGCTAACCAAGGTTATGTTTCTACAGTAAGAGAGAACAAACTTGGGAAGGATACCGCTGCTATTACTGTGACTGCCGTTGAGACAACTACACTATAAATAGGACTATTACGGATTAAGATATGGCAGCGGTAGTAACAACAGAATTTATTGCACAGATCATCAAAGACACGAAAGAGACTTTTAACTCCGGGTTGTACATTGGTTTGGGCAGATCAGAAACTTGGGGTGCAGGCGAAACTCCAGCGAGTCCTCAAACCAGTTTTGAATATGCCAGAGAATCTCGTGGTTCTACTCAACACGTAAAAATCGTCACGGGTGTTTCTGCAGCGGTTGCTAGACAGGACTGGTCATCAGACACAATTTATCAACCGTATGATGATTCATCACAGACTGCTATTCCTTACGTGATGAACAGTAAATATGAATTCTTTTTGTGTATAGAACAAGGGTACACTGATGCTGGTATTGTTATTCCTAGTGATATAGAACCAGACAGATCTTTTATTAACGGCGGAACTGGTGTTTTTTCAGATCCTATTCAACCATTAGAAAACGAATTCGTTACTCTAGATTCACAAAGAGGAACGGGTGGTTACGGTAAAGGATATACTTGGAGATATTTGTTTACTCTAAGTCAGGTTGCTATCAATCGTTTTCTTACTCTTAACTACATTCCTGTCTCGTCTTTTACTCAAGATCCTTTAGATCAAGACGTTGAAACCGAGCAATATGAAATTCAACAGGTTAACAAAGCAAGTTATAATCTGACTGGAGATACAACGGGTCAGGTATTAAACATTAAAGTAATTGATGGCGGTGCAGGATATAGTGGTACAAACACTACAGCAACCGTGGTAGGAGATGGCACCGGAGCAACGGCAATCGTGAGCGTTGTCGGTGGTGTTATTCAAACCGTTCGTGTTACTAATCGTGGAACAGGATATAGTGTTGCTTCTGTTGTAATTGAAGATACTTCTATTCCTTCTGAAGACGCAACCTTAAGGGTTGTTCTTGGACCTAACAACGGAGTTGAAGCAGACCCTATTAAAACTCTTAAAGCAGAAAGTCTTCTTGTAACAACAGATTTTGAAGACGATGAGTTTTCTACACTGTTTACTGCCAACGATTTCAGACAAATACTTCTGTTTAAAGATCCAACTAATTATAATAGTTCTGATCTTTTCACTGCTAATACTGGAAAAGCAAACCGTGCTCTACAGACTACGGGTGTTACCAATATCCAAGAGGACAACATCATTGCTGGTGACACTAGTGGTGCTAAAGCGATTGTTGACCACATTGACGGTAATGATGTATACATTCACCAAACCGCTGAAACTGGATATGCTAATTTCCGTCAAGGAGAAGTTATTACCGATCAGGACACTGCTGGTAATGCTACTCTTATCAATGGTCCAGTTGATCTTGGTACGTTTGTACAAGCGGATCAGATAGACCCAGACCTTGATGTATATTCTGGTGAGATACTATACATAAATAATATCGCACCAATCGACAGAGACCCCAACCAAACCGAAGACATTAAGATAATTATCTCATTCTAGGATTAACACATGCCTAACACTTATAACAGCACAACCGAATCATCGATTTATAGAGACGATTGGGACGAAGCAGAAGGTTATCACAAAATATTGTTTAACTCTGGGCGTTCTCTTCAAGCAAGAGAGTTGACTCAGTTACAAACAATTATTCAACAAGAGATAACTCGTTTCGGAAGAAATATTTTCAAAGAAGGTTCTGCGGTTCGAGCGGGACTTATTGAAGTTGACAATAATTACAAATATGTTCGTGTTACGGGAACTGGTGCAGAAACTATCGCGGTTGGTACCAATTTGGTTGGTGATACCAGTGGTGTTTCTGCCGTTGTATTAGAAACGGTTGAAATTGCATCTAACGATGCACGTCTTTATATTCGATACACAGGAACTGGGGGAGCAGCACCGGGAGCAACAGAAACTCGTTTCACGTTGGGTGAAGGAATTAACTCTGGTGTTTACACAGTAGGTTCTAACAGCACTGACATAGGTGCTGGTGTTCGCGTAATTGTAGATTCTGGTGATTTCTTTGCGGCAGGGAGATTTGTTTATGCTCCTAAGCAATCTTTGATTGTTTCTCCAACTTCTAGAGTTTTTAATGGAACCGTAGGTTTTGTTGTTACACAAGATGTTATCACGGTAAATGATACCACAGATCTATATGATAACAGTGGTGAAACTCCAAACGTTGCCGCACCCGGTGCAGATCGTTATAGAATTCGTTTGGTGTTAACAGATAAAGCAAATGCAACGGGAACAGATTCGTTTATTTTCTTGTGTCGTATTATTAACTCTACCATCGTAGAACAAATTAATGAGTTGGATGAGTATAACACAATTAACGACATGATGGCAAGAAGGACTTACGAAGAATCGGGGAACTACCTTGCAGAACCATTTCAGTTAACTTTCGAAGATGACGATAGCACCGACTCAGATATTTTTGCTGTTATTAGTCCCGGACTTGCATATGTTCGCGGTTACCGTGTCGAAAACGAAAATCCTCTTAAATTAAAAATACCTCGTCCACAACAATACGAAGAACTGGAAGCAGACTATATTCCGGTTGACTATGGTACTTATGTTTATGTTGATGCTTCCAGTGCAGACTTAAGTCGCTATGCAGATGCAGGTGGATCGGATCGAGTTAACCTTTATACTTCAACCGGAGGCACCGGGGGACCTATAGGGACTGCATATATCAAGGGTTTAACATATGAGACTTCTGGTGTTTATAGGGTTCATTTAGATAATATTGAAATGGTCGATGTAAACTCAGATTTCAGTTCAGTTGCATCTATAGGAACAAGTACTTCTGATTACTTCGATTTGACCACGGTAGGAGAATTGAAAGAATCAAATAACCAGACTGGATTGTATGCTCTCCCTCGTGTTAGACCACGTTTGATTTCTAATTATCAGTTTAGATATTGGAAGCAATACACCGTTCAAAACGGTGGTAGTATTTCTGGTGATATCTCTTCTCCAGATGAAGAATACAGAGACAAGGCGCAATGGTTGGTAGTTAGTAAAAACACTAATGCTATTGTCACCAATGCTGTTATTACTATAGGTGCAACTCCGGATAACTTTAGTATTTCTGGTCTTGGAGCAGGCGACCACTATGTTGTAGCAGTAGTAGAAAGAAACAACGCACAAAGAAAAACAAAGACTTTGTCTACGAAAACCTATACGGCAACAATCGTTGGTGGCGTAGCAGAACTTCAGGACCCAGATGTTCTTGAAGTGACCAGCATCCTTAAAGGGACTGCTGATATCACAAGAGAGTTTACGTTGGACAATGGGCAAAGAGATACGCATTATGAAATTGCTTCTCTTAAACTAAAAGACGCAGGCGCTTATACAGGAGCAATTGATGTTACCTACAAGTATTGGAGTTGGGGTAACGTTGAAGTCGGTGGTGCAGGAACTGGATTGTTCTTTGATGCAGGATCTTACGGGAATGTGGATTATACAGAAATACCCGATCATGTTCAATCTGATGGTACGATTGTAAGTCTTAGAGACTATGTGGATTTTCGTGGACTTAAAACGGGATCTAATCGTATAGAAGCAGTTCATCCTGTTCAAGGAAGTTCAATTCAGGTTACTGCTAGTTACTATCTTTCACGCGCAGACAAATTAATTGCTACCGAAGATGGTCAATTTCAAATATTGTTAGGACAACAGTCGAGGGATCCTCAGTTTAAGAAGACCCCTGATAATGCTTTAGAGTTGTATAAGATTGTGATGAATCCTAACACAGTCAGTCCTGAAGATATTAACACGACTTTTATCGAACACAAACGATATACTATGGCAGACATTGCCAAGTTAGAAAGAAAGTTAGATGCTTTAGAGGAATCATACACGTTGTCTCTTGCTGAATTAGAAGCAAAAATGGCAGCACAAAGAACCGATAATACTGGTACTCCAGTTCCAGAAACAGGAAGACAAGTAGATGATTTTACAGATCATTCTGGTTCTTTTGTAAACCATGATGACTATTGCGCTTCTTTAGACCCGGAAAACAAATTGCTTCGCGCATGTGTTTCTGATGATAACTATCGTTTGATTTATCGTCCAGATGACGGAGTCACCGATGCAGGATTGCCAACTTATAAGCACAGTTCTAAAAACGTGCTTTTAAAAGGGGATAACATTTATATTGATCATACGGAAACACAGTGGATCGATCAACCTTTGTTCACTCAGTCAGTTTCAATTAACGCAAACTCTAAAACCGATTATGTCGGAGATTTGGAACTTTCTCCTTCGTCAGATGAATGGAAATCTGAGCAAACGGGTACCAGAACTACACCGGGAGGAGGAAGAATAGAAGTTAAAGAAGCACTTCTTTATAACTCTCACCAATGGAATTGGCACGGACGTAGAATAGAAGATTTCGAAGTTAATCCTAATGAATTGACTCGATATGGTCGTGCAGGAGTTGTTAAAAAACCAAGAAACGTTTCTCAGCGACATCCTCGAAGAGCAGTTTCTAGTGGTGGGCACGTAAATCGTGTTATCTCAAACGAGACTATTAGAACAGTGAATTCTGCAGGTAGAACCGTTGATGCTGCTATTGTTCCTTGGATTCGATCACGTAAAATTTATTTCCGTGCCACAGGGTTGAAACCAAACACTCGATTTGTTCCGTTCTTTGACGGTGTAGACGTTTCTAACTGGTGTAATGACGAAGCGTTTTCTCGTTATGCATCTAACTCAAATGATATTGGAAACCAAGGGCAAAGCAGCACTTCTGGACATCCAGACGGTTCTGCTACTTTGACCTCATCAGCATCAGGGAAAATCGAAGGTTCATTCTTCATTCCTAATGTTAGAGGCACATCAACGGTTCCTCTTCGTGCTAATGGTATTCCAAGAACCTTAGTTGCGCAAAATGACACGTCTCTTAGATTTAAATGCGGTAAGAAAGAATTTAAACTTATGGACGTAAGTACTCCGGATATTAATCAAGCGGGTAGTTATGCCGTTGCGATATATGATACTTCTGGGATGGTAGAAAACAGAAAAGATGGTATCACTTCTCCACGCATGCCTAAAAAAGCAAGGTTAGTTGAAAGTAAAATCAAACGTCCTTACAATGCTTCAGAGATGAAAGATTATCTTAACGGTATTGGTGTTGGTGATGTTGCATTAATTCAACCAGCAATCTCTGGTGGTTGGGGTGGCGACTTCCCCGGAAACATTAATCTTTCTGGTATAGATCTTTCTAGTGTCATTTCAGATTACGTAGATGTCAACCAGATGTCATACGCGGGAACATCATCTTCTCCGGATGATGATGTGTCGTATCCTTTTGCACAAAGTTTCACGGTAGACAATCAGTTTGGTGTTGTATTGACTAAAGTAGATTTATTCTTTGAAACGAAAGACACTTCTATTCCGGTTACGGTTGAAATCCGAAATATGGTAAACGGAAAACCCGGAAACTCAGTAGTACCCGGATCTACGGTTACTCTGGAACCCGGTTCTGTAAACGAAAATGCAAGTGGATTAGAATCAACAACGTTTACCTTCGAAGAACCTGTTTTCTTAGATCCCGGTAAAGAGTACGCGTTAGTAGTCAAGACACAGTCTTCAAACTACAGAATCTTTATTGCTAAGACTGGTGAATTCAAATTAAACTCTACTGATGTTGTAGTTTCTTCTCAGGCAGCAAACGGACAACTGTTCTTGCCGCACTCAGGAAGTGCTAAAGCATCTAAAGAACTAGATCTGGCATTCACTTTGTATCGTGCAGTTTTTGAAACCAACGCAAGTTTGGTATTACGCAACGTGACCCTACCTTACAACTTGTTACAAAAAGATCCTATCGTTCTTAATGGCACTACTACGGTTAAAGTTAAACACGACTGTCATGGATTAAGTGCGGGAGAAAGCGTAACTATTTCTGGTGTTGAAGCAGGAAGTTTTGGTAACGGTATAACAGAGGCAAACCTTAACGCTACTCATACCGTTGTAGATGTCGATGCTAAACACTTTACGTTTACTTTGGGTTCTGCTCCTACTACTACAGGCAACGTAGGAGGAAGTAATGTTCTTTCTAGCAGGAACAGGCAGTTCACCACCGCGATGGCAAACATTGATTCAATTGTACCTAATAAGTGTTCTATTGACGTGTCTGCACGATTCACTTCAGGCAAATCCCTTGGTGGATCTGAAACTAAGTTTGTGAAAGATCAAAATTATTCTCGAATCGTTCCCGGCACTAATGTTGAATTTGATTTCCCCAAACTTATCGCTGATAGAAGCGTAGAAATTTCTGAACCGAGTATCTCAGGGAACAGTGGGTTTTCACTAGACGTTAAAGTGGACCTTAAGTCTGCAAACAATTACGTTTCTCCGGTTATTGATCTCCAAAGATGTTCAATGACTTTGATTCAGAATTGTATAGACAATGGGTATTATATCGATGAAGTTGTAGAAACCGAACCTTATGGTTCTTCTGCTACTTCTCAGCATCAAACCGCACCACTAGAAACCGTAGAACCTTCTACAATTTTAGAAGCGAAAATCGATGCTAATGTTCCTAATGTAGCAAACTTAGATTTCTATTATCGTGCAGTAATGACGGGACAAAACATCTTAGATCAGAATTGGATTAAGGTTGAACCCGGTGCTGCTGGTCTTCCTAGTGGAGCAACCGTTAACATAAAGAAAGACATAATAAAAGAAGAGAATCCTCAAATAACTCATCCGATTGAATTTGAAGTTACAGGACTTCCTAAATTTAGTATGTCACAAATTAAAGCGGTAATGAAATCTACTAACTTAGCGAAAGTACCTCAGATCACAGGAATCAATGTAGGAACCTTCTTGTAATGCTTGATCCTAGCAGATATCAACAAGTGATAGACCATCCGCATTTAGTAAGAGACAAAACTAGCGGTGCTTTGATAAATACGAACGTGGACGAGTTTGAAGCGTATCGTAAAACTCGTGATCTGAAATTAAAAGAACAGCAAGAGAAACAAGATCTTGTTAATCGTATTAGCAATTTAGAAAACGATATGTCTGATATCAAAGGCATGTTACAACAATTACTGGAGAAAAACTAATGCCACAGTTATATGACGCTGGACCTCTTTACCAATGGAGGTTTGCTCGTCAAGGTGATGAAGCTTTTATAGATGCTTGTCGAGATACAGAACTAGACCTTTATGCCGCTGGCGTAAAACAAAGTCCGATGGTCGAAGGACAAGCACTAGTAGGTAACACCGAACTGTTTTTGTGGTTACATTGGGATTTGTTTAAATTCGAGTCTGTAGATCACGCTTACTATGAAAATAAACATTCAGGTCTTGGGGATCCGGTATTAGGACGAGCGACAAAACATGTTCATCGTATTGCTAGAATTTATCGTGAACGTTCTTCCGGAGAAGATGTTGCAGTAGTTTATCCTTACTGGCAAAGACTGAGTACAGGAATGACAGACGTATATAATCTTCCCCAAGATTGTTATGGACAGTGGTGGTCGCGTGATGACGGTTTTCATGTTCATCCTACTCATAGAGGAAAGAAACACTCTTTGTTTTTACGATTGATTGAAAGAGACCTCATGCAGTATCATTTTCCCGGCGTTAAAATTGCAGGGCAATTTTTCTATTATGATCAATATCTTCAAGCGAACCATCCTGCGTTTGTTCATAAGATTGTAGATCATAATACTGGAAATAAAGATTCTATCGTTAGCGTTTTTAAATCTATTATTATTAATAGAGAAGAGTCTTTAGAACCCTATATGTCTCGTATCGCAGTCCCTCGTAGATTCAACGAAACTGAAAGCACTATATACGGTACTGACCCTGCACTAGGAAGAGAATGGATTGCTGTTCGAAACATGTATGATAACGAAAAAGCAGTTCAAAGAAACGCCGGGAGAGGAGCACATTACGGACACTGGGCAGATTGGTCACGCGATGTTGGACCAAGATCAAGTGACGGTAAAATTGTATGGTTAGCAGATGAAACCAAAGGTTTAAAACCCTTTGTTAGTAGGTTTACCTCCGATTCGGATTGGATAAATACTAATTTTGCATAGGACTATTTAAATGTCACACCTTTATGACATGGGACCAGTCTATCAATGGCGATTCGCTCGTCAAGCAGATAGGGAATGGGTTGATGCTTGCTTTGACTCTCAATGGAACAAAACCGTTCAGGGGTTTGATTCTTCTCGTCAGATAAGTGCTGATGATTTAATCAATCACACTGAATTTTTTATTTGGATGTTTAATGATTATTTCCCCCATGAATCTATAGATGTCGGTTTTTATGAAAGAAAACATGCGGGAGAAGCGCATATTATACGTCAACATCGTTATCAATATAAGTGGGTTACTCTTATCATACATGATCGATCTATCGGGCAAGATGTTATGTGGGTTTCGGAAGACTTTTTCCGAATAAATGGTGTAAGTGCTACACAATTCAATATTAATTTTCAGAAACATTCTGGAGAATGGTGGCAACGACAAAGTGCTATAGGAGTACACCCAGACCATCGTGGCAATAAACATCATATTTTAGTCGGACCTTTTCATCGTGGTCTAATGTCAAGAGGACATTTTCCTGCCTTTAACGTCGGAGGTTGGATTCGCCACGAAGATACGACTCTTCATGTAACACATAAACAACCAGATTCCGATCCATATCCTTGGGACAAAAGAATCTACAACGGTAAGAAAATGTCTAGTGTTGATTGGTGGAAAGAAAAGTTAAAAGAAGACGATCCATCAGAAAGTATGTTCTCTATACCCAATCAACTGAATGAACAACAAAATAACTTATTCGCACCAAATGTTGGATATAAATGGATTGCTATTAGAAAGCGTACTGAAGCAGAATTTGCTGCACTTTATAATGATCCTAATGGTGCTATCTTTACTTGGGGAGCAGACTTTATGACGGAGGTTGGATACAACGAAGACGGTAAGTTATGTTTTCTCCCAGATCCCACAAAAAGTTTGAAACCTTATTTTTCTATGAGATCTAGTGACACAGAGTGGATCGATTCAACCTTTGTATAAAGGAAAGTCAATATGAAATACTATGACGCTGGTATATGGCAGTGGCGTTTTGGTTACGACACTGATAATGCATGGATGGCAGAATGCATGTAGACAAAACATATAAATAGAAGAATATTCACGCTATTCTGAACAGTTTATATGTCATCACGCCCATTAAAAAGTCTAGGTACAGGTGCGCTTCAAGAGTTAACTCTTACTGAAGAAGAATACCTCGCATATCGTGCTGGTGTACATCTAGGCACGATGACAACTACTTCTGCTGCGGCACTCTGTTTGGATGACACCAAAACTGCTATCGGATCTTACACAGATTCGTATTATAGTGGTTCAAGCGGCAGTGTAAACTCTCAGACATATGATCTGGGAACACTGGTCATGGAAGTAGAATCAGGATCCGCGAACGGATCCCTAAGTGCTGCTGCTCCCAGAATATCTCCCGATGGTGCTGCTAATTTTGGTCCTGTTCCATCTACCGTTCAGGTCGGGGACACACTTACTTTTGTCGTTCAGACAGACTACAATATATTAACAGGCGGTATACCGGAATTAATTAGTCAATATATTACTACTACAGTTGATGGAGTAACTGGGGGTTCCGTTTCTTTAAGTAACGTGACTTCACCAACTGCAAATTCTACTACTACGACTTCTGCTGTTTGGGACAGTACACAATTTAGTGCTCCTTCTTCTGGCACCCTTCAATCGACCTTTACTATGGTAGTTGAAGGTGAAGGTGAGTTGAATATTATTTTTAATGTTCTTGTATCGAAAGATGGTCTTACTCCTGATAGTGCTTCTGATTCGTGGAACATGGGTACTGAAATTTCAACGATTCAGGTTAATGCAGGATCTCCCGGTTTAATAGAAGTAAATGGCGATCCTTCTTTATATACTGATACTGATGCTCTTGGCAATGTTGAAGTAGGAACTGTTATTAATGTTACGTTAGGTGGAGGAGCAACACCGACTCCTTTTTGGAATCAAGCATTATCTACTAATCAGTCTGCATATACTGTTACTTCAACGCTGGGCGGTGATATCGGATACGAGTATACCGTTGAAGTAACAGGAACCGGACCATGCGAATTATATTTTAACGATGGACCTCTCACTGGTGGAGATCCGGTTCAATATTATACTTTAACTTTTACCGGAGTTGCCGCTAGTGGCGGTGGTTATACTTTAAACTCAGATGTTATCAGTCTTTATCAAAATCTGACAACAGTTGCTTCTCAGAGAAACGAAGCGAATTGGCGAGGATTGTTGCAGTGGGATAAAACACAGAATCCTCCGGGATTGAAAGAGATGAACGACACTGAACTTGATGTTCTTGTCGAACGTCTTGTTAAAAAGATTATGCGAGATGAGTTCCCCGGTGTGTTTCGTCTTGCGTCTTCTTCTCCCGGTGCAGATTGGACTGTTTTCTTATCTAATGTATTTACTGATACAAGAAACGATGGACACAGTCAAAACTATTCTATTTACATAAAACAATCGGGGACTGTACCCACGAAGCGTAAAGCGATGACAGTGGAAAGGTCTTCCGGTAGTGTTGGAACTTTTGCTGGCATTAAAGAAGGCAGTGATGCAGTTCTATCTACTACATTAGGAGAACGCGCAAAAGAAGTTATCAAGTCTACGGGGATTGGTACTTATCAGTTGAGGTCTTCTGCACAGGGTTCTCCTACTGAACCCGGAATCTGGGTGTCTAGAGGAATCGCCGTTGATACCAGAAACCAAACAACTTATACCTCTGACGTAGAACAGTATCTCGCAGATTATCAGTTAGATTACATTGCTGAATATCAAGGCGAAACAAACCCGACTTTAAACTTCACTTCTCAGTTTGAAGATAACGTTATCTATGAAGGCGACTTTATCTTAGACATCTTGTATGAGGGCGACTTCATATTGGACATCGTATATGAAGGAGACTTTGTACTTAATATTCTTTATGAAGGCGATTTTATTGCGGACTTCATTCTTGATATCATTTATGAAGGAGACTTCATAGGAGATTTCATTCTTGATACTATTTACGAGGGAGATTTTATAGGGGATTTCATTCTCAACATTCAGTATCAGGATGAAACGAACCCAACGATTCAGTTTCAGGACGAGACTAATCCTACTACGAATCCTGTCATACAGTATCAAGACGAAACGAATCCGACTACTAACCCAACAATTGTCTTTGAAGGAAACTTTATTGACAACGTACAAT
>Ga0255778_10000208_pt1 | contig 53956 bp, 42 predicted proteins | sample 071ome_31_FD_179976 | JGI IMG/M metagenome (GOLD analysis project Ga0255778, IMG submission 179976) | Coastal salt marsh microbial communities from the Groves Creek Marsh, Skidaway Island, Georgia - 071405CT metaG (version 2) | ecosystem: Environmental > Aquatic > Marine > Intertidal zone >...
GGTTGCACGCCAGCGACCGCGCCATGTCGGAGAGTCTCGTGGCTACGGGCTTTCCCTACTACGATTTTTCGGAAATGGGCCCCTACCTGGAGGTACTCCAAGCCTGTTTCAAGGGATCGCGCGGCGTCCGCCGCTTTGGTTCTGCGGCGACGGATTTGGCCTGGGTGGCCGACGATCGCTTCCAGGCCTTTTTTGAACATGGTTTGGCGCCTTGGGACGTAGCCGCGGGCATTTTGCTCGTGCGCGAAGCCGGGGGCTGTGCCAGCACCTTTAGCGGCGCCACTCCCGTGGACCGCGAACTCATAGAGGCACGCCAATTGGTGGCGGGCCACCCTCAAGCCCACGCCACCCTGGTGGAATGGACCCAAACATATTTTCAGGCATGAAGCACTTTGGATTGAACCTCGTGGAGCAACCTCTATCCGGACTCCTCCTCCTTGAACCTACCGTACACGGCGACGCGCGTGGCTATTTCATGGAGACGTTCAAATCAGACTCGTCCGAGCTCCTGTGGAAGCAAGACAACGAAAGCATGAGCCACCGCGGCGTCCTGCGCGGGCTCCATTTCCAGCGCCCTCCTCACGCACAAGCCAAGTTGGTCAGTGTGGTACAGGGTTCCGTCTACGACGTGGTCGTGGACCTTCGCGCCGGTTCGCCGACCTACGGGAAAACCTACGGCGCCCTTTTGAGCGCCTCTAACAAACGCCGTTTGCTGATTCCTGCCGGTTTTGGCCATGGTTTTGCCACCTTGGAGGACGGGACCATTTTCCAGTACCGTTGCAGCGAGGTGTATGCACCGGAGGCGGAAGGATGCATCGCCTACAACGATGCGGATTTGGGCATTGATTGGCTGGGTGCTACCGGTCTGAGCGCGTCGGAGCTGCAGCTGTCCGCCAAGGACGAAAAAGGCATGGCCTTTGCGTCGTTTGAAACGCCCTTTACGGGCCCCCAATTTCAAACCGCATGAAACGCAGCACCCTTACCCTCTTCCTCGCTGGACTCCTCCTGGTTGGCCTTTGGGGCATTCCCGACCCCAACACCCTGAGCGAGCGTTTGCACTTTCTGTCCGAACACAACCACACCCGCCTGGTCCCCCTACCGGAAGAGTTGGATTTGGCCGGTGAAGCCGTTCCCTTGGACCGTGAAGACGCCCAAGAACGCCTGACGAAGGAGCTCCTCACCAACACCTACTGGCACAGCAATACCCTGCAACTCCTGAAGCGCAGCAGCCGCTACTTCCCAGTGATGCAGCGCATCTTGAAGGAAGAAGGCGTACCACAGGACTTTCTCTACCTCGCCGTGATTGAAAGTGGTTTGACCCCTGTCGTCTCCCCCGCAGGAGCCGCCGGCTTCTGGCAGTTGATGCCCGGGACCGCCAAAGACTTAGGTCTGACCGTGAACAATGAAATTGACGAACGCTACCACGTAGAGAAGAGCACCCGTGCCGCGGCTGCCTACTTAAAGGCGGCCAAAGCGCGCTTTGGGTCCTGGACCTTGGCCGCAGCCTCTTACAACATGGGCATGAACGGCCTGCAACGCCAAATGGACCGCCAAGCGGAAACCCAGTACTACGACTTGCTCCTGAACGAAGAGACCAAGCGCTATGTGTTCCGCATTTTGGCCCTCAAGTGCATTATGAAGCAGCCCCGGGCCTACGGCTTTGACCTCGCGCCGGAGGACTACGATGCGCCTTGGGAAGACCGACTCGTAGCCGTTGACAGCGCCGTGGCGAGCTGGGGCGAATGGGCGCATGCCTATGGCTGGAGCTACAACGAGCTCAAGCGTCACAACCCTTGGCTCCGAGAGGCCTCCCTGAGTGATTTGCAAGGCGACACCCTTTGGATTGCCGTCCCGCACACCGCGGTCCCCGCTTGGCACCCCAATGAGGCAAAACCATCGACCTCATCCGCACGTTAAGCGACCATGGCTGGAGAAATCAAAATACTCGGTGCCCGCGAGCACAACTTGCACGATGTGGATGTCACCTTGCCCCGTGAGGCCCTGGTGGTCATCACGGGCTTGAGTGGTTCTGGAAAGTCCTCGCTGGCCTTTGACACCTTGTATGCGGAGGGCCAGCGCCGCTACATGGAGACGTTTTCCAGCTATGCCCGTCAATTTTTGGGCACCATGGAGCGCCCCGATGTAGACAGCATTGAAGGCCTGAGTCCGGTCATTGCCATTGAGCAGAAGACCACCAACCGAAATCCCCGATCCACGGTCGGCACCGTCACAGAGGTCTACGACTTCCTGCGCTTGCTCTACGCGCGCACCGCGACGGCCTATTCGCTGGCGACCAACGAGCCCATGGTCAGCTACACGGACGATGAGATTCGGGCGCAAATTCTGGAGCGCTTCGCCGGAAAGCGCATCGCGCTGCTCGCCCCCGTCGTGCGGGCCCGAAAGGGGCATTACCGCGAGCTCTTTGAATCCATGGCCAAGCAAGGCTACTTGAAGGCGCGTGTGAACGGCGAGTGGATGGACATCACGCGGGGCATACGTTTGGACCGGTACAAGACGCACGATATTGAAATCGTGATTGACCGCCTCGTGGCCGAACCGGAGAGCGAAGAGCGCATTAAAAAGAGCATTTTGACCGCGATGCGCCTGGGCAAAGGCAACCTCATGGTGGCCGATTACGACAGCACGCAGGTCGTTCATTTTAGCCGCAACCTCATGTGCCCCACCACCGGCGTTTCCTACCCGGAGCCGGAACCCAACACCTTTAGCTTCAATTCCCCAAAAGGCGCCTGTCCGCAGTGTGGCGGTTTGGGGCATGTGCACGTGGTCGACCTGGACAAAGTCATCACGAACCCCAAATTCACCCTCCACGATGGGGCTTTGGCGCCCTTGGGAACCTACCGCCGGTCCTGGATTTTCCAACAGATGGAGTATTTGGGCATTCGCTTTGGCTTTGATTTGCACACCCCTTGGGAAAAAATTCCCGAGGAAGGACGGACCGCCATTTTGGAGGGCCATACCGAAAGCTTCACCTCCGACAACAAAACCGTGGGGGTCACTCGGAAGATCAACATCCAATACGAAGGCCTCGTCGCCTTCATCGAAAGCCAAAAGAACGACAGCAACAGCAAGAGTTTGCAGCGCTGGGCCGATGACTTTATGGTGGAGCGCGTTTGCCCTTCCTGCGAGGGCCAGCGCCTGAAGAAGGAATCGCTGCACTTCCGCATTTTGGAGAAGAGCATTGCCGACTTAGCCCAAATGGGCATCGGCGAATTGGCCGCCTGGCTGGAGGCCCTCATGCCCCAGCTCAAGGAATCGCAGGCGCGCATTGGGGGCGAAATTGTCAAAGAACTCCAAACCCGCCTGGGCTTCCTGGTGGACGTCGGCTTGCACTACCTCAGCCTCAACCGAAGCGCACGCAGCTTGAGTGGCGGCGAGGCGCAGCGGATTCGCTTGGCTACGCAGATTGGCTCTCAGCTCGTAAATGTCCTCTACATTTTGGACGAGCCCAGCATTGGCTTGCACCAGCGCGACAATATGCGCTTGATTCAGAGTTTGGAACGGTTGCGGGACTTGGGCAACTCGGTCATCGTCGTGGAACACGACGAGGATATGATGCGCGCGGCCAACCACATTGTGGATTTGGGGCCTCGCGCTGGCCTGCACGGCGGGCGCGTGGTGGCTCAAGGCGACTTTGAGGGGGTGGCCGCCTCCAATAGCTTGACAGGTCAGTACCTGCGCGGGGAGCTCCGCATGCCCCTGCCCGAGGTGCGTCGCCCCGGAAACGGCCACTTCCTTCGCCTCATCGGCGCTACCGGCAACAACCTTAAAAATGTGACCCTGGAGGTGCCCCTGGGCACGTTGACGGTGGTGTCGGGGGTTTCCGGTTCCGGCAAGTCAACCCTGATTAACCACACCCTCTACCCCGCCCTTGCGGGCCCCTTGCACGGGTTGTTGACGAAGCCGGCCGCGCACGAAGCCTTGGAAGGCATGGAGCACATTGACAAAGTGATTGATGTGGACCAAAGCCCCATTGGCCGAACGCCCCGCTCCAATCCTGCCACCTACACCAACGTCTTTAACGACATTCGGAAATTGTTTTCGGACCTGCCCGAAGCCAAAGTCCGCGGCTATGCCCCCGGTCGCTTCTCCTTCAACGTGAAGGGCGGGCGCTGCGAGACCTGCCAAGGTGGCGGCATGCGCGTAGTGGAGATGAACTTCTTGCCCGATGTCTACGTCCCCTGCGAAACCTGCCAGGGCAAGCGCTTCAACCGAGAAACCCTGGAAGTTCGCTACAAGGGAAAGAGCATTTCGGATGTTTTGAACCTTCCCATTGAGGATGCCTTGACCTTTTTTGAGGCCGTTCCCAAGATCAAGAAGGTGCTGAAGACCCTCGTGGAGGTCGGTTTGGGCTATATCACCTTGGGGCAGCCATCGACGACCCTATCGGGCGGGGAGGCGCAGCGCATCAAGCTGGCCACGGAGCTTTGCAAGCGCGATACGGGCCGAACGCTCTACATCCTGGACGAGCCCACCACGGGTCTGCACTTTGAAGACATCCGCATCTTGATGAAGGTCATTCAGCGCCTCGTATCCAAAGGCAACACGGCCCTCATCATTGAGCACAATTTGGACGTCATCGCACAGGCCGACTACATCGTGGACATGGGCCCCGAAGGGGGTAAAGCTGGGGGCACCCTGGTAGCCGCTGGAACCCCGGAAGACGTGGCCGTCCACCCCGACAGCCTTACAGCGCCTTTCTTGGCGCGCGCCCTGCAGGTAGGCAAGAATTAAGGGGCTTTACGCGTTTATCAAGGTGGAAAGGTGGCTAAAAAGCGCTACCTTGAAGTACATCACACCCTACCCTATGGCAACAAATTCCAACGAACCTATCTCTAAGGCCTTCAAGCGCAAGTCTTGGAACGAACAGCGCACCAACGATTCTTGGGCCATTTTTAAAATTATGTCTGAATTCGTGGAGGGCTATGAACGCCTATCCCGCATCGGACCCTGCGTCAGCATTTTTGGCTCTGCCCGCCTCAAAGAAGGCGACGCCTGGTACCAAGACGCCCAACGCATTGCGGAAGGCCTAGGTAAAAAAGGCTATGGCATCATCAGTGGCGGTGGGCCAGGCATTATGGAAGCCGCTAACCGTGGCGCCATGGAAGTAGGCGCGCCCTCTGTGGGCCTCAATATTGAGCTCCCCCACGAACAAAAGCCCAACGACTTCATCGACTTAGATAAGAGCGTGGACTTTGACTACTTCTTTGTGCGCAAAGTCATGTTTGTCAAGTACTCTCAGGGTTTTGTCGTGATGCCTGGCGGCTTTGGCACCTTGGACGAGATGTTTGAAGCCATCACCTTGATCCAAACCAAGAAGATTGGAAAGTTCCCCGTCGTACTAGTCGGCAAAGACTATTGGCAAGGCCTCATGGATTGGATGGAAAGCACGCTTGGAGGCAACCACCTCATTAGCGACGGCGACATGAACCTCATGAAGCTGGTGGACAGCCCCGAAGAGGCCATTCAAGCCATCGACGACTTCTACAGCCGCTACTTGTTTAAGCCGAATTTCTAAGGCGCATTGGGATCCCGTCTTCTAGGCACCATCGAATTAGAAAGGACGGTCAAACGTCTGAACTTTCTTCTGGTAGTAGCGCTCCCCTAATCGCACCGTTTCACGGCCAAACTGGTGCAGGCCGATGCTCCAGAGCTTGGCCCCGCCTCCAAAATCAATCGTGAAGACTGGACGGTTGTTGACGAGAATCGGATGCATCGTCAAGCCTATGTTCATGAATCCCTGCTGTTCCAACCGGCGCAAGGCAGGAGCGTAGGGGTTCACGATGGAAACCGTTTGATGGGTACTCGCTTCAAAGGTGGCACCCAGGAAGGGGCTTGTAGAGGTTGTCGGCTGTAGGGCGGGTCCATAGGAAAACAAGGGCAGGATCACTGCCGTTTTATACCGAACCATGTCTACACTGCGAATGGTTTTAGCGTCACTCGATTGAAAGGTCATGACGGTCGAATAGCTGCTCCACGACTTGCCCAACAAGGCCGCATGGTAGACTACGCCATAGTCTACGCTCAGCATCTCCCGTTTCAGACCCCAATACTTCGCATTCACCTTTTGGGTGGTAAATGGCATTCGCACAGCTTCCCCGGAAAAAATGGCCCCTTTGGAACCTCCGGCGTGCGCCACGACCTCCAGGGGACCGGAGCGCTTGACGGTCCGTACAGTGCTCGGACGATGGGATTCATAGGTAAGGCCCAGCTGGTAGGCCAAATATCCAGGCCCAGGCACCGCCCCTAAATCCACATCGAGAAATCGAAACTTCATATCCGAATGAAGCTTCAAAGCCGTCACATAGAATCCCCCAGTGCCCGGACCCCAGGTTTTTGAGGGCAATCCCAAGTGCATGTGCGTATAAATAAGCTGTATGGGTGGGCAGAGCTTCGGATCATTCCCGTAAAAGGCGTGTACGGTATCAAACGTGCCATTGGCGTATTGAAAAGGAATCGTTAAGCTCGGTTGTTGGCCCTTCAAGACCAGGCTGCCCAGCAGAAAAGCCCCTATCAGAATGCTATGAAATCTCCCTATTTTCATGGAGATGAAAGTACACTTTTTACGCGGCGCCACGCGCTTGCTCTGGCTCGCCCTTCTGGCTTCTTCGTTGGCATCATGCTCGGTCTATTTCGCGAAGGATTGGCGAGAAGTAAAGCCCAAATTCAGAAAGCGCTACTATATCCCGGAGCAATCGGACAAGGTGGCTAACATTCGCTACGAAGTGTTTAACGCCAAGACAGGCAAAGACCTATCCTCGCGCTTTCGAAAAAAAGAAACCCACTTCTATAGAGGAAACGACGAACTCCTGCTGGTTCGATACATCGACTACACCGATGGAAAAAAAGGCGTCTTTGTCCAATCCATCGCCTTTGAAAATCGCGTCTTTGGTCTTCCTCTTGGAGGGATGGCCATGGGCAGTATAGATCTAGCCACGCAAAGTTGGAACCGCCGGGACATTGAAATTCCGTTCTTCGTCTGGGGCCTGCTGGTGGATTTTGCAAGCTGGATGCCTGCACTCTCCCAAGTGATTGATAAATCCTACATCTCCTTTATTCGTCCCTTGGAAGTACCCAACTATCCCGAATGGCTCCGGAACCATCTAAAAATTACCTTGAATATCGAGGAGGGATTTCAACAAACAGGGCAAGTCCTGTACTACGTGCGCGTCCTGCCTTAAATAAAAAGCCCGGCGTTGCCGGGCTTTTTCATTTCTATGCGTTCAAGACTAGGGGCGAAGTACGCGAATGGCCCCCTCGTGTCCATTCAGGCTTCGGAAGCTCAACACATAGAGCCCCTTAGCTTCTGGGAAGGGAATCGAATAGCTACGGTTCCGCGTCCATGCCTCACTCCAGATCTCTTTGCCGTCCAGACTGTAAAGGCCAAGAACCAAGTTGGGGAACTGCACCTCCCCACACACCAAGGTCCAGTGATCGTCCCCGGTGTTCACTTTAAAGGGAGCTAGGTCCTTCTCATCTACCGACCATGACCAGGATCCAATCAAGGTATCGTGGGGATAGAGTCCGGAAGCCAAGCTGACGAACAAACTGTCATCTCCTAGACCCACGCCGGACATGCCCATCTGGTATTCAAACGGATAAATCAAAGTATCATTGGTCGCTTGCGCAGCGCTGTAGACGACCACCCCGTCAGCGTCCGCATAGAGGGTGTCTCCGCTATTTTTCCAATACACAAAGTCCTTGGAGGTAATGTTGCCGTAGGTCACGGTTGACCCTGCGGCCCAGTTGATATGGCCCAGCTGCACTTTAAGGCGGCTGACTTCGGGGTATTCGGGCTCAAGGACAAAGAGGCCCTCTTCCATGTCGGAGGCTAGAATTCGGCCACTCGGCAGATAGGGATAGGCCCCCCAGTTGCCAAAGTAGCCCCCACCCGTGAAGGGCGACGTATCGTAGTAGCCTACGAGAACCGGCAATTCGGGGAATTCCGTATCCAAAGCATGGACCCCAAAGGTGTAGTAGGACGTGACCACGTGATTGCCCGCCACGTGCGCGTTGTGCGGGATGAGCGACGTGTTGGGCTGCACTTGGTGGCGCCAGAGCTCGTCCACATTGCTCAAGTCCGAAATATCGTAGCAGGTCACATAGCCATTGGCCACCTCATCCGTGGTATAAATCGTGTTGCCATCGTCGCTCAACCAGCAATTGTGGGCAAAATTGCTCGGAGTCGCCCAACTGGTCACCATCGTGGGATTGGACTTCAAGGCCACATTCACCACCACAATACCGGAGTACAAGCCGGCCCCGTACAAGGTATCGTTGCGAGCCACCCCATCGTGGAAGTAGTGCCCGTCGTAGAGGCCCACCGTTACCGGGTTCCAGGGATCTGTGGCCACATCGATTAGAATGGCACCTCCTGCGCCGACATTGCTGCCAAAGGCATAGAGAATGCCGTTTTCATCGACAAAAATGTTGTGCGCGCGGGCCAGGGTGTCCACTTGGCCATTGGCGCGGGGAACGGGGAGCTTCAAAAACTTCCAACGGTTTTGCGCCAAGCTGTCCATGTCAATAATGAGCAGGCCGTTGTACGGGGGGTTGGCCCCAGAGGGCACATCGTGGACGACGTAAGCGTAGTGGTCCCAGGTCTTAATGTCCCGCCATAGGCTGTTGGTGCCTGGCACCCAGAGGGCATTGCTCGGGCTGGCTGGCGTTGTGACATCCACCACCAAGGTGCCTTTGCGGTTGCCGATGATGGCATATTCGGTCCCAGATGCACTATCCGTATAGCCCCAGATGTCTGCACAGTCGGGATCTGCACCCGAAATTCCCCACTGACTCACCGGATAGTGAAGCAGGGTGCGCATGTTCAAACTGTCATTGCTGGGCTGTGCAAGCGCCGCGAATCCACACAGCACCGCAAGAGCCAAAAGAGCCTTTTTCATACTTAGAATTTTAAGGTGAACTGCCCGTCCTCCTCCTGATCCGAATCGTCTTCCTCGAACGCTTCAGAGGCTGCGGGGGGCTCACTCGCTGTCAAATCTACCACCTCTAGGGTGATGCTCGGTTTTTCCGGCGACGACTTTTCTTCGGCGGCAGGCGCTGCGGGTTGGGGGTCCGTCACAGGGCTAGATGGAAGCGTTGAGGCTGCTTCATCCGTTCCATTGGATTCAGACCAATCGGCAGCTTCTTCAGATACGCTGACTACCACCGTGTCTGCGGGGGCCTCCTCCTTCTCTTCTCGGAGCACGGTGATGCCCTTAACGGGCCACGTCGTAAGCTGGTTGCCCGCTGCTTTCCAGCCTTTCACGGCAATGAAGTCCTGCAGGTTCACGGTTTCAGGATCTTTGTCCTTGCCTTTCACCTTTTTAAAGGTCACTTCAATATCCACCTGGTCAGCAGCACTGATGACCTGCACTTCCGATTGGGCATGGTCCGAAATCAAATAGTCCCACTGATCGTTCTTGGGCTCTAACACACAACGCTTGACCATGTGCTTGTCCTTTTCTCCGTCGTAGTACACGATGGCATAGGGCTTTTCGGCTTCCCATTTGGCCAAGAAGTAAGGTGCCTCTTCAAAATGGGTGGCCAACTCCGGGATAAAGATGCGGTAGCGGCCTTTGGCATCTAGCTGCAGCAAACGGTCCTCCCCGCGGAAAGCGCCGAGCAAACGGCCGCGCTCCTGGTCGTTGATCTTTAAAACCGCGTCATCAAACCAGAGCTTGCGAGCCGCCAAGGTGGATACCCCTTCCGACTTCAGCTCAATGCGCTTGATGGAATTTTTAGACACCGTGTTACCACGAGCGCTCCGAGCGCGCACGGCGAGCTCAGCGAAGTCCAGGTCCCACTTCAACTTCTTGATTTTCGCAGCCGCGCGCAGGTGAACGGTGACCGTTTCTGCTTCGCCGTTGGGGTTTACGGACAGATACAAAATCTCCGAACCTTTCGTACCCTGCGTCAAGTCGTATTCCTTGTCGCGGGTCACACCGGTCATGGCAAAGCGCTTCACAAAGCTGGCGCCCTTGGAACCGTCGCGGTAGATGAGGTTGTAGACCGTTCGGTCGTCCCCCTTCTGGTACACGCCGAGGTACAGAATGTCCGTGCCGACAAACTTCTTGGCGTCCACTTTGGTCACCATGAGCGTGCCGTCCTTTCGAATCACCAGGATATCGTCAAGGTCCGAACAATCGCAGACGTACTCGTCGCGCTTCAAGCCCGTACCCATGAAGCCTTCTTCGCGGTTCACGTAGAGCTTGGCATTGGCAATGGCCACTTTTGCCGCTACGACGGTGTCAAAGCTTCGAATTTCCGTCTTGCGTTCACGGCCCGCGCTGTACTTCTTCTTCAGGTTCTTGAAGTACTCCACGGCGTAGTCCACCAAGTTATCCAGGTGTTGCTTGACCTCAGCGATACGGCCTTCGAGGGCGGCGAGCTGATCGTCCGCTTTGTCGCTGTCAAATTTGGAGATGCGCTTGATCTTGATTTCCGTCAAACGGACCAAATCGTCTTCCGTCACTTCCCGCAGCAAATGACCCACGTGGGGCTTTAAGCCTTCCCAAATGTTTTCCAACACTTGCTCCCAGGTCTCCGCCTCTTCGATGTCGCGGTAAATCTTGTTCTCGATAAAAATCTTTTCCAAGCTGGCGAAGTGCCACTGCTCTTGCAGCTCGTTTAGCTGAATGCTGAGTTCGGCCCGCAGCAAGTCCAGGGTATGCTCCGTCGAACGCTTGAGCAGGTTGGACACCCCGGTAAACAGCGGTTTGTCGTCCTCAATTACACAGCACAGGGGCGAAATCGACACTTCACAGGCCGTGAAAGCGTAGAGGGCGTCCACCGTTTGATCCGGCGAAATACCGGGCACCAAATGCAGCACAATCTCCACGTGCTCGGCCGTGTTGTCCTCGATCTTCTTGATCTTGATCTTGCCCTTGTCGTTGGCTTTGATGATGGAGTCAATGACACTGGTCGTTGTCGTTCCAAACGGAATCTCCGTGATGACGAGCGTCTTCTTGTCGTCTACGGCAATCTTGGCACGGCAACGGACGCGACCGCCGCGCTCACCGTCGTTGTACTGGGAGAAATCCGCAATGCCCCCCGTCGGAAAATCCGGGAAGATCTCCACCTTGCGGCCGCGAAGGTGCGCAATGGAGGCATCAATGAGCTCAATAAAGTTGTGCGGAAGCACCTTGGTCGAAAGACCCACCGCAATACCCTCCACGCCTTGGGCCAGGAGAAGAGGAAACTTCACGGGCAACGTCACAGGCTCCTTCGCCCGGCCGTCGTAGCTGGCTTGCCATTCGGTGATTTTCGCGTTGAAGGAAACCTCCAAGGCAAACTTGCTCAACCGCGCTTCGATGTAACGCGGCGCTGCAGCTGAATCTCCCGTGTAAATGTTGCCCCAGTTGCCCTGCGTGTCGATGAGCAGGTTTTTCTGGCCCAACTGCACTAGCGCATCGCCGATGGAGGCGTCGCCGTGCGGGTGGTACTTCATCGTTTGGCCAATCACGTTGGCCACCTTGTGGAAGCGGCCATCGTCCATTTCCTTCAGGGCATGCATCAAACGGCGCTGTACGGGCTTCAAGCCGTCTTGCAAGGCCGGTACGGCACGTTCAAGGATGACGTAGGAGGCGTAATCGAGGAAGTACTCGCGGTACATGCCCCGAACGCGCGACTCCTGCGGACGCTCCTCCTCCTGGGCGAGAACTTCCTCCTGCTCCGGCTGGAGGATTTCTTCGGGGTCCTGTGGATTCAGCTCATCCATGGTCAATCAAGTCTTTTTCCACCTTGAGGTGGTCAATGATGAATTCTTGGCGCTCGGGCGTGTTCTTGCCCATGTAGTACTCGAGGAGGGCATCGATTTGCTCTTTGCCCAGCATCACGGGCTCCAAGCGAATGTTTTCGCCAATGAAAAGCTTGAACTCGCCAGGAGAAATTTCGCCCAGACCTTTGAAGCGCGTGATTTCGGGCTTGGCGCCCAACTCAGCTATGGCGCTCTGCTTCTCGCTCTCGTCGTAGCAGTAGATGGTCTTCTGCTTGTTGCGGACGCGGAAAAGCGGCGTTTGGAGAATGTAGAGGTGGCCTTCGCGGACCAGCTCAGGGAAGAACTGGAGGAAGAAGGTGATCAGGAGCAAGCGGATGTGCATGCCGTCTACGTCCGCATCCGTGGCAATGACCACGTTGTTGTAGCGGAGTTCTTCCATGCCGTCTTCAATGTTAAGCGCGGCTTGGAGGAGGTTGAATTCCTCGTTTTCGTAGACCACTTTTTTGGTCAGGCCGTAGCAGTTCAAAGGCTTGCCCTTCAAGCTAAAAACGGCTTGGGTTTGTACGTCGCGCGAGGCCGTGATGGAGCCCGATGCGGAATCGCCCTCCGTGATGAAGAGCGTGGTCTCCAAGCGGCGTTCGTGCTTGATGTCGTTGTAGTGCACCTTGCAATCCCGCAGCTTGCGGTTGTGCAGATTGGCCTTCTTAGCGCGTTCGCGAGCGAGCTTTTGAATGCCGGACAGTTCCTTGCGCTCGCGCTCGGCGCGGAGGATTTTGCGTTGGATGGCGTCGGCGACCTCGGGATTTCGGTGCAAGAAGTTGTCCAGCTCCGTCTGGAGGAAGTTGCCGATGAAGGTTCGGACCGTAGGACCCTCTGGACCCATATCGTTGCTGCCCAACTTGGTCTTTGTCTGCGACTCAAAAACGGGCTCGATCACCTTGACGGAAATGGCGCCGATGACGCTCTGGCGAATGTCTGCCGCGTCGTATTGTTTGCCGAAGTACTGGCGAATCGTGGCGACCAAGGCCTCGCGGAAGGCACTCTGGTGGGTACCGCCTTGCGTCGTGTGCTGGCCGTTGACAAAGCTGTAGTACTGCTCGCTCTGGGAGCGGTCCGCATGGGTCAAGGCGACTTCAATGTCCTCGCCGCGCAGGTGCACAATCTCGTGCATGACCTCGCCCGACAGGTTGTTGGCCAGCAGGTCCTTCAAACCGTTTTCCGAGAAGTACTTCTCTCCGTTCAGCGTGATCGTCAAACCGGGGTTGAGGTAGACGTAGTTCCACACCAAACGCTCCAAGTACTCCATCTGGAAGCGGTAGTTCACGAAGATGCTCGGATCGGGGGTGAAGATCACCTTGGTCCCGCGACGGCCCGAACTGTCTTCAATGCCCGACTCCTGGCTCAATACGCCACGCTCAAACTGCGCCGACTTGGTTTGCCCATCGCGGAAGGCTTGGACGGAAAAGGTCGACGACAAGGCATTGACGGCCTTGGTACCTACCCCGTTCAAGCCCACGGACTTCTTAAATGCTTTGGAATCGTACTTGGCGCCCGTATTCATCTTGGACACCACGTCCACCACCTTGCCCAAGGGAATGCCTCGGCCATAGTCGCGAACGGTCACAACGCCTTCCTTGACGTCAATTTCAATGTGCTTGCCGCCGCCCATGACAAACTCGTCAATCGAGTTGTCGACGACTTCCTTCACAAGAATGTAAATACCGTCATCGGCGGAGGAGCCGTCCCCCAGTTTACCAATGTACATGCCCGGGCGGAGGCGGATGTGCTCCTGCCATTCAAGGCTCCGGATATTGTCTTCGGTATATTGGGTCGTTTCAGCCATGGGGAATGTGCGAATCTACACAGCATTTCCCGTTTTTGCCCGCTAAAAACCCGGCTTTTAATCCACTCTGGCGAGAAGTTTTTAACAATTCCAGCCCAGCACTGGCGCGGTTTTACACATTGAAGCGGAAGTGCATGACGTCCCCGTCTTTGACGCGGTACTCCTTGCCTTCCACACGCATCTTGCCGGCCTCTTTGACGGCTGCTTCCGACTTGTAGGTGATATAGTCTTGATATGCAATGACTTCGGCCCGAATAAAGCCCTTCTCAAAGTCGCTGTGAATGACGCCTGCCGCCTGCGGAGCCGTAAATCCTTGGCCAATGGTCCAAGCGCGCACTTCCTTCACCCCAGCCGTAAAGTAGGTCTGGAGCTTCAGCAAGTTGTAGGCTTCGCGAATTACGCGGTTCACGCCGGGCTCTTGCAAGCCGAGGTCGTCCAGGAACATTTGACGCTCTTCGTAGGTCTCGAGCTCAATGATATCGGATTCGGTCGCCACGGCCAAATGCAGCACCCCTGCGCCTTCTTTCGCGGCCATTTCGGCCACCTGGCGCACGTAGTCATTGCCGTCCTTTGCCGCCGTCTCATCCACGTTGCACACGTAGAGGACGGGCTTGTCGGTCAAAAGCTGATAGTCCTCAATCCATTCGGCCTCTTCTTCACTGCGCTCAAAGCCACGCACCGAAAGGCCTTGTTCCAAATGCTTCTTCAAGCGATCCGCCATCTCCACTTCCCGAACGGCTTCTTTAGCGCCCGTTTTGGCCGCTTTCCGCACCTTGTCGATGCGCTTTTCCAGAGATTCGAGGTCCTTGAGCTGCAGTTCAAAGTCAATGGTCTCCTTGTCGCGCAACGGATTAATACTACCGTCTACGTGCACAATGTTGGGGTTGTCGAAGCAGCGCAGCACATGCAGGATAGCGTGGCATTCGCGGATGTTGCCCAGGAACATATTGCCCAAACCTTCGCCCTTGCTCGCGCCCTTCACCAAACCGGCAATGTCCACAATTTCCACGGTGGCAGGCACCACCCGTTCGGGGTTGACAATCTCCTCCAAAGCCTCCAAACGAGGATCGGGAACGTTCACCGTCCCAATGTTGGGCTCAATCGTACAAAATGGGAAATTGGCCGCTTGGGCTTTGGCGTTGCTCAAACAGTTAAAAAGGGTGGATTTGCCTACGTTGGGCAGACCGACAATGCCGCACTTCATTTTTCAGGAATTTGGGGCAAAGGTACTCCCGGAAAGACCTTACTTTTGTCCTATCGACAAACCCAAATGCCCGCATCCATGACCCCCCAGCTCCACGACCTTCCCTCTCAAGTACGCCGCGACATCCTACGCATGGTTCACGCGGTTCAATCAGGTCACCCCGGAGGCTCCATGGGCTGTACGGAATTCTTTGTCGCCCTCTACTTTGACATTCTCCGCCACACTCCCGCTCCCTTCAACATGGACGGCCAAGGCGAAGACCTCTTCTTCCTGTCCAATGGCCACATCAGCCCCGTGTTCTACTCGGTTTTGGCGCGTAGTGGCTACTTTTCGGTGGACGAGCTGAAGACGTTCCGAAAGCTCGACTCTCGCCTCCAGGGCCACCCCACGACGCACGAAGGCCTCCCCGGTGTGCGCATCGCCTCGGGCTCCTTGGGCCAAGGCTTGAGCGTGGCTGTGGGCGCCGCCCAAGCCAAGAAATTGGCCGGTGACGACCGCCTCGTCTTCACCTTGCACGGCGACGGCGAATTGCAAGAAGGCCAAATTTGGGAAGCCGCCCTCTACGCAGGCGCCAAAAACGTCGACAACCTCATCAGTACCATTGATGCCAACGGCCAGCAGATTGACGGCTCCACCGACGAAGTCATGCCCATGGGCGATATCGGAAGCAAATTCGCCGCCTTTGGCTGGGAGGTTATGCACATCCAGCAAGGCAACGACCTGGATGCGGTTCGCAGCGGGCTGCGCGAAGCCATTGCCAAGACGGGCAAAGGCAAGCCGGTTTGCGTCGTCATGCACACCTCCATGGGCCATGGCGTGGACTTTATGGCGGGCACCCACAAGTGGCATGGCATTGCACCGAGCGACGAACAGTTAGCAGCAGCCCTCGCCCAGTTGCCCGAAACCCTCGGAGACTACCCCGCCTAATGCGCATTTGGAAACTAGCCCTCTGGGCCCTGCTCTTCCCACTCGGGGCAGCAGCACAAGTAGACGTCAACGCGTCTGAAGTTTCCACGACCCGAATTCTTTTTGTCCTAGACGCCTCCAACTCCATGTACGGCCGTTGGGAAGGCGGTACCAAGATGGAAGTGGCCCAGCGCCTTATGGGCAGCATGTTAGACAGCTTGGCTCAAGTGCCCAACCCCCAATTCCAATTGGCCCTTCGCGTCTACGGCCACCAAAAGCCCGTCCCCCCACAAGACTGCAATGACACCAAATTGGAGGTTGGCTTCGCCTACAACAACTTGGGCCGCATCAAGCAAGTCCTCCGAGGACTTCGCCCCATGGGCACAACCCCCATTGCGCGTTCCATTCTTCGGGCCGATAACGATTTCCCCAAAGACTGTCCCACGGGCCACTGCCGCGACATCATCCTGTTGATTACCGACGGCGTGGAAGCATGCGACGAAGATCCCTGCGAAGCCTCCGCCATCCTTCAAAAGAAAGGCCGAGTCCTAAAGCCCTTTGTCATTGGAGTGGGTTTGGACCAAGACCTCATCAAGACCTTTGACTGTGTCGGCACGTACTACGATGCCAGCGACGAACAAACCTTTAAAAAGGCGTTAGGCGTGATTGTGACCCAAGCCTTGGACAATACGACGGGCCAAATCAATTTGGTCGATCACCGCAACCAGAATTCGGGCACCAACCTGCCCGTCCTGCTGCGCAATGCCACGAGCCAGCTTGTGGACCGCAGCATCATCCACACTCTGAATTACAACAACCAACCAGACACTCTTCTCGTTGACCCCATCGTCACCTACGAAGGCACGGTCTACAGCATTCCCCCACGGCCCATTCATCCCACGGCCATGCATGCGGGCACGCACAACCACATGGCGGCAGACGTGGTTCAGGGCAGCCTCAAGCTCACGATGCCGGGCCTCAAACTCTCGCAAACTCCGCCCGTAGCGGTGGTTCGCGATGCCGACCACCCCGAAGACATTCTCCACGTTCAGAACTTCAACACCACGGTGACCTACATCGTGGACACCTACGATCTGGACATTCTGACGTTGCCGCGAATCCGCCAGCGCATCACGTTGAAACCAGGCACGACGCAGGAAATCACCATTCCGCCCGCAGGCGAGGTGACCGTTCAGCTCAAGTCTGCCGGCTACGGCGCCATCTTCGCCATCGAAGGAAATGAATGGATTTGGGTCACCAATTTGGACGAGTTCCAAACCCGCCAGCAGTTTTCCCTCCAGCCTGGCACCTACAAAGTGATTTACCGCCCGCGTACGGCGCAGCAAACGACCTATTCAAAAACCAACACCTTCACCGTGGCACCTGGGTCTTCCACCCTGGTGCGCATTCCTTAATTTTTACCCATGCACTCGTACACAGACTCAGGAAGTAAAGACACGCGCTCCGGCTTTGGCGCAGGTCTATTGGAACTTGGACGCAGCAATCCCGACGTCGTAGCCCTTTGCGCAGACCTCACGGGCTCGCTTAAAATGGACGCTTTTGCCGCCGAATTCCCCGAACGCTTCTTCCAAACTGGCATCGCCGAAGCCCACATGATTGGCATGGCTGCCGGTCTCACCATTGGCGGTAAGATCCCCTTCACAGGCACCTTCGCCAACTTCTCCACGGGCCGCGTGTACGACCAAATCCGCCAGAGCGTGGCCTACTCGGGCAAGAACGTAAAAATTTGCGCCTCTCACGCCGGCTTGACCTTGGGCGAAGACGGTGCGACCCACCAAATATTGGAAGACATCGGCTTGATGAAAATGCTCCCGGGCATGACGGTCATCTCCCCCTGTGACTTTAACCAAACTAAAGCCGCCACCATCGCTATTGCTGCGCACGACGGACCCGTGTACCTCCGCTTTGGCCGCCCCAAGGTGCCCAACTTCACTCCTGCAGACCGCCCCTTCGTCATTGGCAAGGCAGACGTTCTGACCGAAGGTTCCGATGTCACCATCTGCGCCAATGGCCACTTGGTTTGGGAAGCCTTGGAAGCTGCAAACGCCTTGGAAGCCAAAGGCATCAAAGCCGAAGTCATCAACTTCGCCACCATCAAGCCCTTGGACGCCGACACCTTGTTGGCCTCTGTAGGCAAAACGGGCCGTGTCGTTACTGCGGAAGAGCACCAGCGCCACGGTGGTTTGGGCGATTCCATTGCTCAGGCCCTTGCGATGCACCGTCCCACCCCCATGGAAATGGTGGCGGTGAACGACTCCTTTGGGGAGAGCGGCACACCCGCTCAGCTCCTGACCAAGTACGGCTTGGATGCTGCCAATATCGTGGCAGCCGCGGAGCGTGTACTTCAGCGTTAAACCCCTAGTCGCTTTTGGCGTCCAAACAGCATGCCGCTGAAGGACGAAGCCCCTATCCACAAAGCCTGGTCGTCGGGAAACTACGACCAGGCTTTTTCATGCTTGATCCAAGCCTACGCTTCGGACTTCTACCGAACCGCCGTTCGCATTGTCCTCGACCACGAAGCGGCCCAAGACGTGCTCCAGGAGGCCTCCATCAAACTTTGGAAAGCCCTCCCCCAGTTCAAAGGGCAAAGCCGCTTTAGCACGTGGGCCACCCGTGTGGTCATCAACGAATCCCTAAGCCACCTGCGCCGTCAAAAAACGCATCTCGACCTAGATTCCATCACGGTAGCGGCCCCGTCTTCGCCCTACTTTGAAAGCGACGCCCTACTCGAAGCCCTGCACGATGCGGTGAACCGCCTACCCGAAAAGCAGCGCCTCACCTTCCAGCTCCGCTACTTCGACGAAAAACCCTTCGCCGAAATCGCCGACCTCCTCGGCACCTCCGTCGGTGGCCTCAAAGCCAACTACCACCACGCGGCCGAGAAGGTGAAAAAACACATACTCGCATTAAACCCCAGCTATTCAGACACATCCAATGACTAAGATGAAGGACGGAATTCACATCCCCAAGGACGGACACCAGGCCCTGGTCCAGCAGATGCTCCGCGCTGCTGAACCCCGCCCCGCGCAGTCGCTCACGCGCCGCTTGTGGCCCTACGGCGCGGTCGCTGCCGCCGCCTCCCTCGCCCTCGTGGCCCTGCTCCGCCCCGCAGCGGAAACCCCTCTAGTCACCGAGGACCTCGCCTGGGAGGCCCTGGAGCACGGCACCCTGAACCTCACCAACGAGGAAGTGACTTCCCTCCTCAACGACGACGAATTTGAAACCTTACTCGCTGATTTAACCCAAGACTGATGAAAACACGTATCTCCCTTTTCATGGGCTTCCTCTTCCTTGCCGCCACGGCCTGGGGCCAGCCCACCGATGAGCGCCGCGACCGCCTGGAAGCCGCCAAAGTCGCCTTTATCACTAAAGAAGTCGGCTTGACCACTGAAGAAGCTAAAGTCTTCTGGCCCATTCAAAACGCCATGGAAGCCGAGCTTCGCGCCGTGGACAAGGACCCCCTTCGCGACCTCCGGGAGGCCAAACGCGATGCCACCTCCCTAAGCGATGCGGACGCCCTCAAACTCCTGAAAGAGTTAGAAGCCATGGCCGAAAAGCGCGAAGCCATTCGCAAGAAGTACCAGAAAAAGTTTTTGGAAGTACTACCCGCGCACAAAGTGGTAGCCTACATGCTGGCTGAACGCGAATTTCAACGCCGCCTGCGGGAAAAATTGGAAGAACGCCGTCCCGGTGGCCGTCCAGAAGCAGGCGGACGTCCCGGAGGACATCCCGGTGGCCGTCCCGGCGGTCGCCCAGGTGGCCCTGGAGGCCCACCCCCCTTGTTTTAAGCGAAGTCGCATAGATTCCTAGCCCCGTCGGTCCAGAACCCTCGGGGCTTTTTTACCTTCGCAGCATGGATTTGCGCCAACTCTTTTTGCAGCACATCGCCCCGACCACGGAATCGCCCTTGGCGCTGGAGGTCGTGCGCGCCGAAGGAGTTTACCTCTACGGCCCCGAAGGGCAATCCTACATGGATTTTATTTCGGGCATTGGCGTTTCCAACATTGGACACAGCCATCCTGAGGTAGTTGCCGCTGTCAAAGACCAAGCAGCCGCGTACATGCACCTCATGGTCTATGGCGAATATGTCCAGCAACCTCAAGTGGCCTACGCCCGAGCGCTCACGGCGACACTCGATCCCTCGCTGGACTGTGTCTACTGGGGAAACTCCGGCGCAGAAGCCATTGAGGGCGCCTTCAAGCTCGCCAAGCGCGTTACCGGCCGAACCGAAATCCTTTCCTTCCAAGGCAGCTACCACGGCAGCACACACGGCGCCCTTTCCGCCATGGGGGACGAGACCTACAAGCGTGCCTACCGCCCGCTCCTCCCCGACCACCGCATCTTGCCTTGGGCAGATGCCGCCCACCTGCATGCCATCACCGAACGAACCGCAGCCGTCGTCGTAGAAGTGGTGCAAGCAGAATCCGGCTACAAAGTGGTCCCAACAGCGTTTCTACAAGCGCTCCAAGCACGCTGCCATGAAATGGGAGCCCTGCTCATCGTGGACGAAATCCAAACGGGATTTGGCCGAACGGGCCACCTCTTCGCCCACCAAGGGACGGGCATCGTCCCCGACATCCTGTGCTTGGGCAAAGCTTTAGGCGGCGGCATGCCGCTAGGCGCTTTCATCGCGTCCCATGCACGCATGCAGCATTTGGCCAAGAAACCCATGCTGGGCCACCTCACCACCTTTGGCGGCCATCCTGTCAGCTGTGCAGCGGGGCTTGCCGCCTTTACCGTTCTCCAAACCAGCGGGTGGATACAGGCCGTGGCGCAAAAAGAAGCCTACCTCCGAGCGGCGCTAGGCCCTCTATCTACCACCGGTGACCTGTCCGGCCGAGGGCTGTTGCTCGCACTGCCCCTCGAAAGCTTTGACAGGGTGCTTTCTGCCCAAAAAGATCTGATCTCCGCCGGTTTGTTGACCGACTGGTTCCTTTTTGAGCAAAAGGCCCTTCGCTTGGCCCCGCCTTTGAGCATTTCGATGCAAGAACTGGAACAGGCTGTTACCTTTATCCAAAACGCACTGCACCCATGAGACCCTCTTCTAACAAGCAAAAACTCGTCAAAGGCCTCACTTTCCTGGCCTTCGCCTTCCCCTTTCTCTTTGTGGGTCCCGCCTTCTACTATTGGATTGGCGCTCCCGCACTCCAGCAAGGAAAATGGGGATGGACGGCCTTTATTGTTCTGATGATGTTTGGCGCTGTAGGTTTGGTGGTCCGAGGCCTCGTCCTCATTCTGGACGGCTTCTTTGACCATAAGTAAGGCCGCCAAAATGCCGCGGCACGCTGGCCCCCTGAACACATAAAAAAAGCCGCCCAAATGGGCGGCTTTCTTTTTTAGGCTTGGCCGGTTGGACCTCCAAACTGAATGGGGATCTGCGGCTGTTCCGATTCGGAAATGGTCCCGTGCGTTGCCTCATAGCGCAACACGTTTTCTTCCATCGCTTTGATCAATCGCTTTGCGTGTTGGGGCGTCAAAATGACGCGTGCCTTCACGCGGGCTTTGGGCACTCCGGGCATCATCTGGATAAAATCCAAGACAAACTCGGAAGGCGAATGGTTGATGACCGCCAAATTGCTGTAGATGCCGTCCGCCATTTCGGGCGTCAGCTCAATCTGCATTTGGTTTTCGTTCTCGGTACTCATCTTATTCAGCAGGTTCGAGATCTACCGTCTGCTTGGCCATCATTTGCTCGTACTCGTCCTTGCTGCCTACTACAGAGGTGTAGTAGCGCTTGAGGCCGGTACCTGCAGGGATGCGGTGACCAACGATAACGTTCTCTTTCAGGCCGTCCAAGGTATCCACCTTCGCAGCGATGGCTGCTTCGTTCAATACTTTGGTCGTCTCCTGGAAGGACGCTGCAGAAACCCAAGACTTGGTCTGCAAAGACGCACGGGTGATGCCCTGAAGAACGAGGCGAGCCGTTGCAGGCTGTGCATCGCGGGCCTCCACCAAGGCTTTGTCCGAACGCTTCAACAAAGAATTCTCATCGCGGAGGCGACGTGCGGTAATCATCATACCCGCCTTCAAGCTTTCGCTCTCGCCGGCTTCTACGACTACCTTCTTGTCGAAGATGCTGTCATTTTCGCGGATGAAGTCCGTCGTGTGCTCCAAGTGGCCCTCCAAGAACGACGTATCGCCGCCGTCTACGATTTCCACTTTGCGCATCATCTGGCGAACGATCACCTCGAAGTGCTTGTCATTGATTTTTACACCCTGGAGTCGGTATACTTCTTGAATCTCATTCACCAAGTATTCCTGAACAGCCGTAGGACCTTGGATGGCCAAGATATCGGCAGGCGTAATAGCTCCGTCGCTCAAAGGTGAACCCGCACGTACAAAGTCATTCTCCTGAACCAAGATTTGCTTGGCCAAGTTGATCAAATACTTGCGCTGCTCGCCCGTACGGCTTTCAATGATGATCTCACGGTTACCGCGCTTGATCTTTCCGTAGGACACCGTACCGTCGATTTCCGCAACCACTGCAGGGTTTGAAGGGTTACGTGCTTCGAACAATTCGGTCACACGGGGAAGACCACCGGTGATGTCACCCGCCTTGGCACCTTTACGAGGGATCTTGACCAAGATCTTACCGGCCTTGATTTCTTCTCCTTCGTCCACCATCAGGTGAGCGCCAACAGGAAGGGTGTAATGCTTGATTTCGTTGCCTTTCTTGTCCACCACTTGAAGCATGGGAACCAGCTTCTTGTTGCGGCTCTCAGAAATAACCTTGTCTTGGAAACCGGTCTGTTCGTCGATTTCCACCTTGTAGGTCACACCTTGAACGATGTCTTGGTAGGCAATTTTACCTGCGTGCTCAGAGATGATAACAGCGTTGTAGGGATCCCACGTACAGATGACGTCGCCCTTCTTCACTTTGGCACCGGTCTTGAGCATCAAGGTTGAACCGTAAGGAATGTTGCCCGTCATGACTGCGATACCGGTCTTGGCATCAACGATGCGCATTTCGCCGGTACGGCCGATAACGATTTCCGCATCTTCGCCTTCTGCAGTTACGCTGGCAACGGTACGTACTTCTTCAAATTCCAAAACGCCGTCAAATTTGGCTGTCAAGCTGCTGATCTCAGAGACGTTACCAGCCGTACCACCCACGTGGAACGTACGGAGCGTCAACTGCGTACCAGGTTCACCGATGGACTGGGCGGCGATAACACCTACCGCTTCACCGGTTTGAACGCCCTTGGCCGTAGCCAAGTTGCGGCCGTAACACTTGGCACAGATACCGCGCTTGCTTTCACAGGTCAATGGTGAACGAACTTCCACCATTTCGATGGGGCTCACTTCAATCTTGTCGGCGATCAAGTCAGAGATCATTTCACCCGCTTGAACGTAGGTCTCACCCGTCAAAGGATCGATCACATGGGCCAACGATACGCGGCCAGCGATGCGCTCCTTCAAGGTTTCAACAACTTCTTCGTTCTTGCGCAAAGCCTGGATTTCCAAACCGCGAAGCGTTCCGCAGTCGTCCTCGTTCACGATGACGTCTTGAGCCACGTCGTGAAGACGACGGGTCAAGTAACCCGCGTCAGCCGTTTTCAAGGCCGTATCCGCAAGACCCTTACGGGCACCGTGCGTAGAAATGAAGTACTCCAAGATGGAAAGACCCTCCTTAAAGTTGGAGATAATCGGGTTTTCGATAATCTCACCGCCTGAAGAGCCAGACTTCTGGGGCTTGGCCATCAAACCACGCATACCGGAGAGCTGACGAATCTGCTCTTTAGAACCACGGGCTCCAGAATCCAACATCATGTAGATGGGGTTGAAGCCTTGGCGGTCGCTGATCAATTGGCTCATGGCCGCTTGCGTCAAGCGTGCGTTGGCATTGGTCCAAACGTCAATCACCTGGTTGTAACGCTCGTTGTTGGTGATCAGACCCATGTTGTAGTTCATGAGAATGGATTCCACCTCGCTGTTGGCGTCGGAGATCAAGTTGGTTTTGATTTCGGGTACCTGAATGTCGCCCAACGAGAAGGAAAGACCTCCGCGGAATGCGTTGGAGTAGCCCAAATCCTTCATATCGTCCAAGAACTTCGCGGTGCGTGGAACATCCGTACGCGTCAAGATGCGTGCGATGATGTCGCGCAAGGCCTTCTTGGTCAACAATTCATTGATAAAGCCCACCTCCTTGGGAACGACTTGGTTGAAGAGAACGCGGCCCACAGAGGTCTCGATCACTTTGTACTCCAATTCGCCGTTGGCGCCGTCTACCAAGGTGCGAACCTTGATGTAGGCGTTGAGGTCTACACGCTTTTCATTGTAAGCGATGTTCACTTCCTCCGCAGAGTAGAAGGTCATGCCTTCGCCCTTCACGGGATCGCCGGGAAGGTTGCGCTTCGCCTTGGTCATGTAGTACAGACCCAAGACCATGTCCTGAGAAGGTACCGTGATCGGCGAACCGTTCGCGGGGTTCAAGATGTTGTGCGAGGCCAGCATCAAGATCTGTGCTTCCAAGATGGCAGCAGGGCCCAAGGGCAAGTGCACAGCCATTTGGTCACCGTCAAAGTCCGCGTTGAAGGCCGTACAGGTCAAGGGGTGCAGCTGGATCGCCTTTCCTTCAATCATCTTAGGCTGGAAGGCCTGGATACCCAAGCGGTGCAGCGTCGGAGCACGGTTCAGAAGAACGGGGTGGCCCTTCATGACGTTTTCCAAGATGTCCCATACAACGGCTTCGCGCTTGTCGATGATCTTCTTCGCAGACTTCACCGTTTTCACGATTCCGCGCTCGATCAACTTGCGAACGATAAAGGGTTTGTAGAGCTCAGCGGCCATATCCTTGGGAAGACCACACTCGTGGAGCTTCAAATCAGGCCCGATAACGATGACCGAACGTGCCGAATAGTCTACACGCTTACCCAAGAGGTTCTGACGGAAGCGGCCTTGCTTGCCTTTCAAGCTGTCGCTCAAAGACTTCAAAGGACGGTTGCTCTCCGTCTTCACGGCGCTGGCCTTGCGGGTGTTGTCAAACAAGCTGTCTACAGACTCTTGCAACATGCGCTTTTCGTTGCGCAGGATAACCTCAGGGGCCTTGATCTCCAACAAACGCTTCAAACGGTTGTTGCGGATGATCACACGGCGGTAGAGGTCGTTCAAGTCAGACGTAGCGAAGCGACCACCGTCCAAGGGCACCAAGGGGCGCAATTCGGGCGGGATGACGGGAACTACCTTGATGACCATCCACTCGGGCTTGTTCTCCAAGCGAGCGTTGGCATCGCGCATAGCTTCCACCACTTGCAAACGCTTGAGGGCTTCCTGCTTGCGCTGCTGAGAGGTTTCGCGGCTTGCACGGTCGCGCAGGTCATAGGACATAGCGTCCAAGTCCAAACGCTGCAACAACATCAACAACGCTTCAGCGCCCATTTTGGCGATGAACTTGTTGGGGTCGCTGTCGTCCAAGTACTGGTTTTCCATGGGCAAGCGGTCCAAGGCGTCGAGGTACTCCTCTTCGGTCAAGAACTGCATGTGCTCAAAGGCATTGCCTTCGTTGTCTACGGCCTCACCCGTCTGAATGACGATGTAACGCTCGTAGTAAATGATCATGTCCAACTTCTTCGTGGGGATGCCCAAGAGGTAACCCAACTTGTTGGGCAAGGAGCGGAAGTACCAGATATGGGCCACGGGCACGACCAAGCTGATATGGCCGATGCGCTCGCGACGCACTTTCTTTTCAGTGACTTCTACCCCACAACGGTCACACACGATGCCCTTGTAACGGATACGCTTGTACTTGCCACAGGCACATTCAAAGTCCTTTACAGGACCGAAGATGCGCTCGCAGAACAATCCGTCGCGTTCGGGCTTGTGGGTGCGGTAGTTGATCGTTTCGGGCTTCAACACTTCACCGCTAGAGCGCTCCAGAAGGAATTCGGGAGACGCCAAGCCGATCGTGATCGAGTCAAAGCTGCCGGAGGTTTGCTGTTCAATTTTACGCATGGTATTCAAAATGAGGTTGCCGATGAACGGATTAGTCTAAGGATACTTTCAAGCCAAGGCCTTGCAACTCATGCAGCAAGACATTGAAGGATTCGGGAATACCAGGTTCTGGCATTCGGTCGCCCTTCACAATGGCTTCGTACGTCTTCGCACGTCCAACGACGTCGTCCGACTTCACCGTCAAGATTTCGCGCAGGATGTTGGATGCACCGAATGCCTCCAAAGCCCACACTTCCATCTCACCGAAACGCTGTCCACCGAACTGTGCCTTACCACCCAACGGCTGCTGCGTGATGAGCGAGTACGGTCCAATAGAACGCGCGTGCATCTTATCGTCCACCATGTGGCCGAGTTTCAACATGTAGATCACCCCTACGGTCGCCTTCTGGTCGAATGGCGCACCGGTACCACCGTCGTACAACTGGGTATGTCCAAACATGGGGATACCGGCTGCTTCGGTGTGTTGAGTGATTTCATCCAAGGTCGCACCATCAAAAATGGGGGTCGCAAATTTCTGACCGGTCTTCAATCCCGCCCAACCGAGTACGGTTTCGTAGATCTGACCGATGTTCATACGCGAGGGTACGCCCAAGGGGTTCAAGACGATGTCCACAGGGGTTCCGTCATCCAAGAATGGCATGTCTTCCTGACGTACAATCTTGGCTACGATACCCTTGTTACCGTGGCGACCGGCCATCTTATCACCCACCTTCAGCTTGCGCTTCTTGGCGATGATAACCTTAGCCATCTTCACGATACCTGCGGGGAGCTCATCGCCCACGCTGATGGTGAACTTGCGGCGGCGGTATACACCAGCCACGTCGCTCACTTTGATCTTGTAGTTGTGCAACAAGGTGTCGATGAGCTTGTTCTTCTCATCGTCCGTGGTCCACGTACCACCGGTCAAGTGCGTGTAGTCCTCAACGGCATTCAACACTTTCAAGGTGAACTTGGTGCCTTTTGGAATGACCTCCTCGTTCAAGTCGTTGGTCACACCTTGTGCCGTTTTGCCGCTCACCAACTTAGAAAGCTTGTCGATGAAGGTGGTGCGGATTTCCTCCAACTGCGAATTGAATTCGAGCTCGAGTGCTTCCAACTCCTCCTTGTCGCGGGCACGCTGGCGCTTGTCCTTCATGCTGCGGCTGAACAACTTCTTGTCGATGATGACACCGCTCAAAGAAGGAGAAGCCTTCAAAGAAGCGTCTTTAACGTCACCGGCTTTGTCACCGAAGATGGCGCGAAGCAGTTTCTCCTCAGGCGAAGGATCGCTCTCCCCTTTTGGCGTGATCTTACCGATCAAAATGTCGCCGGGGTTCACTTCTGCACCTACGCGGATGATACCGTTCTCGTCCAAATCCTTGGTCGCTTCCTCGCTAACGTTTGGAATGTCCGAGGTCAACTCTTCCATACCCAACTTGGTGTCGCGAACGTCCAAGGTGTACTCGTCGATGTGAATAGAGGTAAAGATGTCTTCGCGAACGACGCGCTCGTTGATCACGATAGCATCCTCGAAGTTGTATCCTTTCCAAGGCATGAAGGCCACCAATAGGTTGCGGCCCAAAGCCAATTCACCGCCTTGTGTCGCGTAGCCCTCACAAAGAACCTGGCCACGGTCCACGCGCTCGCCTTTCGAAACGATAGGCTTGAGGTTGATGGTCGTGCTTTGGTTGGTCTTGAGGAACTTGGTCAAGGGATAGGACTTCGTCGCAGACTCGAAGCTGACGAGCTCGTCTTCTTCGGTGCGGTCGTACTCGATCACAATCTCATTGGCATCGACGTAACGCACGGTACCAGGACCTTCTGCGTTCACCAATACACGTGAATCGTGAGCCACTTGACGCTCCAAACCGGTTCCAACGATCGGAGACTCGGGGCGGAGCAAAGGCACCGCCTGGCGCATCATGTTTGAGCCCATCAACGCACGGTTGGCGTCGTCGTGCTCCAAGAAGGGAATCAAGGAAGCCGAAATAGAGGCAATCTGGTTGGGAGCAACGTCCATCAAATCCACGCTCGCAGGCTCCACCACAGGGAAGTCACCTTCGTCACGTGCTTTGATTCGGTCGTTCACAAACGTACCGTTTTGGTTCAAAGGCGCGTTGGCCTGTGCAATCACCTTCGCTTCCTCTTCTTCAGCAGAGAGGTAGACAGGCGCTGCATCCAACTTCACTTTGCCGTCAGCTACCTCACGGTAGGGCGTCTCAATGAAGCCCATGCCGTTCACTTTGGCGAAGACACAGAGGGAAGAAATCAAACCGATGTTTGGTCCTTCAGGGGTCTCAATGGGGCAAAGGCGGCCGTAGTGCGTGTAGTGTACGTCACGTACTTCGAAGCCTGCGCGTTCGCGGCTCAAACCACCGGGTCCGAGTGCAGAGAGACGACGCTTGTGCGTAATTTCCGACAAGGGGTTGGTTTGGTCCATGAACTGGCTCAGCTGGTTCGTTCCAAAGAACGAATTGATCACTGAGCTAAGCGTTTTGGCGTTGATCAAGTCGATCGGCGTAAATACCTCGTTGTCGCGCACGTTCATTCGCTCACGGATGGTACGAGCCATGCGGGCCAAGCCCACGCCAAACTGGTTAGCCATTTGCTCACCTACCGTACGAACACGGCGGTTAGACAAGTGGTCAATGTCGTCGATTTCAGCCTTAGAGTTGATCAACTCGATCAAGTACTTGATGATCGAAATGATGTCCTCCTTGGTCAAAACTTGCTTCTCCTTCTCTATTTCAAGGTTGAGCTTCTTGTTGAGGCGGTAACGACCTACCTCACCCAAGCTGTAGCGCTGCTCGGAGAAGAAGAGTTTGTCAATGATGCCACGCGCGGTCTCCTCATCGGGCGGTTCAGCATTGCGCAATTGACGGTAGATGTGCTCCACGGCCTCGATTTCCGAGTTGGTGGGGTCTTTCTGCAAGGTGTTGTAAATGATAGAGAACTCGCCTTCAACGATGTCTTCTTTGTGCAAGAGGATGGTCGCCACTTCGGCTTCCAAGATCATGTCCACGTGCTCCTTCTCGAGGATGGTGTCACGGTCCAAAATCACTTCGTTGCGCTCGATAGACACCACTTCGCCGGTATCCTCATCTACGAAATCTTCAATCCAGGTCTTGAGGACACGTGCGGCCAATTTGCGGCCCACGGTGCGCTTCAAGCCCGCCTTAGAAACTTTCACTTCTTCAGCCAGGTCAAAGATTTCCAAAATATCCTTGTCACGCTCGTAACCGATAGCGCGGAACAAGGTGGTCACGGGCAACTTCTTCTTACGGTCGATGTACGCATACATCACGTTGTTGATGTCCGTGGCAAATTCAATCCAGCTTCCCTTGAAAGGAATCACACGAGCCGAGTACAACTTGGTGCCGTTCGCGTGGAAGCTCTGGCCAAAGAAGACACCGGGCGAACGGTGAAGCTGGGATACGATGACGCGTTCTGCACCGTTCACGATGAAGGTGCCGCGTGGAGTCATGTAGGGAATAGTACCCAAGTACACATCCTGGACAATGGTCTCAAAGTCCTCGTGTTCGGGGTCCGTACAGTACAATTTTAGGCGTGCCTTGAGGGGTACGCTGAAAGTAAGCCCGCGCTCGATGCATTCCATCTCGCTGTAACGGGGGGGGTCGACGAAGTAGTCGATGAATTCCAACACAAATTGGTTGCGGGAATCCGTGATGGGGAAGTTTTCGTTGAAGGTTTTGAAAAGGCCTTCATTGGATCGATCCTCAGGTTTGGTATCGATCTGAAAAAAATCCCGGAACGACTTGATTTGGATATCAAGAAAATCCGGGCAATCCGCCTGTGCGAAGGTTGAGGAGAAATTGATTCGCGGTTGAACGTGCGCCATGGAGCTCGACAGATTGATGAATATGATTTGAAATACGAAAAGGTTTAGGCCTTGAAACAGCGTTTCAAGGGCCTAAACCTGAGGGTTTTAAGAGAACTCTTACTTGAGCTCTACTTCAGCACCAGCCTCTTCAAGTTGCTTCTTGAGGGCTTCTGCTTCGTCTTTGCTAACGCCTTCCTTGATAGGAGCAGGTGCAGCATCAACAGCGTCTTTAGCTTCTTTCAAGCCAAGACCGGTCAATTCTTTAACTACCTTAACAACAGCAAGTTTAGAAGCACCTGCGTTCTTCAAGATTACATCGAAAGAATCTTTTTCAGCAGCAGCTTCGCCACCGCCAGCAGCGGGACCAGCAGCAACTGCAACAGCAGCAGCAGCGGGCTCAATGCCGTATTCTTCTTTCAAGTAGGTTGCCAATTCATTGACTTCCTTCACGGTCAAGTTGACCAATGAGTCTCCGAGGGATTTGATATCAGCCATTTTTGGTTGAGTTTGAGAGTTTTCGATTTAAAAAAGCACGTAGTGGAAGCGTGAGTGCGTACAGAGGTTAGGAGTTGCGCTCTTCCAGCGCCTTGATCAAACCAGCGATGGTTTGACCACCATTTCCTTGAAGGCCAGAAACCACATTCTTGATTGGGCTCTGCAAAAGCAGGATAACGTCCCCGATCAGTTCGTTCTTAGACTTCAAGTTCGTGAGTGCATCAAGCTGAGTGTCGCCAATGAAGATGGCTTCCTCAATGTAGGCTCCTTTCAAGATGGGCTTGGGGCTCTTCTTGCGGAATTCCTTGATCAATTTTGCAGGAGCGTTGCCCGCTTCTGCAATCATGATGCTTGAATTGCCTTTGAGAACGCTAGGAAGCTCACCAAAATCCTTGGTAGAGCGCTCCATAGCCTTCGCCAAAAGGGCGTTTTTCACCACCGTCATCTTGATGTCTGCTTTGTGGCAGGCACGGCGCAAATTGCTCGTGTTCTCTGCGTCCAAACCAGCGATGTCCGTGATGTACACTGTAGCCGAGGATTCCAAGGCTGCAGTGATGTCTTCAATCAATTGATTTTTTTCTTCGCGCGTCATGGGACTATCTCATTAAGCGTTTTTAGCTTCAACGGGTACGCCAGGGCCCATAGTGGGGCTCAGGGTAATGCTCTTGATATAGGTGCCCTTGGCAGACGTAGGCTTCAATCGAACCAAAGTCTTGATGACTTCGTCAGCGTTCTCTTTGATCTGCTCTGCGCTAAATGACACCTTGCCAATACCGGCGTGAACGATGCCATAACGGTCCACTTTAAAATCAATCTTACCGGCTTTGACTTCTGCAACTGCTTTAGCTACATCCATCGTTACCGTACCAGTCTTGGGGTTAGGCATCAAACCACGTGGACCCAAAATTCGGCCCAAGGGACCCAATTTGCCCATCGCTGCTGGAACCGTGATGATCACATCTACGTCGGTCCAACCTGACTTGATCTTGTCCAAGTACTCGTCCATACCCACGAAATCCGCACCAGCCTCTTTAGCTTCCGCTTCTTTATCGGGGGTTACCAAGGCCAAAACGCGAACGGTCTTACCCGTACCGTTGGGGAGGCTAACCACACCGCGTACCATTTGATTGGCTTTACGGGGATCAACACCCAAACGAACGGCCAAATCAACCGAACCGTCAAACTTGGTGGTGCTAACTTCTTTAACCAAGGCAGAAGCCTCGTCCAAAGAATAGAATTTGCCGGGAACAATTTTCTCCTGGGCGGCCTTTGCCTTTTTAGTCAACTTTGCCATGATTCAGAATTAATTGTTGCTCGGTTTAGTTCCTGTAACCGTGAGGCCCATGCTACGGGCAGTACCCGCTACCATAGACATCGCAGAGTCAATCGTGAAGCAGTTCAGATCGACCATTTTATCTTCAGCTATAGCCTGAACTTGCGCCCAAGTCACCTTGCCCACTTTCTCGCGGTTAGGTACACCCGATCCGCCCTTCAGTTTTGCCGCTTCCAATAATTGAACAGCCACTGGGGGTTGCTTTACGATGAAATCAAAGGACTTGTCTGTGTATACCGTAATGACAACGGGCAACAGCTTGCCTTGCTTTTCTTGCGTACGTGCGTTGAACTGCTTGCAGAATTCCATGATGTTCACGCCCTTCGCACCCAAGGCAGGACCTACGGGAGGAGAAGGGTTCGCGGCGCCACCACGGACTTGCAGCTTGATCAGTGCACTGATTTCTTTCGCCATTTTCTGTTGTTCGTATTTGCTTTATTTGACAGCTTCATGTTCTGCAGTAGTTGGAAGCTCTACTTTAGAACGAACGGGAGCTCACACCGTTTTAACTTTCTTTCTCAACTTGCATGAAGCTCAATTCCAGCGGAGTACGACGGCCAAATATTTTGACCATGACCTCCAGCTTGCGCTTGTCTTCATGAATTTTTTCAATGGTTCCCACAAAATCGCGGAAGGGACCGTCGATGACCTTCACCGACTCTCCCAGGACAAATGGAATGGCCACCTGCTCAGCAGATTCTGCCAATTCGTCTACCTTACCCAGCATGCGGTTGACTTCGGCCAAACGGAGTGGAGTGGGTTCGCCGCCTTTCGTTTCCCCAAGGAAACCAATGACGCCGGGAATGTTTTTAAGCGTGTGCACAAATTCGCCGGTTAAAATGGCTTCCACCATGATGTACCCAGGGAAGAAGTTGCGCTCTTTGAGCACCTTCTTGCCGTTGCGGATTTGGTAAACTTTTTCCGTAGGGATAAGCACCTGACCCAACAAATCGGTCATGCCCGTGCGGGCCATTTCCGTTTCGATGTAGTGTTTGGTCTTCGTTTCCTGACCACTAATGGCCCGAACTACATACCACTTCATTCCTTCGCTCATGAGATTAGGCAAAAAGCGTGTAAATGAAGTCGAACACTTGGGTGATGACCTTGTCCATGGCAAAAATGGCCAGCGCAAATACCAAAGACCCTGCGATGACCACCAAGGTGCTCTTTTGCAAGCTGATCCATGTAGGCCACGTCACGCGGTGCATGAATTCAGAATAGGACTCTTTCAGATATTGACGAATTGTTTCCATGGTATTCCCTTGGTTTGACGTTTTAAGCACGGGTGGAGAGATTCGAACTCCCATCAATGGTTTTGGAGACCACTATTCTACCCTTGAACTACACCCGTAGATGGAAAAAGGCATCCCGGAAAATCCGGGATACCTTACTTCCTTCTTTGATGTACAATTACTCGATGATCTCAGTTACCTGACCAGCACCTACGGTACGACCACCTTCGCGGATAGCGAAGCGGAGACCCTTGCTAATAGCAACAGGAGCGATCAAGTTAACGTCGATAGACAAGTTGTCACCGGGCATAACCATCTCCACGCCAGCGGGGAGCATGATTTCGCCAGTTACGTCTGTCGTGCGCAAGTAGAACTGGGGACGGTACTTGTTGTGGAAAGGAGTGTGGCGACCGCCTTCTTCTTTCTTCAAAATGTACACCTCAGCCTTGAACTTGCTAGCAGGCTTCTGTGAGCCGGGCTTACAGATAACCATACCACGGCGGATATCGCCTTTGTCCACACCGCGCAACAAGAGACCAACGTTGTCACCTGCTTCGCCACGATCCAAGATCTTGCGGAACATCTCTACACCCGTGATGGTAGAGGTCAATTTTTCGTCACCGAAACCGATGATGTCAACAGCGTCGCCCGTCAAAGCAACACCCGTCTCGATACGGCCCGTAGCAACGGTACCACGACCCGTGATCGTGAACACGTCCTCGATAGGCATCAAGAAAGGCTTGTCGACTTCGCGGAGGGGCTCTTCGATCCACACGTCCACAGAGTTCATCAACTCCATGATGGTATCAACCCACTTCTGCTCGCCGTTCAAACCACCCAAAGCAGAACCTTGGATAACGGGAGTGTTGTCACCGTCGTACTTGTAGAAGCTCAACAAGTCACGGATTTCCATTTCAACGAGCTCGAGCAATTCGGCGTCGTCAACCATGTCCACTTTGTTCATGAACACAACGATACGGGGTACACCAACCTGGCGAGCCAAAAGGATGTGCTCGCGCGTCTGGGGCATAGGACCGTCGGTAGAAGCTACTACCAAGATCGCGCCGTCCATCTGGGCAGCACCCGTTACCATGTTTTTAACGTAGTCAGCGTGACCAGGGCAATCCACGTGTGCGTAGTGACGGTTAGCCGTCTCGTACTCAACGTGAGCCGTGTTGATCGTGATACCACGCTCTTTTTCTTCTGGAGCTGCGTCGATTGAATCGAAGCTACGCGCCGCAGAAAGACCTGCGTTAGCCAATACCGTAGTGATAGCGGCCGTCAAGGTCGTTTTACCGTGGTCAACGTGACCAATGGTACCGATATTCAAGTGCGGTTTGTTCCGCACGAAATTCTCCTTTGCCATTTGTTTTAAAGATTAAGTGATTGAACCCAAAGAAAGAAGTCGTTAAGAGAGCCAATGAGGGGAATTGAACCCCTGACCTTTTCCTTACCAAGGAAACGCTCTACCCCTGAGCTACATCGGCTGATGTCTTGTGAGCGGAAGACGGGGTTCGAACCCGCGACCCTCAGCTTGGAAGGCTGATGCTCTACCAACTGAGCTACTTCCGCAAAATGCGTGTGGGAGTGGATGGACTCGAACCACCGATGTCTTCCGACGACAGATTTACAGTCTGCTGCAATAGCCACTATGCGACACTCCCTTTATTGCCCTTAAAATTTGACACACGTCTGAAGACTGCTTCGAGCCAGCAGAGGGACTCGAACCCCCGACCTACTGATTACAAATCAGTAGCTCTACCAACTGAGCTATGCTGGCATAGTACAGGAACAAACGGTCCTTAGCAGTGCGTCAAGAAAGAACGTTGCTGCATAGCAGCTTTCCCGCTATTTTCAAACGGACTGCAAATGTAGAAAATAAAAGGATGTCTACAAGCGGTCTTTAACGCTTTTTAAAAGAAAGGTGTTTTCCCTTGTTTCGCTTGACGATTCGGCGCAATGTTTCCATGGCCATCGCAACGGATTTTTCAAAGGTTTTCGCTTCTTTCTTCACGACAACCTCCCGACCTGGCAAGTGAATGCACACTTCCGCAATTTTGTTTTCATGGAGGTGATTGTTATCGAGACGCAAAAAAACCGTGGCCTTGTTCACGCGATTAGACACTTTAGTGACCGTTTCAACTTTGCTTTGCACATACTCCAACAATCGGTTGCTGGCTTTGAAGTGAACAGAATGGACAGCTACATTCATAGCACAAGGGTTTTAATGCACCCTATCGGCCTTTGGGATGCGATTGATGATACACACGCTTCAATTGCTCCATGGAAGCATGCGTGTAGATCTGCGTGGCCGACAAATTCGCGTGCCCCAGAAGGCTGCGAATCGCAGAAAGATCTGCTCCCATGTCTAGCAGGTGGGTGGCGAAGGTGTGGCGCAGCACGTGCGGACTCTTCGTTTCACTGTTGCTAGCCCTTTGAAGATACGAATGAACAATCGCATAAACAAGCCTCGGCGGCATGGTTTCGGCGCCTTTGTGTAAAAAAAGCGGGCCATCCGGACGGCTCCCCTGCAAACGGCTATACGCTTGGTAGGCCTCCGCCCAAACGGGCAAGATGGGTAAGATGCGCTCTTTGCTCCGCTTGCCGAGCACACGCAGGGTTCCATCCGAAAGCGAAACGTCGGAATGCTTGAGCCCGATTAATTCGGCGCGGCGCAAGCCAAATGCATAAAGTGTGAGCAGGAGGAAGCGATCGCGTTCGGGCTGTTCCGCGTCGGCAAACATAGCGGGATCGAGCAAGGCCTCCATTTCCTCCTGGCGCAAAGCCCTCACTAAACGTTTCTTCTCCTTTAAAGCCGGTATACCCACCGCCGGATGATGCGAAACCCCTGTGACCTGCTCCAAAAAGCGGTAGAACGAACGCAGCGTGGAAAGCTTGCGGTTCACGGAACGGTGCTCCACCCCGCAGTCGACCAAATGGGCCACCCAGCTGCGTACGTGACTTCGCGTCGCTTCCTGGGGGTCGGTGATGCCTATTTCCCATTCCAAGAAGGCCATCCATTGTGCCACATCCTTGCCATAGGCCGTTACCGTCGCCGGAGACAGGCGCCGTTCTAAAGCCAAATAGTCACGGTAGGATTCAAGCATATACGATGAGCACAAAAAAAGCCCCGAGAAGATAGAACTTCCCGGGGCAAGATGAAAAGGATGGAACTCGCGCGAGGCGAAATTCCCAGCGGGGCTTATTCCGCGTCCTTAATACGTAGCGTTTGAACGTACGCAGCCTTGATGAACTCTTCGCGGCGCGTTACGGAAGGCTTGGTGAATTGCTGGCGCTTGCGCAATTGGCGCATGGTCTGCGTGCGATCGAACTTTCGCTTGAAGCGCTTGAGCGCGCGATCGATGCCTTCTCCTTCTTTAACTTGAATTACTAACATAGTCGTCTAACCTCCTTTCTTTAGGTCGGCAAATGTAAAACAAATTTCAAGTTGCGCCTCACTCTTGTCGGCTATTTATTTCAAAGTAGCGAGGCAGCCGAACTTTTTGGACCGAATCAAAGTCCGCCAAGCGGAATACTTCTTCCCAATTTCTGACGGGCCGAACGCGCGACCGAAACCGCTGTACCGCCCGCACCTGCCCAGCCCGCCACAAGGGGTGCGCAAACAAGGCCTCTTCGGATACCGAATTCAAATCCAGAGGTGCAGGGGGTGACCAGCGCCAGGTCCATCCTTCCCTATCCCAGCCTTCCTGTTCAGCGAGCGCGGAATCAATGCCGCCCCAACGGCCGCGAAGCTCCACGAGGCGAAGCGCTTTCCACTCGGGCCAATGCCCCGTCTGCTGGAGCCAGCCGGACCCTACCGTATCGGTCCCCACGGCACCGCTAAATCGCTCCACGGCAGGATAGCGTTTCGGCACAAAGCCTTCTGACGGGTGGGCCGCTACTGGCCGAACTTGACCACTTCCCCCCTCCTCCTCCAAGACTTCCCAACGGTCCCAGGGCACAAAAGGGGGCGCTTGCCGTTCGTAAATGTTTGCATAAAAAAGGGCGAGGAAAATCCCCGCCCAAAGTACTGTTACCGTTCGCTCAACGCGCCTCACTGAGGATCGTTGTCTTCGTAGGAATCCGGTTCGGATTTTGGAGGTGTTCGAAGCACTTTCACAAAAAAGAAAGCGGTGATGGCCGTCACGGTCACTTGCGTGATCAGCATCATCCAAAAGGCGGAGTCTGTCATTCTGCTGCGTGTGTTTGGTTCTTAGAAGCGCGCCATACCAAGACGCTGATAAATACGAAGAGCGCTAGGAGCATGCCACGCGCAATGTGGATGTAGAGGATGTCGTTGACAAAGCTGCCCGAGGCAATAGGCTGACCCGCTGTGATCACTTCGCCGGACTGGACGAGCGGCGCTTGGCCCTCTTCTGTGAAGACGTACATGGCAGCCACCTCATCAGGAGCTTCCGTTTGGTGTACGATGACCGCAAAGCTGCCGTCTTGCTGTTGGAGTTCTACCACACCGTCCACCTGGGCTTCATAGTGGTCTGCAAAAGACTCCCGGTTGTAGGGGCGGCTCATGTTCATGGCGCGGCCAATGATAGAACCCTCGTCAAGCTCCCAGCCATTCTTAAAGGCATTCGCGTAGTCGTTGTCCTTTGGAGTCACCAAGCTGCCGATAAAAATCACCAACAAAATGGTGGGAGTCACGTACTTGATGATGGGCTTGTAAATTTTGGGCAGAGTAATGTCCGAACCCGAATTAATCTCATCCCAGCCTCGGTCGATGCCGAAGATCCAGGAGAAGAGAATGGATTCGGCCAAAGCAAAGATGACAATGCCTACGGTCGCACCCCAGTAATCGTATTGGTCAAAAACGCCCTCGTTGAAGAAGAAGACCGTCGGCAATCCCATGACCAAAGTGATCAACCCAAAGGTCAAGGCCGACTTTTTCACACTGTAGCCAAACTCGTCTTGCATGAAGCCCATCCAGGGGGTACCCATGGCGAGCGAACTAGTGATACCCGCAAAGAAGAGCAGTCCAAACCACATAACCCCCGCGAGTGTGCCCAGGGCAACGCCCCATTTGCCAAAGAGGTAGGGCATGGTTTGGAAGGCCATAGAGAAGCCGGCATTTTCTTTCACCCAATCCAAGCCGAGGTAGCCCACAGCGATGGGGATAACAATAGAGGCACCCAGCACGATCTCCACGAAGCCATTCATCCATCCGGCGGACATGGCGTTGAGGGCGATGTCGTCTTTGGGCTTCACATACGCGGCGTAGCAGTGAATGGTTCCCATACCCACGGAGAGGGTAAAGAAGATTTGGCCCGCTGCAGCCAGCCAAACTTTAAAGTCCAACAGGGAATCAAATTGAGGCTCCCAAAGGAAGTTCAAGCCTAAGGTAGAGTCGCAGTCCAAGCAGCCCTCTGGCGCGCCGGAAGTTCCCAACGTCAGGGCACGAATCGCCAAGAATACGCCGAAAATGATGAGCATGGGCATGCCAATTTTGGCCACCTTCTCCACGCCGCCCTTGAGGCCACGGGAGAGAATCCAGGTATTCAAGATCAGGCATAGGACATAGAAGACCACGGCCTCGTAGGGGATGCCCAGCGTGCTTTCGGATATATTGACATAGGTTTCAAAGAAGCTCGCCACCTGGGACTGGCTCATGCCGTCAAAGGACTGCCCTAGAGAATGAAAGACATAGGAAAGCGTCCAACTCTCAATGTAGCAATAGTAGGCCGCTACCGCGATGTTGGTGTAGATGCCAAAGACGCCGAAGTAGCGCCAGAATTTTCGGCGGCCCATGGAGCCCAAAATGAAGGGCGTGGAGTGGTTGCCTGCCTTCCCGCCGTAGCGTCCGCTGGACCATTCAATCCACAGCAAGGGAATGCCCATCAAAAGGAAGCAGACCAAGTAGGGGATAATGAAGGTTCCACCACCGTTCTGAACGGCTTGTACGGGGAAGCGCAAGAAGTTACCGAGACCGACCGCATTACCGGCCATAGCGAGAATGAGGCCCACTCGGGAACCCCATGACTGTGTTTCTGAACTCATGTTTTAGGGATATCCCTCAAATATAGGGAATCACATCCAAGACCTCAGCGAAGCTGTGGGGGGAATAGCCTAAATCTTTTTGTGCTTTGGAAATATCAAAACCCGTGATGGGCGGGCGTTTGGCGGGCTGTCCTAAGGTGTCGCTGCTCACGCGATCAATCAAGGTGGCGTCGTAGCCGCCATGGGCAGCCACGTGCTGGACCAATTCCAGGATGCTCATGGTATCGGGACCGGACAGATGGTAGATGCCTGTGGCGGCTTTTTCGGCGATGAGGAGGCAGCCTTCGGCCAAATCCATGGACCAAGTTGGGCTTCGCACTTGGTCGTCGACGACCCGAATGCGCTCCCCTCGGCTCAGGGCGCCGCGCGCCCACAAGATGATATTGCTTCGGCTCAGTCCCGGCACGTAGCCGATGACGAGCACCGTTCGGGCAATCGTCCAAGGGCAGCTCGCCTTTTTGACCAGCTCCTCCGCATCCGCCTTCGATTGGCCATACACGCTGAGGGGCGCGGCGGCTGCCTCTTCGGCGTAAGGTCCCGCAGCTCCGTCAAAAATGAAATCCGTGCTAATAAAAATGAGGTGTGCCCCTACCCGCTCACAGGCCGCAATACATGCCGCCGTGGCGTCTACATTCAAAGACTGGCAAAGCGCAGGCTGGAGTTCGCAATCGTCCACCTGGGTCATGGCGGCGCCGTGAATAACCACGTCAGGCTGGAAGGACTCAAACACCCGGGCGTAATCCTCCGGAGACGTGGTGTCGAGCACCTGGTAGTCCGCGCCTTTCAGGTCGCCACGCACCTCGCCGCGTCCTGTCGCGCAGAGCGTGAACCGACCTTGGTTGGCGTGGAGCAGCGATTGACCCAAAAGGCCATTTGCCCCTGTAATGAGGACGCGCTTTGAGCTCATGCGGGCCAATGGAGTTTCATTTCGTCCACCAAGCGCTTGGCTTCCGCGGCGGCAGCTTCCGCAAAGTCCTCGCCCGAACTCGCGTACAATATGCCGCGCGAGGAATTGATCATCAGACCTACCTCACCGGCAATCGCTCCAGCCTTCATTACGTCTTCGACGGTGCCGCCTTGGGCGCCGACGCCGGGGACGAGGAAGAAGTGCTCGGGGAGCTGGGTGCGGACGGAGGCGAGGCCTTCGGGGCGCGTCGCGCCCACGACGACCATCCATTGCTCAGGCGACATCCAGGCGCGGTAGGCGTCCAAGACGTGGGCGTAGAGCGGACGGCCATCCGCCATGGGCTGAAGTTGAAAGTCATTGGCGCCCGGATTGCTTGTGAGCCCCAAGGCAATGCCCCATTTTCCGGGGAGGGCAAAGGGTTCGAGGCTGTCTTTGCCCATGTAAGGCGCCACCGTGATCGAATCAAAGCCTAGGCCCTCCAGGATGCCTTGGGCATACTGGCGCGCGGTGTTGCCGATGTCGCCGCGTTTGGCGTCCGCAATGCTGAAGTGCTGGGGGTAGCGCTGGAGGTGCTTGGCGACGCGCGCCAGAGCCTCCCAGCCCTGCGGACCGAGGGATTCAAAAAAGGCCAAGTTGGGCTTGTACGCCACCGCGTATTCGGCGGTCGCGTCGATGATGGCGCAGCAGAAGTCGGCCATGCCTTGTGCATCGCGGGAAAATGCCGCGGGCAGTTTGGCTAGGTCGGGATCCAGGCCCACACAGAGGACCGATTGTTTGGTTTGGATGTGGGCTACGAGTTCTTGGCGTGTCATTCTCCGCTTCCTTCTTTGAGGCGCTCGGCGTTTTCGGCCATGCGCAGTTCGTCCATGAATTTACCAACTTGTCCGTTCATAACCTCGCTCAAGTTGTACAAGGTCAGGCCAATGCGGTGGTCCGTGACGCGTCCTTGGGGGAAATTATAGGTCCGAATTTTCGCCGAACGGTCCCCCGTGCTCACCAAGGTTTTGCGTTGCTGCGCCACGGCGGCATCTTGCGCAGCGCGGGCTTGGTCCCAAATGCGGGCGCGCAATACCGTGAGGGCGCGGTCGTAGTTCTGGTGTTGGGAGCGGCCGTCTTGGCATTCCACCACAATGCCGGTGGGGAAGTGCGTCAAGCGAACGCCCGATTCCGTCTTGTTGACGTGCTGCCCTCCTGCCCCACTGGAGCGAAAGGTGTCTTTTCGGATGTCGACGTCTCGAATTTCCACGTCGAGTTCGTCGGCTTCGGGGAGGACGGCGACCGTCGCGGCCGAGGTGTGGACGCGGCCTTGGGATTCCGTGGCGGGCACGCGTTGCACGCGGTGAACGCCTGATTCGTATTTGAGGGTGCCGTACACGTCTTCGCCGCGCACCTGGATGCTGGCTTCCTTATACCCGCCAGCGGCGCCTTCTGTGGCGGACAGGAGTTCGTAGGTCCAGCCTTTGTCTTCTACGAAGCGGATGTACATGCGAAGCAGTTCGCCGGCAAAGAGGCCTGCTTCGTCCCCGCCTGTGCCTGCGCGGACTTCCAAGACGGCGTCTTTGGCGTCTTCGGGGTCCTTGGGGATGAGCAGTTGCTGGATTTCGGAGGTAAGGACTTCCAGGGCGGGCTCAAGGTCTTCGAGTTCGCCTTGGGCGAGTTCCCGCATTTCGGCGTCCTTCTCCGTGGCTAAGAGCTCTTTGGCTTCTTGGAGGCGGCCCCAGGTTTGGAGGTAGCGCTCGCGGGCCTCCATAAGAGTTTGCAGTTCCTTGAATTCGCGGTTGAGTCGAACGAAGCGCGTTCGGTCCGATGCGACCTCCGGCTGCATGAGCAGGTCATTCACTTCCTCGAAGCGAACGTGGATGGCGTCCAGCTTATCGACTAAATTCATCGATTACGCCGTATAAATCTCCCAACCCTCGGGGGTTTTCAAATGCACCTCGGGCGTCGCCTGGGGCTCCACGCGGCCAATAATTTGCGCCTCTACGTGGAAGGAGGCCGCAATATCGATGATGTGCTGCGCATGCGCGGGGTCCACATAGATTTCCATGCGGTGGCCCATGTTGAAGACGCGGTACATCTCACGCCACGGGGTTTGAGACTCCGATTGGATGAGGTGGAAAAGCGGGGGAATGGGGAAGAGATGGTCCTTGATGATTTTGCCTTCCGTGGCAAAGTGCAGCACCTTCGTCTGTGCGCCCCCAGAGCAGTGCACCATGCCGCCGATGTGGGGACGGAGCTGCTTGAGCACTTCCGCGATGATGGGCGCGTAGGTACGCGTGGGGGAAAGCACCAGTTTGCCGGCATCGAGGGGGCTTCCTTCAATGGCGTCCGTGAGGGCCTTGGTGCCGCTGTAAACGAGTTCGGCGGGAACTTCGGGGTCAAAGCTCTCCGGGTAGCGCTCTGCGAGAAGTTTGTGGAAGACGTCGTGGCGGGCGGATGTCAGGCCGTTGGAGCCCATGCCGCCGTTGTAGTCGGATTCGTAGGAAGCCTGGCCGTAGGAGCTCAATCCCACGATGACCTGACCTGCTTTGATGCCCGCATTGTCGACCACCTGATCGCGGCGCAAGCGCGCTACGACCGTACTGTCCACGATGATGGTTCGGACTAGGTCGCCCACATCGGCCGTTTCACCTCCGGTGGACCGAATGTCAATGCCGTTAGAACGCAATTCGGCCAAAACTTCTTCGGTTCCCGAAATGAGGGCTGCCAAGACTTCACCTGGAATTTTGTTTTTGTTTCGGCCAATGGTGCTGGAGAGCAAAATGGGACCCGTTGCGCCCACGCAAATGAGGTCATCGACGTTCATGATTACCGCATCCTGTGCAATGCCCTTCCAGACGGAGAGATCGCCCGTTTCCTTCCAGTAGAGGTAGGCCAGAGAAGATTTGGTGCCCGCGCCATCGGCGTGCATGACCAAGCAATGCTCCTCGGAGCCGGTCAAATCATCGGGTACAATTTTGCAAAAGGCCTTAGGAAAGAGCCCTTTGTCAATATGCTTGATAGCCTTGTGTACTTCTTCCTTGCCTGAGGACACCCCTCGGCCCGCATACCGTGCGCTCTGCTCCATACCGCAAAGGTACGATGCAGCCTTTACTGGATGCGGATGTAGGTACCGGCAGGAAGCTCGTCTTCGTACTCAGGGTTCAAGGCTTCCAATTCCTTGGGACGCATGCCCAATTCCTTGGCAATGGAACGGAAGGACTCGCCAACTGCTACCTGGCGGTGTGTCTTGTCGAACTCCGTGTAGTCACCACGAACTGTCACCTTCAACACCATACCGGGGAAGGGGCGTATACCGCGCAAGCCACCGTTCAAACGCTTGAGGTCCGAAATGGTGATGTTGTTGTTGCGGCAAATCGTCGTGTAGGTATCGCGCTCCTGAACCGTGTACATCTGCCCAATTTTTGGCACGTTGTCTTCTTTGGCCTTTTCAGCCTCAGCTTCCGCCAAGGCAGCAGAATCCACAGGTGGAACATAATCATCGCGAATGACACGGAAGTCCGTACGGCGGTTGATTTGGTTAGCTACTTCTTGCTGCGACGCAGGCATCTTCTTGATGTTGCGTTCGGTCAATTGCGTACCTGCAGGGAAGAGATCTGCCCCGAGGCCCTTGTATCCAGCAGGAATTTCAAAGGGCTGGCTTTCACCCATACCTACAGCCACCAAGCGGTCGGGATGGATGCCACGAGAAATCAAGTAGCTCACTGAAGTATCCGCACGGTGCTGAGACAGGATTTGGTTCTTGTCATCCACGTCGCGGTAGTCCGTGTGTGAACGAAGTTCGATTACGATGTTGGGGTTCAGCGTCAAAGTTTTCACAACCGTATCCAATGCGGCACGTGCTTGGTCGTTGAGGTCCCACTTCGCAAGTGCAAAGTACACGTCGGGGAGGATAATGGGAATCTCAATGGGGTCCATCTTTGCCTTCACCTCCACCGTGTGCATGTAAACGTTCTGGGCCTCCATGTAGTTAAAGGCCTCCAAAGCCAATGCTTGCGTATTGGCACGTGCGCCGGAATTCAAGAACTTCTTTTTTTCAAAGGAGAAACTGTAGTTCACGTCGCCTGCGAGATCGTCGGATTCCAGCACGAAGCTTCCATCCTTTCCGGTTTGAACCACTTGGCTAAACCCATCGTTGCCCGTGATCTTCACAGCAGCTCCACCTATGGGCTGGTTGTCTTTGGAGCTCACCAAGGTGCCGGAAATACGGTACTTCAAAGGAACTTCGTACAAGGTCCAAATATCGTCACCGCCCTGACCGCCATCGCGGTTGGAGATGAAGTAGCCGTCCTGCATGCCCCCTGGACGGAGTAAGATGCCAAAGTCGTCCGCGGAGCTGTTGATGGGGGCTTTGAGGTTCTCCGGAATACCCGTAGGCATGCCATCCGCACCCAATTCTACACGGTAGAGGTCAAAACCGCCCATACCGGGGAGGCCATTGGAGGCAAAATAGAGGTAGCCATCGTCGTGCAAGAAGGGATAGAGCTCATCGCCGGGGGTGTTGACCAGCGTACCCAAATTGATGGGTTCACCCCATCCACGTGCTTTTCTGTCCACCTTGACCATCCAAAGGTCCTTGGATCCATCGACCGAACCTTCTAAATCACCTGCAAAGAACAGGGTTTGGTCGTCCGGGCTAATAGCTGGATGGCCTACAGACTTTGACGAATCCGTTGCAATCACGATCAACTGAGGCTCCTGCCAAGTCAAACCTGCTTTGCGCGTGGAGTAAATCGCACACCCCAATTGCTGACGACGCACGTCCATACAGCGTGTGAAGTACATGGTACGGCGGCGCTGGTCAAACACAGGGCTCCCTTCGTGGTCTTCTGTGTTAACAGCCTCAGGAAGGAGCACGGGCTCTGAAAACGTTTGGACCTTGGCTGCTGACGGATCCGCCTTTGGCTTTCTACCGCGGCTGCGCTTGCTGCGCGAACTGCCATCTGCATTCAAGCGCTCCGAAGAGTAGATGTCGGAAAAGCGCTCACCAGTCCAGCCGTCTTTTTTACGGCCAATACCCCCTTCACGCATGGACGTAAACAAGATCTCCTCGTAGGTGTCCGGGCGACCGCTAAAGGTCATGCCAAAGTCATGCGAAGAAGAGTTAAGGCTCGCCAAATTGCCCACCTGGAAACGGGTCAACGACTTCTGCCATGCCACAGCGTCTTGACAGGACTGAACCCCTGCGGGCCCGCGATCGTCACTGGGGAAGGCACGCGCAAAGTCTTCATAGGCTTTGAGGGCGTCCTCGTATTCGCTCTGGTATTTTAGCATTTCCGCGATGCCGAGGTAGACCTCTGCGGTCTCCATCTTCATTTTCAGGGCACGCGTATACTGCGCTTCAGCCTGCTTGTACTGAAAGGTGTAACGGTAGCACTCTGCTAAACGGAAAGCAATTTGCGCCTTCTCACCGCGCGTCTTGACTTTGGAGTAGGCTTTCTTGTACAGATTGATCGCCTGCGTGTACTCTTTGCCATCGTAGAAGCCATCCGCCTGACGCACAATGCGTGGGCTTTTAGATTCTTCCGTCTCTGCGTCTTGCGCAAAAACTGCAGCTGTAAAGCCAAACGTAAAGAGGAGAGTAAACAGGTAAAATGCCTTCTTCATGACCGCGTGCAAGTGTGCATAGTGGGGTTAAACCACTAAAGTAGCCAAAAGCGCGCAAAAAAAGACCCCCGGGCCGTGCCGCGGGGGTCGATTTTTTCGAAGTATGCTCCGCTTCTTATCGGATGTAGAGCATTTCGCGGTACTTGGGCAAAGGCCACATCTCATTGTCGACCAGCAATTCGAGCTTATCCACTTCGTAGCGGATGCTGTCAAAATAGGGCTTGACGGTATCGCAGTAGGCCAATGCACGCTCACGGGTATCCGCGATGGTGTTGGCTGCCTTGCGCGCTTCCGTCATTTCTTCGGCTTGCGAAAGCACCTTCGAAATGCGCTCGGAAATTTCAACAATCATGTCCACTTGCTCCTTGCTCAAACGCTTAAAGCTGTCGGCAGGGAGTACTTCCTTCAAACGCATCACGTTTTGGCTCAAGATAGATTGGTACTCAATGGCCGTGGGTACAATGTGGTTTTTCACCAAATCGGACAAGGTGCGAGACTCAATCTGAATTTTCTTGTAGTACTCCTCCTGAAGGATCTCATAACGCGCTTCCAATTCTACGTGGCTCAGAACACCGTGCTCCGCAAAGAGCGCTTGGGCCTCTTTCGTAACGTAGAAATCCAATGCACGTGGCGTATCAGGCGTGTTTTTCAAACCGCGCTTTTCCGCTTCTTTCTTCCAAGCGTCTGAATAGCCATCGCCTTCAAAACGAACCGCCTTTGAGGCCTTGATGTAGTCCTTCAATACATTGAAGATGGCGTCGTCCTTCTTCATACCGCCTTTGATGAGGGCATCCACAGCCACCTTGAACTTCTTCAACTGGTCGGCTACGATCAGGTTGATGACGGTCATAGACGCAGAACAGTTCGCCGTAGAACCTACTGCGCGCAATTCAAATTTGTTGCCCGTGAAGGCGAACGGTGAGGTGCGGTTGCGGTCGGTATTGTCCAAAAGGATTTCAGGGATCTTGCCCACTACGTTCAGTTTGAGCTCGGTCTTCTTCTCCGGAGACATTTTACCGCTTTCCAACTTCTCCAGCTCGTCCAACACTTCTGAAAGCTGAGAGCCGATGAATACGGAGATGATGGCGGGAGGAGCTTCATTGGCTCCCAAGCGGTGGTCGTTCGACGCTGCGGCAATGGCTGCACGGATGAGATCCGCACGGTCATTCACCGCCTTGATCGTATTGATAAAGAAGGTCAAGAACAACAAGTTGCGCTTAGGCGTACTTCCTGGCGCCAAAAGATTGATACCGGTATTGGTGCTCAAGCTCCAGTTGTTGTGCTTACCTGAACCGTTGATGCCTGCAAAGGGCTTCTCGTGCAAGAGTACGCGGAAGGCGTGACGGCGGGCCACTTTGTCCAAAATATCCATGAACAAAGAGTTGTGGTCCACAGCTACGTTAGCCTCTTCGAAGATGGGCGCAAATTCAAACTGACCGGGGGCCACCTCGTTGTGGCGTGTCTTGACGGGAATGCCCAATTTGTGGCACTCGTACTCCACTTCGCGCATGTAGCCCATGACGCGCTCGGGGATGCTGCCGAAGTAGTGGTCGTCCATCTGCTGGCCTTTGGCGGGAGAGTGTCCGAGGAGCGTACGGCCCGTCATAACCAAGTCAGGACGTGCGTTGAACAAGGCCTCGTCTACCAAGAAGTACTCTTGCTCCCATCCTAAAGTCGCGTTGACCTTGGTAATGTTCTTGTCAAAGTACTGACCCACTTCCGTGGCAGCGTGATCTACCGCCTGCAATGCGCGCAACAAGGGCACTTTGTGGTCCAAGGCTTCACCCGTGTAGGAAACGAATACAGAAGGAATGCAAAGGGTGCTGCCAAAAACGAAGGCGGGTGACGTAGGATCCCAAGCGGTGTAGCCACGAGCCTCAAACGTGTTGCGGATACCGCCGTTGGGGAAAGACGATGCGTCTGGTTCTGCTTGAACCAACATTCCGCCGTTGAATTTTTCAATGGCGTGGCCATCAGACGTTGGCTCAAAGAAACCATCGTGCTTTTCTGCCGTGGCTCCAGTCAAAGGTTGGAACCAGTGGGTGTAGTGGGATGCGCCTTTGGAAATGGACCAGGCTTTCATGGCCGTAGCTACTTGGTCTGCAATCTCGCGATCGATCTTATTGCCCTTCTCGATCGCGTTCAAGACGCTCTCGTATGCTTCTTTGGACATGTACTCACGCATAGCCTTCTGATTGAAAACATGCGAGCCATAGTACTCGGAGGATTTGGTGAAGGGATTCACGAAATCAATGGGCTTGTGCTGGCTGGCTTGCTCAAGACCGGAAAAACGTGCTTTTGCCATGGGGTTTTGTAATTTTTTACAAAGGTACCCCCCTTTTTTGAGGTAATATACGTAGCAAAAACAATTTTTTCAACCAAAGACCCCCTTCAAAATGGTCAAAATGGCGTTTAATTGTTAAAAACTTCCGTCTTTGAGGTGTAAAAACGGAAAAAGGCCCGTCGAAGGGCCTTTTTAAACGCAATCTGTACCGATTATTTAACTCGACCGACGGTGTCGTCGATGGATTCTTTAATCTCTTGTATGCTGTCCTTGGCGGACTTTACAGTGGGGTCCGCGTCGGCGGCCTTGGTGATTTCGGCCTTTAAATCGTTGGAGGCGTTCCGAACCATCTTGATGGTCTTGCCTGCCATGCGGGCGATTTCCGGCAACTTATCGGTACCAAAAAGCATCAGCACCGCAAAAAGCAGGAAGACTACTTCTCCGGTGCTGATGAATAGAAACATGGTCTAAAGTTAGGCCTGAGCTTTCTCTTTGCCCAAACGGTTGGACGTGTCGTGCAACACTGGCGAAGCAATGAAGAGCGAAGAGTACGTACCAATCACAATACCCAAGAGGATGGCGAAGATGAATCCGCGCAATACTTCACCTCCGAAGATGAAGATGATCAAGAGTACGATGATGGTCGTGAAGGAGGTGTTGAAGGTTCGGCTCAACGTCGCGTTCAATGCGTTGTCCAGCACGTCTTCCTTCATTTCCTGCTTGGTGCTTCCCGCGAAGTACTCACGAATACGGTCAAACACAACAACCGTATCGTTCAAGGAATACCCAATAACGGTAAGGATAGCTGCGATGAAGGCTTGGTCGACTTCCAAAGAGAAAGGAAGCACACCGTCCAACAAAGAGAATGCACCCAACACGATGATGGTGTCGTGCACCGTAGCGGCTACCGCACCCAAAGAGTACTGCCACTTGCTAAAGCGGAGCAAGAGGAACAAGAAGATGGCCAACAAAGAGAAGATAACGGCCCAAACGGCGGTATCCTTAATATCGTCTGCTACCGTTGGACCTACTTGGCGTGAAGCTACTAGACCTACGGCCTCTTCATCGGAAGGCGTGATGAAATTTGCCGCTTCGATAGGCGTAGCGTAGAAGGACTTCACGCCTTCGTACAGGCTCGCCTGGATGGCCTCTTCTACATCCGCACCGTTTTCAGACACACGGTAGTTAGTCGTGATCACCACTTGGTCGGGGGTACCCAAAGTTTTAACCGTTGGCGTGAACGCACGGCCGTCTTCACCGACCCACTGCGCACCCAAGGCGTTGGCCACAGCCGCAACTTCAACGGGTTGGTCAAAGCGCACCTGGTAGGTACGACCGCCTTCAAAGTCTACACCCAAGCTCAAACCGCGGGTAAACAAGGAGCCCAAGCTCACCAAGATCAGAACCGCAGAGAAGATATACGCAGGCTTGCGCAAGCTCATGAATTTGAAGTTGGTGCTGGTGAACCACTTTTCGGTCACCCTGGTTGAGAACTTCATGTTCTCAGACTTCTTCAAGCGCCATTCGAAGAACAAGCGCGTAATGAAGATGGCGGTAAAGAGCGAAGACGCAATACCGATGATCAAGGTGGTCGCAAAGCCGCGGATAGGACCGGTACCGAAGACAAACAAGATGATGGCCGTCAACAACGTCGTTACGTTGGCGTCGATGATGGCCGAACGTGAGAACTTGTATCCGTCTGCAATAGCCATGCGCACCGCCTTACCGGTGGCCAACTCCTCGCGGATACGGTCGTAGATCAAGACGTTCGCATCTACCGCCATACCGATGGTCAAAACGATACCCGCCATACCAGGCAAGGTCAATACCGCACCAAAGGCATCCAAGATGCCGAAGATGAAGAACATGTTCACAATCAAAGCCAAGCTTGCACCCAGACCTGCACCGCTGTAGTAGAACACCATGTACACCAATACGATGAGCAAGGCGAATGCAAACGAGTTCATGCTGGAAGAAATAGCCTCTTTACCCAAGCTTGGTCCAACGACGTCGCTTTGGATGATGCGCGCAGGAACGGGAAGCTTGCCCGCCTTCAAAACGTTGGCCAAGTCCGTAGCCTCGTCTAAGCTGAAGCCGCCTTCAATTTGCGTGCGACCGCCAGAGATCTCACCGTTCACGCGAGGGTAGCTGTACACCAAGTTGTCGAGTACAACCGCTACGTGGCCCTTTGGCGTCTTGCTGCCCTCCTCTTTGGTGAGCTGCTGCCAGATTTGTGCCCCTTGGCCGTTCATGGCCATGGTCACCACAGGGTTGTTGCCTTGGTCAAACTCTTGGCGCGCGTCCACGATGACACCACCGTCCAATTCAGGCTCGTTGTTGCGGTTGCCTTGGAGGGCAATCAACAAGGTGACTTCGCTTTCATTTTCAGGGCGCGTCCATGCAAAACGAACGTAACGGGCATTGCCGGGGATGAGGTTGCGCACCTCGGGCATGCTCAAGTAGTCGTTGATGGTGGCCGTATCACGAGTCAACGCGTAACCGATCACCGGACCCTCATTAGGTACGAAGGTCTGTGGGTTGACGTTCAACTGGAAGAGGTTCAACAGCGGGTTGAAGGCCAAAGCCGAAGAATCCGCAGCCGCAGGTGCGTCCGCAGCGGCCACCTCTTCAGCTGCAGCCTCCGTGCCCTCTTCGCCAATGGCGGTAGGCAAGGTGAGATCTGCTGCACCATCAGCACCTTCGCTGACCTCAGCAGCATTCTTGTTGGGGTTTTCCACGATGGAGCGCAACTTCTCGTTGGCATTCACCATGTACTGCATCCAGGCAGCACCCAAATCGGCACGCCAGAACTCCAAACGCGCGGTGCTCTGCAACAGGCGCTGCACGCGAACGGGATCCTTAACACCGGGGAGTTCCACCAAGATGCGGCCCGTGCCATCCAAGCGTTGGATGTTGGGCTGAACGACGCCAAATTGGTCGATACGTGCCTTCAATACGGTGTACACGTTTTGGATAGCTGCCTCCACATCTTCCGTGATGGCGGCTTTGATAGCTTCGTCCGTGGCGTTGAAGCCCAAACGGTCGGTCATGTCTTTGGTTCCATAGAGACCTGGATCGCTCAAGGGGCGCGTGCCGCGCTCTGCGTCCAAGGCTTCCAAAAAGAGGGGCAAGTAGCCCAACTGGCTGTTAGATTGCGCGGCATCCGCACCGGCGATGGCGGCTTTAAACTGCTCATCCTCCGCGTTGCCGACCAAACCTTTCAGCACGTCGCGAACGCTTACCTCCAGGATAACGTTCATGCCACCGCGCAAATCGAGGCCCAAGTTCATTTCCTTGGACTTGATCTCCTTGTAGGTGTAGGAGGTGAATCCCAAGTCGTACACGACTTCATTGGCCATCGAATCCAAAGCGTATTGGATTTTGGCAGGATTGTTGGCGTACTTGGTTTCGATGTCAGATTCTACCTGGCTCGTTACATAGCTGAACGAAAGCTCAAACAAGGATGCCAAGGCAAAAATGATGGCAAACAGACGGATAACTCCTTTATTCTGCATGGTTCTTCTTTTTGGAAATAGTCGGCAAATATAGTCCTTCTTGCGGTATACTAACAGAATGAAAACGCATACTCAAGGGTTCCAAGCGAATAAATGTGGAGCCGTGAATTCGGCGGCAGTTTTCCGACCTTTAGGACTTCACCCCATGTGCATGAAATTTTCTCCCCTCTCCCTCCTTTTTGCCTGGCTTTTGGTGCTGGGTGCGTCCCCGGCCGAAGCGCAAGAAAGCTACCAGTTTTCCCCGTCCACGCGGGCGCAGCTGTGGACCAGTGCGACGGATTCCTTAGCGCTGGGCTTCGCCGGGGGGCTGAACAACGCCCAGTTTTTCAATTTAGACATCAACGGAGACGGCACGCAGGATTTGATTGTTTTTGACCGGGAGGGCAGCCGCTGGTTGCCGTTTCAGCGCGTTAGTGGGCACTGGCGCTACCGTCCACAATGGGTAGCGCATTTCCCGGAAGTGGACAACTGGGTGGTTTTTGCGGACTATTCCTGCGACGGCATTCCGGATTTGTTTTGTTCCGTCGTGAACGGCGTGGGCGTGTATGAATCGAGCCGAATCAACGGCTTCGTCCACTACACCTGGGCCTTGAGCGGCACCTACCTCTACTCTACCTACACGACGGGCTCCAACCCCATCAACTTGCTCGTGAATTCGACGGACGTGCCGGCCATTCGGGACGTGGATGGCAATGGCACGGTGGACATTTTGACCTTTGGTCAGCAAGCGACGGCAGTGGAGTTCCACAGCAACAGCAGCAGCTGCGGTTTGGACTTCAGCCGCGCCGACGCCTGCTGGGGCGATTTTTTGGAGAACAACTTGACCAATGCGATTACGATCGATGCCTGTACGGGCAGCTTGGGTGCGGGTGCGCTTGCGGAGGGTGGGCTGCATTCGGGCTCTACCCTCTTAGCGACCGACTTGACGGGCAATGGACTGCTGGACATCTTGCTGGGCGACGTCAGCTTTACCACTGCAGTGGCTGGTTTTAATGTGGGAAGCACCACGGTGGCGAATATTGAATCCCAGGACAGCACGTGGCCCAGTGCTTCTATTCCCGTCAACTTGATTTACCCCATGTTTTCGGAGGTCGATGTGGATGCGGATGGCAGTCCCGAACTCCTTGCAGCGCCCACCATGCCTATGAATGTGAGCGATACATGCATTTGGCTGTACGAAAATACCGGAAGTGCCACTGCGCCGGTATGGACCTTGGCGGATTCAAGTTTCCTACAGGGCCAAATGCTAGACGCCGGCCGCTACGCCGTACCCTACCTGGCCGATCTCAACACGGATGGCCTGCTCGATTTGCTCGTGGGCACCTCACACGGGATCGAATACTGGAAAAATGTAGGCAGCGCCAGCCACCCTGATTGGCAACTGAGCCCTATGAGCGTTTCCGCTCCTGCGCAGGCCGCCCTCAAGACGGAATGGTGCGCCCCGAGTGCCGCCGACCTAAATGGCGATGGCCTGCTGGATTTGGTGATTGGCCGGAGCGATGGAAAGCTTGCGTTCTGGGCCAATACGGGAAGTTTCTTTAGCCCCGCCTACACGGGTCAGGTGAGTTCGGCCTACCAAAGCATCGACGTGGGCCAATTTGCAAGCCCAGAATTGGCGGACCTGGATGGAGATGGCGATGTGGACTTGCTCGTGGGCAATGGCCAAGGCTATGTGGCCTACTATGAAAACCAATCGGCCTCCTTCACGCTGGTGTCTGATAAGTTTGGCGCTATTGATGCCGATTATGCCCAAACATCCTCTGGTCGCGCAGTCCCACGCTACGTTAACATCGACGGCCAAGCCTTTTTGGCTTTGGGTACAGCGGACTCCGGAGTCTTTCAATTGGACTCTTTGAGTTTCACGCAAAATGCCCCGAGCACCGTCGACTATACCCTCGGCACGGGCACGACCGCGACAAGCAGCTTGCTGGAAACGCCCTGGGGAAGCAGCAAGCGCACGGGCAGGCATCAGTACCTCATTCGGGCCGATGAATTGGCCGGATCGGGACTCGTCGACAGCCGAATCACCCACTTTGGCCTCAATGTAACGTCCCCCTCAGCACCCTACTTGAGCCAAGGGTTCAGTATTAAAATTGGCCACACGACCCTGGACAGCTTGAATGGATTTGCGCCCAGCGGCCAACTGGTGTACTCGTACATCCACGTGCCTACCCAAGGATGGAACACCATCACCCTGCAGACGCCATTTGACTATGACGGCACCTCTAACCTGCTGGTGGAAATTTGCTTCAGCAAGAATGTGGCGAGTTCGGACGTGCATGTAGCAGCCACGCCCACGCCCTACCCCTCGCATACGTACGGCGACGTCTTTAACAACAATTCTATCACGTCAAACGGCTGTACGATGCCCGCGTTGGGGACGGACAGTTTGCGTCCGGATATGCGCTTTACCCTGGTGCCCCGAATGCCCGTTCGGCGCCAGTGGCTCCGCGAAGGCCGTCTCAACGCCCCTGCCATTGCCGACATGGATGGCGACGGCAAGCCTGAAATGGTCCTGGGCCTTTCCACGGGCGGTTTGCGCTTTTACGCCGGCGACACCACGTCGATTGGACTGCCCGAATGGCCCTTCTTCGCCCAAAGCCCCACAGAATCGCTCCGCCTTTTCCCCAATCCGGGACAGCAAGGTTTCTGGGTGGACGGTGCGAGCGGGGACCTTCAAGTTATCAATGTCCAAGGCCAAATCTTCTGGACAGGCGCCGCCTATGAGCCCCTCTACATTTCCACCGAAGATTGGCCCGCAGGCGTCTACATCGTTCAAGATGGCCAACACGTCGGTCGATGGGTGAAGACCCATGGATTCTAGCCCAAGCCCCGAATGGGTGCTTCTCTTTGACGGACCCTGTGCGCTCTGCCAAGGGGCCGTGCGCTGGTTGATGCGTCGCGACCGCGGCATGCGCCTTCGCTACAGCCCCTTGCAAGGCGATTGGGCGCAGGAGTGGAAGCGGCGACATGCCCCGGGGGACGTTTGGCCCGATGAAGTCATCCTAGTCGCAGGCAAGCAGCACTGGATCGGCGCAGACGCCATTGGGAAATGTTTGCGCCTTCTTCCCTTCCCCTACCCCCAGCTAGGCTGG
>Ga0255778_10000217_pt1 | contig 52630 bp, 30 predicted proteins | sample 071ome_31_FD_179976 | JGI IMG/M metagenome (GOLD analysis project Ga0255778, IMG submission 179976) | Coastal salt marsh microbial communities from the Groves Creek Marsh, Skidaway Island, Georgia - 071405CT metaG (version 2) | ecosystem: Environmental > Aquatic > Marine > Intertidal zone >...
GCATTGACTCGATCGATCTCTCTCATTCTTGTATTTGTTCTTCTTAGCCTCGCGCACCGCGTCCTCGTTCGATCGTTCGATCGTTCGATCGGTGATGAAGGATGCGCGCGATGGAGGGCGTCGACGCGCGCGAGCGATGTGGAGGTTCCGCGGGGCGGGGCGGGGCGGGGCGAGCGGTTGAGAGCGATTTTCGCGACGTCGATTGATGATTGGTTTTTTATAATGAACCGGGCGATCCGTCGTTCCTCATGGAGGATGGATAGCGAAAAACAAAGGGTACCCTGTGACTGACCATTTGATTCGTTTGTGTCGCGAACAGGCGCTCGAGCTAAACCAAAAGAGAGAGGCGTTGTTGAATAAGAAGATCGCCGAGGCGCTCGCGAAGGCGCGCGAGGCAAACAGAGGCGGAAACAAGAGGGGCGCGCTCGCGCATTTAAAGACGAAAAAGCTGTATGAACAAGAGTTGGAGGCGTTGGCGACTCGGCAGCTCAAGCTTCAGGAGCAGGTGATCATGTTAGAGGGTTCGAGGGCGACGGCGGAGACCTTTGGCGCCTTGCGTACGGGCGCCAACGCGATGAAGGCGTTGTCGAAAGAAACGAGTATCGACGACGTCGACGCCGTCATGGATGAGATTAACGACCACACGGACAAGATGCGCCAAGTCCAAGAGGCTTTGGGTCAACCCACTGGGATGGCGGCGGAATTCGACGAGGACGAGTTGGAGGAGGAACTCGCCGAGCTCGACGCGCTCGAAGTCGAGGACAACCTCCTCGACGCCGAGCTCGCCGCCGAGTTGGGCGAGCCCGCCATGCCGAGCGTTCCGCTTCCATCTGTTCCAGCCGTATCATCGACCACTTCGATCGATGCCGACGAAGAGGCTGAGCTCAGGGCGCTTCAGGCTGAGATGGAACTCAACTAACGCCCGCCGACGCGACGACACATTTCCATTCGCTCGCTCTTCGCCGACGTCTCGATGACGACGACGACGACGACGCGCGATGATGGACACGAACGAAACGAACGCATTCTCTTCTGTAGTACTATATTCTCCATCCTAGTCCAACGAACGAACGAACGAACGTACGAACGAACGAACGGCGTCAAAACAAAAAACCACCAATAAAACAAAATAAAGAGCCGTTTCCTCCCTCTGCGTGCGCGCTCGTCCACACTCATCGACGCGCGCGACGATATAAGACGCGCGCGCGCGGGATTCCCTTGAAAGAACCATGCCCACCGAAACCCCGACACCGACGACTTCGAATAGGTGCGCACACGCAGCGCGACGCGCGTGCGTGGAGTTGAAATTGAAACTCGCATTCAAACGACTCAGAGACAGACGGACTGACTGACGCCGACTCTTTCTGTTTGATGACTTTAACGACGCCGCAGGTGGGAATTCACGGCGCCGAAATACTTTGATTTCAACGCCGAGGACGACGACGCGGCGATGGAGGCGTATTTCGACGGAACGGCGCCGAGACAGTTGTCGACGCCGAGAAGGAAACGGGGCGGCGCGTCCGGGGCGTCCGGGGCGTCCGGGGCGTCCGGGGCGGCGGTGAGAATCACGGATCCGACGTGCGCGTTCATGGAAGATCCAGATAATCGAGGGGAGAATGGGGATGTGGATCGCGTGTCGCCGCGGGTGGTGGTGGTTGATGGTGGCGCGGTGGGCGGTAAGACGCCGGGGAGGACGCCGAGACGGTTGGGAGCGCCGAGACGGGCGTTGGCGTCGACAATGGAGTGCGCGACGACGACAGCGACGGGTGGTAAGACGCCAAAATCGACTGAGAAGACGCCGGTGCGTCGTTCGCCGAGACTGGCGCTCTTGGCGCAGTCGAGCGAGAAGAAGAAGCTCGAAGAATCGGTGTCGGCGGAGAAATCGACGACTACGGCTTCCAAGGCGCGTAGGACGCGGTTCGCTTCGCAGACTCCGGCGAAGCGAATCTTAAAGACGCCGAATCCGATGATTCCTCGCGTCGCCGTGGTGGCGAAACACAAGCAAGAGGCGGCGAGGAAAGACCGCGAGGCGCGCGAGGAGGCGGCGAGGAAAAAGCGGGCGGCTATGGCTCCGACGGGGGTGTCGTCCAGATACCGTCAGACTGCGCCAAAAACGGACGTCAAGCCGTACCGTTCGCGCAAGGAAAAGCTGAGAGCATTTGAAACCGGCGGCAGAACGACCGATTACGAAGACTTGACGCGAATTCCTGCGCGAACGACGACGACAAAGGCGGTGAGTCCAAAGTTTAACATTACTCGACGCAAGCAAAAGATTCTCACCACAGAGGAGCGCGAACTTTTAGAGATTGAAAAGGCGAAGGAGTCCATCGCCAAGGAGAGAGAAAGGCGCCGAAATAGCTCGTACGAAAATCCGTTCACCAGGGTAAACTCTAGGGTGTACAAATCGGTTCGAAACACGAGGACAAACCCGGTGCCGGCGCCGTCGATGGACGACGTCGCGAGCGCGTTGAAAGTCGAGAGATCTCGTCGCACTTCAGCTCCGATCGATAGGATTGAGAGTACACCGATGACGGACGTGCGCAAGAGAAAACGCATCTCCATCACGGGCTCGGTTCTCACGGAGATTACGCCTTTCAATCTCAACACTGAACAGCGCGGCGCCTACCACGAGCGGAAATTTCGCCGAATGCTCGAAGAAGAGGAGCAACGCGAATCGCTTTCGCAACCTAGATTCCGGGCGACCCCTATTCCGGTCACGCAACAAGCGGGGACGTCTATCTCGCGCGAACAGTTATCCATGATGCTTCGAAACAAAAAGTGAATAGCGCGCGCTGATTGTAATCATCAAGTCAAAGCGGAGTAGTAGCTAGAGTCGAGGTATCAAAAATGATTGTTTAAGTACTGTATTGCATCCTTGCTAAGCAAAACCGGCTAAAGCCCCTCACGGGCACGGATCAACGTTTCAGAGAAGAGATATTATGGATCACGATGATTGGTGAATTCGACGATTAATCGACTTCTTCAATCTTCGGGCCAGAGGAGGCGCCGCCAGCGTCTTCAGCACCCGCACCCATGTCCGGCGCAGCGCCGCCGGCGTTTTGGTACATCTTGCTGATGATCGGGTTGCACACACCTTCCAACTCCTTGAGCTTGTCCTCAAACTCGTCAACCTCAGCCGTTTGGTTACCGTCCAACCAAGTGATAGCGGCTTCAACGGCGTCCTCAATCGTCTTCTTGTCATCCGCATCCAACTTGCCGCCAACGTTGGCGTCGTTCATGGTGTTGCGCATGTTGTAAGCGTAGTTTTCGACGGCGTTCTTGGCTTCAATCTTCTTCTTGTGTTCTTCATCTTCAGCCTTGTACTTCTCTGCGTCTTGAACCATGCGTTCAATGTCTTCCTTGCTCAAGCGACCCTTGTCGTTGGTAATGGTAATCTTGTTCTTTTGGCCAGAGCCCTTGTCTTCGGCGGAGACGTTGAGAATACCGTTGGCGTCGATGTCAAAGCAAACGTTAATTTGCGGAACACCACGCGGGGCCGGCGGGATACCAGAGAGTTCGAACTTACCCAACAAGTGGTTGTCGCGGGTGCGGGAGCGCTCACCTTCGAAGACTTGGATCAACACACCCGGCTGGTTGTCGGCGTAGGTGGAGAAGACTTGTTCCTTCTTCGTCGGAATGGTGGTGTTGCGCGGGATGAGCACAGTCATCACGCCACCAACGGTTTCGAGACCCATGGAGAGCGGGGAAACGTCGAGCAAGAGCAAGTCTTGCACCTTTTCGTTGCCTTCGCCAGACAAAATGGCGGCTTGGACGGCGGCACCGTAAGCGACGGCTTCATCCGGGTTGATGGACTTGCAAAGCTCCTTGCCGTTGAAGAAGTCGGAAAGAAGCTGTTGCACCTTCGGAATACGGGTGGAACCACCGACAAGGACAACCTCGTGGACGGAGGACTTGTCCATCTTGGCGTCACGGAGGGTCTTTTCGACCGGATCCATGCACTTGCGGAACAAATCCATGTTGAGCTCTTCAAAGCGAGCGCGGGTGATGGAGGTGTAGAAGTCGACGCCTTCGAACAAAGAGTCAATTTCAATGGAGGTTTGCGCCGTGGAAGAGAGGGTGCGCTTGGCGCGTTCGCACGCGGTGCGAAGACGGCGGAGAGCACGGGCGTTGCCAGTGATGTCCTTCTTGTTCTTGCGCTTGAATTCTTGGACAAAGTGTTGCAACAAGCGGGCGTCGAAATCTTCACCACCCAAGTGCGTGTCACCAGCCGTCGCCTTGACTTCGAAGATACCTTCTTCAATGGTCAACAAAGACACATCAAAGGTACCGCCACCAAGATCGAAGATGAGAACGTTCTTTTCAGAGCCATCAGAGGAGTTCTTCTTGTCCAAACCGTACGCAATGGCAGCCGCGGTCGGCTCGTTGATGATGCGCAAGCAGTTCAAGCCGGCGATAACGGCGGCATCCTTGGTCGCTTGACGCTGGGAATCGTTGAAATACGCCGGGACAGTAACGACGGCGTTCTTAATTTCCTTACCGAGGTACGCTTCGGCGATTTCCTTCATCTTGACGAGAACCATGGAGGAAATTTCCTCGGCGGAAAACTTCTTCGTTTCACCGTGAAATTCCACGACGATGATCGGCTTATCCGCCTCGCCCGCCTCGACGGAGAAGGACCAATCCTTCACATCCGCTTGCACTTGCGGTTCGGAAAACTTGCGGCCAATCAAACGCTTGGCGTCGAAAACCGTGTTCTTCGGGTTCATCGCAGTCTGGTTCTTCGCAGAGTCGCCAATGAGACGCTCGGAATCCGTGAAGGCAACGTACGACGGCGTCGTACGGTTACCTTGGTCATTCGCGATAATTTCAACTCTAATACGGGAAAGAAAGTTGAAATCACACGCGATAAACAACCCACCGTCTCGGCTGATTCGGACAAACGGACAAACGGACGATGGACACAGTACTGACGGTTCGGGAACCGTCGAAAAAGGAGGCTTGGAAGGATGGAAAGAAGAACGCTCGAAAGCGTTCGGCAAACCATCCATCCATCCTTCCATCCGTCCGTCCATCCGTCCATCCGTCGTCGTCGCCGCCGAGACGGGAGCGTTTCGCGGTGATTCACAACGCACTCACGCGTCAGTCGCCTCGTTCGCGCGATTTCGTCTCTCTTCGCGCCCTCTCGCGGTCGCGCGCGTCGAAAACGCCTTCTTCGTTTCGAAAACGCCGCGGGTCGACGGGACGGCTGGCGCCGCGCGGAAGACCCGAAGGAAATCTGGATCCTCCGCGACGCCCGAGCGTCGACGAGGCGCGGCGCGCGGTGAAACGCGCGGATTTGAACGGGTAAAAATACATTCAATCGCGACGCTTCGTCGTCATCGCCGCGCGCGCCGTCGACGCGGGTCCATCCGTCGAGCGCGGCTTCTTCATCCATCCTTCCCGCGAAAAGATGAAACCAGAAGCGCATCGTCATCGCGTCGTCGTCGCATCGTCGTCGTCGCCGTACCTGTCGTGCTGCCAGACACCGACGCAAGAGTACGTCGTGCCCAAATCAATGCCAACGGCGGGTCCGTCAGCCTTACTCATGTCTGTCTGTGTGTGTGTGTCGTCACAAGTATGTGCGTCGCAATCTGTCGTCCCGTCCCGCGCGCGCGCCGCAACAGACGTCGTCCTCGGAAGGACTCTTTCGACGATTTCGACGAGTCACGAACCGTCAATTCGTCCACCACCCCCCCCGCCGCCGCCTCCGTTTCGACGGTCGCGGAAGAAGCTTCGATTGTCTTGTTACGACGACTGTTCGGATATTCGGACATTCGGACAGTTAGAATCGTATGTGTAAGCAGTGCGCGCGCGGGGTGCCCATCGAAGCTTCTGGATGCTTCATTCGAAACGCTTCTACCGCTTCATCGCGTGGTTGTACTGGTTTTTAAAAAATCAGTGGGCACTGGGTAAGTTTTTGCCGCGATCGTCGTCGTCCCGCGGTCGTCGTCCCGGTCGCGACCCGGCAATCGCCGAAGGGCGGGCGCGTCGACGCCGCTCGTCCGACTTGGGAGACATGCGCGCTCGAGAGACGCGGTGGAGCGTCGCGATCGTCGCCGAGCGCGTCGTGTAACTGTGAGAGTCCGCGCGGAGTTCGACGCAGGGGTCGCCGAGCTCGGCGAAGGAGTGGTCCCGTCCGGCTGCTTGTGACTTTTTGAGAATTCATCGTCGTTTTGAGCGGCTCAAAACTGGTGCTCTACGCGCGCGGTCGAGTCGTCACTCTCCGTAACGTCTCGCCGAGTCGAGTCGATCGAGTCGCGCGCATGCGGGTGCGACGGTTAGAGTCGCTGCTGAGCGACATCGCGCCGTTCGCGACGCCGAAACAAAACCTGGAGCAGTACCCGACGAACGCCGAGCTCGCGGCGGGAGTGTTGCACCACGCGACGAACGCCGGGGATGTCGGGGAAGGGAAAACGGTGGTGGATTTAGGGGTCGGGTGCGGGATGTTGTCCATCGCGGCGGTGTTGTGCGAGGCGAGTCACGTGATTGGGGTGGACGTGGACGCGGACGCGTTGGAGACGTGCCGGGAAAACTTGGAAGGGTTTGAACCGGCGTTGGAGATGGATTTGGTGCTCGCGGACGTGATTGGTGGTTCTTCTTCGTCGTCTGGATCGTCTGGATCGTCTTGGGCGCTACGAAGGTTGAGGGCAGACACGGTGTTGATGAACCCGCCGTTTGGGACGCGGCGTAAAGGCGCCGACGTGGCGTTTTTACGCGCCGGGTTTCGAATCGCCACCGGGGCGATTTATTCCTTGCACAAGTCGTCCACGAGGGAACACATAGAAAAGGTGGCGCGGACGAGGTTTCACGCGAAACAAGCCGATGTTTTGGCGCAGTTAAAGTACGACTTGCCGGCGACGTACGCGCACCACAGGGAAAAGAGCGTGGAGATTGCGGTAGATTTGTGGAGATTCGTGCCGGATCCCGACGCCTTGATCGAGGATCCGACCGAAGGAGACGCGGATTTCATGTCTGTAGATGATCTCGCGGGACAGTTTTCGTCCAAGGCGAGGGTTTCCTCTGGGAGAGGTCGCGGCGGACGCCCCGGCGGGAGAGGTCGGCGTCGGTAGCTTCGCCGCCAAAGAGTGTTTGTTGTAAATGTTAACTACTTAGTACTAAGATAAACCGCGCGCGTACACGCATCAAGTAAAATGCGAAAGAAGCGAGGGAACCCGCGACGCGACGCGTCGTGAAAATGGGACGGGATCAATTCAGGCGTACGCGTGTGTGTGCAAGTATTGGTACTCACGTCTTCATTAAAAAGACGAGCGAAAGAGAAATGGAAATTGGTGCACGCCCGATAGTCTTCGGGTCTCGTGTATTCTAATGAGCGAACGCTGTTATATCATCTATGCCGTCTTCGGCTCGAATCTCATGCGTTCCATTTGGGATTCCTTGGGGAGCTTCACCTTGCTCGCCAACCCGAAAAATTTCAACACAGAGATGACCATCCACGTCATGTCAATTTGCCACCAACGCAAACCGTGTCGGGCGCTAAACTCGAAGGCGTGATGGTTGTTATGCCAACCTTCACCGAACGCCAAAATGCCTATCGGCCAGTTGTTACGAGACAAGTCGCCGGTGTTGAACTCTTGGGAGCCCCAGCAGTGGGACACCGAGTTCACAGCCCACGTGATGTGGTACACCCACACCGTGCGGAAGCAGAAACCCCAAATGAACCACGGCATGCCGCCGATCGCGTACAAGGCGATGGCAGATGCAGCGATGTGCCACATATAAGTCTTCTCCATGAATCGGTAGAACGGCTGAGCGGCGAGTTCTTGCGCGTTCGAACGGTCCCCAACGCGCTCAATCGTCGCCTCGTTATCCAACAACCAACCCATGTGCGACCACCAAAAGCCTTCATACGGCGTGTGCGGGTCCTTGGGCGTGTCGCAGTGCTGGTGGTGGTGGCGGTGAGAGGAAGCCCACTCGAGCGGGTCTCCCTGGACAGCCAAGGCACCGCAGTACGCCAAGACGTACTCGAGCCACTTGGGCGTCTGGAACGACTTGTGCGAAATTTGTCTGTGGTAGCTGAGGGTGATACCGAGGCATCCTGTGATGAAGTACATGGCCAGGAAGCACTTGAACGCACCCCAGGTGAAGTAAAACGGCGCAAGCAACGCCCCAACGTGAAGCGCACCGATGAAACTCACGTACGTGATATCAGTCGGAATCCACTTACGCAAGAAGGCGTTTCTCTTCGGGCTCGCCAAGATGTCCGAAAACGCCACCTTGTGCGCCGGCTTGACCCCGGCCCACGCGCCCTTTGCCGCCGCCGCCGCCTCACTGTTCACCGAACCCCACACCTGGCGCGCCTTATCCGCACCCTCGGCGCCGAGTCTCTTCCAAACCACCGAATCATCGTTCTCGTCGCCGAGTTCAATGACGCCCGGAGCGGTGATCGCCTTGCGCGTCAAAGTCGATCCGCGTCGTTGAATCCTCACGCGTCGCTCGTTCGCGCCCACTGCGTTCGAGTCAAAAACCACAAAGCAACACCATCGTCAGTCACACACTCCACGCGCACACACCCTCCTTGACGCCCAAAACCCATCACACGCGTAAACGTCGCCCTCCTTTATCCCCTCTCTCTCGCTCGAGACCGCGATTTCCCTTCAGCCCTCGCGCGCGCGACCCTCGACGTCGTCGCCCGCAAAACCATCGCGTCTCCCCGCGTCTTCCCCTCTGACGCGCGGAAACTTTGATACCCTTCACATCGCGCGTCCACGATCCCCGAACCGTCGTTTTCCGTTCCGTCGACGCCGCGAAAACGTCGTCTTCTCGTCGGCATCTCGCCAGCTCTGTCCACGTCGCCCACGCGCCTCGCGCTTTGAATCCACATGACGCGACCGAGAACGTCGCGTCGCGTTTCGCATCACGCACCTCTCGTCGTCGTCGCCGGCGCGGTGACGCGCGCTCTAATGGTCATCATCGTCGTCTCGCGCTCGCGTGCGTCCCCGGGGACCGCGTCGTCGTCGTCGTCGTCGTCGTCTGCCGCCGTCGCGGCCGTTCGTCGCAGCCGTATCCGGAAACGTCATCTGAATAAATATACCTAAAATAATTATCGGACACGTGGTGCGTAATGAAGTATGTATCATTAGTATGAATATCGGTTTTGACTGTGTTTGTTTTGCATCTGGATGACATCATCCACGTCAGATAAGACTGTTTGCGCATATGTGATTGATGGAACGTGGTTTGGATGGCTCAAGCGGTCCAGCCAGACGCGTCTGGATCTTTAACGCGCGGCGTCCCGGTTCGGGTCTCGTCGGTCTCGTCGGTTCGGAGTCGCGTTTGAGACGCTCGTTTCGTTTCGTTTCGTTTCGTTGTTTTGGGTGGTGTGTGTTTACAACGAATGTCGCTCGCTATGGGTCGCGTCGCTTCGCGTCGACATCCAAACGGCGCGGGGCGTCGCGTCGTCAATCATTTGGATTGGTTTTTGAGGAAAGCCTGGACGTAGAGGGCAGAGAACACCATGACGGTGCCGCCCCATTGTTGCCAGGTGAGAGGATGGAGGAAGAGGAGACAAGAGAGGAGGATGGAGAGGAGCTGACGCGTCGTCATGATGGTGGCGAAGAGGAGCGCTCCAAACTCTTTGATGGTGTACAAAATGCAGAGCTGACCGCACATAGAGGACAAAGACAAGACGAGGATGTCCTTGAATACGGCGGGGTGGCGACCGATGAAGTCGAGGGCTTGGGCAAAGGCACCGTCGGAGAAGAGCCAGAAGAGAGAGAGGGTGGCGGAGACGCCGTTGACGTAGAGCATTTGGTTGTACGTCTCCATCTGATAACCCTTGAAGAGCTTGTCCTGGAAAGTCGAGGTGAAACCGTCAAATCCAAGGTAGCCAAGCATGAGGAACATGCCCTTCGCGCTCGTGCCCGAGCTTCCAGCGCTATGCTTGTGCGTCACCTCTCCGTACAAAGCGAAAACGGTACACCCAAGCGTAACGCACAGCGCTATGAGGTAATCGCTCGCCTTGTATCGTCTCTGATTGATAAAATATCCCCAAATCATCACCGGGATCATCTTTGCGCACTTACCCAAAGTTTGTACCGGGAATGAGACATATCTCAGCGCTTCGTACTGACACGTCGTCGCCAGCACGTTGCTCGCGCTCACTCCGGCGTACTTCCAGATCGGCGCCACCGGGTGCACCATCCCTCGCGTGTACGCCAAGATGGCTGCCGCGAGCGAAGCACTCAACACTCTATTGCTTAAAACTAGGAAGACACTGTACTTGAAGAATTCGCCGTCGTACGGACGTGTCATGATCCGCTCTTGGAGCACTCCGTACAAGATCAACGATCCCACGACACCGACGACGCACGCGGCGATACGCGCGCCCGGTGATCGCTGCGGCGCGCTCGACATCACCGGTGTACCTCTTTCCATCTTTGAAGACTGCTGATCCATGTCGTTCTGTCGGGGCTTCGAGTGCTTGTCACCTTTGCCACCGCGAGACGTGCACTGAGGTTCAGTATGCTGCACGCGCGCAAAGAATTTCATTCGTCTAAGAGCGTTGAACGTCTCACTACAATCAAAAATCAAATCTATTATCACAGGACGCGCGCGCTAGGCGCATCATCGCCCCACATTTCCTTATATCGTCGCTCACCGTCGAGAATCGCATCCTTGGCGATTTTCAGTTGCGCCGATAGTGCCTCGGACTCGGGATCCTTCTTCAATCCTTTGGCGCACACTTTGGCGGATTCTGCGTGCTGTCCCAGGCCACTGAGCGCCACGGCGTGTCTCAAATAGCCCTTTGCGAAATCAGGCGCGAGTTTTACGCACGTTTCGGCGTCGGAGAGCGCGTCTTCGAAGCGTCCTGCGCCGGCGTAGGCGGCCGAACGGTTGCTATGGAGAACGTGGTTGCCTCTGTCGAGACGAATAGCCATCGAATAAGATTTGATCGCCATGTCATAATTTCCGGCGGCAAATAATTCATTCCCTCGTTCCTTGGCTTTTCGAGATTTATCTGCGAGCGTTTCATCCGGTTTTGTCACCGTCAGAGCGCCCTGAAGTTTTGGTCTCTGCACGGGCTCGCCCAACGCGAGTTTATCCGGCAATGTCAATACGATATCGCGAACCTTGGCTATAATTTCGGGCTTTTCAGTCAACCCAAGGTAAGATGGATCATCCACAGCATAAGAGTTGATGAGATCTTTGGCGTTCTTCAAGGAGAATGAACCAACTTTTGAGAACTCGTCGCGCAATGCGTCCAAGACTGCGCACGTCTTCAAACACAGGGCGACACCGTGATGCTCTCGAGCGATGGCAACGTCCATTGGAGTCTCGCCAAGATCGTTTGGAATCGTTGGAGAAGCGCCGCACGCATGTATGAGCGTTCGAAGAGTCGTAATCTGTCCAGCGCCGGCGGCTGAATGGAGCGGCGTGCTGTCAGCTTTGTTCGTCACATTCGGATCCATTCCGCGTTCACACAACCACGTGATGCATTGTTCGTGTCCCTTGGACGCGGCCCAGTGCATGGCGGTATTGCCAGAGAACCCATAGCTAGTGCCCGTACCATCGGCGTAGAGGAGATCCGGATTCTTCTCAAACATGTCCTTCATCGACGACAAGTCTCCCGCCTTGGCGAAATCCAACCATTTTCTCTGCTCATCTTTCTCGAGCGTGATCACCGTGGGTTCGTCTTCGGGTACTTCTTCTCTTACCTCTTCAATGGACGATTCGCTCTGCTCTTCAATCGGGGTGAGCGTTGACTCGGGCTCACAAGCTCCGCAGTACACCAACGGTTTGCTACCGAGCGCTTCGATGATTTCAACGCTACGGTCCATCATGTTCGCGACATCGCCCGGCGTGTCGCCGAACTCATCGCGCGCGTCACGCTTAGCACCACGAGATAGTAAATACATGACACAGTCTTCGTGCCCGTTCGAGGCGGCAGAGTGGAGGACGGTGCTACCGCAGCCGTTCCTGTAATCGAGATCAAACTCACATTCTTCAACAAACCACTTGAGCGCTTCCAAATGTCCTCTAGCAGCCAACCAGTGCGCTCCGGTGTTACCGATGCCACCGAACTGCTCGTAAACCAACTCGGGGTTGCGCCCCAACATTGTCTGCAGCGCATCTAACTCGCCCGCTTTCGCGGCTTGGATCCAGTGATGCGGGCTCGTGATGAACGTCTCTGAAGAGCGCGGCGTGCTTTCGTAGCTCGCCACGTACCTCGAGTCGTCCGAGCTCGAGTCACTAGCATCATACTGACTAATCCCATTCAAATCGCCAGTCATATTTTGCATCGATCGTAGTAGCTCTGCCATGGCTGCGTCCATGTCCAATCCCTCTGGTAATTCATTCGGCATCAAGTCGTCCAACTCATCCTTCATCGCATCCATGATAAACGCGCGCAATTCCTCCTCCTCATCCGCAACCTGAGCGCCGCGACTATTATGACTCGGCCTTTTCGATTCCTTGGCTCCCGCGAGCTCAGTCGCGAGTTCGGCGAGAGCTGCCTCGCCGTGTTCCTCGATGAAAGCTCTCACTTTCGGAGGCGCGACAAAAGTCTCTTCATCGAATCTCAAACCTTCCGGGAACGTGCCCTCGGGGAAAAAGTGCTTAGGAAACGGAAAAGGCGGCATCGTCGCCAGCTCTGCCGGCGACATATGCGCGCAAACCTCTGCGATGCTCGCGATGCCGTCTTCGCCGCCGAAACGCTCTTCAAAAAGTTCCCAAAACGCTGACAAGTATTCGTCCACCTCGACGTCCATCTCTTGCATCGACCCTCCAGCGTCGTAGAACGCGCGTTTGTGTTTATCACTCAAGATTCCATAAGCTGCGCTGATTGCGCTAAACTCGGTCTCCTCGGATGCTTCCGGCGAGGAGTTTTCCTCGTCTTCATCTTTTTTCCCAGCTCCTCTTCGACGGTCCGGGTGCGCCTCCATGGCTTTCATCCGGTACGCTCGCACGATATCGCGCTCCGTAGCGTTCGCCTCGACGCCGAGAACCGCGTACAGGTCTGGTCGCTCTTCCTCTTCGATCGCGTCGTCGTAATCATCATAAGCATCAGTTGGCGAGGAACCAAATCTAGAAGACGTCCCAGCGCCCCGCGACGATCGCGCCTGCGCCGTGTTTGCCCCGCGAGGATCGTCGTCTAATTCGGTGACGCTCACCATGCCCCTCCGAACAAAGGCGAAGACTGCGACGGAACGACGGAGTCGAGGTATGAGGGCGGTAAGACTACACAGCTGCGTTTGATTGAATAACAACGTCTTCTAAAATAATTTAGCTACCGATCGACATCGTCTCCCGCGTCTCACGCGGACGCGCGCTCGAGCACCAAACCAACCGTATTCACGTCCTGTTTGCCCTCTGGCGTGTCAATTTGCACCGAATGACTCGCAATCGCATCCATGACTTTATCAAAACTCTTCCCGTCGCACTCCAAGTACGCCTTCACGTTCCGCTTGCTCGGCGGATTAAGCCACGTCGTCACGTCGATCGCGGCGCTGACGAGAAACACTGCCGTGGTCAATCGCAAGACGTCACCCGGTCGCACGCCGGCGCGCGCGGCGTTCCCGCCCTCGACGACTTCGTCGACGAAGATTTCCGTGGTGACACCCTTGAGTCGTTGCTCGAAGACGATCCCCAGCGGTCGCTCGAGCTCGACGCACACCGCCTCGCCCGTTGAAGCGAAGGGCAATCCGACCGACGCCGGGGTGGCGCCGCCGAGGTCGATCGCGATGGTGCGACGGACAACGTTCGCGGCGTCGGTCGGTTCAGCCGTGCCCGTCTCTCGAACACACTTTTGCTCGGCGTTGACGACGCGTCGCGCGAGCGCTCTGGAGCCTCGGCACGGACGCGCGCGCGAGGCGAGGACTCCGGTGCGCGCGCGCGCGAGACCGGCGGTCGATAGGACGACGGTGGAAGGCATGGCGAGGGGTAAAGTGTGGATAAGGAGAAATCAACGTCGAATCAAATCAGTTGTGTTTACACGTGCTAGCGTTGACGACCCATCTAAGACTGCCTCGCCACGTTTTTTACGTACGCCGCGACGCGCTGACGGACTTCACCGACGTTAAGGGGTCCCTTGGACTCGTCCCAGTTGTCTTGCTCCTTTGTGAGCGCGGCGAGAGCCCAGCGCTGAGTGAGTCTGTCGTAGTTGGCGCCCGGCTGATGCAGCGGATTGCTCGGAACGCGGAGTTCCTCCACTTCCATGGTGACGAAAGCGGTGACGGCGTCGGAGAAGAGCTCACCGAGGGGATCGTCAAATTGTGGTGGAAGCGGAGCGGTCAAGATTGGCTTGTTCGCGCGCTGCTGCTGCGGCGGCGGTGGGCGCGATTCTTCGCGTTCGCGTTTGACGCCTCTGCCGTCGTCGTACGGTTGCTGGGCGTATCCAGGCGCGTTTCCACCTGGGGCGTTCCACTCGCCTGGCCTCGGCGGGTATCCCGGCGCTTGCGGTCGCATCGCTTGAGCCAAGCTCGACGTCGGCGGCGCAGAGCCTTGATGGCTTGAGTACCCGCCTCGCTGCGGACCGCCGCCACCACGCGGACCCCAACCTCCTCCGCCTCTGCCGCCAGTCATGGCGCTCCCTCTCGGTGCACTTCCGTTGAACCCACCCGAGCGACCGGAGAGAGCACTACCCGGTGGCGCGCTTGAGTTGAACAGAGCGCCAGAGGAGCCGTATCTGTTCAAACTACCGCTTTGGGGTGCACGCGAGCCCCATCCCATCGATCCAGACCCGGAGTCCGTGCGACGCATCTGCTGCGCATGCGGCCGCGGTCGCTCTGGCATCGGGCCCATGGTCCCGCTCGGGATGTACTTGAGCTCAAAGTCTCTCGCAACCTTCATCAGAGGCGTGTCATTCGCCACGCGCAAGTCACCGATCGCCTTCATGAGAGTGCCCCTCGCTGTCTTCGTCTCGCTCAAGCGAGGCACGAGGACGTCCTTACCGTGAAGCATGAAATCCGCGAGAATTTTCAAAATCTTTCTCAAGAGAGGAGCCTGTGCGGCGCTTGCCTCTGGCCCACCGAGCACGTGAATGCACTTTTGGAACTGCGAGAGGATACCATTCTCAACCAGTGCGGCTTGCAGGTTTGGATTTTTTGTGAGCGCAATGGCTTCGAGAATTAAGCCGAGATCTCGCGTGGAAACTTCGGTTCTACCATCAGCATCGACCGGGAAGCACAAGTTGAACAGACCCATGAAGTGAGAGATGACTTCTCTCGAGCGTAAGCCACCGCTCGTCGATTGGTACTCCTCCATGCGAAGATCGACCTCGGTGCGCTTCTTCGCGCTGGCGGACATGGCGCTCCATTTTTGTGCGTAAGATCCTGCGGGAGCGCGAACGCGTCGCACGTTCGAACCACCCGGCCTGGACGCGCGCGCGGCTCGGCTTTCTTCCCTCTCCCGTTCCTTGCGCTGTCGCTCGATCTCGCGGACCTCTTCTGGCGGACGCCAAGCCTTGCTTTCAGCCTTGATGGTGGTCTTCTTTGGTGTAAACCTGTCTGCCATGAGCTCTCGTCCCTTTGCCTCCTCAGCCGCAATTTGTGCGTCATCGAGCTCGTGCATCACCGGTTCCAAATCATTTTCATGACCTTCCTCGTCGTCGCTATCGATGCTGTACGATTTCGCCGCCTCGGCCGCCTTGGCACCACCAATCCATCCGCAGCACGCGCCAGCCATGCAAAAGCAGCGAGACGGCTTTTCGCCAAAGCGTTCAAACTTGTAATCAATCGTCAACTCCTCGCCCGCCGCGATGTCTCGAGTGGCGAAAATACCGATGCATAACTCACCGCGCACCATCCACTTTTGCGTCTCGCAGTTTGGAGCGCAAGAGTGGTTGAGGAAGCGCCCAGAGTTGCCTCTGATGGTGGCGTCGATGGTTTCGCTCGAAGAAAGAGTCATAAAGTAATAGTGTGACCGTCCCTCATCCTGGTACTTCTGCTTGCGCGCGTGGTACTCATCTTCGTGTAACACCTCCCCGAGGTATTCCAAGATGAAATCACCCGTCTTGACGTTCTCCGTGGCGAACAAACCGTGTCCCTTTTTACCCGTCCTGCGCACGTCTGTCGACTTGTACTGCTTTCTCGAAAGTCTCTGGTTCGCGCACGCACCCTCGCACGGACAATACGCCGGGTCGCACTCTGACAAAACGAGTCTATTCAAACAATCCGGTCCGCACCCGACGCCATCCTCCACGACGCACGAGCAAATCATCACGTCGTCCTCTGTCACCTTTTTCGGCTCGCGGTGCGTAAAAATGTTCCTCGTAATCTTAAACCATTCATTCGTCGGTACCTCTGGCTTCAACTTACCCGGCGAGCTCGATTTCGCGTTTCGTCTCGCCGCGTCCTCTTGCGCTTGCATCAACACGTCGATCTCGTGGTCTTCGAGCTCTTGCGGGTCGTCGCACGTGCTAAAGTTTTGGTCATAGTTTTGATGACAAAACCACGCCGAGTTATCCCCCAAACGTTCCGCCACCACCGCGGGAACCCGTCGCCACACCTTGCACCCATCGCACTGCACCCACGCGTCCGTCGTCAGCGGTTTTTCGCTCAACAACCGCTGCAGCGTCGCCGACATCGCGCCTTAGTCCCGACGAAAACCTCAAAAATTAATCCAAACGACGCCAACGACACGCAGTAGAGTCCCCTCACTCGACTCGACTCGACTCGACGCGACGCGACGCGCCCCGCCCCGCCCCGCGAAACTCCGTCCGTCGCGCGTTCCCCCGATCGTCGAGCGATCCGTCGAGCGATTCGAAACCCCGCGATCGGCGACTCCCGAGCGGCGCAGTGACGCCGCGCGCGCGCGGGACGCATTCGTCGCACGCTGGGTTTGCGTGTCGTTCGTCATGCGTATATGCGTAAACAGTGTACACCGGCGGGTTCAGCATCGGCACGCGCCAGTGAAATGCCGCGCGCATTGGACTCACTCGCCGACTCGCGCGACGACGCGAGGCGGTGGACGAAGGAGAACGAGAGCGGTGGAAACGCACCGAACGGTTCGGTTCGGTTCGCGACGACGAAAGAGCGACGAAAGAGCGCGTTCGGCTGTTTTGGAAGAACCGGTCGAGCGATCGAAATCAGATCTGAAATTTTCAACTCGTTTGAACGCGCATGAGCAACCCGTTTGAAAGCATCGGTGGGGCGAACGCGCCGCGTAGGTTGGCGCGGGAGAACCCGTTCGATGATCACGGTCGCGGTGGGGCGCCCGGACACGATCGAACGGTGAGCGCGGCGTCGAGCCACGAGGAGTTTAGTAATCCGTTCGAGCGGGCGTCTGGCGGAGGGTACGACGACGAACCGGGCGTCGGCGGATACGGCGATGGAGAGCCACGCGGCGGCGGTGGTGGTGGTGGTGGTGGGTACGGCGGTGAAGATTTACCGGACGTACCGCTGCCGACGGTACCTATGCCGGGGGCGGGGATGCCGGGAAGGAACGCGGCGGCTGTTCCGGATGAGAGGGCGGTTGCGTACGAACCGCCGGCGGATGTTAACTCAACCTTTGGCGCGTACGACGTCGCATCAGGGGCGCAAGGACATCCTGGGGTGAATTCGGCGCCGCAACCGGCGGCTACGACGAGTTCTTTCCGTTCGAGCGCGACGGCGATGTTTAAGAGCGCCTTTGGCGGTGGTTCGTCAGCCACCGCGGGCGGCGTCAGTCAGAGCTCATTGGCGGCGCAACAGCGCGATCTCGAGCGGCGCGAGGCGGATGTCACCCGTCGCGAAAGAGATTTGGAGGTTCGCGAGCGCGAACTCAGAGGCGCAGGCGGTGGGTCGCGAGTGAATAGCCAAGGTCAGGTGCTCAACTGGCCGTTTAAGCGTTATGCGATTCTTTACCACAACATCGCCGAGGAGGTCATGCCGCAACACAGAACATGCGTCAAGATGTGCTACGCGGTGTATTGCATTTTTGTTTTTGCGCTCATCGCAAACTTTTTGGTGTGCACCTTTAGACTCTTTGTCGAGGGGAACTTTTCGGCATTCTTAATGTCCTTCATCTATCTATCCTGCGGCATTCCGGGCGCCTGGAGCCTGTGGTATCGACGCCTGTACAATGCGTGCAAATCGGATCGCGCGTTTGGATTTCTCTGGTTTTTCGCAATGTTCATGGTTCACACCGGATTCGTCTCCTTTGCTTCGCTCGCACCGAGCTGGTTCGGCGCAGAACGCTGGTCATTCTGCGGCGTCCTCAACCTCAAGCAAGCGCTCGAAAAGGACAAGATTCTCGGCGTCATGCACGCCGTCGTCATGAGCTTGTTCATGTTGGATGCCCTCTTATCCGTCGTGTGCATGAGATGGGTGTACAAATCCTTCCGAGGAGGAGGGCACACCATTGAACAAGCGCGCGCGGAAGCCTATCGCGAAGGATTGCGAAGCGCGACGATGGGAGGCGTCGGATCTTCGGCGGTTTAGTCGCGAAACGCGAGGCGTGTACGCACGGTAGCTTAAACTAGTTTTGTCAATTGCATCATCCACGGACTATTCACTACACTTAATACGATTGTACACTAGCACCCCTTGAGCGGCGAATTCCACGATTTCTCATAGTTTGCGACGGCGAAATCGTAAATTTCCGTTTGATGCGCAAGTCGCCTTCGAAGTTCCGCCATGCTCTCCGTGTCGCTGGTGTAGTTTGCCAATCGGTGTTTGAGCGTCGCCGTCATGGCTCCCGCGCTACCATTGTGAAACTGCTTCTTCATGACGCTCATATCCATGGTCGAAAAGTCTGGCAGATGCTTCTTCAACTTCATCAAACCGTCATCCATCTTTTCCGTCAAAATGTACCGCATGCACGCACTCTCCAAGTTGTTCTTGACGGCGTCCACGTGACACCGCGAGTTGGACGCCGGCGCGCCCGGCGCGAGCAAGTACGTCCACTCGTCACCATCTAAATACTCGTACCACTGCAGCGGACTAAGCGGACAATACTTCCAATCGGGCGCCCAGAGCGCGCGGCCTTCTGCACCTTCGAGGCAGGAGTACTTGTAATGACTCATGAAGCGATCAAACGGGTCACGAAGCACTGCGATGTACGAGCACGGCGCATTTGTCTGCGAACACAAACCCATGCCGTACGACCCCTTGGCAAAGAGTCTCCTACCACTGGCGTACGCTTCACCAACCTTATCGTTGGCGAAAATCCCTTTGCCGGTGCGCAACGCGTACGCGGTGGCGAAGACATTCCTCAACGTGGTGTCTAACATGCCCTTCGGTACCATAGACCCGCCGGCGTACAACCCGGCTGGAACGGATGACCCAACGGCGACGACGTTTCGATTTTGCAACCACGCCAGCACGTACATCATGAACGTTCCACCCGCTTTCGGAACGTGAATAAAGTTGTAAATCATCGTGCTGTTCTCCTGCTGCGTCACACCCTTGTCGTACCCGTTCAACGGGAGCCTATACGGCGACTCAGCGTTGACGTCCCCCGCACCCGCTTCGTACTCGTGGTGCAACTTGTGCGCGTCCACCCCTCTCGGCGGGAACGTCCCGTGTTGCTGTAAATGATTGGACAAGACTTGATTATCGTGAATTGCCCGGGCGACCCAGTACTTTTCGCGATCTTCCGACGCGTTCGTCGCGTCGTACACGTCACACGTCTTGCCCGCGACGACGCGCGGCGTCCACTTCCCCGTCTCCAAGTACTCCCTTCGGTGCTTGCTGAACGGTCGTCCGAGCTCCGGCATGGCGGTGATCGTCGCCGGCGCCATCCCGGAGTGGTGCACCGTCGCCGCGGCGACAAAGATGGCGCCGACGCACGCGGAGAGTGCGATCGCGCGGGCGCTAGAGATCCTCGTCGTGATCGTAACACCCTTCGCATCGTCACCGCGCTCAACGTCGCGCGACGACGGATCGTCGTCCGACGCGACGCGAGACGTCGTCGACGAGTGTTGTATGAGTGGCGCGCGTTCCGCGGACATGTTTGTCGGTTGTTTCCGGCGTCGCGCGCGTCGCGTTCTGCCGAGTAAGGGATTTCGGTTTTGTTCTTAAAGGGTGTTGGGTGAGAGAAGTCTATCGTCGCTTGCTTTTATTACAACATCGATCGTTATCGATGCGTGAACCCCTAAAATGACTGCCTAAATCGTCAAACGGTGAATCGTTTAACACGATTTCACGGGCGACGACCACGATGCGTCGTAGTTTTTCACGGCAAAGTTGTACACTTCAGTCAACGCCGCGTGTCGCGCCTTGATGTCGCGCATGATTTTGTCATCCTTGAGGTAGGCGTCGTAGCGCTCCTTGAGGTGTTCAGATAACGGCTCCGCCTTGTTCATGTTGAGTGAAGAGGAGTAATCGAGACGGGCGAAATCCGGAAAGGTTTGACGAAGTCGCTCGATGCCGTCGTCGTACTTTTCGGCGAGAATGTAACGGGTGCACGCGCTGGCCAAATTCGCCTTGGCGGCGGCGACGCGCGCTTGCTCGGAACCTTTTCCTGGCGCGAGCTCGACGAGCCAGTCGAGATTTACTCCGAGATGATCCATGAATTCGCTCGGGTCCGCTTTACACTCGCCTTTCTCCTTCCATTCCGCCGTCCACTGCGCTCGTCCTTCGCCGCCGAGGAGACACGAGTAGACGTAGTGGCTCAAGTACCGCGACACGGGTTCTCGAAGCGTCGTCAGATAGACGCACGGCGCGTCCATCGCCTCGCAGAGACCCATGCCGTACTGACCTTTACCAAAGTACCGCTTCCCTTGCTCGTACTGCTTCTTGAGATGCTCCGTCGAGAAGAATGCCGCGGGCTCTTGCGTTTGAAACGCCTGTCTCAGCTCCAACGCGTTGGTTTGCGTCAAATCCACCAACGGTAGCGTGATCCACGAATCAAACGGCGCCTTGTTGAGCGGGTACGCGTACCCGTGATCTTCGCCCACTTGTTCCATCGCCTCCATGAGAAATCCGCTGAAAAACGTCCCTCCAGCTTTTGGAACGTGGACAAAGTTGTAAAATAGAGGCGAAGAGTTGCGCATCGCCATCGACTTGTTCACCCCGTGCGCCGGAAGCGTATACGGACCACTGGCACCGATGGTCGAACTCCATCTATCCATGAACGAATTGATACCCTCCTGATCCGGTTTCTCAGCCGTGAGCTTTGCGTAGTGCTCCTTGCGAAGCTTTGGATCGAGCGGCACCCACAGTCGCTGCGGCCACGGACCGATGGACGCGAACCGCGGCGAGTACGGCACCGTATGCGGAACCGCCGCGGCACCGTGGGCTAAACTCGACGTGGCAAGCTTCTTCTTCGCTTGGCCGAGCGCCGAACGCTCCGGAACGCCGCCTCGGCCTCTCGTCGACGTGTGCGACAACGAAACCGCGGCGCCAACCACGCACGCCAACGCCCCCAGAGCTCCCAACGCGTCTCGCGTCCGCGCATCCAACCAACCCGCACGTCGACGCGAACGACGCGACGCACCCATCGTCGCTTCGCAATCGTCGACGTCCCGCTCCGTCTCCGTCGCACCGAAACCGGTTAAACACCGACGCGATCGAGCGTCTCCTTCTCCGTACCGATCACCCAGCTCCCCAGCGCGTTCGACGTCGTCGTCGCGCCTCGACCGCATCGACGTCGACGCCGCCCCATCCTCACCATCGAGCACCAGCGGCGCCCGTTCGTCGTCTCCCATACCTCGTCGCTCCTTCACCGTCGTCGTCGCGGCGCGCGCGGATGAGTGACGTCCGAGCACTCCCAAAAAAGGGTGTTGAGAAGACTGCACTCGCGTGACACCGCGCGCGACGTCGTCACACGCGGTCGCCCGACATGCGAACCGACGACGCGTCGGCGCGGGCGCGTCTGTTGACGCGCGATCGATCATCGGCGGCGTCGACGTCGTACGGGATATCATCGACGACGCGCAGAGGCGGCGACGCGGCGGTGGGTGGGAGAGATCAAAATGATTTCGTGTTGAAAGTAGTAGCATCGAACGAGGACGTCGTCGACGACGACGACGGACGATTAGAACGACGAGGCGGCCGACGACGAGGACAACGAGTGGTCGGGAGGGCGCTGGGGGTGTTCGCGCTCGCGGTGTTCGCGCTCGCGGTGGGGTACGCCGGGGCGCGAACGGGCGAACGGGGCGCGAGCGTCGAACCGACGCGCGGTTTCGCGGCGTTGGGGGATGCGGGCGTCGACGTCGATAATGACGCCGGGCGGTTACCGCGAAATTTTTTCGGTCAAGTGTTGACGGAACGCGAGCGCGCCGAGGCGCCGAGCAAATCGAGCGGGAGGAACAGGATTTCTTTGCGGACGCGCGTGCCCGAGTTGAGCGCGAAACCGACGAGCCAGGCGCGAAGAGGGGGACCCGCCACGGTCACCAAGGCGCGCGCGCGCGGTGTTCCTGGGCTCAGCGCGCACGTGCTCAGAGCACAGCGTTCGAGCGATGACGCGCGGATATTAGTTTTGACGAAACCGTTCGAGTGGGGAATGACGTATTTACAAATTGCGAGCGTCAAGCGATGGGCGCCGGCGCTGCTGCCGCACGTGACGGTTTTGACGTACGATAAGCAGACGCAAGCGTCATGCGACGCGCACCGAGGGGTGGATTGTTTCTATGACGCGAATTTCGTGCGTAAATACGGGGAGGATACGAGCGATATCAAGGCGAGAGACGCCATGTCTTGGCGCAAGGTGCACGCGGCGCTCGAGCTCTTGCGCGCGCGCGTGCCCGTCGTCATTTTAGATTCAGACACCGTCTTCTTGTCCGACCCCACGGACACGTGGACGGATTTACTAGGTAAATACGACGTTGTCGTGAGCTCGGACGTCGGGAACGCGTTCGAGGCGCAGGGGAACATGAACACCAAGCTTGTCATTCTTCCCGCCAACGAGCGCAGCGTCGAGCTCGTCGACCGTTGGCTCGAAGGCGAGAGCCGACTGGTATCAAAGGTGAATTTCGGCGAGTACCCCGAGCAAAGTTACTTCAACTACGTCCTCGTACCTACGACGGCGGGTAAGTTTCACATCCACGCGATGAACGCAGCCGAGGCGAGCAATTTCATCACCGCCGAAGCCGGCGAACAAGGCATCTTCCCAGGAACGCTCCTCGTTACCGCCTCTTACTGCGGCGACACCACCGACAAGGAAAAATTCCTCCAACACGTCCTCGAGACGAAACACCGCGCCGAAGCCTCCCTCGGTATCGGTCCACCGACGGACACGGGCGGATCATCCATCCTCGGCCACCTCTCAACTTCGACGGATTTCGATCACGACGGCTCCCCGGACGCCGTCGATTTCCCCCATCCAGAGCTTCGGTGCGACCACGTCAAGCGAAGGCTCGTCGCTCAGCGTCGGTACGAAATCACATCAGATCGTCACATCGTCTGGACGTGAGCGACGGCCGTTTCATTAGCTATAAAGTACTAGTAGACGACGCAAATGTCAAAAAAGTAGCCAAAAAGTGCACTCTACTCCATGGCCGACGTCACACTCGCACCCGAAATCGCATCTGACGCACCCATGCCGAAGGAACCCACGGCGCGGGCGCGCGAGCGCAAGATTGCCGTCATAGGAGGCGGTGTCTCCGGGCTCTCCGCGGCGTATCTCTTGCAGCGCGCGGCGAACACCGGCGCGCACGACGACGGTGAAGAGACGACGACGGCGGAACGGCAAAAAGTGATTGAAAAAGATGCCGCATCGTTCGTAAAGGGTTCAGCGAAGACGTCGCGACGACCGACGACGGTGACGGTGTTTGAAAGCGAAGAAACCCTCGGTGGACACGCGTTGACGACGCACTCGGCGACGGCGGGTGGGAAAGTCGACCTCGGGTTTCAGGTGTTTAACATGACGACGTATCCGCACTTGGTCGGGCTCTTTGGCGAGCTCGGAGTGGAGAGCGAACCGAGCGACATGTCGTTTTCGTTATCCACCGGGGACGTCGAGTGGGGATCGATCGGGCTTAAAGGGGTTTTCGCGCAGCGCTCGAACGCGAGGAGTGGGAAGTTTTTGAAGATGATTCGGGAGATTTTGAGATTTGGGAGGGAAGCGCCCGAGGTTCTCGAGCCGTCGCGGGCAAAGGAGTTTGAAGACGTCTCTTTGGGTGAATATCTCACGAAAAGGCGGTATTCGCAGTTTTTTCAAGAGTCTTATGTCGTTCCAATGTGCGCCGCGATTTGGAGCTGTAGCGATGACGACGCTTTGGCGTTTCCGGTGCGCACGCTGGTGCGATTTTGGGTGAACCATCACTTACTCAACGTCGTGGAGAGACCGGTGTGGCGCGTCGTTCGCGGTAGATCAGAAAAGTACGTCGAAGCGATCGAACGCGAGCTCAGTGACGTTCGCACCGGGGCATACGTCGAAAAAGTGGAGCGATTACCGAGCGGTGAGCATGTGCGCGTGACGTACAAAAAGGTGGACGCCAAGGGAAGAATGCGCGTCGAATCAGAGATTTTCCATGAAGTCGTCTTCGCGTGCCACAGCGATCAAGCGCTCAAGATTTTAGGTGGAGCCGCAAGCAAAGAAGAGTACAAGGCGCTCGATGCGGTCAAATACCAAGAGAACGAGGTCTATTTGCACACGGATGAGACGCTCATGCCGCGCAACAGAGACGCATGGGCGTCGTGGAACTGCATTCGCGGCGACCGGCTCGGGTTGTCGGACGGCGAACTTGCCAAGAGAAGCGTGTGCGTCACGTACTGGGTGAACTTGCTTCAAAACCTCGAGCCTGGGACGAAGGATGTTTTCGTGACGCTCAATCCGCCGCGTCCGCCAAAGGAAGGAACTGTGGAGTACAAGGTAAATTTGGCGCACCCGCTCTTCAACAAGGCGGCGATCGCCGCGCAAGACGAGATTCGCGAACTTCAAGGCCGCGACCGCGTTTGGTTTGCTGGTGCGTGGTGCGGCTACGGTTTCCACGAGGATGGTATCAAGTCTGCCGTCGATTGTGTGGACAAGATGCTTGGCAGATCATCCGTGCCGTGGATGCCGCGGTCGTGCGATCCAAAACTTTCTTCTTCGACGAAAATAGTGTTGCCATTGTTCCAACGCGCGTGCGTCGGCTGGCTTCCGGATGACACACGTCTGCGTATGATTTTACCGGATGGAAGCGAACGATTGATGTGCGGTAAGGGTGCGACCGACTCATCGGCGACCATCACCATGACTGTGTTTAACCAGCGTCTCTTTTTGCAAACCATTCTCCGAGCGGACATTGGCCTCGGTGAGTGCTACATGAACGGCGATTTCGACGTGGATTTGATTGCGTTCATGGATATGATTTGCAAAGGCCACCCGGGTGCCGCTGGGGTGGACAGCGAGACGTGCAAGCCGAAGATGCGCTTCGATCCCATTGGCATTCTCACCGAAGCTGTCAACTGGGTCGGCGCACAAATGGAAATGGCTGCGCACAAGGCGCTGAGCAACACCAAGGAAGGTTCGCGTAAGAACATCGAATACCACTATGATGCCGGTAACGACTTTTACAAGCTCTTCCTCGACGAGACGATGCTATACTCGAGCGCCATTCACGGGGACATTGACGATCCTGCCATGTCTGTCGACGTGTTGAAGCAATTCAAGACGTACGAGGAACAGGAGGCGCATCTCGAAAAGTCGCAGTACGCCAAGATTGACGCAATCATCGCCCGTGCTGACATCAAACCGGGCGATCGTGTCCTCGAGATCGGCTGCGGTTGGGGCACCTGCGCCATCAGAATGGCGAGCGAGAAGAAGTGTCACGTGACTGGTTTGACGCTCTCTCACGAGCAGCACGCCGAAGCGACGGCTCGAGTCAAGGCTGCTGGACTCTCGCATCTGATTGATATCGTCATCTGTGACTACCGCGACGTCCAGGGTAGCTTTGATAAGGTAGTGTCGATCGAGATGCTCGAAGCCGTTGGGCACGAACACTTGCCGACGTACTTCTCCACGGTTCACCGAGTGCTCAAGCCCGGAGGCCGCGCCTCGATCCAGGTCATCACCATGCCCGACGGTCGATACGAATCGTACTGCAACAGCGAGAGCGACTTTATCCGTGCTTACATTTTCCCCGGCGGGCACTTGCCGTCCGTCGGCGCGATGAAGGATGCCGCACCAAACGGCTTGGAGTTGACTTCGTACGACGACATTGGTTTGCATTACGCCGTGACGCTTCGGTTGTGGCGCGAACGCATGATGCACCACAGCGAAAAGATTCTCTCCATGGGCTACTCCCGCAAATTTTTGCGCATGTTTGAGTTTTACTTTGCTTACTGCGAGGCTGCGTTCGCCAACAAGTTGATTTACGATTTGCAAATGACGTGGACCAAGGTGGGCGACGACGCGACGAGAAGTGTTTCGTTCGCTCGGTCATCCGCGCCGGACGTTCGCACTCTCGCGTCGATCGGCGCCATTTGCGCAATCTTTGCCCAGTACAACCCAGTCTTGGCGATCGACATGATGTCCATGGCGGTGCCCTTTGGCATGTTGTGCGCGTGCGCTTTCTCCCTATTGACGCTCTTGTCAATCGTTGCTATGCACGTCTCTCTCCCGCGATTCGGTCGCAAGGTGAGCAAAGTCAAGCTGGAAGAGGCATCCACCGCCACTGGAACAATCATGGAGCGCTCGTTGGCGCTTACCGTGCCGATGATGAAGTCCCTCGTATCGTTTGCGCTCGGCGTCGCCGCGTGCCTCTTTGTGTTGAAGACGCAAAATTTGACGACGCTCGTCAAAAAGCAAGCCAAGGCCGCGTCCAAGCTTCGCCGCGCGGCGAAAGCCACGACGGTTGACACCGTCTCCTGGGCGCTTCCGAACGCTACCCGCGGTCTCGGCGAGGCGACCAAGCTCATGACGGCGTACGCCGTCGTCACCGTCGCGCGCGCCACGACGGCGTGCGTCTCGCTCGATCGAGGCGAAGCGGCGATCCAAATGTTCAAGCTCGTCGCCGTCTTGGCTTCCCTTCACACCGACATCCTCGTCGTCGCCGGCGCTTACGTCCTCATGACTGAAATTCGCGACGGCGCCGCGCACCTGCGCGCGTTCGCGCGAACCGCCAGCGGATTTCCGCACTACGAAACCTGGGCGTACGTCGCCGCTCGATTCGTCGCCGCGACGGCATTTTACGTCTTCCAAGCCATCCCCGCAATTTTCCACACCCGCGCCATCTTCGTCAACCTCTCCACAGGAGCCTCATCTTTGCGAACCCTACCAGGCACGGCATCCGCGTTGTTCGCCATCGCCACCGCGACGAAATCCTTTTACCGCTACGTCGTCGAAGCGCAAGATAGAGTCGCCGAGCGTCTCATCCGGGGCCGAGTCCTCGCCGTGGCCACGAGCGCCGAGGTTTAAATACGCCGATGAGATTGGCATCGCATCGAAACCCGATCGACGACGGGAGCGACGACGCGGGGGATAATTATCATCGTAAGATTTCGCGCGCTCAGCGCGCACCGCGCGCCCACCGGTGGGCGCGCGCGTGTAATTTACCACTCACTCGAGCTCAATCCGAACCAAGCGCGCGCTCGGCGAGAGACTTTTCCCAATCCAATCCAGTTCAATCCAATCCTCAAACATCGACGCGCGCCGTCCGATTGACCCGACATGCGCGCGCGATCGTCGGCGCCGACGAACGACGGCGGGGACGCGAACCACCCGTCGTCCCCGTCGTCGTCGTCGCCGTCGACCCGCGTCATCGGCGGGTATTTACTCGGTGAACAAATCGGCACCGGTGGCACCTCGCTCGTGTACAAGGCGATCAATCAGCACACCGGTGCGATTCGCGCCGTCAAGGAGATCCCGCTCGACCACGTGTCGCCGGCGCAGCTCGAAAGGATCACGTCCGAGGTGGAACTGCTGTCGCGGTTGGAGCACGCGAACATCACAAAGTACGAAGGGGCGATCAAGGTTGGGAAACGGTTATACATTTTGTTGGAGTACGCGGAAAACGGGTCGTTGGCTCGGGTGGTGCATCCGAGCCGGTTCGGGGCGTTTCCAGAGTCGCTGGCGGCGGTGTACGCGGCGCAAGTGTTGAGGGGATTGGCGTATTTGCATTCGCAAGGGGTGGTGCACCGGGATATTAAAGGGGCGAATATATTGACGACAAAGGAAGGGACGGTGAAGTTGGCGGATTTCGGCGTGGCGACAAAGGGAGCGAGACGCGGCGGGGCGGTGTTCGGGGGGGATGAGGAACGGGGGAAGGGTGAGTCGGCGACGTCGGCGTCGGGTGAGGATGATGGCGATGGAGACGGGGATGGAAAGGCGATGGATGAGGAAAACGAGGCGCTGGGGACGCCGTATTGGATGGCGCCAGAGGTGATTGAGTTGAGGAGCGTCACGGCGGCGGCGGATATTTGGAGCGTCGGGTGTACCATTATAGAGTTGTTGACGAGCGCTCCGCCGTATTTCGATTTGGATCCCATGCCGGCGTTGTTTAGGATTGTGCGAGACGACCACCCGCCGCTGCCTCCGGGGATTTCTGAAGCTTTGAAGGATTTTTTGTTGCAGTGCTTTAGGAGAAATCCAAAGGATCGACCGACGGCGGAGGAACTCATGAATCACACGTGGTTGATGGATGAACAGCGCGCGTTGAACGAGACGTGGCCGAAACGAGACGTGCCGGGCGTTGGCGGTCGAAGCGCGGACGCCGCCGATCCGGAAGACGCCGTCATCGCCAAGGTGATTGACCAAATGGCAAACAGCGGCGTCGACGGCGGTTCGTTTGGATCGTCCATGACGAGAGCCGACCGGTCGGATTCGCAGCAAGACTTGGTGAATTGGATGAAGAACGAGAGTGGATCGGCGAAAGCGCACGTCGAGTACCGCAAGTCTTTCGGTGAAATCATGGATCGCCTTGAGGAGGCTTTTAGCAAGAAGGATGTCGCTCAAGCAGAGTCAGCGCGCGAGGACTTTGTGCGAATGATTGAGGGCATGACGAGCGTTCTCGCGACGACTGAGATTGTTTCGACGTCCAACGCGTGCGGGATTTTGTACGGTGTGTTGAAGGAAGCTTCAGTGGCGGTGCAGCTTCGAGTCGTCGCCTTGGAGTGCATCACCGAGGTGAGCACGTCGAGCCGGGACATCTTGACTTGCTTCGTCACGCTGGGCGTGCTTCCGAGAGCTCTCGACATGTTGCGGGACAGCGACTCGACGCTGAGAGCCAAGCGCGCGGCGCTGCGACTGTGTCGCACGACGGCCAAGGCGAGTCCTGTGCTCACGCGATGCCTCGTCGCGTGTGGAGCGCTCCCAGTCTTGGTGGAGATGCTCGACCATGGATTTAGCGGCAACGGACGCGAGTTGACAAAGTACGCGCTTGGTGCTCTGTACGTCGCCGCAGAGATTGAACGCGGGGATCAGTTGCCGAGGAATATTAGCCAAACGTTATCGGTATCGCTCGCAAACGCTGGATTGTTTCCAAAACTCGTAACGCTACTTGGAGCGACGCACACCGCGGCGCTCGAGGACGCCGCCGCGGGCGCGGGAGAGGACGACGCGCGAAGCGAGGCTGCTTCGTCAATCTCTGGATCGATCGGTGGCGCGAGCTCAATCTCGCGACCGCGAGCGGCGCAAGCGAGCAATGGAAAATACTATCGCGAACTCGTCGCGGAGATGCTGTACAGAGTCGCCAAGCGCGGCGAGGGTTGCCGAGACGTGTCGAAAGCGTTGCTCGACGTCAGAATTGTTCACGGATGTCTCGCGCAGCTGAGTGTCGTGCCACATTCGACGGCAACCAAGCTCCTGGGTATGATTCACTTGCTCTCCATGCAAACCGTCGCATTCGACACGCTTCGCGACTCTGGAGCGATTCCTAAGCTCGTCAAGTGCCTCGAAACGAATCACAAATCTGAGCATCGGCAAGGATGGGAAATCGCGCTCAAGTCTTTGCACAACCTTTGCGCCATGAGCAAGGAGCGCCAAGAGCTCGCAGCCGCGGTCGGACTCATTCCTTCTCTCGTCCAAATCATCAACGATGGACAGCAGGAGAACTCGTCAACCAAATCGGCGATGAAGCTCGCCGTACCGCTCTTGTGTGCCATGGCGTCGACGAGCCGCAAGACGCGAGAACTTTTGGAGAACAACGGTGCCCTGGACACGTACATGCAGCTTGCATCCATCAACTCAGGATGGACGCTCTCCGCATTGAACGCCATCACTTCTTGGCTCGAGATTGAACCTTGGAAAGTCGAAGCGAGGCTTCTCGAACCCGACGCCATTGACGTCGTCCTCGAAGTGCTCGAAAATTCCGAAGCGCACAATCTCGAAGCCTTGTACAACCTCATCTCCAACTCCCCGCGTCTCTGTCAGGCGCTCGCCGCCGATGGTTTCGTCCCACCGCTCATGGATGCCATCACCGATCCCGATACCCTCCCGACGATTCGTCTCACCCTCCTCAAAATGCTCGGCGTCGTCCACGAACACGCGCAGCGTCCAAAGGAGCTCATCATTCGGCACGACGTCGTCGGCAGGCTCAAATCTCTCTTCACCGGCGATTCCGGCGTCGAGGCTCGGTCACAAACCGTCCTCTCCCAGCTCGTGGACAAAATTCTTCGTTCGATGCGTCTCACTCGCATCGCCAGCGTCTCCGCGTCCTAGTTTGTTTCATTTCACAATCTGTCAATAAAACGACCCAAAGTAATCACTGTCGATTCATGACTCAAGTTTTGATGAGGGACTCAAAAGTTCCTTATCCAAAGTTCGAACGTCGACGGGCGCCGTCAGTTTGACGCGCGCGCATCGCACGCACGGCCGACGGAACGCGCGACGGAACGCGCGCACACGACGACGACGACGGCGACGACGGGAAACACGGCGACGCGCTCGATGATTCGCGGCGCGTTTGCGACGACGACGAAGAAGATGACGGCGACCTCGGCGTCGTCAACAGTGAACGTTCGACGCGTGACGTTGACGACGCGTGGAACGAAGACGGCTCGTCGCGTCGGCGCGGCGGTGGTTCCGCGATCGACGGCGGATGCGATGTCGTCGCCGGCGTACGATGCGTCGGCGCACGAACCGCTTCGATCTGGGTTGGAGGGTAAGGCGTTGAACGCGAAGACGCGGACGTTTCCGAGCATGCAAGAGGTGCTCAAGAATATCCCGCAAGAGTGCTTCGTGAGAGACACGGGTAAGTCTATGGCGTACGCTGTGGTGTCGACGGCGTTGACGCTCGGATGCGGGGCGTTGGCGTACGCGTTTCTTCCGTTGCAGGCGGCGTACTGGCCGCTTTGGGTGGCGTACGCGTTTGTCACCGGTACCGTCGCCACGGGGTGCTGGGTCGTGGCGCACGAGTGTGGTCACGGCGCGTTCAGCGATAACAAGACGCTTCAAGACACGGTCGGGTACATTCTTCACTCTTTGTTGTTGGTGCCGTACTTTTCCTGGCAGAGATCGCACGCGGTGCATCACTCTCGTACCAACCACGTGCTCGAAGGCGAGACGCACGTCCCGGCGCGACTCGGTACGGAGGACGCCAACGTCGTCTTTAAGCTTCGCAGCCTCCTCGGCGAAGGGCCGTTCACCGCTTTGAATCTTCTCGGTGTCTTTGCTTTTGGCTGGCCCGTCTATCTTCTCACCGGTGCGAGCGGCGGACCGGTGCGGGGTACGACGAACCACTTTTTGCCCTTCATGGGTGAGCAAGGCAAGAACGCCCTCTTCCCGGGTAAGTGGGCCAAAAAGGTGTGGCAGTCCGACATTGGCGTCGTAGCCGTGCTCGGTGCTCTCGCGGCTTGGGCTGCACACAGCGGCATCGCCACTGTCATGGCGCTTTACGTCGGCCCGTACATGATTACCAACTTTTGGCTCGTCTTGTACACGTGGTTGCAACACACCGACGTGGATGTTCCGCACTTTGAAGGCGACGAATGGAACTTGGTCAAGGGGGCGTTCATGACCATCGATCGCCCGTATGGGCCGGTGTTTGATTTCTTGCACCACCGCATCGGAAGCACGCACGTCGCGCATCACGTGAACCACACCATTCCGCACTACCACGCCAAAAAGGCGACGGAGGCGTTGGCGTCGGCGTACCCGGATCTCTACCTCTACGATCCAACCCCGATCGCCACCGCCACCTGGCGCGTCGGCAGCAAGTGCATCGCCGTCGTTAAGAAGGGCGACGAGTGGGTGTTTACCGATCACGAGCTCACCCCGGCGACGGCGTAATATAATGCGAGAGGTTCGTCGTCAAAATTTTACAGTTAGCGTTTAGTAGCGAGAGGCAAGAATAATGTGTGATGAAAGATATATCCGGACATGTTTGGTACTTATTAATCTTAATAATTTACGTACACGCTTAAGCCACGGTGAGCGGCGGGAGCGCGGAGGATACTTGAGCGGCGACGAGAGACGCCTTCTTGCCCTTCTTTGCCGGCGCCGCGTTCTTCGCCTCGGCGCGCTTGTTGAGCTCCTCTTCGATAGCCTTCCAGGCGACGGAGAAGACCATTGCTTGCAAGACGTTGGTCGCGATGCGCGTTTGCAAACCGCGGCCAAAGAGACCCTTGAGACCGTCCTTCTCGACGACACCCTTGATGGCGCCCATGTAACCGAGGTTGGCGTCGCCAGAGGTTTGCTTGACCGTCTTGACAACGCGGAGAGAGTTGGAGATGCAATCCGAGACGATGGAAGCAGCCATACCGATGAGCGCGTTGCGCGCGTTGTTCTTCAACTTGGTGTCTTGCTTCGGGATCGTCTTTTGCAAGTAGTTAAAGGTGGCAAACCACGGGTAGTTACCCACCCAGTTGGCCGCGAAATTCGCCGCCGCGCCATTGTACAAGACACCGACGCCGCCCACCTTCACCTTGTCCTTCAACAACGCGAACGCAGCGTTACCTTGCACTTGCAGCGTCGTCTTAAACGTATCAACCGGCGTCAAAAAGATGCGCCAGGTGGCACCACCGACCGACGCGAATCCCGTAGCCACGCCCACCGGCATTTGCGGGTAGTACGCGTCGAGCACCGCCAACACGCCCGTGTTCGCCGCCGTATCCCCGAATCGGCTCAACGGCGCCTGCACGATCGCGAACGACATCCCCTTATACAATCTCGGGACACCGCCGTCCTTATACAGCGCCTTGATGCTTCCAAGCATCGTTCCACCGTTCGCGTATTGGTAATTCATCGCCGTGCGCATCCACATGAACGTACCCACTTGGATCACGCCCGCGGCGAAACCCGCGACGCCCCCGCGGAACGCCCGCGCCGACGCCTTGCGCATCACTTCGTTGAAGTCAACCTTCTTCTTCGTTTCCGTCGTCGTTTTCTTCGCCGCCGACAGTTCAGGAAGCGCCGGTCCACGACGCGCGTGCGATCCGATCATGATCGGGGCGTTGACGATTGTTGATTTTCTTTCTTCTCTCGCGACGACGCGCATGGTTCGTGCGTTCGGCGGTGACAGTTCGGCGGGAGAGATGTTCGCTCGCTCGCTCGCGCGCTCGGGGATCGTTCGAACCGACGGTGGGTGCGTCGCGCTCTGGGTGCGTCGCGCCGAACGCGGATGGATCTGACGTGGATTGCGCAATGCGAGAACATATGGGCAAACAGTATGATTTAGTGAAAAACGCGCCTCTCATCGGCGTGACCTTTGGCGTCTTTTCGCGCGGACGGACGGACGACGTCGCGCCAGGGCGACGCGCGGACGGACGGACGACGCCGCGCGAGAGCGCGGGCGCGTGGAGTCTCTGGGTGCGCGGACGACGGACGACGGATTACGACGACGGACGACGGCGACGACGACGATTGGTTTGAAAAGTTGCAAAATCCCGTCTGTTCGTCTCCTCGAAAGGATTGGTTTTTTGGACTTTGACGATGGTGCGCGTCGTGGACGCGGATGAAGCGCGCGGGACGTTCGGTCGTCGACGACCGTCGGTACCGGCATGTGGTGATGCGGAGGTGACGCGACAGCGCGGGGATTGGGACTGCGGACCGGCGTGCGCGACGACGCTCGCGCGTTTGGTCTTGGGAGAGCGAAACGCGCCGAATTTGGACGACGTGCGAAGAGCGGTCGGACGGCGGAAGAGCGTGTGGACGATTGATTTGGCGTTTGCGCTGAAAAAGTGTGGAGTGGAACGGGTGGTGATGTGCACGACGTGCGCGGGGACGAACGCGGGGTTGTGCGAGGAGGCGTTTTATAGAGAGGATTTGTTGGACGACGCGAGGCGCGTCAACGGGTTGTTCAGTCGGTGTAAACGACGCGTGGAAGGCGACGGTTCCGATGTTGGTGACGGTGGCGAGGCGGTGCCCGAATTGCGCGTGCAAAGTCTGACGAGCGAAGCTTTGGTGGAGGTGATCAAGGCGGGATGGTTCGCGATGGCGCTCGTGGACAAGTACGCGATGTTCTCAGACGAAGACGCCGTCGCCGCGATAGGTTTCATCGGACACTACGTCGTGATCGTTGGCGTCGACGACTCTATCGCGGGTCGCTCGCCAGTGTTCACGGTGCTCGACCCATCGGGCGAGCAATCTTTCAAGTTGCGCGTGCCGAGCGACAGGATGGACAAGGCGCGACGGACGTTGGGCACGGATGAAGACTTAATTTTTGTTTCTCCGCAAACCCAGTAGAGGATGTTTAGCTAATGAATGTGCAATACTGCTAGCGTTGTAATCTATTTGGACGACGGTACGACGTCTAGGTGTTCAAAGAAGGAGAGCCACTGCGGAGACTTGTGCTTGCCAAACGGCGCGGTCCATCGCGGCAACGCCTTGTCAATGGCTGCGAGTGAGGGCGTTCTCACCGTGTAATCAACGCGCACGCGTACACCGGACGCGCACGCGTGCCTCGCGACGTCAGCTCTCGAGCCAAAGTATTTCATTCGTTCCTCTTCGTCTCGAAGTGTGTACCAGACGACGTACTCCATCGGCGCGGATACGCCGCCGATGCCGTTGACGTGCGCGCGTTGTCCGTGTCCGGGACGGTACGTCTCGATGTTGACCCAGTTCAACGGGTTCGGTTCGACGAATGACGACGCGTCAGCGTCGTGCTTGGCGGAAACGGCGATTCGAGATACGCATCGCTTGTCGATGGCGAGAACCCACCGAAGGCTTTCGCCGACGTGCATCGTAGTTGCGTACGCGTCTGCGCCGATGGCTTCAATCTGGCTGAAACTAGGGGCGGAAGCGCCAGAGTTTCGAACTTCTTCGGCGAGCGCGTCTTTGTCATTCTTCCTCGTGACGACGCACGCGCCCTGAATCTTGCTGCTCACGAAATCCACCGTCTTGTTCCGAGCGCAATCGAAATCGTATGCGCCGTCGATTTCCGGGTTAGATTTCAAGGCATTGACGACGTGTCGCATTCGCCCGACGCCCGCTCGAGCGATGATGATTTCGCCGTCACCGCGACTACTACGCGCTAAATGCGTCAGAATGACCGGTTGCGGGGATAATACTGTCCAATTCACGCCTCGATTGATCGTCATAAAGACAAAGGTGTAAGCCGCCGCCGAAGCGAGCGTTCCGGCGCCAATTTTCATCGCTGAACGCCATCGCGCCGATTCGCCACCAGCGATTGTCGGAGCGAAGAATCCAACCACAGCGATCGTCATGAGCCCGACGATGGCGCCCGATATCGCGTCGTACAAGAAGATCATGTCATTACCGACGGGAGAGCGCGCACCGACGCCTTGCAACACGTGAAGTAACACGAGCGCATTTGGAAAGGTGATCCAAAGCGGAAAGACGAGCGTGGCGACGAGACGCGCCGGAGATGGCGGCTTTGGAACGCGCTCGAGTTTCGACGTAAACATCGGCAGCAGCGGTGGTACGATCGCGACCGTCATCGGAAGCATCATCCAGATTAGAGGAATGTACGAAGAACCGACGCTCGCGCGAACGGCGCGCGAAGCGACGCCGCCCCAAACGAGAGTTTGCCCGAAGAGAAGAGACCACTCCACCGTGCGTTCTGCATCTACGCCCGATGTGAGTTTCACGTGCATCGGAAGCACGCTAAAGACGGCTCTACGCATCGCACGCGCGAAAATCATCATCGCGATGAACGCCGCCGATCCGGACAACGCCAATAGAGCCACGGGTCTCGCCACGTAGAGATCCGGCGCGTCGAAAACATAGCTCATGACGACGGGCGCCATTGCCGCCGCCGTCACGGCGCTGAACCACTGAATCACAGATCCGACGGTGATCACCAGGATTGTAATCATGAGTCTAAACATGTTTTCAGATCTATCTCTGGCGGCTTCTGCGGATGCTCGAAGCGACACCGGACCGACGCAAATTTGGTGCAACACCGCGGCGCAAAACGCGAGCGGAATGCCGACGAATGCGAGATGGTTTTCGGGATCTGGGGCGTCGTGAACAACCATGCCGTAACCCGGAATCGTGTACCAAGACGTCGGTCGACGAGAATGAGCGCTCCCGTCGTCGTCATCGCCGAAACCGCCGAGTGCGCAAAACGCCGACATGAATTCGAGCAGGTTGTCGCCCGAACTGCGCAGCGATCCCGGTCGAACAAACTTCATGCGATCACGCGGTGTGTGATACACGGTCGTCTTTTCGACAAAGGCGAAATCAAACATGACGCGTGCGTCGCTGTAGTCTCGAAACACGGCGTAGTCGGTGCCGCTGTTGATGAGACCAGAATTGAAAATATCCTCGGCGAGGACGTTTCCGCTCGCGCGCGGAGACACCCGCGCCCACATCTTCAACGCCGATCTCCCGACCGACGTATCCGTTTTCACCTGAAACAACCTGTGTGGACCACCCGCTCCCATTGATTCGAGGTTGAGAATCGCTTGCACGGGCACGTTGACGTCGTTGAACCACTCGTGAGTTCGCGTCAATCCGTACGCGCCGACCAGTCCTTCCTCTTCAGCCGCACTAAAAATGACAATCACCGCCGCGCACCGCCGCGCGTTTTCGTCGCACAAACCAGGCGCGGGCATGCCATCGCGCGTGAATGTTTGATCATTCTCGCGAATCCGCGCCAAGAGCGCCCGCGTCGTCTCGAGCGCGATGGCGATGTTCGCCCCGTTGTCGCACCCGCCCGGGCTCGAATGCACCGTGTCCACGTGCGCGCTCAACACGATCGCGCGCTCTGCGTAGCCATTCTCCCGACCGCGAACATCTCGAACCCGTAGCCCCAATGACGTTAGATTCGCATACGTCGTCGTCCACTCGTCACCGGCGTCGCCCGAATGCGTCCTCCCCACGATTTCCACGCGCGTCGTCTCTTCGCGTCGTCCGTCTCGCACCGCCTCCCCGACGAAATCCCTGCGCAAATCATCCAACGCCGTCTCTAAAAACCCAAACGCCGACCGCTCCGCGAGCGATCCCGTCGGACGGGCACCACCAGATTCGAGCGCGCGTCCGATCGCCCGCGCCCGCGCTTCATCAAAGAAAGTTTTTCCGTCGTCGCTCTCGTTCGCCGTCGCGTTTCCTGCGCCACCCCCGCCTCTCCCTCGCATCGACAGCGTTCGGTCCACCACCGTCCCGATCACACACGTCATCAACACCGTCATCACAGCGTGCATCGTCGTCCATCGGTACCGCGCGCGTCGTCGGCGGTGTGCGTCGTCATCCGTCATCGTTTAACCGTTTCAAACACTCTCGTCGTCGTTCCACCGTCGCCGAGAACACACACGCACGAAAAAAACCTCCCGCGTCGCCGTCGCGCGCACCGAGCCCGTCAAAAACTGAGCGCCTCAGCGGTGGGCGCGCGTCTCCCGGCGTCTCCCGGCGTCGTCGCGCGTCGTCGCGCGTCGCGCACTGCCGATGTGGAGCGTCACATACTCTGCCATATTTCTGTCTAAAAACAAACCAATGTATGTACCAATATTGAGTTTTTGTTAGTATAATATGAAAGGAGACGAACCGCCGCGAAACGGGTCAACGTCAAACGCCATTTTTTGACTCACTTTGGCGCGACGACGACGACGACGAAACCGACGACGACGATGGCGACGACGGACGACGGACTCGAAGACGCCTTCACCGCGGATGGGTTCTTGACGCTCATCGATTCCCGGACGGATGACGACGACGACGACGACGATGACGACGACGAGGTGGGTCACCTCGTGATGGCGTCGCGAGCACAGCGAGACAAGTGTACAGATGTCGACCGAACCCCGACGACGACGACGACGACGAGGGGGACGTTCCACCTCGGGCGGTCCCTGGCGCTCGAAGCACGAACGACGCGCGACGCGGTGGCGGCGGTGGAGGCGAAACGCGCGGAACGCGACGCGAGGATGGAGGCGTGCGACGCGCGGGAACGGGCGCTGACGCTCGCGCAGGCGCAGACGCGCGCGGATGTCGGACGGTTCGCGGCGTTCGCGCGGGAGAATGAGGTGAAGCGACGAGCGGCGACACGTCGAGCGGAAGAAGAGCGCGCGGCGAACGTCGAGAGGGACGCGAGGTTGGCGGAGATGATTGTGGAGTTGCGAGAACGGAGGGCGATGTCGAGCCGAGCGGATGGAGATTTGGCGCGAGTGCGTCGGTTCGAGGAGTACTTGACATCCGTCGTGCGCGACGTCGCGGGTGGGAACGCGTTCGAGGACATCACGGATGTCTTGGGACGACACGAAACGCTTCGGTTGGCGCAGGATGATTTGGAGTCATCGGTGTCGAACGCGAACGCGTCGTTGGAAGCCGCGTCGGCGTCTCGCGAGGAGGACGCGCGCAAACACGAAGATGCGCGGTTGATGCTCTCGGCGTCGATCGCCGAGTTGCGACAACGCGACGAGGATTTACGCCGGGAAAATGCACGATTGAAAGAGATGGCGGCGTACAAGGCGCAGCATTCCGTCAACTTTACTCGAGAGCTCGCCGAGGCGCGAATGTCGGTGAAGAATCTCACTAGGCGGTGTTCGCGGCAATGTTGTTCCCGCGCGCCGGTTGAAACCGAAGACGACGCGTTTGCCCAACTCGATTTCATCGCAGAGCGCGTGCAAGTTATTCGGGAACTCGTCGTGAGCGGTGCAGTCGGTTTGTCACCTAAATTCTAAAATCTAAAGTCTACGAGCTCGAGCTCGTTTCTCTGCGGTAAACCGTTGTCGTCGAGCGTTGGAAATCTGAGCTGAAACGTCATCGGGGCGTTACGCGCGCCGGCTGCCAACGCGTTGAGCGCGCACATGACGACTCTTTTATACGCATCGTGCACGTACGTGTAATTTGTATCATCGCTGTCGTTGTCGTCATCGCACGACGCGTCGCCATTGTTTGGCACGATTTGTCCCGCCGAGACGTGGAGCAAAAGTCGCTCGGCGACGCCGTCGCGCGCTCGCACCAAAACGACGTCATCGTCTTCATCCGTAGATTTTAATCCCAACACGAGGTCTCGCCACATGAATCCGTATCGAGGTATCTCCGTCGTCGAGCACGCGCACGCGGCGTACACCTCGTTGTGATCCGCTTTGAGTTCGCGACGACATCTCAGGCATCCAAAGAAAATCATCGCATCCGTCGACGCTATGTCCGACTCGTGACAAAGCATCGGTGGAACTTTTCGTCTCGTTCGACGCACGGGTGTCGATATCCACACCCAAGCGACGCGCGCCTGCGTCGTGATGAGCGCCGCGTCGCGTCGTCGGAAACCGAAGGAGCGCATCGCCGACGAGAGCTCGCGAAACGTCATCCGGTAATCAAACGCGTACCCGCGTGGCGCTCGAACCTCGAGATCGATCGCGCGCGGATCATCGCCGTCCAACTTTCGCCACGTCGAAAATCTCGCGTCGCACACCAAATCGTACGCGCCCAACGGACCGACTGGACGCACGCGCGCGTTCCGGACGTCCACGCACTCGCCCACGATCGCCTCTTCATCCAAAGTCGCCGATCGCGACGGAGGCAAGTGCACTTCAATCGCTCTCCCTCCCGCGACTTGCACCAGCCACACCACCAACCTACTAAACGGCTCACCCTCGTACCCAACGGTCGGTTTCCATGAACTCTTCGCCGCCGACGCCTTGACGACCCGACCGACGACGTGCGCCGTCTCTCGCTCGCCGACGCGCTCAATCTCGCAATACGTCGCCCCGGCACCGTAACTCTCCCGTCGCGCCGCGTCCGCGACGTCCGCCGCGTCGCGAAGCAATCGTCGATGGCATCGTTTGGCGTGCGCGACGACGCGAACGACTCGATCGATCGTCGCGCGCGCGTCGAGCGGAAACCCAAACCACGCCGACGCGAACCTGGCACTGGTGCCTAGTTTTGTACACCACGCCGCGACGTTCGTCCCGCGCGGTCCCAGCGCGTCCTCCGCCGCGGCGATCCTGCGCATCGCCCCGTCCGACGCGACGACGAACGACCGCGCGCGGTGCCCGCGCTGTCCGTTTCGTCGTCGCTCCCGCGCGCACGACGAGATCAAAACGACGTCGCCGGTTTTCAGATCGCTCGCGGACGACGCCAAGGCGTTCCACAGCGTCAGCGTCGCCCTGGGCGCGGAATCGTCCGCGATTCGCACCGTCCGCTTGACGTACGTCGCGTTCGCGCGCGACGAGTACGCGGACGCGAGCGGGCCGGCGGTGAGAACCAACGCGACGGTCGGGGACGGGGCGGTGATCTCGGAGAGCGGGACCGGGCGACGCATGGGACCGGGCGATCTCTGCGGGACGCGCTCGCAAAAGTCGGCACTCTTGGGCGCGTCATCGCGACGCGCATCGCTCTTCTCCATGTCGCAATCTTCACCGCCGACGCCGTACTCGCAACCTTCCCCGACGCAAATCGCGAACGACAGGGCGGCGGCGCGCGCGCGGGAAGAGATCGCCCGTCGGACGTCGTTGGGGGAGTTCGGGCACCCCCCAGACCTGGACCAGCGAGACCGCGCGTGGATGCAAATCTTCGAGCAAGAAATCTTGACGCGACAACCAAAGTCTTACTACCATCAAGTCACGGCGGTTTGGAACGACAGAGGGTTTTACAACGATTCCAACAAGGTGCTGTACTCGGGACAGACGAGGGAGCAGGTGACCATTCCCAAAGGTGTGAAGGTGCTCGTGTTAAAAAACACGCCACAACCAGGCACCCGACAACCGAACGCGAACATCGTGTACGTCACGATTGGTGATGAGACGGAATGAGTGAAAATCGTACGCGGCGGAATGAATGCGTAGTCTAATAATAAGTATTTGAAACTCGCTACCGATAGTAGTTTTTATAAGTGACAGTTTCGTAAGAATCGTCTCGAGTCTAGACGCGCGCACCGCTCGAACGCGCGCGAACGTGGACGGTTTAACGGTAACTCGTGCCCCACGGGGTTTGACAGAGCGGACACGTGGATTTGCTCGAAGTTCGGAACCAGGTGTATAGACACGTGGCGTGGAATTTGTTTGAGCACTGTCTGCACCTAAGGCGCGGTTTTTGCTGATCGACGGGTTGAATGACGGCGTAGCAAATTGGACAAGGCTCAATGCCGGCGAATTCGGCGTCAATGTTCCTGTGCCACTGGAGTAAACCCTGCGCGACAGCGCCGTTTTGGTGCTTGAGGATGACAGAAATACCGAGCATCCATCGGCGAAGGCTAGCTTCGGTGATACCGACGAGTCTCGTGCAGGAGAGTTCCGCCGGAGCGAGCGGGTAAGACGCCGGAAGCTTGACGGAGAGCTCGAGCGAGGATTCGTCGATCTCGTAACACGCCAAAAACTCGCGGCTTTCCACGTTCGGTTTGACGTTCATCGAACCTGCACCTTCACCCGCGAACGTCATGGCTGAGACGGCTTTGAACTCTGCCTCGACGAGCGTCGGTGATATAGCCGCGGCGGTGGCTGCTTCGAGACGCTTGGCGTCGCGCTGCGGCTTCATGTCGCTGACAAATGTCCGCACGATCGCGGGTAAAGCGTGAAGAAGAGCGGCGTAAATCAACACCTCGCGCGATAACTTAGCGTTGAACATTTGCGAAGGGGCCGTGGCGTCGTTCCAATCGACATTCTTCCAGCGGGAGGGGAGTTTGAAGTCGTCCGTTGTCGTGTTCTCCGGCAACGGCATGGCGCCAGCGAGACGCTTCATGAGCGTCGGTACCGCCTTCGTTTCTCTCGTGTAGTTGACGAGACGTTCGCGGCACGATGAATTCATCGGTAAGGTGAGCAGGTAACGCAAAGTGAGCGCCCATCCCAAGTCCCCGTCGGTCGAAGGAGCCGCGAGGAGCCTCGCTAACTCTTCTCTCAAACCGGCGCTCGTCGCGGGCGAACCGATGCTATCGATCGCTGCGTCTTCGTCTCGCTCATCCGCTTCAGCGAGTGCGGCATCAAGCGCCTTTTCGACCGCGGGAACATCAGCGATGCGGGCGTCCAAGCCGACGACAGCTGCTTGCAAGAGAGTCGGTGCAGCGAGGATTCCGTACGCCGCGCGGTGGAGCGCCGCGAATGCTGCGCTACATTCTTCAGAGCAAACACGCCCTTTTTCGCACGTGAGAAGCGTGTAAAGCGCACTGATAGCTTCACACGGTGCATCCTCGAAATCATCGACGTAGAGCCCCGCCGCTCTGGCGCTCTGCGCTGTTCGCACCGAGCTACACGCGAGGTTTGCAATCTGCTCCCACACGAATGTCTCTCGCTGGCATCTCGCCCGAAACTCATCCGCGTGCGCCTCATCGTCTTCCTCTAAAATGTCGTAGAGTTCGCAACCAGCAAAGACGACGCAACGGTACAAACGTTCGACGATGACTGCGCGCTCGCGCGGCCACGTCGCGAGTGCGAGACCCTTTGCAATCTTCATGGCGCGCTCGCCGTGCGACGCATAAGGCACCACGTCGCCAGCGCTTGACCCTTCTGGTTCGAGCAGTTCCATGGGAAGCGCATCGACGAGGCTTAATATTTTCGCGGCGTGTAACGTAGTGACCGCTGCATCTTGTCGCGAATCTTCGTCGAATTCACCGCCGGCGTATTCCTCAGCTTTCATCGCACGCGTCGCAGTCCAGGCGTCCAAACGACCGATGATCGATCCCCAATCTCGCGTATCGAGCGACGCGGGTGTACGACGGATGATAGCCTGAATGACCGCAGCAATCCCGACCTCTGCTTCCGACGAGCTCTTTGGTCGCGACGTGCCCGATTGGTCGCCGTAGCCGAAGCGCGCCGCTGCCGCTTCAGCCGCCGCTTCGGCCGCTTCTCTCTTCGAGATGTCATGAAAGACATCCATCAACGGAGAACACGCATCGTCGCCGAGTGTCTTGACGACGTCGCTTTCGATAACATCGTCGCCTCGGCTGAAACACGCGGCGACGAGTTGCAATTTCGAACCGTCCAATGGCGCGCGTCGGTTACCCACTGCTCGCAAAGTGTCTTCAACAACGCGCGAGATGAACTCCTTGGTGTATCCCTCGGCAGACGTGTCGGCTGGGAGTATCCACGGAATGATCGACGCCGCACGCAGCGCGAACGCATCCAAGTTTTCTCCGACGACGCGAAGAATCTCTTCCGTCACCTTGACTTCTTCTGTGCCCTCCATCCAACGCGCATCCGTCTGGTGAGCGCATCGTAAAAAGTGCACGAGCGCGGCATCAAAGGATAAATCTTCTGCATCGCTCAACGCCGACTGCGCGAGCGATTTGAAGACGGACAGGCGGACATCTTTCGACGCAGACAGCGTAGTCATGAAGCGTCGCGTGACGGATCGTGGAAGCGTCGACACGTCGATCGTACATTGGACTTGCGCGTCGGCGGGCATGGAGCGGAGCAACGTTTCCCAGCCGAGCGTGTGAGACGCGGCGTCCAGCCAGTAGAAACTATCATCGCTCGCGACGATTATTTCGGACACTCGGTCGTCATCAAATCTTAGCAGTCTCAACACGTGAACCGTCGTCGTCGCCCAGAGCCGAAGCGCTAATGTGGCATCCTCTTCCCGCTGTGTCGCGGCGGTGGAAGCGGCTGCGGACGCGACCGTCGTCGCCAAAGTCATTCTCGTCTTCTCAGACAACGTGTCGTGTTGTTGCATCTTCTTTTCAATCTCTCTCCACTCGCGCGTGACGTCGCCGATTTCTGATTCGATGTACTCTACGTCGGCTTCGCCGTCTTCGTCGTCGCTCTCCGCTTCGTGCACGACGCACTCCACGACGTCTGCGCTCTCAAGCAAATACTCTACAAAGAGACCGCTGACTGCTGTCGACCAGGCGAGCATCGTTGCTTCGTTCGCTGGAGGCGGCCACATCCAAGCGTGCATGGCTTGTCTCGAGTGGCCCCGTCCCTCGCCAGCGGTGAGATGTTCGTACGCTTCCATCGCCGCCGAAGGCGAAACAGTCGACGCGATCCCAGCGTGCGCCACCGCGACGAGCAGCTTTGAACATGATTCCAGGGACGCGTGCGCCGCACACCGCATGACTATCGCATCTAATGCGTCACACGTCAAACTATTACCTGGAGGCATTGCCTGGATTGCTTCTGCGAGCGTGACGAGGCTTGACGACCGCTCGAGAGCTTGTTCGTCGTCGTCGAGTGTGCGTCGCAACACGGCGTCCCACCAACTCTGATCGTGCTTCAAAACTGCAGCGACGAGAGAACCCGCGCGCGGCGGCGCGGGTGATTCTAAGCTAAACTTCATCAATGTCTCTGCACCACCGTCAAACGGCGTGAGACCTAGGCTAGCGACTAAATCTGCCAAGCGTTCAACCGAACTCTCTGTCGGCGTCTGAATTGCCCGCGCAAGGACGGCTCTTGCGAACGGTTCACTCGCCCGTGAAGATGGCGAATCGCGACCCGATCGAGAGAGGCGCGCAAACATTGCGTTCGCGTGTTCGCTCATCACCGGGTCCGCCAGCGCTTCTTCGGTGATTTCGCCGATTCGCGCCCACGCCTCCTGAGTTGCGGTTTTGGCGTGCGGCTTGGAACTGAGCGTATCGAGCACGCCGCACATCAAATCGAGCGCGTCCGTGTTACCAACCTTGAGAAACTCTCGCATCCACACGTCTGCGACGCGCGTCATCAACACATGCGACGCACACTCGCCGGGGTGATCAGTCTGTGGAGCGAGCTTCAAGAGACCATACAAGACGCCTTCGCGCATTGCGGGCAATATGGCTCGCGCCTCATTCGCTCTCACCGCACTCGAGCTAAGAAATATCCAACCCGTGAACACAGCGTCGAGGATACCGAGCAAACCAACCATGGGATTTCCATCGGAGCCGCGTCCGATGAGTACTTTTGGTGGCATGTGCGCTAATAGCGGGAGGAGCGACAATGCGGATGTGGCGGCGCCGCCAAAGCAACCGTGTTTGAAGTGCTTGCGCACCCCCGGCATGAAAGACTTTTCGACGTCGATCGCATCCCACGCGCTGGGATGCGCCGTCATGATTCCGAGGAGCAACTCCCACATTTGCTTGACCCCTTGCGCTTCCATCTCGGAAGAGATCAACGCGAAACTAACTCTAGAAATTTTAGGCACTTGCCCGCCGAGCGCGCTTTTCCACGCCGGCGTCGCATTTTCATCTGCAGCGCGAGCCACCAACGCCGTTAGCGTCGCGTACGCCGCGCGTCTGAGTGATGCGTACTCGCTACTAATTTGGACTTTCAAACAATTCAAATCATCGAGCACTTGGCTCAGTTTAATCGCCGCCGAATCGCTATCGGCGCTGGGCGTCGCGAAGAGCCGCTCGCACACGGACGACAACGCCTTGAGTGACGATAATATACTGAGCTCAAAGCGCGCAAACTGCTCCGACTCGCTCCCATCCTTGAATATCATATCGTCCGGTGTTTTCCTCTTCAAAATTTCACACAAATCATCCAACAAAACCTCGTGCGCGACGGCGACAGCCATCGCCCGTCTTTCATCCGTCGAAAACGTCCGGTCGAATGCCCTCTTCGCCGCCGCCGCTACTTCCACATTCGGATCACACATTGCCCGCAACCACGCGCTGACGAGCGAGGTTGTCTTTAATATCTTCCCGAGCGACTTTCCACACGCCACGGCGATGCGTCCATTGAGCACGGAGGCATCCAACCGACACCGCGCATCTCCGTCGCCCGAAAGCCTATCAAACGCGCGCGCCCACGGACGACTCAAGGCCGCCATAAAATCCGTAGATTTCCTACACGACACCCCGACGTCGGCGGCGTCGGCGTCATCACCGCCGTTTCCCTCGTCGATTTCGTCAAATAAAATCTCCGTCAGGTCCGCCATCGCTTTCGTTTTCGTCGCCGGCGACGACTTTTGCGAAACGTGTCGAAGCGCTCGTGCGACGTCTTCGTCCAACGAGCTACCGGTGTCCTCGCTCCCGCCCGTCGACGCATCGCGAAGCGATACCCCGCCCGAGTATCCACCAAATCCAAACCTGTAGGTGTACGCGCGCGATGATCGTTCGCGGTGTGATCGTCAGTCGTCGTACGCGTCGTCAGCGCGCGTCTAAAGTGAAAAAGTGATTCAGGATTGATTGATTGATTGATTGATTAATCCACGCCGTTGTTCTTCGTTCTTCGTGGACGTACCCGGCAAATCCCGCACCCGGGCTCGCTGACGCGCTCTCGAGCGCGGTACGCGCGCGTTCTTTCGACGCCGCGCCCTTCCCCGGCGCCATGTCAACGAAACGAACGAACGGAGTCAAGTTGTGACGTGCTCTCGTTTCGGTGCTCTCGTTCGTCACTCGTCGTCGCGCGCATCGCATTCAGTGTTTCGCGTCATGTCTTCGAACGTAGGAATCGCAGTGTGCGCGTCACCGATCGCGCACCGTCGACGTCGGTGCGTGCAGTCGGACGGGCGACGGGCGGGTGCGTCGTCGTCAACCTCAACGATGACGATGGCATCATCGGCAGCGACGACTACGAAAGCGACGGCGGACGCGACGGAGTCGACGCGATACGGGGTGAAAGAGCGGTACTGGACCTGGGAGGGCCACAAAATCCGGTACACCTGCGCCGGGGATTCGGGACCGGCGGTGGTGCTCGTGCACGGGTTCGGCGGTAACGCGGACCACTGGAGACGCAACGTCAACGCGTTGGGTGAGACGAACCGGGTCTTTGCGATTGATTTGCTCGGGTACGGCTACAGCGATAAGCCGAATCCGATGGATCCAAAGCTCGCGCAGAATGAGATTTATTGCTTTGAGACGTGGGGGCGACAGATTGTTGATTTCGTGGATGAAGTCGTGGGCGAGGCGTCCTTCGTCGCGTGCAACTCGGTGGGCGGCGTCGCGGGTTTACAATCCGCCGTGGATGCGCCGGAGAAGATTCGAGGCGTGGTGCTCATGAATATCTCCCTTCGTGGATTGCACATCACCAAGCAACCCGTCATCATTCGTCCGTTCGTCGCCGCGTTGCAGAGGACGCTTCGTGAGACGTCCATCGGTAGGCAATTTTTTGGTTCGGTGGCCAAGGCGCGAACGGTGAAAAACATCCTCAAGGAGGCGTACGGGGACTCTAATCAGGTCACGGATGAGCTCGTGGAAGCGATCCTTTCCCCGGGTCTTCGCGAAGGCGCGGCGGAGGTTTTCCTCGATTTCATTTCGTACTCTGGGGGGCCGCTTCCGGAGGAGCTCTTACCCAAATGCAAGGTGCCAGTGCGCATGCTCTGGGGCGACAAGGATCCGTGGGAAAACATCGACCAAGGCCGTAAACTCTACGCCTCGTACGCCGACAAGTTTATCCCGCTCGAGGGTGTCGGACACTGCCCCCAGGATGAAGCTCCCGAGCTCGTCAACAAACTCGTCAACGAGTTCATCGCCGAATACGCGTAGTCGCATTTTTTAGATTTATCTTCCCCAAGTTGTAAACATTTTAAGCCGAGCGCGCACTCGTAAATCGAACAAGGCGAGAAAAAAAGTAGTCTGTGTGTTCTCGTTCGTCCTCGTGGGCTCAGAAGGTGTATGTATGCGGATATTCTCAATCAGCGACGCCGAGACGTCCTATCTGTGGAAAGAAGACCAAATACTGAAGTTTCATCACCGCCCGCGACGAACGAAACCAAACACACCCTGGGCAACGCAACGCGAGAATGAGAGAGCGAGAGCGAGACGAAATAGAATGACGACCGTATTGGTCTCACAAAGCGCGTCGAATGAGTATTACAACGGTGTAATCCACCATCGACGCCGTTCCATAAGAGTCGTCGTCAACCGCGAAGACGGAGAGCGAGAGCGAAAACGCCGCTCGCTTACGCTTCTTCAGCCTTGACAATGTCGGAGTCACCCGGATCGGTGATGGACATGCAAGACACGCGGTAGTAGCGACCGCAAGCCGTACCGAGGTCGACGTTGTCTGTTGATTCGAATCAAAACGCGCGCGTCGTCAGGTTAGTCATTCATTCATCCCATCTTTCTTAGGGTTTTTACGCGCGTCGCATCCAACCATCCGTCATCCACCGATCCCCGTCCGAATCCGCGTCGCGTCGCGCGAGAAAAAATCAAAGTCACGTACTTCCGGCGTAGTGGTGCACACCAGTCTTGGCCAACATCGCGTAGTACTCAATCTCAGACTTGCGAAGCGCCGGGCAGTTGTTCGCGATCAGCACGAGCTTGCTCTGGCCCTTGCGAAGGGTCTTGAGCGTGGACTTGTAGCCGAGCGACACCTTACCGGATCGCATGACGATCGTGAGGCGAGAGTTGATACCCTCTTGCGCCTTCTTGGAACCTTGCTTCGGAGCCATGTTTGGTTTCGTTTAGGTGTCGTTTAACTCGCCTTCTTAAGCGCAAGCGCCGCGAATCAATGAGGCCGATGCGACGACGCGTCCGCGAGGTCGTCGGCGCCGCGCCGCCAAACCCTAGTACGGGTATTAGGTTTTCTGATGTCTACAATATTGTCTATCTAAACATAATAAGTAGTGAGTTCAAACTAAACCAACACACGTGTCGTACACAATTGAGGGTCACGTGTGTACATGTATTAGATGTTTTAGACGAGAAAGTATGACAATTCCCGTTTTTTTAGTCGTGTCGAACGCGAAAAGCTGCGACGAGTGGACGATTTGATCGTCACAACTCGGACGCGCGACGCGACGCGACGTCGACGATGCGTCCCGCGGGTGGGGAACACCACCGCGACGACGCGGCGGACGACGATCCAGGTCCGTCGTCGTCGTCGGGGGCGGTCGATGGGACGCGTGTCGGTCGAGTGTCGCGCCAACATCGCGCGCGCGAGCAGCATGGTGTTCGCGTCGTTACGCTGGAGGGCGACCGAGGACGACGACTCGGGACGGCTCGTCGCGGTCGACGACGACGGAAACGAAGGTGGACGGCGGCACACGCGTGTTCACTCGCGGTGAGCGCGATTTTAGCGATGCGTGGGGCGGAGGCGGCGTTCGGGTGGGGCGGACGCGGGGCGGACGCGTCGGCGTCAACACCCAACGACGCCGTTTCGACGAGCGCGCGTCGCAACGCGAACGGTTTGGCGGCGCTCGGGGGCGACGCGTACGAATTCGTCGACGAAGAAGCGGGGTTGAGATTCGGGACCGTGCCGGAGGATGTGCTGAGGCGGATATTAGAGGATACGGCAGATGATGATCCGGACGATGTGGACGAGGCGCGTGAGCTCGCGTACGAAGAGGAAGAGGAGGGCGAGGAGCAAGAGGTTAACACGGACGAGAGTGAGACGCAGACGAAGGCGTTCGCGGCGCTAGGGAGCGCGGCGCCATCGCGACGGGCGAAACTCGGGGCGAGGGAGGCAACGGGAGCGCAGGCGCTCGATCCGGACGAGGCGTTGCGTCGGGTGCGCGAGGCGTTGGACCTCGAGGACGACTGGTCGAGCGCGAACGAAGAGTCGAGCGCGTCTGAGCCGTCGCTCGGCGCGACGCCAACGTCGCGCACGCCGTCTGCGGTGAGTGGAATCGCGACGCCGAGGGTGCATGATGCGCCCGCGGCGACGCGGCGCATCGTACCGAGGGTTCCAAAGCCGCTGGCGGATGTCGTGCGCAAGCGAAGCGCGTCCATCCTGCCGGCGGGCGGTTTCCCGCTCTTCGTCCCCGGTTCATCCAAGGCGAGCGATGTGAACGCCAAATCGACGGATAGACCGGGGTGGGAGCTCACATTTAGCGACGAGTTCAACGGGGACTCGCTAGACTTGACGAAATGGACGCCGAAATCAAACGCGAGCGCGCCGGGATTGGAGCGCAACGGCGGACAGCAACAATTTTACAGCGCCGACATGTGCAAGGTGGTGGACGGCGCGCTCGTCATAGCGACGCGTAGACAACAGGGTGTGGACACTCCGGCGACGCCGCACGGTGGAGGCGTTCGTCGAGGATCTGGGGAACAGTACCCTTTCCTCTCGTGCTGGGTCGACTCAAAGGACAAGTTTGATCAGACGTACGGCCGCGTGGAAATAAGAGCCAAGCTTCCGAAACCCACGTGTCCGGGCATCTGGCCCCAGCACTGGATGCTTCCACATCCCGATAAGAGCGTCCCGAAGCATGCGTGCTGGCCTTTGGGTGGACAGATTGACATCATGCAGTCTTACGGCCGAGGGCTTGGCGGTCCGGGCACGCGTCCGGGCACCGTCGAAACTGGGTACCACTTTGCGCCCAAGGGTGAATGCGGCGCCGAGGGCTATTCTCGAAGTGCGTACCCACCCATGCTCGAGCGCCAGATTGATTTTAGCGTCGCGTTCCACACCTACGCCGTCGAGTGGTCCAAGGAATCGCTGACATTCTTCGTAGACGGACGACCGGTGCACCAACTCTCGCGCTTCAACGTGCCCATCATTCCGCGTTGGCCGTTTTACCTCATCCTGAACACGGCGGTGTCGCCATTCGGTATGCCCGCCGCCCTCGGAGAGGACTGTGCGGAGGACATGTTTCACTTTGTGGATTACGTGCGCGTGTACAAGCGCGCGTCGGCGGTGATGACGCAGGATGTGTATCGCTTTCTCATCTTTTCCGTCGTCACGCTGTGCGCCTTCGTCGTCGTGAGCTTTTTCGCGCTTCGAGGCGCGTACAATCGCGAGGAGAGCATCGACGATTTCGGGTACGAAGACGACGACGCGTTTGAAGGCGAGCAGTTGTACATGACGACGCTGGATGAGTACGGGCACTCGCTAGATAAACCAATCAAACGGTACGAGTACAGTTTGGACGGCGATGAAGACGGTCCGATGGGTTTGCGTCGTCGATTGGCGGCGACTTCCTCGGAATCGCCTCTCATCGGCGACATCGCCCTCGCGCTCCCGGACGACGGGACAGGGCGGTACCGACTCACGGGTCCACACATTCGTCGGCGCGCCAACCCGCCTTCGAGCGGGAACACGGGGTATTACGCCGACGTTTGGGCGAGAGACGAAGAGTATAGACGTTGATGCATCGGCGAACGCGTTCAACCATTGTGATAGAAAACTTAGCATCTAGATTACAAACGAGACGTTCGATTTTCTCACTCTACCCAACTACTTAGTGCTAGTACTCGCTTACTTTTTACCACCCCGACCGAGCATGCTATTCGGGTTAGACCGCCCCCGTCCTCGCCCGCCTCTTCCTCGCCCGCCGACGCGCTGCGGTTTCAGCCCCGTCACCAACTCAGCCTCCAACGCCGCCTCTCGAGCAAAAACCCCGAGCTTACCCATCGCGTTCGTCGCCTCCGCAACCGCGCTCGCCGTGCGAGCCTCATTTAAACGCTTCGCCAAGCTCTCTTTCGCATCCTTCGCGTCCAAAGCTTCGGCGTCTCGCACGCACGCCGAGCAACGCGCGTCGGCGCCCTTGTTGTTCAACTGCGCTCTCGAGAACGCCGACGCCGGTTTCGTCGCCCCGCACGCCGCGCAGACGTGCGTCGTCGACGACGACGTACCCTCCGACGCATCGCTTCGTTTCGCCTCGGCGTCCAAGCGTTCGCGCTCGAGCCGTTCCGCGGCGCACTTTTTACAAGACACCTTTTCACCCGCGCGCGCGCGTTGCGTCATCTTGTTTGAAAACTCCACCGCGGGTAAGCGTTTGCGGCCGCAGTCTTTACAATCGTACGCCCCGTGCCACTGCGTCGGGTCCATGTTGGCCCGAACGCCGAGATCGGACATGACGAGCGCGACGACGACGGAGAGTGAGGGCGTTTCGTCGATGATTGCGTTTGATGAGTTGATTGAAGAAATTTTTACACTGATTTGATTCGAGTTGATTGTTCGCCTCGGTCGTTCCCACCGAATTTCGCCGTGACGTCCCGAGAAGACAAACAAACAGGAGAAGATTCAAGCGGCGTCGACCCACCGACGGCGCTCTGCTTAATTCTCCCAAACGCTGTCGTCGTAGTTGAAATCCTCGTCGCCGTCGCCCACGAACTGCGCCCCGACCATGTACGCGTCGTTCTCCGCGTCGTACTCCGCCTTGACCCTCCTCACCGGAATACTCACCGCATACATCGTCCCCAATTCAACATCCGTATTCATAGAAACATCCACGTCTTGCGTTTCGTCCAGATCGACGAACTCGCCCACCGTCTCGACAATCTTCCGCTTCATCTCGTCCATCGAAGTCTCGCTCATCGCGCACCGATCCGCGACGAGAATCATCCTCAATCGTTTCTTCGCCTCTTGTCTCGCCGTCTCCTCCGCGGACGGCGGGAAAAAGATCCGATACGCCGCCTTCATCTTTCCCCAAAACGTTTCCGGCGCCTCGTTCAGGTCCACCGTCGTTCCGTTCGTCGTCGTCGTCGCCCGCGCGATCGTCATCGGCGTCGCTCTAACGCATCTTCCAGAGCTGGACGTCATCGGCGTCCGCTTAACCGCCGTCTTCACCGCGCGTCGTCCACCGACGCCCGTCGTCTTCACCGCGCTCGCCGACATCGTCATCGCCATCGGCATCGCCATCGGCACCCGTCGCGTTCTGCCGGGCGCGACGCGTCGATGTCGATCCGCGTCGTCGTCGTCGAGCGCGTCAGCCCGAGTCGCGTTTGAAAACAAAACCGTAGATACTGTTTACG
>Ga0255778_10000232_pt1 | contig 51347 bp, 64 predicted proteins | sample 071ome_31_FD_179976 | JGI IMG/M metagenome (GOLD analysis project Ga0255778, IMG submission 179976) | Coastal salt marsh microbial communities from the Groves Creek Marsh, Skidaway Island, Georgia - 071405CT metaG (version 2) | ecosystem: Environmental > Aquatic > Marine > Intertidal zone >...
CTTCGATAAACAACTCCATTCCCCACAGTGTGGATAAATACACCCATAATGACACACACTTACAACGCTGGTAACTTCCAAGAATACGACTATGAAACCGAATGGTTAGAGTGTTCGTGGAAACAGGTGTATGCTACAACACACTTGGTTACAGCATTTTTATATCCTTGGCTCGTACGATAAATACTAAGAGCGAGGGATAACATGAAATGGTTAATATTGGTGCTGATGATGGGCACCTACCCAGATGGTAGCAAGGATACATTTCTCTATTTCGAACCAGAGTTTGATTCAGTAGAACAGTGTCAAAACTATGTGTATCGTACTGCACCAGAAATTAAAAAGCACATGATGATTGAATTTATGGGCAAACCTATAGAAACAGTATTCTGTGTAAGACAGGATCGATTGCCAGATCTACTACAACAGCCTGGCACACCTGCATAATAATAAAAACCGGTTTTATCACCAAAATACTATGAACAAAAAGAGAATTAGAAAATCACCTAAGGAACAGATACGGATCCTTGAAAGCAAACTCAAAAAAACACAGGATCCGCTAGAACAAGAATCAATACATCAAGCAATACACCATTGGCGTATGCAGATTAATCGTTCACAACAACAGGATCAGTAACAGTAATATAGTGGTGTTCGAAGTTTGGGGGTAGTAGCACATGGTCCTTGTGCAAACAACTCATGCCCTTGTATTCTTCCGCAAGTACCCGATCGTAATACTGTTGTGCTTGTTCACAATTGGTAAACGTGCCTATGTATGTGTTGCAACACTGATACCACGATATGCTTACTGTAAGCACAAATTCTAGCACGGTGTTTCTCCATAATGATTAGTGGTAAATTTATTTAGTTTGTGCATACCTGCTATGCTAAATATGTATACGTTCGAGCGTTAGGCTTGGAAGTAGACATTATGTCGAAGGAACGCACCTAACTTTAAAAAGGAGGGTGACATGGATAGACACTCATTTATGCTCAAGCAATATTCTGAGCAACAACTACGCAAAAAGAAGGAAATGGAATTATGGAAGGCTCGTAATGAGGTGGAAGTAAATGGTCATGGTACTTCTGGATACGTAATAAAGCATGGTCCTAACAAAGATAAAATCTTAGGACATCAGTCTACTAAATCTACCAACAACTGGTAGTGTTCTAGCGTTTGCTAAACACAAATAGGTCATTGGCGGAATCATAATTAAAATCAAGATTCTGCCAATGGTCAATCTGTTTGATGTTGTTAGTGAAATAGTATTTGTAGTTGGAGTCCCACGATGGTGCATCTACTTTTACCTGATATACACTAGAATCTTCTAGTGCTTGTGACATGAGGTTGATCAGTTCTACGTCATGCATTGCACTGCTGTTGATCGTGAATTTTTTAGTATCTACTTTTTCTCGCATACTAAATGTATATTTATTATCTATAAATACTAGTATGAAAAGAGCGGCCTTAATACTAGGACTTCTTTTTTGGGTCGCAACGTCAATTACAGTTTTTGCCCAAGAAGAACAGGAACAGAAAAGCAAACTGGTTCAGTTGCCTATACTGTTAGACTGTGGTTCTATACAAGCAATATCAGAGTTGTTAGTGGAATATCAAGAGATTCCGATTGCACAAGCAAATGTTATGTGGCAATTGCCTTCCGGTCAATTTCTTGAAGGACCTATGACAATTTTTGCACACCCGACGAACTTTACTATTTCCATTGTGATTCAAGCAACAGAAGATTTTGGTTGCATTGCTTTTCCTGGAAAAGATTTTCGTCCATTCGCTTCTAATGGTACCAAGTTGTAGTTAATTTAAATACTGTTATGAAAGTAACAGCAACACAACTTCCCATAACAAACGACCTTGATCAAAACACCACAAGCATACTAGAATTGCTGGAAGGCGATAAAGGTTACATGCTAACAGGTGAAGGAAGTCTCAGCGGTTACTTTGCTCCACCAGTGATCAACAACTGCACCAACACTGTTAGTTTAATGGACAGTGAACGACACATTGCTAACGAAGCAATAACAAAGAATATAAAATTATTACTAGGTACTGGATGGATGGAGCCGGATGGCATGCCCTACAATCAAGTTAGGGTATATGACGAAGGATACAAAGGTGCTTACTGCAAACGCCTATTGACAACAACTGCACAGGGTGGTGGCGAACGTAATGCTTATCTTCCTGGATGGGCACCTTTTGTATTTGACATGGGCAACAATCATAGAGGCGGTATTCTAATATGCAACGATATATGGGCAACACCTGTTGTTAGTCCACAAGGTAATCCCTATTATGTAAACGAGTATGCACGTATGGGTGTTACAGTATTGTTTTGTAGTGTAAACTGCAATGTAAGTGGGCGTGTAGAATGGGATCCTGTAATATACACTTGGCATGAAAATCATTTGCAGATGTATGCAAAGACCTACGGCATGTACATAGTTGTAAGCGGAAGTAGTTTGAGCATGAACAGTGAACCTATTGAAAAACTGCAATGTCCTCTAGGTATCATAGGTCCGGACGGTAGTTGGTTAGAACAACTAGAACTTGGTGCGAGTCATGCATCAGTCATTTTAAAATAAATACTAATATGAATTACACAGGTAAACTGCTGGCGTCACAGCCAACAACACAGTCAGACTTTTTTAAAGAAAGTGTTATTCTTGTTGTCGACCACAGCGAAAAAGGTGCTTGGGGTTTGCAAATAAACAAGAGAACTGATACACTTCGAGTTAATGAAGTTGTAAAAGACATCGGTGTTAGCATAGACTCTGAAGAACTATGTTATATCGGAGGTCCAGTGGAACAACAGGCTCTACATCTAGTACATTCAAGTGATTGTGTTATGAGTAACAGTATACCTGTTAATGACGAAATAAACATAACCAGTAACGGTACAATGTTTGCAGAATTACAAAGTGGTCGCGGTCCAAAAGATTGGATTTGCACACTGGGTATGTGTACATGGGCACCGGAACAACTTGACGGTGAAATGGGTGGCGAGCATCCGTGGACACCACAGCATCGTTGGCTAGTCACTGATCCACCAAAGGATCTGTTGAATATTAATCCAAAGTTATTATGGAAACAGGTTGTTAAAAGTTGTGTTGAAGAAGCAACAGCGAATATGTGGTAGAAGACAATTTGTTAATCTGCCTCAGTATTCATTGTTTTAAGAAGTTCTCGAAGTTTAGTTGATTGTGTTTTACCACTAACCTTACCTATTGTAGATCCTTCTGTAGGATCACTTCTTGTAGAATCATTTTGTGCTGTGTCAACTGTGCTTTGTTGTTTGACTTTATCATAGATACTGCTTCCAGTTGATTGTTGATATGAACTTTCATCTTCAACTAGATCTTTAATACGCAAACTATCCATATCAAATTCTAGATCTACTTTTTGTCCTACACCACTTGAACTACGTGTTTTCATAAACTGTATTTGATAACGTCCACGTTCTTTCATTGCTCGACTTGTAAAGATACCGATAACATTATCTGCTGTTTGAATCTTACTCAAACCACCTGAGATATGTGAATGATCAAATTCAATTTCTTCAACAGCCGCCCTGTTTAACTGCGATGCTGTAACAAATACACACCCTAGTTCCATTGCTAGGTTACGCAATTCTTCTGATACATATTTGTCTTTAACAAATAAATCACTTGGCGATACTTTTACACTCAATGGCATCATCAAATCCAAATAGTCAATCAGTAGCACGTCTGGCTTGCACTTGTTTTTAATTGACCATTCCTTAACGTAACTACGCAAGTCGTTTGCGTTCTTACCACTTGGCATATACTTGATTTGTATGCGTCCGCTTTTCTTGCCCATCATCCTGACTTTCATTTCTACATCATCAAGATTCTTAAACACATCACGTGTAGCAATACCTGTAAGCATACTGTCAATACGCATTGCTGTAAGTGCTTCTGAAAGTTCTAAACTTATGTACAACACGTTCATGCCTTCTGTGGCAAAGTTCACTGCCATGTTTTGCAAGAACAAACTCTTACCAGCACCCGATCCACCTGCGAAAATATTAAGTTCACCTCTGTTGAATCCACCAAACAGTTTCTTGTCAATGCTTGGCCATCCTGTGCTTACTTGTCCATTGTTGTTCTTAAGTCCTTCTAGTCTACCTTTAGGATCTGCAAAGTAATCAGTACCCATGTCTTTTGCAAGACCAATCTGTATTGCTTCTTTAACTAGTCCTTCAACTGGACCATAGTCACCTTTTTCTAATAGGTCAGCACTTTTAAGAATTGCACGTTCAAGTGCTTTGTGTCTACTAAATTTTTCAAATGTATCAAGTAACCAATCAGTGTGTTCTTGTCCTACACCACTTGCATCTTTTAGATCTGTTTGACATGAACTGTTAACAATTTCAAGTTCAGGCATAACCTTATATTCGTCAACATACTTTTTAATAAACTCTGCACTGTCTTTTAATTTTTGATCAAAGTTTTCACTTTCAAAAATACCTTGACATCTTACAAATGCTTCTGCATCTGATAGAAACATTTCCAAAAACAGTTTTTGTATGTCATGATTAAAATCTTGCATTCATTATACCTTTATTTTTCACTGTTATTATTATACCATATATCGTTGTTAAAGTCAACCTGAACTTTTGTTTTGGCAAACACAGCACCTAAACAACTTCCTGGATCACCCGGATGTTTTGGAACATGAATTTTTTCAAACATTCTCATTTCTCTAACTTTATCAATAGCAGATTTATTTAATGCACACCCGCCCATAAAACATACTTGGTCGTATTGACAAACTTGTTTCAACCAAAGACTAATGCCCATAATAAGTTCTTCAAATTTCTTTTGTACTCCGGCCGCTAAATCTCTTACGTTAGCATCTGGAAGCCAAGCATTTAATCCTCTATGCATGTTAACATTGAACTTAATGCTAGGATATTTTATATCAAACAGTTCGTTAATTTCTTTCATATAACGATCTGGGTCTCCTTCTTTAGCCATCTCAGCAATAATGTATTCATCTCTATTTGCTTTTAATCCAATGCGTTGTGTCATTGCACTGTACCAAAGTCCAATTGAATGTGGATAACCTTGACTGTGAATACGTTTGATACGACCACCTAGTCCGTCCCATATAGTATAGGTTTCAAATTCACCAATGCTATCTAGTACAACTATACCCCATCGTGTGTTTCCTCTTGGCGCAGAATAATAACCATATGCGGCATGGCTTTCGTGATGTTTTGTAAAAGATAGTTTATGATCAGGCCCTGGACCCCAATGTTGTAAATAATTTTTTACATTTGAATCACTAAAAGGAATGTCTTGCCTTGCCCATAATTGTCGTAACCATTTGAGTCTTGGATATTCGTACCATACTATTTCGTCTGGCATACCATAAGATTGTTTTGCTACACTAACCATTGTGTGATTAAGGTGCGGATCGTTTTCTACACCACTAAAGTCTTTTGCTAAACACGCCCATACAGGATGTGCACCTTTAAATACAGCCAAACTGGCATCGTGGCTGTTTGCTACTATACCCCAGCGTATTGTTGTATCATTCATCATTTGTAGATAAAAGGGTCCTTCTCTTGTAATTTTTTAAGTTTCTTTTTTAATGCTCTCTTAGTTTGCCATTTAGCATACCAAATTTTTAATTTTATCCAATATTTTTTCATAAGTTTTCTTCTATGTATTTGCAAAGCAAACGACTATAATCACCGTGTGCTTTTTCAACAGGATGATGCAATTTCATTCTGTTATAATTATTTGTTGTTGTCCATTCATTGAAACTTTCTCCAGTAGGATCATAGTAGTTTATAAAATCATAACAACTACTTCTTACTTCGCACGGATGTATGTTATTATGAAATAAAAAGTTACCTACATTATTTTGTAAGTAATTTTTAAGGAACAGAATATTAGTATACCATCTTTCGTATTCTAGTTCGTAATCCCAAATGTACTTACCAAAGAAATTTTTAGTTTCATGATATGTCTCTATAAAAATATCGCCGTCGCCTTTGACTACACTAGGATTTACATTTGGATTAATAAACAGTGTTTCAAAATGATTCATTTCAGAATGTTGTAATCTAGAAGTAAACTCTAATTTTAAATCTTGATCGTGTGCAATGCTATCCTTAATAGATCTTATACTGACTTCACCTCTGTTAATACTTGACCAACCAACAATAACAAAAATATTTTTTAAATCTTCTCCGTTACGTTTTAGTTCTTCAAGATCTTGCACACAACGTCTAGCAATCCATTCGTTAGTTGCACCAGGTAATGCTTTGTTAATACATTCATCGTAGTTTAATTTATTTGCAATATACATAGGGTATGCATGTTGCTTATTTTGATCTGACATGTCTTCATCAGCAATGCATTCAGCACCTGCTGTAAGACTATCACCTATTGCAAATAACTTTTTCATAGAATATGTTCCTTAATATAAGGTAGTATTAAATTTTTAAATTCTGTGTGTACCTGTTTATTATAATGACCTTCTCTACGCATTCCGTAACTGTGTTTTTGTTTTGCCCATTGACTGAAACTAAATGTATCAAATTTATAATACTCTTTGCCAACCACACTATCAATTAAAACATTTGGTCTTATTTTTAATAATCTGTTCCATTCATGAACATTATTGTGCATAAAATATTTGATGTTGTTTGCTTCACAAAAACTTTTTACAGCCATGATATATCCAAACCATTTTTCGTGTTCTAGGTCTTCGTCCCAAAGAAACTGAGCACAAAACATTTGTGCATCATCACCAAAGTTACAAATCATATCACCGTTGCCATCCTTGACCCATTTGGTTGTATTTGGATTCACAAAGTTTGTACCAAACATTTCAATTTCAGTTGCTTCTAATCCTAGTGGCGGCCAATCACCTGTCTTCTTTAAATTTTTAATTTCTTCTTTTGCTGTGATTTCTAATCTGTTAATACCACTCCAACCTACAATAACAAACACCTTAGACAGATCCTGTCCTTGTTTTTTTAGATTTAGCAAGTCTAGTATAGTTGTACGTGCAATCCATTCATTAGGTGCACCTGGTAATGCACTGTTCATGTTATTTGCTATACCAAGATCGTCTGTTATTTGCATTGGATATGCATGGTACTTGTTTTCTTCGCTAACATTACAATCACCTAGAATTTCCATTCCGTGTGTAAAACTATCGCCACAAGCATATAAAAGTTCAAACATTTTCACCTCTATAATTAAATGTTACCACAAGCCTGTGTCCAGGATTTCGTGGACTACTGCTACTGTGATATTCAAGTCCGTCAAATGTAATTAGCGTATTTGCTTTTGGATATACTACATCTCTGACTGTAAATTTAGTGTTCTTAGATGGATATTTTTCGTTGTAAAACACTGTTGGAGCATCACTATCGTTTACATAGAACAAACTAGTTTTATGTTCAAATTCAAAATCAACATGCGGATCGTGATACTCATCTTGCTGTTGTCCTGAATAAAATATAAACCCAACACGACAACGTATTAGATCAATATCTCCTAGCAGTGCTTTTACAGGATTAAGCAAAACTGCAAGGCTAGGATTTTCAACTTTGTTATCTTCAAATACATTTGTACTGAATCCATATTGCATTTTACCTTCACCGTATGCTACATTATGATTATAGGTCCACGCCGTAAGATTACTAGTTAAGTTACTTTCCAACAACTTTAATTTGTCATTTGCTATTGCATTTTCGATCTTAATCATTAAAATAACTTTTCGCTAATAGTTCTATTTTAAGTTTGTTAGTTTCAATGCTGTTGATAATTTTTGTCATAGTGTATACTCTACCATACTTTTGTACAGCATCATTTACATCTTTTATATCATCGTCCCAGTCAGGAAAACTAACACTCCAGCCATAGTGCAATGCACTTTCTAAAAGGTCAGCACCTGCACGATCTCTATCAGGAACTACAACAATCTGTCTTTGTAAACTGTTTATTAGTGTTGCTTGTGTGTCTTTAACGTCATTACTTAACACAGCAACACCATCTATACTAATTGCATCAACAGGTCCTTCTACTACAAAACAATAACGTCTATAGTAGTTTTGTCTATCCAAGTTAAACACATATCCTGGTTGACTATCTGTAATATATTTGGGGGAGCCATTTCCTATCTTTCTCGCAGTGTAGCCGACTATGTCCCCTTGATAATAGAACGGAATAATTAGCCTTGACTTATAGGAACCTTCCGGTGTCCACATAAAATTATAATCATCTATCATCAGGCCTCTACTTAAAAGATATTCAATGGCTCCAAATAAATCTGGATCCAACCCTGACGGCTCTAGTGCCTTCCAGTCTGCACATTCCATAATTGGTCTTGCTCCAACTGGCAGTTCCTTACTCTGAAACGTAGGCGTAATAAAGTGTTCTTCTGATGAATCTGATTCAGTTTGTATTATCTTTAAAGCCTCAAGACTAAGTCTTGTTATTTCAGAATCTGGCACGCCAAGCCAGCCAAGTAGTTTACGCATCTTGTATGATATGTTTCTACCTGGAACATAACTTGCAGTATATCCACAGTTAAAACAATGATAACTCACTGTACCATCTGTGTTATGCATCATACCACCACGCATACGTTTGTCTGCATTCTCTCCATTATACACACAACATGGTGCATTGAAACTAGTCCACCCGCTAGGAGTTTTCTTATGTTTCGGAGGTAAGGCGGTTAGTAATGTTTGTTGTATCAGATTCATACTAGTATTTTACGATCTTACTAGTACTTTGTCAAGTGTTCCGGTGTTCGAATTGGAAGGAATATGCTTAATTCTTAGCCAATTGTATACTCCATTTACATTGAAGTAATCATTAACTGTTGCATTTGATAGGGTGACAGTTTTGATACTTACCCAATCTGTTCCATTACTAGGTTGATTATCTAGTGTTGCTTCTAGTTCAATAGTACCATCATAACCAGTGGTATAATATTGAACTGTGTGTAAATCATTTGCACGTTTTAATCTTGCGTTAGCATTTATATGACTGCTGTAATAACTTGAAACTTGTGTGTCGGGATCAGTGGTTTCTGAAAACGTTGTAACTTCATCACTGGCTTCATGCATAGCGTAACATGCATCTAATATTTCTATTCTTCCACATGCATCGTGATATGTGTTTACATACATTGGTTTAATTTTGTTATCCACAGTTCTTGTAATGCTGAATCTATACATTTGTGAAACTAGATCAATTGTATCACTTTCGTTTAAATCAATTGTAACTACACCACGTGTAGAACGTGTGCTACCGTCATCTACCACAGTCATTGTTTTGTTTAGGAAACTTGCGCCGTTTTCTTTGTCAAGTATTGTAAATTTAAACGTGTTGCCTGAACTGATGTCAATCGGCTTTTGATCCTGATTCTTTACTGTAAATTTAAGGGTGTTTGCGACACCTTTAAAAACCTTTAAATCATTCTGATACATAGGTGCATATCCTTGTTCTACTCCGGTGTCCAAATCACTGTAAATGGTACTACCGGTTTCATAAATATATATTGGTACTTTGAGCATATCATTGTGTCATCCAATTGTATTTATATGAAAGACATGACTATTAAAAACGAAGATTTAGAACAAACAATACCGTTCGTAAGCGGCATAAAACATGCATCTAACGAGTATGTAGGTATTATCATCAATCAAGATCATGCTGTAACGAGCATCTACGATCTAGCAAATTGCTCCGACGAGGAGAAAAAACTGATACTGCAATGCGGTGAAGTATGGTGGTGGGAATCAAATAGAAAAATTCCTATTAACATTTTTATGAAACGTGAAATGCAAAACTTTAAACACATGATAAAAAGTTTTAATACTAAAGATGTTGAAATACTATTTGGTCCTGTTGTTAGACTACACGACATTGCACAAAAACGTGTAAAGCGTAAAAGTATTCAGTTAGTTAGAAAGTTGAAGTAATCTTTTTATACTGTATGTATATGATGTAATCAATTATTAGATAATTGATAAAAAGTCCAACCGGTGTATATGTTATTCCAAACAACATAGGAATACCAACCAAAAAAATTGCAATCTTAAGCACATAATCAAATGCCAACTCTTCTGGTGAACTCCAAAAAGGCCAACTACCTAAATTAGGTTTTTTAGGTGGTCTTGGATTTTGCATTTCTGGAATCATGATCCTGCCCTTTGTTGGCTTACCATTTCGCACAACAAGTTCATGTGTACAACTATTGCATGAGCATAAGCAACTGCGTGTGCTTTTTTAAAATAATAACTTCCGTCAGTTGGTTTCTTCCACACTTCGTTCATCACCGTATCCCACTTCTTCCCGAGCAAATGTCTCTTCGCTGGACGGATAATTGCTAGTACTGCCGCTAGTTGTTCGATGCTCTGTGGTTTCATTTCTTTTAATATTGTACTGTGTTCTGCGACGTGAAATAAATTGTTGCTGAATTCTGGCTCTGTAAGTAATTCCCATAATGGCTCCTTGGCTAGTAGAGTATTTAAGTGTTCTTCGTTTCTCACACCTTCATATATGTGAACATTTAGCATGTCAATTTTAAAGTAACCACGATCATCTGCTTCTTTATGATCAATAGTACACAATTCTGTAAATGGATTTATTGGAGCATCGTGAAAGTATACACCTGTATTATGTTTTTTCAATTCACCTTTTTCAATTCGTGATGCTTTGATGTGCTTAAATTTTTCAAGCACTGCATCGCGATCAAAAAAATCTAAATCAATATCAGGCATTAAAGTATATTTGCTTCCTTTATAATTTCTTTTACTAGTTTAACATCTTCTGTATTTTTTGTAAAGTGTTTTTTCCAAAAAGAAATATCCAAAGCAGGTTCAACAATTTCTAAATGTTCATCATTAAAACTACCAACAAGTTCAATACCAGCAGGTGTGTTTAACAGCAACCAAGGACTTATGCGTCCATATCTAATATCGTTAACTGCTCTATTATGATTTACATACTTGAAGTAATCATTATAAGGTGCTTCGTTTTTATCGCCCCACTCCATCATTGTTTGTAAAGATCTTCTTACTGCACCTTCTACTGGTTCTAGTTTGATCATTTCAAATAGATATGTATCATACAGTTCATCTCTGCACCAATGATCTAATTTAACTCCGCTTTTAATTACAAAGTCAATAAACTTTTCAGGATAGATACAACTTACATTTGTAACAAAACTACCAAACTTTACAAACGCATTGTAATAACTGCTTTTGCAAAAGTCTTCATATGTCTTTTCTTTTGAACGTTGTACTTGTTGATACCAACGATTGAATGTCAAAAAGCCTACTTGAACACGCTTCTCATCTTTTTGTAGATGTCTACGCTTAGGCTCGCACACATGAGCAATCAGCGTTTTTTCTTTTTGAAACGCTTTGCCGCAATGCACACATTCAAAATCTCTACTTGGCATTTGGATCCTGTTCTTCCATATATTCTTTTTGTTCGCTTTTTGACATAACACTTGATAAGGTTGTTGCATCATCTACCTTCATATTAGGATTCTTATCTAAAAGATATTGTTCAAATTTATTCTTTGCTTGTTTCTTTGGCGCCGCTACATACTGATGAAAAAAGTTTTCATACGCACCACACATTGCCATTAGTTTCCAAAGCAAGCCTTTATGATTTTTGCTTAGAGTCCAATGATGTTTGTTAACAAACTCATTTGTCATTTCTAAATAATGTTCTTGAAAAAACCTATCACCTTTTACATTGCTTACGTAACGCATAGCAATAAACGGAGCAAATAACTTTTTATCATCATCGCTAAGTTTATTATACCAGTCCTTGTCACGTTTGTCTACTGCACGTAACATTGCTTTTAAATCAAGAAACTTTTTCTTTTCAGCCATATCTCTTTCCATCAAATACGCAAACAAAATATAATTCTTCGTTGCCTGCATGTACACGATGAAACACACCGTCCTCAATTAGCACAGTATCACCTGCTTCAACGTTGTGTGTAACATCATCTAGTTCCATAGTACCACTGCCTTCTAGAAACATGTAAACTTCTTCTTGTCCTTCATGTTTATGTCCGCTTGTGCTTTTGCGTGGATTTAATCTTGTACTACTAACAACAAGATTTTTTAATGTTGTGTTGTCTTTAACAATATAACGATCATCATTTTTTACAACCGTTCCTTCTATACTAGAACTTTTAAACTTCATCTTTTTACTCCTACTATATTCATACTCATAACAATTCTATTTTCATTAACTTTGTTTTCTTGCACTCTATGTGATAACCATGCAGGAAATAGTAACACATCGTTAGTATTACATTGTACTTCCTGATAGAAGTCTTGTCTACTAAAATCTGTATGACTTCTTGGCATATATGTCCAACTTGAATGTAAAGGATTTCGGAACTCTATGTTACCGCTATCTTTAGGTTTATTTAAATAAACGCTAGCCGCCATATGTGCTGGACTATGATCGTGTTCGATTACATATCCTTTTTGATTTGTAATATTAGTCCAACTATTCATTACTTCTAATGGAATATCTTGCATATCCCATTCTTTCCAAACTTGATTTACTATAGGTTGCAACCAAACCATAAAATCATGTAGTTCTTCCCATAGATGAGGATCTAGTATATTATGATTTGCATTTGTTTTTCCGCCGCCACGCATACTACCTGCGTTCTCCGGCATAAGCATTGTATCTTTAATAGCACGAGAACTTGCAGATGAAAAATCACCTGGGTATGTTGCTTTCCATACAAGATTAGGTGTTGTATTAATCGGTGTAATGCTCATGATCTTCTTTTGTCAAATAGTAGATTGTTTTTAATTTTTTTAACATTTCTTGTAGTGTTCTATTACCTTCGTTTGCATAATCTACAATTTCACTTATCTCTAATTCTGTTAAATGCCATTCGGGCAATATTTCTTTTTCAATACAAATACGATCCCCAGTTTTAGTATCACGTTCGTAAACTGTTTTACCTCCATCTGGGGATTCGTATATCTTAACCATATGCTATACTTTAGCACCTACTTTATTTCTAAGATAAGCAAGTAGCATACCATATGCTGGTAGGAACACAATAAGTCCTACTACAATTTTAGTAAGTGTATTATTAAACGCTACGCCATGTACCCAAGGTGCAGGATAAAACGCTGTATAGAAGAACGTGTACGTATCAATAATATTTGCCACGATAGTTGAAATCGCTGGCGCCGCCCACCATGCTTCTGTATAACGCTCTCTAATGTGCTGGAATACATATACGTCAAGCATTGTACCAACTGCATAAGCAGTACCTGATGCAATACCTACTCTGTATGCGTGTTCATCACCAAGTGCTAATAGTACAAGCACTGATGCAACAATCGCAGGAATAATAGCCATTGCTACAACAGCACGACCTGCTTCTTTACCAACAAGACGTACAGTCAAGTCAGTGGCAACAACTACGATTGGAAATGTAAATGCCGCCGCCGCAAGTGGAAACGAACCAAACAATGGTAAGTCTGCGCCAGGGAATACATCAAATCTAATTGTTACTAAGTAATTACTAACAGCAATTACAAGTGTGTGTAGAATTACTAACTTGCTTACAAGAGCCTTGTCTACACCTTCTAACATTTTAGTGAACATATAGTTCCTCCTTATTTTATTACTTTACTTTAGTACCGACAGTGCGTCTCACAATATCATCATGATTAAACTCTGCCCAATACAGTTCAAAGGCAACTCCGTCTTCAATGCCTTCAAATTGATGAACCTTACCAGGCTTAACCTGTGTAAATTCACCAGGACCAAGAATAGTTTCATCAACTAATCCTTCTTGGTCATCTTGCCAAACACGAACAAGCATCTTGCCCGATTCAACAAAGAATCCATTCCATTTGTAACGATGCTCATGCTCGCTACACTTGTAACCTTTCTTAAATTCAATACGGTGAAACTCTAGTACACCGTTAGCATGGATCAATTCTGTTTGACCCCAAATCTTTCCTGCTTTCATAGTCATTGCCCTTTCTCCTTCTGCATTCGCAGTCTTTGTTTGAAATTATTAACTCTCCATCCTTTGTAATTGTCTAAACGATGAAACTCTTCTGTTGTTACTAGGTGATGATTTACTTTAATTGGTTTATCACTTAATGGTATAAGTTGTGCAATAGGATCGCCAGGCTCTAAAGATAACCTACTTCCTTGTGGTAAAAAGAAATTAAATTCTGCTATATGTGTATATTTGAAATTGATAGTTCCGGGACTACTCCAATGGCTAAGAGGATTTTTTTGATGCCATGTGGGTTGCATCCATAGCCATTCAATGTCTTGACTAGTTTTAATTCTCCATGGCAAAGGAAATTTAATATGATGATAACCAGGCTTGTGATCAGCATAGTCATCTGAACTATGACTGCTAGGCTGTTTAAATTTTTCTGGCATAACATCAAATGCAATCTTACCGTCCATAAAACGCTGTATTACAAAACTTGCAGGACTAGGAATAATAATACCACGTTTCATAATGTCTATAATTGCAGGGCAAGTTTTCATACCTGCAACTTCTAAACCTTGTACATGAACGTGTTCGTGATTGTCTGGTCTTGATATAGGTAACTTTTTCCACCAACGTGGAATAAAATATTTAGACAAGTTTGGCTTAAACATGTCGTATGCATGTTGATCGTCTGTGTATAAATCTACTGTGATAGGTTTATTAAAAAACATTTAAAACAACAAACTATAATCTAGTGTTTCACTTGAACGAGAAACTTCTTTTACAAAAAATACACATTCAGGATTGTCTGCATCGCCCAAAGGTGTGGTTAATAATTGCCCTGCTTTTAGTTTAGGAAAGTACCATTTCACATCTTGATACACATTAACAACATCTACACTAACAAAGTCAGGTCTAAAAGATGTTAATGGATTGAATTGAAATGCTTCAAATCCTCTATCATTTAAACTTGTTAATGGCAGTACTTCCAGATCGCCGCCTTCGCTTGATCCAATTAACATAGACCATTCTAGTGGCATTTGTACTTGATGTTTTCCTACTTGAAGTACAACAGCAGGTGCTGAAAAACTTTCTAAATATATTAAAGGCATAAAGAAATAATCCGGCTCTTTAGGATCCGAATTATCTAATACTGAATATCTAATGTCCTCGTTGATTTCTTTTGGAAGATTATTTAGATCATATGGTTTGTTTTCTAGTGTTAATATTTTCATTTAATCAATTGTTATCCTTTCGATTGTAAAGGGGTAATTAGCCTCTTTATAAAATTTTTTACGTTGTGTAAGATGCCTTTTTGCAAACTTACATCTGCTTGTGATGTCCCATATTTGGACATGGTCTTTATCTTCAGCCTTTCTAATTCCTCTACCAATTGACTGAATAACACGTACAAAAGACTTACCAGGCTCAATAAGAATAAGGTTAAAAATCCTAGGAATGTTAATACCAACTGCGGCAACACCATAAGTTGCAATAAGAACTTTATTTTCAGCAGTTTTAACCTCGTCATATTGTTCCTTTCTATCATTGGCTTTTGTTTCGCCAGAGATAAAAACACTATTCTCTATATGTGATTGTAACATCTTTCCTGCAGAAAGTCTATCTACAAGTACCAAAGTATTGCCATTTTCGCTTATTTTGGCAATTAATTTTGAAATCCATTCTATTCTTTTTTCATTAGTTGTTAGATATTTTAATTCTTCTTGATAAGATCTAAACTCTTGTACATCTTCAGTTTGAATAACATTAACATGACAGTTAGCAAGTACACCTTTTGCTTGTAGATCACTTGCACTAATATGATTAATAACTTCTCCTAGTCCTGCTCTAATACCTTGAAACTCAAATTGTTCTTTTGGAATAGTACCTGTAAGTCCCCAACGAATTGGAACGTGTGCAAAGTTTTGTGTAAGCAGTTGCTTCAAAACATCTGCTTTTGCTTGATGCACTTCGTCAACAATAACGCAACGTACATCTTCCATTGCTTCTTGAAAAGTTACAGCCGCTTCGTGGTTCTTAGTTTTCTTACTAAGAATGTTTAGACTTTGCCAAGTACAGATTGTATGTGTTCTACCTAATTCTTTTCGATCACCAAAGTATACACCGACATCTAATCCGCAATTAACATAGTCTTCTTCTGTCTGCGTTACTAACGATTTGTTAGGAACAATAACTAGGCTACGTCCATATGGTTCACACAGATGCGAAAGTGTAGCAGTGATAATAGTTTTACCTGCACCAGTAGCAACTTCTTGTAGTGCTTGTGGATTAGATAAAAAGTTGTTAATAACTTCAAGTTGGTAGTCACGTAAACGAATTGGTTGTCCTTCTGCTGGATGTCCTTTAGGCCAACAAGTGTCTCCCCAGTAGTCTTCTCTTATTTCATTAAATTTAATTTGTATAGGAGTTCGCTGATCTTCAACTTCAACGTAAACACCTTTTTCGTCTAGTGCTTCTAAAACTTCTTTCAGCATACTAACATAAGTTGTACCGCCTAGTCCAAAGAAACTTACGGTACCGTCCCAACGTCCTAGTTTATATGCTGGCAAGTAACGTGCATACGGAATGTCATACTTAAACTTATTAACCAAGTGCTTACGCATTGATAAGTCCAAGCCTTCAAACTTTACGTTTACTTCATCTCTAATTACTAATTTACAGGATGCCACTTGCAGAGTCTCCTTTAAATGTATAATGTACCAACAATGGTTTATTTGCAAGATACGTTTGTGTTTTGTAATGACTAGGTTCAGTTGCTAAGTCAACTATAACAACATTAGGTGTGATGTTATATTTTACAAAGTTCTTATTGATTTTTTCGTTAGTAAGTATAATTTTGCTTTCAGGATCAAACTTATTAACTTTCCTATCTTTAATATAGTCGTTCATTTCTTTGTTCTTAGGATATCTAAATGCTACCGATGTTTGGTTTGAAAGACCTGCCCATTCTAGCAATTCAATCCATTTAATCAGACTTTCGTGCTCTACACTGCTTACCATAATAAGTGTTTGTTTACTAGGCTTAATAAGTTCCAAGAAATTTTGACGCTCGTGAACTTTTCTATTAACTGTCCAACGTGATTGATCTCCTAACAATATTTTTCTAAACGTTTTATGTCCTAGTTTTTTAACCACCGGTGAATCATAAACAGTTACACCAAGCATTTTACTATACAATATTGCCTCAACAGGATCGTCAATATCTTTAAAAGGTTGCAAGTAATTTGCAGGGATATCTGAATTATTAATTGTAAACTTGTTGTCTTGAATTGTCAACAACGGAAAATATTTTAATCCTTCTTTTTTAACTGTATCTGTTTTCTTTTTAATGTCTGTAAGATTTTCGTCAATAGAAAATCCTTTTCCTCTTACAGCATCAAGTAAAAATTCAATATTTTTTTCGTTAAAAGGAAAACTCCATTCTTTATTTTCGCCGTTATATGTACCAGCAAGGTATACATGTTTTTTTCTTTTCTTAAACTTATTAACTAGGTCTGCGATGAATGGACTTTTACAAACAATTTGGTCGCCATCGATGTGTAACGTTTTTGTTTTATCAATTACCCTAAACGGTCTTGCAAAAACTTTCTTAGTAATTAGTGTTTCAGTATCAAAACCAATCTTACGTAGTGCCGGTTCGTATCTTTTAACAATTCGTAGTCCGATTTCTCCTTGCTTTTCAGTAAGTGCAAGATTTCGTTCTAGTTGCATTGCTAAACTTTTTACAATGTTTAGATCATATTGGTTGATTGCAACAGTAGGAAGTTGTTCATTACTAAAGTTATAGGCCCATAGAGTTCCACCTAAAAACTGTATTGCGTCATCAATTGTGTTGTTGATTCCTTGAGGTAATTTATTCACCATGACTATGTCACCAATGTTAAGTTATAAGTTATGTTTTAATTATAGCAGATTATACAGTTTTGTCAACCAAAAGTTCGTTTAATTTTGGCAGTAATCTTGCCAAAGGTAGACCTTCTGCTATTTCATCAACGGTCCATTCTGTATGTGCGTAATCATTTAACCACTGTTGTCTTTCAGGCTTTATAGGGTCTTCAATAGTATCAAAACTGTGATTAGCAACGTCATATGCTAAACTTGATTGGCCTACAAATGCAGGAACTCCGCCTATAATACTTTGAATTCCTGGATTACTTGTCCAACTTACAACAGCATGAGCACCTTTAAAACTAAAATCAAAGTCGTCATATGTTCCTGTAACATGCAATGGTATTTGTCTAAACACATTTTTGAATTCGTGTTCTATTCCAGGTAACTGACATCTTGGGTGTGGCCTAAAGTATATTTTTCTTTCGGAGTATTTTCTAATTTCATCTATAACGTCTGATATCCATTTACTCATAGGAGGCATATCACGCCATTGATGACTTTTATCATGTTGTCCACAAATTACAATATGTTCTCCAAATGACCACGGCTTTAATTCGAGTCCGAGTTGTCTAGCCCTACTGCTATCATTACTGCTAGGACCAAAAAAAGCATCTCTATTGATTCCATTTATTCCTACTTTCCATGTTGTTCCTCTTTTGATTCCGCCTACTTCTAATACTATTACAGGGATATTATTTTTTTGACAATATTCCCACACAGGCTGATTATTTTTCATACGACCATGCCAGAGCACACTCCAAATAACTGCTACGTCAAAGTCTTCGTGTTCTTCGTGTCCTAGGTGTTTTAATCCTGTGCTAAATGCATCAAAAACTGCTGTACTGTTTAATGCACCATTCTCTCTGAATAATTTGAACTTCATCTATTGCCTACTAAATATACGTATATTATATTTATTAGAGGATTAAATGTCAAGAAAATTTGCGGTTGTTACAACGTTCAATAAAGCAGGCATGGACTTGTACGGACAAAAAATGATAGACAGTTTTGAAAAAAACTGGCCTGCTGAAGTTGATCTTTATGTATATGCAGAAGGTTGCACACCTAACAAAACTAGAAACAATACATACGTTAGAGAATTGATGCAAAATGCAGGCATTGTAAAATTTAAAGCAAAATGGAAAGACGTTCCTAAGGCAAATGGATTAGAAAATCCAAAAGGTAGAGTAGATGCACACAAAGGGTTTAAGTGGGACGCTATTAGATTTTGCCATAAAGTTTTTGCTATCTTTGACTGTGCGAAAAGCCTAGACGGCTCAAATGTTGATGAATTAATTTGGATGGATGCTGATACACTGTGCCATAGTGCAATGCCAAAAGATTTCTTAGACAAATTTATTCCACACAATAGTCATATTTGTTATTTTAGTAGAGAACCTAAATGGCCTGAGTGCGGATTTTATTCTATGAAACTAAAAGAAGATATTACTAAAAAGTTTTTAAGTAGATTTCAATGGGTATATGATCATGCCGAAGAAGGTATTTTTACAATGAAGGAATGGCATGACAGTTTTGTATTCTATGAAATTGTAAAAGAATTTAGACAGGTGCAAGGTTTTGTAGAACATAGTTTAAGTAATGTAACAATACAAGGTGAAGGACATCCTATTATCAACAGTAAGTTAGGTGCATATATCGACCATATGAAGGGCAATAGAAAAGTTGATGGAAAGTCATATGCAAAAGATCTTAAAGTAAAACGTAAAGAAGATTACTGGAAATGAAGAAAAGTTTATTTGGCCCGTGGTCTAGTTTACTAGATGTTATGTTCAAAGATGCCGAAAGTGTTTCTATATGTGAAATAGGAACGCACAGAGCAAAAACAGCAGAACAAATATGCTTACACATATTACAAAATCATAATTGCAAGTTGCGTTATGTAGGTTATGATGCCTTTGATTTAGCAACCCCAGATAGTGACAATGACGAAATAAATGGAAAAGGTCCGGGTGATTATATGTATGCTAATCATATGCTTAGACGTATAAACAACAAAAATTTTAAATTCAAACTAATCAAAGGTTGGACACAGAACACACTAGAACAAGGCAAGTACGATCTAGTTTATATAGATGGCGGTCATAGTTATGAAACTGTAAAACATGATCACGAAAAGTTAGAAATGAGCAATATTGTAGTGTTTGATGATTATCAGATACCTGATGTAAAGAGATATGTAGATGAATACATATATAAAAATTCTATTGTACAAGTTGATTGGGATTTAGATAAAATAAAAAATCTAAACGAAACTGTATATTCGTTTATGCCACACAAAGTCAAGAAACAAAAACAGTTTGTTCTTGGACAACCAACAGGACACATACAGCCTGTAATATTTAGGAAGTAATATGATTATTGATGCATTTCCATATTTTAATGAAGAAGAACTTTGTTTAATTAGATTAAACTATCTTCAAGATGCAGTAGACAAATTTATAATTGTCGAAAGCAATCAAACATGGCGTTGTCGCCCTAACAAACAAAAGTTTTTGAAAGTTTTAGAAAAAGTTCCACAACACATAACAGATAAAATAGTTTACAAATGGGTAGAACACCCTGACGAGTATTTAGACAGTGAAGAACACACTAACCTTAAAACAATACAAAATATTACTAGAGATAACCTAGTATATGAAGCACGTAAAATAACTGACAAAGCAATTTTCTTTTACAGTGACCTAGATGAAATTTGGGATAAAAGAGGATTGGCAGAAATTAAACGTTTGTTAAAAGCAGGAGAAAAACAAATTGTTTGTGATCAAGATTTAAGAGTTGTATATCTTGATTGGTATGCACGTATGCGTAATTGGCCTGGTACACGAATTACTAATTTAGAAAATCTACCAGAAGAAAAGCCATTAAGCACAGGTGCGTTCAAATACACTAAAGCAGGTGCTTTTAAAAGACACACTGTAATTAAAAATGGTTGGCACTTTAGTTACTTTGGCAGTGACAATCAACGTACTGAAAAAATTGCAAACATTAAAAATGCAATGGACTGGGAACGCAAAGCAGGAATGAGTTATGCACAAATTGCCACAAGAGTAAAAACAATACAAGAGTGGAATAACGTTGTACGTAAAAAGAAAATTCAAGGCAGACAACTAGATGATAATTTACAAATAGATACAAGTTTACAAAAAGAGTTTTTAAAATTTGATCTACTAAGTCCTTGGTTTAAAAACAAATATGAATCACATTTAAGGAGTACAAAATGAAAAAGTCCGGCGATTGGTGGATATGTGACGAAGAACAAAATATGATGAAGTATACTGAGGTTGCTAAAAGGGGCGATCCTAGTTGGCAAGGTAACTTTCCTTTATATTTAAATAAGTTTGTACCAGAAGATAAAAGAGGTGTATTTGTTGACATTGGCGCTAATTATGGATTTATGGTAACTGCTATGAGTAAGTTCTATAATCGTGTAGAAGCGTTTGAAGTAATTCCAAAAACATTTGACTGTTTAAAATTAAACTGTGAAGGGTTTGATAATGTTGTATTACACGATTGTGGACTAGGTAAATCAAACGATAAGATGTATGCAAAGCGTAGAAAGAAAACAGCAGGGCATAGTCAAATTATAAATGATCAACAACAGTTAGATTTATATCTGTCAGGCAAACACCCTAAACAACATATGGTAGAAATTGTAGAAATACCTATTAAAACATTAGATAGTTTTAATTACGATAGAATAGATTTAATGAAAATTGATGTTGAAGGTTTTGAAGAGTTTGTACTTGCAGGTGCAGAAGAAACAATTAAAAGATGTAAGCCTGTAATTGCACTTGAAGTTACACGCGAAAAGAAAACTACTGTAAAACGTAGTAGTATTAACACTGTAAAATTAGTCGAAAGTTGGGGATATAAATTTGTGGAGCAACGTAAAGACGATTATATGTTGATCCCTCAATGAAACACTTTTACCAAGATATTTTAGGGTACACTTACCCACAAAATTTAATTTTCTTTGACATGGTTATACCTACACTACCTAATAACAGTACATGGGTAGAATTAGGGTCATGGACAGGAAAAAGTGCGGCTTACTGTGTTGTAGAGTTATATAATGCAAATAAGTTAGGAAAGTTTGTTTGTGTAGATACATGGGAAGGTAGTCCCATACATTTTACAAGAGATACATTGCCCCATGACTTAGATAATATCGACGATTTATATACTACATTTTTAAAAAACACTAATCCTATAAAAGACAAAATTACACCAATAAAATCTTTAAGTTGGGAAGTGGCTGATCAGTTTGAAGACGAAAGCGTAGATTTTGTTTACGTTGACGCTGATCATAGATACGAAAGTGTTATAAAAGATTTATTAGCATGGTGGCCTAAAGTTAAGACTGGAAGTTACTTCGGAGGGGACGATTTTACGAAAGGTCATCCCGATGTAATACGTGCTACACGAGATTTCTTTAAAGATTTAAAAAGGAAAGTTAGAAAAAAAGGCAGGTGCTGGTACGTTCAAAAAGTTTAAACGTATTTTCTCATATGGCGCCAACACGTACCATTTTTAAGTTCATCAATACTCCAATGGCTGGCACACAACTTCCATAACCATTCTTTTCTATCAGGACGTTGTGGAGTTTCAATTTGTGTTAGATCGATATTAGCAAGAGGGCCTGCTTGACAATCATCTGGATCTGTGGCAAATATAGGAATACCGTTCATTAGTGCCGCAACACTTGGACTTGAATTTTTAACAATCATCGCCCAACAATTTTGTAAGTCATCTAACAGTGTTATTTTAGTAGTATCACTAACGCGAACACCAAATTCTTTTTCTATTTGTTTGCCATAGTGCAGTGCAGTTTTATCTCCTGGATGACAACGTATTTTAATAGGTCTATTTGTGTGTTTACGCAATGTTGTTAAGGTATTACGTAACCAATCAATAACATGTTCCCCCTTCATGCTCCACCCACCGTTTCTTTGTAGACAGATAAGAACATGGTCGCCGCTGTTTGTATACGGAAGTAATTGTAGTCCATATCTATTTGCTAATCTGTCCCAGTGCTCTGGAGTAGTAATATCGTGATTACAATAATCTCCTGTTGTAGGAAATACACCATCAAAACTAAAGCGTATTAATTCACTGTCGTTAAATTTGCCTGTTGCGTAACTAAACATATTACTATCAATAATAACACAGCGTTTAGGTTTTACTGTATTTCTTTGATGTACTAGACGCCTAAATTGCAAGTGAGGTGCATTTTTTCCATGTTCATGAACGAAACCTTGCAGTACAGCAACATCACATTCTTGATATGTTGTACCTTCTATTGCAACACCTTCGTCACCGGCGGCAGTTACTCCTTGCACAAATGCATGTAACATTGCAGGCTTAGCCGGGTTATTGTTGCGTGGAGGAATACCTCCTAAAAAACTTATTACTTTCATTAAAGAACTGCCTTGACTTTAGTCCAAAAATCTTTTGTGGCGTTTCTTGCTTCTTCTAATGCGTTAGGGTATATCGGTGCTTCGTCCACAGCATCTAACCACCCTGCGGGTTTACCTAACAAATAAGGTTTGTGTTTTAATGAATAAAATTTTGAACTCCAAGGTCCTAACACAATTACTTTTTTACCTAAAAGTGTACCCCAGTATGCACCATGATAACTGTTAGTTAAAATTGTATTAGCACTACCTAGTAATTCAATTGTTTGCTCCATATTGGAACCACTATTGATAAATCTTGGAACAGGTGTAGGTCCAAAATCGTTACCTTTAATTAATTGTTTTTTGTGTTCAAAAACAATAATATCGTTCTTAACCGGATATTTTTTGTCAAATGCTGGATGCATACAACTTGCACAAGGAACCCAATCCCAATCAGGATGTTGTGCTTGAAATAGTTCGTCCCAATAATCGCGAACACCAATAAGATCAAAGTCTTTCATGCGTCTTGGGTATTTTATATTATGTGAATTTGCAGGATTATAGTCTCTTTGATTATGTCCTGCTCCCCAAATAACTCTTTTAACTTTTTTATTTTCTTCTATCTGTCGAATTATATTAACAACATCTTCTTTTAATCTTTTGTTAAACTCTGCATACAAATCTCTATATTTTGGATTACACAATCTCCAACGATGCTCCCACATTTCATTTAATTGGTTACGATCCGGACGATCAAAAACCATGTCTATAGCATCACCAAAAAATTCGTTGGCTAGCAAACCGCCTCCTCCATAAATTACAGGAATATCATCTGGAAAAGGGTGCCTACCAATTTGTGTGATATCTACTTTTTCATATTCGCTGTCTTTTAAAAAATATTGTAATGGATCACTAGCCATATCTCCAATATTATTTGCGTCTCTTCTGTGAATTACTACTGCTTTTATTGACATGTATTATCCTTTATTTTTAATTATGTGCGAACCTCAAAGGTATCACTTTTCTTGACTTTACCTTTATAGTGTGTCATGTATTCTGCAAGAACGGTGTGCTTAAAAATTGTGTTATGTTTCCTATTACCCAAATCATTGAAGATATTTCCGTGTTTTTGGAACTCATTTACCACTGCCCCAAACACATCTCCGTCATAAAACCTTCTAAGTTCTGCACCATAACCTCTAACGTAGTATTCACGATAGCGATTAACAAAATCTTCAAAGTAATAGTGTCTAGTGTTTGTGATATAAAACCCTGTTTCACCACAAAGTACTGGATCTATCTTCTGAAACCCTTCACCTTTGGTTTTTTTATGGTCATAAACAACAGCCATGTAGGTTGCAAGAAAGTGTCCAGGAGCAAGATTACATAAAAAGTCATAAGGTACAGGTTTAAATGTAATTACATCGCTATCTAGCCATATGACTCGATCCACACCCTGAAACTGACAGGCACGTAACCAACTAAATGCTTTATAACTGAAAATTTTCACTCTCTTTTTATAGTCTGTTTCTTGAAAATCTCTAAAATCTTGATCAAGTTCATCAAAACTGTGATACATTACATTGTCGTGATTATCTAATGTAAAGTCTTCAGCAAAAACATGAAGTGTAATTTCTTTTGGCCAATATTTTACAAAACTGTCGATGCAATTTTTACCTAATTTGTCGTAATAGGCTTTATTCTGTGTTGTTACTGCTATAAATTTCAAAATCCTAATATCCTTTTTGCAGTACCGTCCTTCAATTCGTCAATATGAAATTGCCCATAGGCTAAATGACATGCCCATTCGTATACTTCGTCTTGGTCAGGGTACCTTGGTTGTTCAATTTGTGTCAAATCATCAGATGCCAATTCCATAGCGGCATTTGGAGCCAGTGTAAATGCTGGTATACCGTATAATATGGCTTCAGTTGCCGCAATGCTTTGTAGTGTTACCACAGCAAACGCATTATCTAGTTCTTGGTAGATTGTTTTTTCAATTCTTTCTTGTCTTTTGGCTTTTTCTCTAATTACAATAGGTCGATCAGTATGCTTTTTGATCATTTCTACTGTTTCTCGACGCCAGTTTACCATATCAATGTTATAAAACCTTGCAGGCTTTTCGCTTGGCATTACTACAAGAATATTTCTACCATCTCTCTTCCACGTAGGAATCTTAATGCCTAATTTTTCAAGTCTGTCCGAAGGTCTTTGTTCGACAATATCGTGTTGTAGGTCGTTTTTTACAATTCTATGAAATAATTTAAATCCGTTTGGGTTAATTGGACTTTTATAGTTACCTATATAACCACTATCCATGTAATAGAAGTCTCTTTGTTCTGCCCAACACTGTTGCATTAACTTGAATTTTAAAATTCCACGTAAAAAGATAGGTCCTGATGTTTCATTAAAATTAAATTGATCAGAATGTGTTGGGGCAACACCAAAACTCTTGGCGAGCATGTTAATATATTCGTCGGAAGCGTTTTTACTTAGGAATGTTAAATTGTTTTCCATTGTTGACCTGTTTTGTTTGCAGTTTCAATCCACAAATCAGCATAGTCTACATCTTGACAGTTTGCAAACCACGGTCCACCTTCGGTAAAGTGAATTGCTTTTGGTTTTCCGTCTTGTGGTTCTTTGTACCAACCTTCTAACCAGTTCCACTCATGGCTGATTTGACCAATTTCTTTGTCTTTTAGCCAACTAAAGCGGTGCATGAACTTTCCAGTTTCTTTGTTTACCATGCTAGGTATAACTTGTTGGTTACTAGGATGTCCACAATTCCATAATACCATTGAACTCCAGTTTTTTCTTGGATAAAGTGTCTGCTGTTTGCCGTCCATTTTAACACCTTCTTTGGGAGTATAGTCATGATGCACACACATTACTGCATATTTGTCATCACGTTGTGATAATAACTTATCAACATCGTCTAACCATAAAAAATCACAATCACAAAACAATGCCCAACCTTTATAATCCATTAGATAAGGAATTAAAAATCTTGTAAATGTAAATTCAGTGCTACCAAGCGAATCATGTGGCCTTGTGTATATGCCTTTGTCACGAAGTTCGTTAATTTTTAAATATTTTATGTCAATAGGTTCTTCAGTTGTGTGACGTAAACTGTATTCACAAACATCACTTGCAATTGGTTCACGGGAGTCATACCCAATAAAAATAGTGTTCATTATTTTCCTTCTTTCCCGTAATTTTCATCAACGCCAACACGCTGTATGTCATCTTCAATACAATTATCACCAAATTGTATTTCAATAATTCTTAACGGTTTGTTAGTTTTGTTTTCTAGTTGGTGCCATTCACCTACACCTATATTTAAACTTTGGAATTTACTAAGTGTTGCCCACTCGTCTAAATCTGTACTACGATCTATAGTGTTTACCGTGGCAGTGCCTTCACTTACAAACCATAGTTCACTTCGATGTTTGTGTTTTTGCATACTCAACCGTTTACCCGGGTCAACTGTAAGTTCTTTTAACTTAACTTCATTGCCAACACCAAATAAAACTCTATAATAACCCCAAGGACGTTCAGTTTTAGGATATTTGTATTCTTCTAGTATCCAACTGCTTGAATTCTTTTTATCTTCACCACCTACACCAAACTTAAATGTTAATCTAGGATGAAATACTTCCATTTCTGGAATATTTTCTTTTGTTCTGTCACCGCCGTTAGCAAATATGTAATCTTCTTGTGTCCATTTAGACATAGTTTGTCTAATTGCATCTGATGCTGTGTTATCACTGTCATCGAACGCAATAACTTCGTCTACTACTGCTAATTCTTTAACTATTGCTACACGTTCCTCATAAGGCATAAACGGTTTGCCTTTTTTACGTGTTAACCACTCATCAGAATTGACTCCAACAACCAAATAATCGCCTAATTCTTTAGCGGCTTTAAAGTAGGCAATGTGCCCTGAGTGTAAGGGATCAAAACCTCCAGTTACTATTACAACTTTCATGTTAATATTTATTTGTAGCAGTCAGCCAGTATGTATTTGTTGATTTTTGCTATTTTTACTGTTGAAAAGTGTTTATTCAATAAAGTAACAAGTGTATTTTCATTATATACCTGTTTCCAACCACGGGATATCTTTGGTGCTTTGGTATTAAGCGTCATGATAACAAATTTATCACAGGTAGGTTGTATTGTTTGTAAAAATTGTTCTGGATCGACTAAGTATTCAAGCACACCTAGTACAAGTCCTACCTCTGCTGTGTGTTTGATAGTAAATTTTTTGTTAAAGTCGACTTTATAGTCTGCTAGTGGATTTATATCGTAGCCAACATAACTTTTAAAATCTATATAGTTGCATACAGACTTATCACCACACCCAAAGTCGAGTACTGACTTGTTCTGTAAGTCATAATCAATTAAAAAATTATTTCTTTCAATCCAAACAGGGTTCATTTTATTGCTAAAAAGTTACTTTCATATACTGCATCTAGAATGCGTTCTTTTTGTGTAATATTAGCAAATACATCTTTAGATATTTCGTCAAGTGTAATAATACTGTGTATTGTAAAGTTATTTTCTGTTAAAAAGTCATACAAATCATTAGCAGTATAGTTGTACTCTTGAAAATGTATTTGATTGCATTCAAAATAAACTAGACTAGTTTTTTGTAAAGTTTTTACTGCGCCTTGTAGTACAGGAAGTTCTGCGCCTTCTACATCTATCTTAATAAAGTAAGGATCGATGTTATAACTATCAACGGTTTTACTTTGTAGTGTTAGTTCGTTGTAATTTTCTAATCTATAATGTTTTCTTAATCCACTCCACCCTGCACGATCAAGATCTTGATAAAATGTTACACTACCTGGTTCATTAGATACCACATCATTGTATACAAATACATTATTATCTTTTCTATAACGACGTTTTAGTCTATTAAAATGATCCGGCAACGCTTCAATACAATGAAATTCTGCATCAGGAAAATATGTTACATAAGGAACCAACCATTTACCTGTGCGTGATCCTATATCAATCATAGTCATGTCTGTAGGTGCATGAGTTGTAATATAATCGTATATTAATTTTGTATCTTGTTTTTTAAAGTTCATACAAATAATTTTCTTCTATAATATTTTACATCAAACAGTATACTGTTAAACATTACTCTAGGAATCATCCAACCGTATTTTCTAACCACTTCAAGTGTTTTTTTGCAACCTAAAGGTGTAATAAGATACGCATCTGCATTCTTTAAACAGTTGTTTTCAAAGTAAGGATAATCATCTCCGCCTATATTGTAATTGGGTTTAGGTAAAGATTGTATTGAGTTTTCGTACTCCCATTCTCCGGCACTTAAATTTAAAACTTCAGTATAAAATTCATTTACATTGCCTGGAATAGGCCATTGTTGCCAACAACAGTCTTCAATTATTAGGGTTGGTTTATCGGATTCAGCACCCAGTCGCCATGCTTTTAGATGATCATAAAATGTTAAAAAATGACCATTTTCTTTATGGTTACTGTTTCTATAATTTTTATATTTTCCGTAAGTTGCTGGTGGTACTTTATTTGCTTGATCAATTGTTCGAATACCTGTAATAGATTTATTGTTATATCCTAGTTCAACACAACGGTCATAACACTCTTGGTAATCGTTTTGATTGGTTTTTATTATTATAACATCAAAGTGATGCATCTTCCATTCCTGCTACACGTAATTTAGTAATATTAGTTATCTGCCATTGCTTCATGTCAATGCCTTTTAAGATTCCTAACCATTTGTTACGTAGCAGTGCAAACTCGTTGATAATTTTTTCCATATCAACTACGTCTGCTTCGCCGTCAACATATTTTTCAACATCACGACTGCTTAATGCTCTTTGATAGTTTTCAAGATATTGCTTAAAATATTTACTTCGTGTTCTGCGTAGTTCGATGTTTAGGTATTCGAGGATTGCTTCAATTTCTTGTAGTTGTCCAAAACGTTTTTCTACAACACCAGGCAAATTAGAGGCGTTCTTTTCAAGATTGCCTTTCAAAGCACACTCTATCCTAGCATCTTCCATTTGTCCCTCATACCATAGTATAGCATCAGGAATGCAAGAAATATCAGTTGAAATCCTCGAATACCAATTTATCATTTAATAATCTTCCGAATCATATTCATCATAGTCTTCATCATAATCATTATCGTATACCTCTTCGTCGCCATATACTTCTGTTACAGCGTCTTTGAGATAAGGATCCTGATCTGCTAACTGATATAACATTGGTTCTTCTAGACCATTGTCTACACACCAGTTTATAAACTTGTTAGCACAATCTTGTTTGCTTTTAACATCGACAAATTCAGCAAACGAATCCCAAAGGTCAATTAATTGTTCGTCACTTAGATTCAATTGGAGTCTCCTGTTCAACGGTTTCTGTATTATCATCGGCCTCTTGGTCGATTTCGTTATACTTATCACCGTTGTTCGCGAAATCCTTCATAACGATTTCGAGTTGGTCTCCAGTCCAATCTTTACGATAGTTTAAATGTTCTTGACCTGCTGAGTCCACAAATTTTAGTCTATTGCCTTGTTGTTTTAACAAACCTTGTTTTTCAAACAAATCAACTAGACCACTATATGGATCCATACCAGTTTCGTATGGGATTTTTACTTGTACACCTTCAAAAGGTTTTGCGTAACGTGTTTTCATTACCTTACATGCGGCTCTGATACCACGTACATCTGTTACCTTTTTACCGTCTTCATCTTCTTTTAGTTTCAACTTTTTCATTGCTACCACAATAGATGAAGCATACACAAAGCCTTGTCCTCCACTGATTTTATCATCAGGATCAAACATATCTTGCGATGCGTATGTGTGGTTAGTACATACCATACCTACGTTGTAACTACCAAACATGTTTACACAGTTACGTACAAGTGCCGTAAGTGCCTTAGGCTTTCTACCCATATCACCTTTTAAGTCACCTTTATCAAACTGATCAACATCTGTTGGTGTTAGCAACATACCCAAACTGTCAATTACAAACAATACTTTAGGACGTTCTTGTGGATCAACACCATCATAATCCTCTCTATATTCTTTCATAAAGTTTGAAACAGTTTTTGCTACGTCATCAATCATACTCATTGACAAACGTAATAGTTTACTTTCGTCTGTATCAACACCAAGTGCTTGTAACCACTTTTCGTCTAGTGCATTCTCTGAGTCAATTAGTACTACAAAGATACCCTGTTCTTGTGCTGATTTTACAATATTTCCAGAAGCAAAGTAAGATTTACCTGCACCGGATTCGCCGGCAAACACTGTTACCTTACCTAGCGGAACACCTTTGTGAAAGTCGCCACTAATAAGATAGTTAAGTGCGTAATTGCCTGTGCTTACCCAGTCTGTTGGATCGTTAAAGCCAACACCAAGTCCTGTAATAGACTTGGTGAGACCTTTACGAAACTTTGATACATCAAATGGTTTCGCCATGTTTGCTCCTTACGATTGACGTGAGCGAATCATATTCAAAATGTCTTGAGCACGTTCGCTACTTGGTTTGTCATCTTCAGCCGCAGGTGTAGTAGTTTGTGCTGGTGCAGGTTCTGCAACAGTTTCTGCTACTGGCTCACTTGCTGGAGTTGGAGTTGGTGTTGCTGGAGCACTTGCCGGAGCAGATGCTTTGTTCGGATCACCAGTTGGAGCACTCATGCCTGGAGCACGAAAGTACTGACCAAAACGATCTGGATCATACGCTTCACCATCAACAGATGCTTCAAACATCTCTTGAATGACTTTAACTTCAACTTCTGAAGGTTTCTTAGGAAGGAAATCATTTAGATTATGCAATCCATGTGCATCAATTGCCGCTTTTTCTTCATCAGTTAAAGCACGTTCTCTACGTGACCACTGTGATGTTGAATAATCAGCATAACCACCTTTAGATGTTTTCTTAATTCTAAAGTCAACACCTCTTGCATAATCTGTTGGAAGTTCTTCCATCTCCGGATCCATCAAAGCACCTTTGATAATTTGGAAAATTTGTGGACCAATAATAAACCTACGAATAGGATTATCTGGAGTTGAATCTTCACTGATCGGATTGTCAGCAACGAAGCCTTGGAAAATGTATGAACGCTTTTTCCAATACTTACGTCCTTGATCTTCTAGTGAAGGATCTTTAAACCAACCACGTACTTCTGAAAGGACTGGACAGGTCTCTCCATACATTTCCATGCATGGAACGTTTACTGTAACAGGACGTGAATCTGTTTGTCCTTTAATCCCAGCAAATGGAAGTTTGATCATCAAACGCTCTTTCCAAAAGAACACGTTCTCTGGATCTGAGTCTGGCAAGAAACGAAGTACTGCTTCGCTACCTTCTGCCATATTCCAATGTGGGTAAATTGCGTTGTCGCCGCCGCTTGTTGAATTACCGCCGCCTTTACGATCTTCTTGTTCACGTAATTTTGCACGGATTTCTGCTAATGTTGCCATAATATAAGCCTCCTTAATGTTTTGCCTTTATGTGCCTGTTGTAGATAGTTTCTAACAACATATCTACTATTATATTTAGTCTTTAGGTAAAAGTCAATAGCGATTTTGAACTTTGTTTACCAAAGTGACTTTTGAGGAGTGAAAACAAAGTTGACAATCATTCTGCGTGGGTTTGCACTGCTTGGATTCGAACTTGCATGGAATCTGTTGCTAGGAAAAACAAACATTCTTCCTCTTTTTGGTTCCACGGTAGTTTCTACTTCTAAATTACCCATACCCTGTCTAAGGGAATTTTTGAACAGTCTAGTAGCACCATCACAGTCATGTAGATAATAGATCATGCTTAAACTTTCATCATGTGGACTATCAATATGCGGTGGATTGTATACTTTAGTTGGATCACTGCCATCTGCCATCATAAGATTGCTTTTCACACGTTCAATAGTTTTGATTTGCATACCTGTTTCTTTTTCTAAAAAGTAAAAGATTGGTTTGACCATTTCCCAAGTATAACATGTGATTTGTTTTGTTGGGTCTAGTACTGTGTGTACAAACTGCGGTGATTCTTTTATTTCTGGGTTATTTGCAACAAAAGCAAGTTCCCAATCTTGGAATCCACTTGTGTTGTCTTGCCACATCCAGACCATGTTTGGATCCATGAAAGTTAGTTCAAGGTGTTCTTGCATAGAAGTGGGTAATACATCGTCAAATACTTTATACATCATACGTATATTTAAGTATTAGATTTTTTTGAATGTTACTTTTTGATTCCGGCTAAATGAATGATTCTGTTTAGATCTTCGTTAGTCTTTTTCAACGCTTTTCTTACACCTGGATGATCTGATAAACCTTTAGCAATTTTTTCAATAGTGTTAACTGCACCTGAATAGTTACCGCCTTTGTAACGTTTATCATTAAGTACACCATAAGCCATTTTTATCTGCTTATCACTAAACTCTTGCTTTTCAGTACCTTCGTGCGTTGTACTAATCTTTTGTTGTACTGCTTCTAAACCTTTTTCTTTTAGGTCTTCAATAAAATCATTTACTATTGATCTAGCATATCTGTCATCAGCGTCTTTTTCGCTATGGCTATCTCTTAAATGCTCTAGTTCTTCAACAGCATCTTCAACAGTACTAGCATTTTCGATAATTTTTTCTGCATCTACTAGTGCCATATCCCAAGCATTACCGCCTTCTGCAACAGGTGATGATTTTTTCATAGCCTGTTTTACTTCTTCGGGTGACATGCCTAATTCTTTAGCAATCTCTTCAGCACTCTTCCCTTGTTTATGTAACTTGTACATATACGGTATTGCTTCTTCGATATCATCGTTTTCGACTTGTACCTTTTTGCCTGTTAGTTTGGATACAAATCGCTCGACTAGATCCCCTACGGAATCACCAAAACGCTTACGAGCGGAGATTACAACACCCGTTTCACCTTTTGGAAACGCTCCAGTTTCTTTATCATAGAATGAGCGAACAAACTCAATGACATCTTCAGTTGATGCTTTTTTATCTTCAACACCATCATCTTGACCTGCTAATTTCATAGCACCGTCTTTGTCAATTGTTACATCAGTAGTGTCGTCTTCTTGTTTTAGATCACCAAAATCTAAATCGTCTAACACTTCAGGCATATTCTTTTTAACATAAGAATAAATTAAAGGTCTTACACATGCGTCAGCATCTTTGTCTGCGAGTGCAATAACATCTTTCTTAAATGTTTCATCATCGATAATACCTTCAAGACTACTAATTGCGTTTGTTCCATCTGGCCCTACTGGCAGATGTTTGTTAATCATTTTATTTAATAAAGCAACTTTTTGCTTATCTATTGTTTCACTCATTACTGAGTCTGCCCACTGTTCGAATTCATCAATGTCTTCGCCGTGTGCATATTTGTTATCACGCTCTGCCCATCTTTCTTCGGCATCTTCTTGAGCGTAGTTCATAAGTTCATCCATGTCTTGCATCTCAAGGTCCATGTCTTTGTCAAAACCTAATTTGCTATTACTATCTTGTTGGCAACTTATTTCAATTGATTTAGGATGTACAACAGGCTTACCATCAACTACTGTTGCTGTATAATATACAGTGCATGGTGTTGTTTCGCCATCGTCGCCTACACCTTCCCAATCAAACTCACCATCAAAATGATCTGGATCAAAACCTTCTACTACTCCGGATATTACATCGTCGAGATTAACTGTTGTTTCAGCAATACGCTTTTGATGAATAGTGTGTAACAACGGAAATATATCTTTTAAATCTTCGTTAAATTGCGGAATAGTAAATGCATTGGTAAGATCATTTACAATGTCTTCTCCCAATTCTGTTCCCGCCTCTAAAGGCATAAAGTTTTCTTTTTGTTGTGTATAATATGTTTGTGTCTGTAATTTTCTGATATGGTTTCTTAAACTTTCTAATTCAACTGTTGCACCTTCAATAATATCATTTGATGTTGAATTCATAAAGTCTTTGTGTTGTACATATCTTTTGAAAGTTGTTAGTTTTGCAATGTTCCCAGAAGTTTCAATAATGTGTTTACCAAATTCATCATGTGGCATACCACCGTTAGCAACGTGACGAGCCATTGCCCTTGCACCTGCTAGATGATTGAATGGATACTTAAATCTTTCGCCTGATTCGTTTTCAATAAACAGCGTCTGAATGTTACGTGCTCTAGCACCCATTTGTTCTGCGTTTATTTCTTTTTTGTGTCTAATAATTAACTTAGTTTTGTCTAGGTTTTCATAACTAGACTTTGTACTTCCATACATTGCTGACTCCTGAACTTTATTACCTAGATATTTATAGTCTCTTTTATCTAAATTTGTTTTTGCAATATCTCTAGCATCAAACCCCATCATATGTTTTTTACTAAAGAAACGCATTTCCTTTAAAAAAGCATACCAAGCGTTTTCAACTGCTTCATTAGCGTTTTCAAGCATTCCTTGGCTGTAATACAGTTTAAGTGTATCTGGATCCTTAATACTTATGCTTACAGCACCTTGATTTTCTCCGTTAACAATATAGTCAAAGTCAAAAAATCGTGCCTTGCTATCCTCGCTAGTAGGTGCTCCGTTTTCATCTCCCATTTCTATGCGTGGGAAGCGAGAACGAATCTTCTCAAATAATGATGATGCTATTGAATCTAAACCTTTCATATGTGTATTTATACTATTAGAACGAAACGAATACCGGCATTGGTAACACTGTTTCTGAATTAATATCCTTCATTTTTTCATATATAGCAGGATCCCAGTCAGCCAATATTTGTTGCATACGTACATTTAACAGTGTAGCACTAACCAAGTCGTCATGCTCTCCTGACTTAGCACCAAACGTTGTTCCGTGTGCTACGTATGCTTTTAATTCGCTTATAAGCGGTTTACTGCGTATCTTAAGTTTGCTTTGCTCTAATAAATGCTTGAACTTAGCACAAGCACTCATTTTAGTTTTGTGTGTTGTATTGAATCCTTTTCTAAATTTACGCACATGCCCTTTTCTAATAGGTTCACTCAAAAACATACCGTAAATGTTTTCTTCACCGTAGTCTTTGACTGTAACAAGTGCCGCTTCGCCTATGGCGTTGTTTTCAATTGAGTAGTACACCTGTGGCAAGCGTCCAGTTGCTTCTTCACATTGTTCTTTTATAGTTCTTGTGATATCAGCAAGTATTCGTACTTGTCCTTGTATAGGTGTTAAATTGTGTTGCCACTCTGCTACTTGTTCAAAAGTTGGCAATTCGAAAACTTGAATAGCCGCATAGTCACCTCCTGTACCTAAACTTGGGTCCATACTTACAACATAAGTCATTTTATCGTTGCAGTCTTTGTACCATCGTGTTTGACCCATTTTTCTCAAAGGTTCTTCGCCTTCGAGTTCAGCAAGTCTTACACTGTTGATTAATGTTTCGTCAAAGATTAAGAATTCACACTCGTGTTCACGTCTAAAACGTTCTTCACCAATGCGTGATTTTTCTTCTATTGCCCATTGCTCATCTCTATCTGGATGTTCACTCCAATGTGCAGTAAAAGCATAAAATCCGTTAACACCTACTTCAGTATCATTACCGTGTTCGTCAAAACGTTTCATTGCTTCTGTCCAAATAAGTGCAAACTGATCTTCGTCACTGTTTGGAGTAGAAGTAATAATTGCCTTACCACCTGTTGCTAGTGTAGGTGAAATAGCAGTCCAGAATTCTTTGGCAATAGTTGGATTAACAAACGCAAACTCATCACAGTACAATAGCGAAATACTCATACCACGTCCTGTGTTGTCTGTAGTTGTTTGTGACACAATACGTGATCCGTTATCAAATTCCATCGATCCTTTGTTGTACGATACAACACCACAACGTATATGATCAGGACAATCTTCATATGCATATCTTATTCTATGCATAATCTCTTGAGCACCTGCGTATTTGTGTGCCGCAATTAGTACGGTAACATCTGGATTAAACATTGCATACCACAGTAGATAACCTGCCGCTGTGGTTGACTTACCTGTCTGTCTTGGTAGCATGTTAATATTGAATCTATAGTTGTGATATGAATCTACAAGACGCTCTTGGAATTCAAAAGGCGCAAACAACAACTTGCCTTTAGTAGGATGTTGAATATAAAAGAAATTATCCATAAAGAATTTAGCACCTGTAGTAGGATCCATACAGGCCGTAAGTTCTTCAATTTGTTCTTTTGTGTATCTAGTCTTTGAGTGTGCTTTTTTAACTAGTACACCGTCAAGACTTTTTCCTTGTTGTACCATACTAATATTTAGTGGAGTTTTGAGTGGTTAGGCTTTTTTCTCTGGCGGATTTTTTGGATCAGAAAAATGTGGTGCATCTAATGATTTTGGCATTAAATTAGATGTGTTTTTAGTAGCCGTAGAAACATCATCAGCATCAGTATAATTTACTGGCAATTTAAGAATTTTATCTATTAGTGCTTGAAGTGTTTTTGGGCCAGTATCACCATCAACTGTTAGACCATTTGCTTTTTGAAACGCCTGCACTGCTTTATATACTTTGGAACCATACTGACCATCTATAGGACCGGGGTTGAACCCTAACAGTTCAAGAGCCACTTGTATTTTGTCTACAGAGGGATTACCATACTTTTTATAAGCATCTCGAGTGGCTGAATCTGGTTTTAGTTCACCACTCTTAGTTGATCCGTATGTTTTTAACAAACCCATAATAGAGGAGCCACCCGGAATACCTCGTTTAGAGAAATAGTTTAAAGTATTTTGCATTCTTTTCAAATCTTTTGCTAATTGTGTTGGTGTACGCATTTTTGTATAGAATTTTCTAGTGAGATTAGATTTTTGGTCATTGGCAACATTTTCTTTTGCCATGTTTGTTGCTGTGGCATACATAACTGCTTTGGCGTCATCACCATAACGCTTTTTGAAATCTTTTTTGTTTTTCTTCATACCCTTGACGAATTTTTCTTTTTTCTTTTCTTCGCCTTTGGTAAGTGATCGTTCTGTTATTTCGTATATACGCATTTTAAGGACTTACGTAATCTGGATCAGGTGAAATTAAGTTAGTAAATGGCTTAGCCGTCGATGATGCTGTTGCACCTGTTGGATTAGTTACTGTTTTTCCTATTACTTTTGCTATTGATTTTAGCATACTTTCACTAGGTTGGTCTAACTGTTTCATGATAATTTCCATTACTTTTGGATTGTTAAAATCATCAATAGTTGCTGGAATATAATTACCTGTTCTTGGATTTAAAATGTAACCGTTATCCTGTACAATTAATTTTTTATTTGCTTTTAATCCTCTAATCTTTTTAAGTGTTGCTTTCAAAATCTTTATTTGGGAAGGATCTAATTTAACTGCACCCTCTTTACTTGCTACTTCTTTACCTAAACGTTGTGCCGCTTGTTGTATATTTTTGTTTCCGGCCACTTTAGAAGCAATTTTAGTAAAGCCCATTGCACCTTTACCAACAAAGCCTAAAGGTAAAATTGATAATAGTAATTCTACTTGTAAATTGTTTAATTCTTTAACTGCTACCGGATCTTGACCATTTCTTGTAGCACGGTTCCATTCTTCTTCGTTCCACCATTTAAACGGGAAGCCGCCATGTTTTTTATAAACATCGTATGCATTAAAAGCAGTTGCGACAAGGAAAGCCGCACTTAAACCCATTAATCCATAATAGACTACTGGAGCAAGGAACACAACCTCGTCTAACTGTTGTTCTGAGAGGTTATTCTTTTTTTTTAAATCTGCACTTTCGTTAACAAATGTAATGTAGTCTTGGCGTAGTGCTTCTTCGATATCCTCGAGTGGATTATCGCCTCGCATAGAAAACTTACGAGGTAGTTTTTTGATTTCTGTTTTACCGTATTGTTTTTCTAAACTGTCTACGGAATATGTTTCTTCTTCTTTTTCTTTGCCCATTGAATTAGCATAACCTTCTTCGGTTTGCTCGTCTTCATGGTATGCAGGATCTTTTACTCTTAGGTCTTTAGGATTCTTAGAACCATTTAAACCATTTAGTCCTGCTAGTCTTGTGATGTCATTTGTTGTGCTGTATTGTGCATCAGGCTCATTTGCATAACCTTCGGCTTCGTCTTCACAACCACAGTTGCCATTAATATTGTCATCACCTTTCATAGTCATGTCTGGTGTGTCGCCTTGTGGCATCATGTCTTGACCTACTGGTTCCATACCAGCAAGTTTCATAATTCTTTGTAGTGCAGGTAAATCATCTGGTGAGTCAGCAGTAATAGTAATTGCTTCGTTTACAGATTCTTTAACTGACTTACCGCAGTCTGGTCCACAATTACAATTAGGACCACAGTTACCGCCACATGCACAATCTTCATTGCAATTACATGCTTTGGCTTCGTTAGTCTTTTTCTTTTCTTTATCTTTCACGGCTTTCTTCATTGGCTCTTTTTTGTTGCCGTCACCGTCAATGTCAATGTAATCAGGTTTTGCTTTTTTACCTTCATCGACTTGATCGTAATAACCTAAGTCTTTTAATTTTTTCATTACATCAATCATTTCACGTGTAGCCATAATTATTCCCCTGCTTGTCTGTCTTTTGCTTCTTTAGCAAGACTTTGCAAAAATGTTTCTTTACCTTTTTCTGTAACAACTAAGTCGTCTTTGTTAACATCTGGACCATCATATTTGTATTCACCGTCCATTAATTTTGATTCATATGTAGTATCATCTGACTCTTTTTGATATTCTTCATATGGCTCACCAGGTCTACGCACTCTAATATTTTCTACGCTTACGTTTGTAAAGTTTGCAATGTAGTGTCTTAATTGATCCTGTGTAGTTGGATAATTTAGAGTAGTTTCAAACACAGTTACTTCTGTATGAGTCATTTGTGGAAAGTCTAATGGTACACTCTGAATAGGAGTTTTCTTACCTGCTGTAAGATTTGCAATTTCATATTTTTTCAAAGCAGTTTCCATCTTATCTTCAAAGCCTTCAGGTAGTTCGCCCGCTACTTTAATGACAAAATCGTATTGTTTATTCGCTTCTGCTAGATACTTTTTAAAATCCATGGTTACTCCTAATATGTATAGTTATTTATCTTCTTTCTTGTTTAAAATCTCTTGAATGAGTGAGTTGCGATCGATGATTACACCCTCACTATCCACTGTATTTGCAGTATCACCTGCTCTTTGGTCTATTTGTTGCTTTTTAAGTTGCAATTCAACCATTTTTAACTTCTTATCAAGTTTAGCACTCTTAGCATCAATAGCATTTTTAAGACTGCCTACAGCAACTTCAAAAACACGGCCTGCATAACGGCTTTCTACGTTCATACCCAAATCCATTAGATCTTCGTACGTTGCTTTTGCTTTATCTGCAAGTTCGTCTAATTCTTTATCTGCTAATTCTCCAAGTCCTTTTACCATAGGCAACGCCGCTGATATTTTATCAAACTCTGCAATGCTTCTTTCCATCTGCTTGGCTTGTTTTGGAGTATCAACTACTTCTTGTTTTGGTTCTTCTACTTGTTCCATAGTTTCTTTAACTTCTGGAAGATCAAGTAATTCTTCTAATTTCTTCGTCATAATAGTACTTATCTTTTCCCTTGATGGAACAAATCTTTTTCTGTTACAATCCTAAAAAATATACCATGCTGTTTAGCATAAGCATTTGCCGCTTCCCATTTTGCTTTGTTTTTTATAAACTGTGCTTGATTATATGTATTCTTACCAACATTTTCTCTTACAGTTTGATTCTGGGGTTTAATTTCAATTATTTCTGCTTTTGTTTTTCCTTTTTTATTACTGTACACAATAAAAAAATCTGGAACATAAATTGTATATTTTCCTGTAAGTGGATCTCTATAAGGAATTTTAATTGACTCACTGGCCCATTTAGCAATAGCAGGATGTTCGTCACACAATTTCATAAAGTGCCATTCCCAACTGCTTCTATACATAGGTGTTTTTGTTCCTATATATTTGTCTGGATTTTTAAGATCGTATCTGCCTTGGGCAAATTTCATAGCCATGTTTATGCCCCATCGATGATATTTCTTTTAGCACTGTTGTCAACTTTTTCTTTTGCAGTTCCTAACGTGCTTGACTTTGGCCTATTGATATTTAAAATTTCTCCAAGTGTATCTGTTAATTGCATGTTTGAAGTTTGTCTAAGTTCCTCATAAATTGTCATCGGATCAATTTCATCAATGTTACACTGCTTTAAAATAATATTAGTTGATTGTTTTGCAGTTTCAGGTGCCATACCTTTTCTTGTTAATAGATCAACAAACGCAGTTACATCACTAGACTTTAAATTTATTTCTTGTTTATTAAAACTATTAAAAAAATCTAGAGTTTTGTCGGAACTATTATTTGCTGATTCACCTACTGTTGTGTATACATTTGTACTCATTTTTTATCCTGCTGGTGTTTGATTTGCATCGACACTGTTTCCATTACCTTGTTGATTGTTTTCTAATTGACCAGATGAAGTTCCGGATGGATTACCGGCTTCTGCCTTAGTACGTTTTGCCGCATCAAACTTGTCAGCACCTTTTTGATCAATTGTTTGTCTAGCACTTCTTATTAAACTTTGTTCTGTAATGCTTTGAACTTCGTTACGTACACCTTCTTTGGTTAACTGTTTTGCATTATCAATTGTGTTCTTGGCTTTAATTGCAGTACCAATAAATGCAAATGGATTTGCAAAAGCATCACCACTTGCAACATCTCCGAATACATCTAAACCTCCTGCAAGTACACCATTTGCTCCAAAAAATCCTGCTGTTCCTCCTCCCATTACACTTAACGGTGATGGAGTTCTATCGTAGTGCAGTGTTGCAAATCCTGTAGGATTGTCAGTAGTAACTCTACCTGTTGCATATTTTACACCTTCATAGATAACAGTCATTTGATTTTCTCTTGGAGCACTGTCACCTGCACTCATGCTTGGCGGATCCCAACTTTGTATCATAGGATTAATCAGTGTAAATTCAAAAAATCTATGACGTGCTAATTGATATATGCTAACACCTTCATTTTGAAAGAAGTTTTTATTTCTATCACTGTTTAAACCAAACTTAACATATTGCTCTGATCCTTGATAAGGTGTTTGCTTATAAAGTTCCTGCCAATATAAACTATCGTTGTAGTTTGCTTTAAAATATTGTTGCCAGAACGCATTGGTTAGTCCGTCATTGTCATCGTGAAAATTAATTGTAACAGGTGCGTATGTTACTGCTGTTTGGTAATTTGTTTTTTTACCGTATTGATTTTTTGTATCTGTTTGTACTTGTATTCCAGGTAATTTCACATCCTTAACTAGCATACCGCATTCAATTTGTGGACTTGCTCTGTTAAAACTAGCATCTGGTGATCGTAACGCAATATTATTAATATTAAATGTTACATGATATAAAAATCCAACCTTAGGTGCAAGACGCATGTAGTCATCAGTAAACAAACGAGCCGCGTGTTGATAATCACGCATGTCGCCTTCACTTCCGAATATACCGTTGAATACGTTTCCTAAAAACTTTGTTAACTTTGCCATACTATTATTTAGTCGTAAAAAAAGGCCGGAGATTTTTACGTCTCCGACCTTAAATTTTAAAAGTTTTTATTAACCTGTTGCTAACGTTCTAATTGTTCTGCCAATTGCGCCGCCTAAGCCGCTTGGTTGACCTGCACCATTAGTTTGAATAGCATTATCATATTGGATTTGTAGTTGAATATCAACTGGATTTGAATCACTGTATGATAACTGGTTGTAGTTAATATCTTGAACAAAGCAACCTACTAACTCGAAAGTTTCAAGTACGCTAGGAGCATTAGCGCCATTACCACCATCAAGTATTTCGATTCTACCTTTGAACTTGTAATCAACACCAGATGCCGCACTTGACTGTTCGAAGAAGTCAAATTGCTTCTGAAGTTGCTCACCGCACAGTTTGTTAACTGAGTTGTTCACATCATCTCTTAGAGTGATTGTGATTGGTTGCCATGTATGTTTACCTGCATAGTAAACTTTTGAGTTGTAGACATCAATTGCTACAGATTCAAAGTTTACATTAGGTCTTGTTACATCAATAACCTGCTTTGTTAATTCTACACTTGGACTTCCAGCACCAAAATTTTCAAGTGATACTCTAAAGCGATACTTTAGTTTTGGCATCAACAAACCTTGGGTGGATGCTGACTGGTCACTTGCTAATGGAACTGTAAATCTACTTAAACTTGAAATTGCCATTATCTTGCTCCTTTTACAGTTTTATTTATCTTCATTATTGAGCCCCCAAAGTTGCTATTTCGCCTGTGTTCTTTAAGCGTAATGGTATGTAGATAAATTCAACAGCCTTGACAGGTTCAATAGCAATGTCTAAGTAAAGTTCATTTCTATCAATTCTGCTTGGTGTGTTGTTAGTTTCATCACATACAACTAGGAAGTCGTATAGTGCTCTTTGACCTACTAACTCAAGCAATAAACTTTCTGCCGCTTGTTTGATCTCATCACGTGTAATCTTATCGTTTGGTTCAAACAAGAACGGTTTAGCAAGTAGATTTAATTGACGTCTTAGGTACGCTGTTAAACGTGCTACGTTAATTCTATCTAATGCACTTGCGTTTCTTGCTCTTGTAACTTGTCCAAAGTTAACCAATCCACTTCCAGTAATGAATGTGATTGGGTTAATCTTAGCACCTTGCATTGTATCTCTTGTACCGTCGTTTAATGATACTGGTGTAAATTCACCTTCATCATTAATATAACCAACACTTGAAGCGTTGCTAATACCACCACGTCTTGTACCTGCTGGTGCAAACCATGGGAACGATACCTGATCGCTCAGTGCAATAGTTTTAAGCATCATGTGACTTGGTGGAACAACAATGTTGTTACCAGTTAAGTCTGTTGTAAATCCTGATGGATAAAATGTTGCCATATACTCATCATATGTTACAAATCCATCTTCACCATCTGCTAGTGCATTACCTGTGTTGTTACCATAATTTTGTAACGTAGTTGCACTTGCTGATAATCTAAATGGAGTATCTGCTACAACAAAGCCAGTAATTCCTCTGTCAATGTTTAGATTTACAAGGTTGCTTGTTAGTTCTGGATAACCAGGAGCCGCTAACAATGTGTATGCTCTTGTTTCTTCATCTCTTAGATCGTCGTTGGTATCAATTTGTGATTTTAGTGCCGCAACAACTGTTTTACGTTGTGCTTTACGACCAAACAATCCTGAACCATCTTCAGCAGTTGTATTCCAACCAACCCATCTATTAACTTTGTAAGAAGCCATTGCCTCGTCTGATCCGCCATCGTAAACAGCGCCAGTACCTTGGAATCTCTTGTTCTTACCTGAGTTTTCGTTAATATCAATGTGTGTAGTTCTAAAGATTTTAACATTGTTTCCTGAACGTCTAGTGTTCCATAGCAACATACCTCTTGGATATAATGCTGGATCTGGAGCATCTGGATCTAAGTAATCACTTACAAGCATATCTTCAATGTCTGCTTTAGTGTCACCAGTTACACCTGTTTCACCATAACGTGCATCAGCAAATAAGATACCATCTTCTGAAGTTTGGTCTGCTACATCAACAGCCGCCCATTCTAGATTTAAGCCATCGTATTTGTAAATCTTTTGTCCATAAGTTTCAGTGTTGCCTGAGTCAATCCAAAGATCACCATTTACTAGTGAAGTTCCGTCTGACTGTTGTGTAGGCTCAGTTGCTGAAACAATAGGGCCTTTAGGATCAGCATCACTATATACTTTGTTATAGCCTCTCCATGTAGTACCATCGTGTACCATAATATCTACTTCATCAAGTGTAGTATTATACCATAGTGTTCCATCTTCTGGATCACTTGTAGGTGCACCTGCTTTTGCTTCATAACTTAATGGCTTCCAGTTAGAAATAACTAGGTCTTCACTTGCTTCGCTACCAGCGTCATAAACGTTGTCAACTGAACTTGTAAAGCCTGCTGTTGCTAATGGAGTACCATTACCATCTGTTAATCTAATTTCGCCGCCAACTGTGTGACTAATTTTAACATTTCCGTTTGCAGTAACTTCTGCAACTACGTTTGTTAATCCTGCGTCACTAATTGCTTCAACTAGTGCATCTGCATCAGTACCTGTGAAACTTACACTTGCACTTGTAAATGCTGTTGCACCTGCTGTTGTTTCAGCGATTGTAAATGTTTTTGTACCAGCACTAATAGTTGGATTAGAAACACTACCAGTTGCACTTGTAGGACTTGGAATTAGTCTTCTGTGCAATTTGAAGTCTGCAATTTGTTTTGAGTCTTCAGTTGTGTTTGCTAAAGCAAATAATGTTCCAGTTGGAATATTTTTTCCACCTTCTGAATCAAGTGCTTTGATTGCTTCTGCCGCACTGTTGTAAATTGGTGTTTCAACAGTTGACCATAAGCCTGTACCTGTGCTGTACAATTTAACTTTTAAACTTGCACCTAAGTTAGGTGTAGTAGTTTTCATATAAACAGAACCAGTAGGTCTTAAACCACTGTAACCTGTTCCACCAACTTCAACCCTATCAGTTGCTCTCCATAATGGAACTGAACTGTGTGCTGAAATTTGTAATTCCGGTGAATGGAAGTATCCTGCTGTAATACCCAAGTCAGTTAAAATTTGTCCTGACCCTTCTTCAATTAAAATCGCACCGTCAGTAGTTGTACCATCTGTGCTTGAAGTTCCGTCTGAGTAGATTTTAACTCTATCATTAGCATCAAGTTTAGCACCAACACCTGGAATAGCCGCATCGTTAATTGCTTCTACAAATGTTGCTGGTGTTGCACCTGCATTGTTAACCTGTGTATTATTAATAATAACGTTTGTGCTTCCTAACGCACTTGGTGTTAGTGTAGCAGTAATTGTTGGCCAACTTGTTTTCCAAGTAGTTGAGTTCCAAGTAGTTGATGAAGCAAATCCTACTGCATCAAATGCTGACTCGTCATATGAACCAACTTGTACCCAAATGTTATCTTCATTTTTGTACCAAACTTTGTTTTCTGTATTCCAAGTAACAACAGCATAGTCGCCTTTTGCGCCAACGCTTCCTTTAACACCTGTGTATGTTGCACCACTTACTCCTGTAAGATCTGATGATGCACCAATAACAGTTGGTGTTTTACTTGTAAATGTTTGTGTAGAACCATTCCATTGGAATAATCCATATAAAGAATCGTCAGTGTCGAACCAATAAGTTCCGTCTGCTGGAGCACCTGCTGGTGCATCGTTTGATCCTTGTAATTTTCCTAAGTCTACATTCGCTCTTACAACATACGCTCTGTTAGCCACGCCTAGGTATGAATAAGCCGCCTGTAAACCATACTCATTTAATTCGTTACCATGTAGTGGGTTATTAGAAGTGTCTGTATAGAAAGTTGGATTACCAAAGGTTTCTGTTAACTCTCTCTGACTGGTAATTAAGTAAACTTTATTTTTGTTTGATGCTAGTGTACCTGCCGCAGTTCCTGTCCCTGTGCCTGATGGTTTGCTTTCAGCAGTAGCAACAACAATTAAAGGTGTTGTAGCACCAGCGGCTGGGGTATAGAAACTTTCATCGATTACGCTAACTTCAACTCCGGGTGATGATAGTGCCATGTTATATACTCCTTGTATGGTTTTAGTATTTCTAAAAGTATTTATACAGATCTAGGAAAAATGCTACTTAATATACGTATGAAAAGGGGTTGAAAAGGGCGTGATAAATACAGTTATGACTAGGTCTTTATGTAAGCAATGCAAGAAACGCCCAGTTGCTATTAACTATTACAAGGGCAAAAAACCATACTATAGAAGTAAATGTGATCGTTGTGCTAGTGGCAGATCACCCGGAATACCGTTTTGGCATAAAGCAGGATATCGTCAAAAAGACAAGTGTGATAAGTGTGGGTATTCAAGCAAACACACTGAACAGTTCAATGTGTATCATATAGACGGAAACTTAACTAATTGTAAGCATAGCAACTTAAAAACTATTTGTGCTAACTGTCAAAGAATTATGCAAAAAACAGGTGTTACTTGGAAGCAGGGAGACCTAACACCTGACTTCTAACAGCGTTACCTAAATCTTCTAAAGTTCCATCATTCTCAATAACACCGTCAACTTTTTCACCTACCCAAGCATATTCACTAATATGCACATCTGGGTGTTGATCTTTCATCTTATCAGTAAGTATCATATTCTTAGTAACTAGTGCTTCTTTATTATGTTCGTTTTGTTTAATAGCATCATCGAACCATATAGGATCAGGCCCACGTTTGATACGGTATACTTTACCACGCAGTCTTTTGATCATTTTAATTTCGTTAGGGAAACGTACATCGCTAATAACAGCATCTTGCTTCATTTGTAGCAGTTTGCTTTCTAAACTAGCAATCCATATATCGTCATGAAAACCTTTACGTAGAACATCTGTACCCCAATATTGCAATACCCAACGTGGAGTAAGTTTTGGCATTTCTAGTTTTTCTGCCCACCATTCATCTACTTCTTCACGCCATGCACGTGATTCTTCTGTGTTTCCTTCTAGTGCTTCTCGGTCCCAACCAAATACAGCAGAAACAGCATCTTTAAGTGTAGTGGCAAAACTAACACGTTTATACCCACCTTCGCTAACAAGGGTGTCAGCACAGGTATCTTTTCCAGAGCCAATCAGGCCAACGAAACCAACGATCATAGTAAGTTTATATATCCCATGTAAAAGTTTATTATATGCTAGGTGAATAAAAAAGTCAAGTGTTTTTATCCAATAACAAACGATAATGGAGTAGAACCGTCAACATAATTTGCCAAATCTTGTTCTAACTTCTCAATATCCGATTGTGCATCCGCTTTGAGTGCGTCTCCGTTTAATGAAGTACCTCCTTGCGGTGTTGAAATTGTAGCAAATTTGCCACGTGCTTCACCAATCATGTATTTGCACGTTGCAAGTGTATAATCTTTTAACCATTGTCCTGCATAAGGATCACTTAGTAAAATAAAGTCTGGTCGTTGATTGTACACCGCTAACATAACTTCTTCATCGCCTCTAGGTCTTTGCATTATTGTTAGTTTGTGATTAACTGGATCAAATTTAAAGTTAATAAAAGAGCCAAACATTTTACCTACAAGTTCTTGATATCCAGCAAAGGCCATATAAGTTGCCAACCCGCCCATTTGCGTAGAACTTAATAGATAGGTGTTTGTGTATGCAAGGTTGAATGGTTCAAATATTGTACCACCTTGACCACCACCGCTTCTTGACCCAATACTTCTGCGAAACACTTCTTTGACACTTTGTATTTCATTTGGAAGTATGTAATCGTTAGTGTCTTCTTTTAATTCTAAAAATGCGTAAGATTCTTCTACAGCATTTTCTGCTCTTTGTCTATATTTGCCAAGTGCTTTCTCTAGTGCTACTTCGTAGTGATCAACATCTAGTTCAACGTCAATCATACCGTCACCTAGCAACTTCTTGACGTAATTAAACAGTTTTGTTTTTGCGGTATCTAATTGTGTGCTCATGCTATTATTTATTCGATCGTCATTCCAATAAATACATTTGTTATGCCCAGATTAAGTTTATACAAACCGGAGAAATCCGCTGATTATCGCTTTATAGACAAGACTGTATATGAAGCATTTCAAATCGGTGGAACAGACATATTTGTTCACAAATATGAGGGTCCTGTTGAGCCAGGTGTAGGAACGCCAACTCAACCCAAAGGAGTAAGTGATATTCCTGAGACTAAAATACAGGATTTATTATTTTTAGAAAATCGTGATAGAAAATATTCAGACGATGTTTATACATTGCGTGGTATTTACAATGTACAAGATTTAGATTTTGACTTATCACAGTTTGGAATGTTTTTACAAAACGATACCGTGTTTATTACATTCCATCTAAACAGAAGTGTTGAGTCGATTGGTAGAAAACTTATGAGTGGCGATGTATTAGAACTACCGCACTTGGCAGATGACTATGCACTAAATGATTTCCAAGTATCACTAAAACGATTTTATGTAATTGAAGATATAAGTCGTCCTAGCGAAGGCTTTTCACAAACTTGGTATCCACACTTGTTAAGAGCAAAATGCAAACCAATTATGGACAGCCAAGAATTTAAAGATATTTTTGACAAAGAGTCAGGCGAAGAAGGCAAGAATTTACGTGATGTGCTTTCAACATATGAAAAAGAAATGCAAATTAACGAACAAGTAATTGCACAAGCAGAGGCTGATGCACCAAAAACAGGATACGATACAAATCAATATTTTGTTGTACCTACTGATGATGCCGGTGACGTTAATATTACAGATGATGGCAGTTCAACGCCAACTCTACAAACACCAAGTGGAAACTATTATATTGCATATGGTGGCGGGGACGGATTACCAGCAAATGGTTCACCATATACATTTGGTACTTCTTATCCTAGCAGTCCTGATAAAGGTGCATATCATTTAAGAACAGATTACTATCCTAATAGACTGTTTAGATATGATGGCAATCATTGGATTAAAGTTGATGATGGTGCAAGAATGAGTCTTACTAACACTGTACAAAATAGTGTTGTTAATGAATTTACAAACAATACAGAGACATATACAAATAGAAAAGGTAACACTCAACCAGAGAAACAGCCTTTGTCAACTGCATTGAAACCTGAGGCAGACGCTTAATGGAACATTTTTACGACGGACAAATTAGAAGATTTGTTACACAATTCATTCGTGCATTTAGTAACTTTAGTTACAAAGACAATGCTGGTACTTTAAGAAAAGTGCCTACTAGTTACGGAAACTTAACACGTCAAGTAGCACACATTATAAGAGATAATTCAGAAAACAAAGTTATTAGTGCACCTCGTATTGCTTGTTATATTACAGGGTTAGAGTATGCAAGAGAACGTGTACAAAGTCCAACACACGTTGATAAAGTTCATATTAGACATAGAGAATATGATGATGCAACAGGAACTTATAAAGACTTGCAAGGCGTCGGTAACACTGTAGAGCGTTTAATGCCTGTACCATTTACACTAAGAATGAAAGCAGATATTTGGTCAACTAATACAGATCAAAAATTACAAATTATGGAACAAATACTTGTTCTATATAATCCTGCACTAGAAATACAAACAACAAACAACTATGTTGACTGGACTTCACTTAGTTTAATTGAACTAGCAAGTGTAAACTATTCAACTAGAAGTATTCCGCAAGGAACTGAAACAGAAATTGACATAGGCGAAATGGAATTTACAATGCCTATATGGATTACACCTCCGGCTAAAGTTAAAAAACTTGGTGTTATTGAAAAAATTATTATGAATATTTTCGATGAAAGCGGAAGTATCAGTGACGGAATTATTGATGCAACTATACCAACAGCAACAGTTGTTAAGTCACCAGGCGATTATAAATTACTAGTTCTAAATAACACAGCACGTTTGTTACATGCACATGAAGGTGTAGATGAAAGTAAAACTGGAACGTTTACTACAACCGGAGATCCGATAAGTTGGTTTAAATTACTAGATCAATATCCTGGTAAGTTTACTGCTGGAACAAGCACTATTAGACTTACAAAAAGTGACGGCAATGAAGTTGTAGCAACAGTTAGTCTGAATCCAACAGACGATACACAAATGGTATTGTCTATTGATAGTGATACTGTACCTGCAAATACAACACTTGTAGACAGTGTAAACAGTAGAGGAACCGTAGATGCTATTATTGATCCTACAACTTTTGCACCTGATTATACTACAATAACAGCAGGAACAAGGTATTTGATACTTAATGATATAAATCCAAATGTAAAAGGCGACAGTTCTGATGCTAATGCTAATGCTTGGCAAAATGCTGATGGTTCAATATTCAAAGCAAACCAAAACGATATTATTACTTGGAACGGTAATAGTTGGGAAAAAACACTAGATGCAAGTGGCTCAAACGACGGAGCCGATTCTGCTTCATCACCAGACCCAGTGTACATAACTAATACATATACTGGAATTCAGTACAAGTGGGAGAACGGATCTTGGCTGAAAAGTTTTGAAGGTGAATACGAGGCAAATGAATGGAGACTAGTCCTGTAAAAGACATAATTTGTAGTGGTGCATTATTTTTTGCAAAAAGCACCGGCAAATTTTTATTTCTACAAAGAACAAAACATAAAACAGCAGGCCAATGGGGCCTAGTTGGTGGTATGAGTGAAGAAGGTGAAACGCCTTGGAAAGCACTCGAACGTGAAATCAAAGAAGAAATTGGTGAAACTCCTAAATTTGAAAAAATTATTCCATTAGAGTTATTCACATCCAAAGATCAAAAATTCTTTTTTCATACATATATTGTAATTGTTGAAAAAGAATTTATTCCTGTACTAAATGAAGAACATAGCGGTTATGCTTGGACAAACGCAAAAGATTATCCAAAACCGTTGCACGTTGGATTACGTAATACCCTTCAAAATAAAGTAAATCAAACCAAGATTGACACAATAGTAGAAATAGTAAAAAGTTTATGATTAAAGTAATTGGCGATATAATGCTTGATCGTTGGATTCTCGGCTCAGCAGATAGAATGAGTCCAGAAGCACCCGTACCTGTACTAAAAGAACAATCACAAGAATACAGTGTAGGTGGTGCAGGAAATCTTGCTTTAAACCTTGCAAATTTAAGTGTAGACGTTAGTTTACATGGTGCAGTAGGTAGTGACAAAGAAGGTTATAAAGTCATCGAATTACTAAAAGACTGTAACACACTGACCAGTAATGTTTCATTTGATAATGAATTAACAACAACAAAAACTAGGCTTGTAGGTCAAGGCGGCCAACATATCCTACGCTGGGATAGAGAAACACACTATCAAGGTGACACAAAGAAATCACTTAATGTTAATAATAATGATGTAGTTGTAGTAAGTGATTACAATAAAGGTGTTATTGATCTAGAACTAATGAACAGTTTAAAAGATGTAAAAGTGTTTGTAGATCCAAAACAAATGCCACAG
>Ga0255778_10000233_pt1 | contig 51347 bp, 73 predicted proteins | sample 071ome_31_FD_179976 | JGI IMG/M metagenome (GOLD analysis project Ga0255778, IMG submission 179976) | Coastal salt marsh microbial communities from the Groves Creek Marsh, Skidaway Island, Georgia - 071405CT metaG (version 2) | ecosystem: Environmental > Aquatic > Marine > Intertidal zone >...
TAGAGTGTGCCGAACACGGTGCTAACTCAGCAATCTACGAAGGATAAAAAAATGAAATACGGAGCATGGGACATTGGTGGAACTGTTGTTAAATCTGATGATCGTTATGTTGTTAAAGATAATACAGAACTAAACAATCTAGTAGTAAGTTCAACACGATTAAATCCTAACAAAAGCACAACAGGACACAAACACGAAGGTCAGGAAGAAGTATATTTGTTCTTAGAAGGAACAGGTAATATGCAACTAGATGATGAAACATTTAGTGTATATCCAGGCGATACTGTATTAATCAAGGATGGTGTATTCCATAGAGTACACGCAGGCGATGATGAATTATATTTCGTTTGCGTATTTCAAGGAAAAAGGATGTCAGAATGAGAATAATTGCAGGACCTTGTCAGCATGAAAGTCTAGAACAAAGTTTAGAAATCGCACATGAGTGCAAACGTGTTTGTGACAAACACGGTATTGATTATTATTTTAAAGCAAGTTACGATAAAGCGAATAGAACAAGTCTCAAAGGAATTCGTGGACAAGGTCTCTCAACTACAATGTCTGACTTTCATGATATGAAAGATCAAATTCCTGAATTGAAAATTTTAACTGACGTTCATACAACTAATCAAATCGGCGCCATTCAAGGTTATGATGATTTAATCGATGTATTACAAATTCCTGCATTCCTATGCAGACAAACTGACTTAATTCTTAGAGCAGTTGAAACAGGAAAAATTGTGAACATTAAGAAAGGACAGTTCCTTGCTCCGTGGGACATTAAAGGTATTTTAAGTAAAACAGAAGGAGCGAAGGAAGTATGGATAACAGAAAGGGGGACTAGTTTTGGATATAATACTTTGGTCACTGACTTCACTGGTATGCAGTTTATGCTTGACAATTATAACATTCCCATTGTGTATGACATTACCCATTCGGTACAAAAGCCCGGAGGTCTTGGCACTAGCAGTGGCGGTAATAGGGGGTATGTTCCTGGGTTGGCTCGTGCTGCATCTGCAATGGGTGTAACAAATTTCTTTTTAGAAGTTCATAAAGATCCAGATAATGCACCTAGTGATGGACCTAATGCACTTCATTTGCACGACTTTGAAAAAGTAATTGATGATATTATTAAATATTCTTACCAAGGGTAGGAAATGAGTAATGGTTCTAGACAAGCAAAATGAAACAAAAGCAGAAAGAAAAGCGAGAAAAGCAGCACTTCGTGCAGCCAAAGAAGCTGAAACATATAAAACTTCTGGCGGTCATGTAAATATCCTTTGTGTACGTTTTGGAAACAAGTACGGACCTGAATACGTTGTTAAGTTAAGAAACATGGTAGAGAGGCATTTAACAGTGCCTTATGTTTTTAATTGCTTAACTGATGATCCTAAACCTATCGAAGGCGTAAACAGTATTGTACAAAAAAATGCAGGATACGTAAAAGGTTGGTGGCACAAAGTACATATGTTTGATCCTGGACTACCACTGTCAGGTAGAATTCTTTATTTTGATTTAGATGTTGTTATACACAATAACATAAACAAATTAGTTACAACATATAAAGACGACTTCATTGGTATCAGAGATTTCAATAGAAAGTTTCACCCTAATTTTAAATATCTCAACAGTAGTGTTATGTCTTGGAACCACGGAACACAAAGTCATTTGTTAACAAGATTTAGAGAAAGTCCTTCAGCAGCAATGAGAATGCCAGGAGACCAAGATTGGATATGGAAGAACAGTCAATCCATTATGAAGTTTTGGCCAGACGATTGGATTCAAAGTTACAAATGGGAAATTAGAAGTAGGAATGAACTTTGGTTGAAAAATGGAATTAGGCAATTTAGAAATAATGTAGATCATCCTAAGATTCATCCAAATTGCTGTATTGCTGTGTTTCACGGTGAACCAAATCCTGCACAAGTAGGAGATAAATTTGTGCTGGACAACTGGAGATAGATAAATTAAATTATGTTCGGTTTAGGTAAAAAGAAAAATTGGGTTAGATTTTATTCTCTAGATGAGAATGTTGCTAGTCTATATCCTATAGAAAAAGCAGGCAAAGCTGAAAGAGATTACAATAGTGTAGGCACTAGATTTGTTCGTCCTGAAAGCGGAAAACAAATGTCTAAAAATTGTCCTGGTATAAAGCCTTTAGTTAATTCAGGATACATTCTTAGAGCACCTGCAGACTTTATTATTAAGACAGGCGAAGATGTAGAGCATTTAGCATGGGAAGTTCCATTCTTTTTTAAGAAACCTATGAGTGGAAACTATGCTATTCCAGGTGACGAATATTATATAAACTGGCACGCCCCATGGCAGACAGAGCCTTTGATACCTAGTCAAAATGATAATAGAGATAAAAAATATCTTACATCTGCTGTTAAGGTTGAAACACCTTGGAGAGTAAAAGCCAGTGATGACATTCTATTGTTACAGATGCCAGTAACATATAACAATGAATGGAGGTTCACTGCTGCGTATGGAATCATTGATCCGGCCTATATGCACGCCATTCCTGTACAACTCTTTTGGCACGTATTAGAAGGTGAAGAACTTGTTAAAGCAGGAACTCCATTAGCACAATATCTACCTATTAGTAGAAGTTTACTAAAAGATCATGATTTTATTGTAGATGCAGCAGGTGATGTTGAATTAAAGGTCGAAGATGCTTTTATATACAGCAATCATCATAAATTTCCTAAAACAGATAATGTTACAAATAAGGTAAAAAGAATTAAAGATATATTCGATTGGTTTAGAAAAAAATATCCTAAGAGCAAGATATGAAGTATATTTTTTGTCAGCCTTTTCATGCACACAGTCATGTAAAAGAAAGTCTATTAAAAGCAATAGAACAATATCCAGATTCAAGTATCTATCAAGATAGTGGAGACACTATTTCTAAAACCGACTGGATTCAAACCGTTAACAATAATTCTCCTTTGCCTTACAAAAAAGAATTATCAATACACCTTTCCGATCATTGTGTAAGAGTGTTGAACCATCCAAAAATTTTATTAAAAGAAATATGGTTTCAACAATACAAAAGAAATGACACACATACCTGGCATACTCATGAAGATGCACATTTCACAAATGTTTATTTTGTAGAACTTCCTGATAAAAATGCAAAAACACAAATCAAAGACATGGACGGAAGTTTAATAGAATACGAAGCCAAGGAAGGTGATATATTGACCTTTCCTGGTTTTTTATATCATCAGTCTCCTTTAATAGAAACTGATACTAGAAAAACTATTGTAAGTTTTAACTTAACAATTTGCTCATAACGGTAATAAGATGAAACAATTTATTTTTGACGTGGACGGAACCCTTACCCCAAGTAGAATGAAAATTGATGTAGATTTTCAAAGATGGTTCTTAGAGTTCGCTAGTTATAATCGTTGCTACCTTGTAACAGGTAGTGATTACCCTAAGACTGTAGAACAATTAGGAAACAACATCTGTGAAAGTGTTGTAAGAGTTTACAACTGCTCAGGCAATGATGTATGGGAAGCAGGAAAAAACATTTATACAAACGAATGGATGCTTCCTGAAGAACCTCATACTTGGTTATCAGATAAGTTATCTAAAAGCGAATTTCCTTTAAGAACAGGATTACACTTTGAACATCGACCCGGTATGGTTAATTTTAGTGTTGTAGGTCGTAACGCAACACTAGGTGAAAGAAAACTCTATGTACGTTACGATGAAAAAGAAAACGAACGCAATAAAATTGCACAAGAATTTAATTTGTTATTTCCGGATATTGAATCAAGAGTTGGCGGCGAAACGGGAATAGATATTTTTCCAAAAGGTTCTGATAAAAGCCAAATCTTAAAAGATTTTGATCCAGATGATGAGATACACTTTTACGGAGATGCAATGCATCCGGAAGGAAATGACTATCCTTTAAAGAAAGAAATCATTGACAAAGATCTCGGTCTTTGTTATAATATTAAAGACTGGAAAGAAACTTGGAATTTATTGAAACAACATGATTAAACGTATAGGCTTTGCCTGCAAATATATGCACCCAGACCAAACGCAGAAGAAAAAACTGCTAGAGGAAATACAACGACCTTTAAACACAAAGTCGACAACAGTTGCATGGTTAAATAGACAAACACGTGACGTTGCAGAACAACGCCTATGGGACATCATGGTTCATAACATTCAGGCGTTTTACAACCTTATAGAATATGTAGGAGGATTACCCGATGCTTTACGAATGGTCAGATTGGGGAGTGATGTACTTCCTGTATACACTGAGCCTACTTGGTGCTATTATTGGAAACGTCCTGATGTGGTCCGATATTGTGAAGAGCATTTCGCAAGGGTCGGCGCCCTCGCTAGGTCGCTTGATGTTAGGCTCAGTATGCATCCTGGTCAGTTTACTGTGTTGGCAAGTGATAACCCTGATATAGTGGAGAGATCAATTGAGGAATTCGAATATCACATTGACGTTGCTAGGTGGATGGGTTACGGTAAAGATTGGCAAGACTTCAAGTGTAACGTCCACATCTCCGGTAGACAAGGTCCAGCCGGTATCATCAACGTCCTTCCAAGACTGTCTCCAGAAGCACGAAACTGTATTACTATTGAGAATGACGAAATGTCCTGGGGCATCGACGCCAGTTTGGAACTTGCCGAACACGTCGCACTCGTGCTTGACATACACCATCACTGGGTCAATAGTGGAGAATACATTCAACCCACCGACGATAGATTTAGTCGCATAATTGACAGTTGGCGTGGTGTGCGTCCTGTTATTCATTATTCAGTATCACGTGAAGATGTTCTTGTAGATCACGATCCTAACATAATGCCAGATATGAACAAACTGTTAGAGCAAGGTTATAAGAAAGCCAAACTACGTGCTCACAGTGACTTTATGTGGAATAACTCAGTTAATGAATGGGCATTATCATTCCGTGACCATGCTGACATTATGGTAGAGAGCAAAGCTAAAAACTTAGCAAGTGCTAAGTTGTTTGAATCGATTTCACAAACTTCTTAATAAGTTCAACAACACGTTTACTAAGAACTATTTCGTAATGGTTTCTTTCTACGTATTCGTATTCAACATCTTTTCTATATGTCATACTGTTCATAGTGCAAATACCATCATTTTTTCCTGCTAACCACGGAACCTCTCCTGATACAGAAACAATTTGTAACCAGGGTATTTTAATTTCAGTAGTTCTACTCTTTGAAATAAAATCGCTATACGGAGTGATATCTTTAAACAATGTATAGTGAGGATTTAATACACTCCCCCACGTTGCAATTTCACTACCGTTAAAAGGAGTTGACAGTGATACACTGCCCTTGCTAACATCAAAAAATTCTTTCTGTAAATAGGTTGCATATATTCCTCCCAGACTGTGCGAAATATAAAAGAACGGACCGTCTTCATTAGATAATGTGTTGATCATATCAATGAGATTATCTTCAGCAGGTCGGTCTTTTTCGTAATTTAAATATATACAATCTTTTGCTCGAAGACATTTTTGAATATAAGCAAATGATCTTTGACTGGCAGTGGCGCCATGGATATAAACGTACTTCATGATTACTATTTAATGTAATTGATCCAGCTAGAATGTTTGAGTTTTAATTGGAGTAATTCTTTATTTTTGATGAGATCGTAGTAGGTAGGTTTATAAGGCAGTCGCCTGGGTTTTGGATTTAATTTATTACCTTTTGCTACATTACAAGGTCCGCAGGCTGTTACACAATTTTCCCAAGTAGTACGGCCTCCCCGACTAATAGGAACAACATGATCTACAGTACATTTGTTTTTATGAGGTAATTGATCATCACAATATTGACAGGTAAATTGATCTCTTAAAAATATATTATATTTTGATAAACGAACAGAACTGTTCTTTCTAATATATTCTTTTACCATTACAACCGCAGGGACACGGGTTTCCCAATTCTGGGAACTAACTACCCAATCATCGTACCATTCTAGCACCGTAACTCTATTTAAAACTAGGTACTTAATAGATTCTTGCCAACTAATTGTACTTAAAGGTAGAATACTGTAGGGTTTTGCATCTGCGTTAAGAACTAACGTATCAGCCATTTCGTATTTCTCCTGGACTGTTAATATTTATTACTAAATATATTGATGTTAAAAGAATTGAAGGATTTAATTGTAGAGTCTGAAAAAAGCAGACCAGTTCTTGTTCTTAACAAGTTACCTTATGCTCGAGATGCTTTGGAACCTGTAATGAGCAAAGAAACTGTTGATCTTCATTATAGTGTTCTATCAAAAGGATATGTAGATCGCTATAACAAAAAAGAAGGTGATGATACATTTAATTTCGGTGGCGCACACCTACATAACTTGTGGTGGGAAATGCTGCAACCTCCAAGCTCTTCAAACAAACCTAAAGACGCATCACTAGAACTAATCGAAAAGAAATTCGAAACGTTCGAAAAATTCAAAGAAAAATTCAAAGACGAAGCCAAAGGTATTAAAGGTAGTGGTTGGTGTTATATGGATGTCAATGGCAAAATTGATACTATAGCCAATCAAGATTTCAAGAAAGGTACTGAAATAATTTTTCTAGTAGATATGTGGGAACATTCATACCTATTAGATACTACCAAAGACAAATACTTAGATAGTATATGGCGTATCATAAATTGGTCGATAGTCAATAATAGATTAACAGGAGAATAAAATGTTAAATTGGTTAAAGAATCTCTTCGCACCAGCAAAACCTGTAGCAGAATCAAAACCTGCTGCTGCTAAAAAGTCTACCGCGAAGAAAGCACCGGCTAAAAAGCCTGCTGCTAAAAGAGGTAGACCTAAGAAAACTTCTAAATAAGGAGAAACAACTATGTTAAGTAAATTTAAATCTTGGGTAAGCGATCGTTTTACTGAAAGAACTTCTTGGGATGGCGCAATGCTTATTCTTCTCGGAGTATTGGTATTGATTGCAAAACCTATTGCAGGATTACTAGCCTATGCAGCAATTGTATACGGTGCATGGACAATTTGGAAGTCAGAGTAAATGTCCGACGCAGTTATCTTAACAGATTCTGCAAAGGCGCATATGGAACGCCTTATTGAAAGAACCGGCCAGCCTGTTGTCAGATTAAAAATTAAAGGTGGCGGCTGTGCCGGATTTTCATATGACTGGGGTATGACTGACTCCAAAGAACTTGACGATGAAATTGTAAAACTTTCTAATGGGGAGTTTGCTATTGATTCATTAAGTTTAATGTACTTGATAGGAACTACCATAGACTATGTAGAAGAAACATTTGGTTCCTATTTTCAGATCAAGAATCCTAATTCAACTTCATCGTGCGGGTGTGGAGAAAGCGTAGGGTTTTAGTTCTTAGAAATAGTAATTTCACTATCTGCTGATAAATCCCACAATTTCTTATTTTCAACACCCTTTCGTTGAGCGAACTTTTTAGGTTCACAATCTGAACACACATGAAAGTAATTGTTGTTCAAACGGTTTTTATTGATGTTTTTTAGATCTCGTGTAAATACAGTGTCACATTGATCACAGCGTAATTGAACTACAGTCTTAACACGTTTATATGCGTGTTTTTTACCCAGTTTACTCTTACGTGTGTGCTTGGTTGTTACTCTAAGGGTTCCTATAAACATAAATGTATTTAACATTATTTACATTAGGCTTTTAGAATTCTTTGATAAATATTGATGAGAACAGATAATCTCAGGGGATAAAATGGCAAGAAGAGTTATTGATATCGGTGCAGTAGGAAACGACGGTACTGGTGATAGTATTAGAGATTCCTTTCGCAAAGTTAATGAAAACTTTCGCGAACTATATAGTTCACTAGGCTTAGGTGAAAGACTTACTTTTATTGGCTTAGATGACTCGCCTACTTCATACCTAGGACAAGAAAATGCTGTTCTAGCAGTTAACCAAACCACAGACGGTTTACAATTTAAGCAAATTACAGCAGGTGTTGGTGTTATTGTTGACACAACAAGTAACCCAAACCAAATAAGTATTTCCACAGAATTCAGTGAAATTTCAGGAGATACTAGTCCACAATTAGGTGGCGACTTATCTGCTGTATCAGGCGGTAACCAATATAGAATTCAAGATTTAACAATACCAATTACTGATGATGAAGCGGCAAATAAAGAGTATACAGACAGAAAAGTTTCATTAGCAGGAACAAATAGTATCAATCCTGAAACAGGAGCAGTAGAACCATCATTTGGAACCATGTCAGGTCCATTAGTTCTTTCAAGAGATCCTACACCAGATGATGACGAAGTATTTGGTGGATTAATTGCTGCAACAAAACGCTATGTTGATAGTTCTGCATTTGGTAGTACTGTTAACTTATATGTTGCTACATCAGGACAAGATGAAAGACCAGGTGTAAGTGATCAACTACAAGGTCGAGCTTTAGCGTATGCTTATAGAACAATCGAGGCTGCACTTAAACGTGCTGAAGAAATTCTTTTAGAATCAAATGATGATATCGGTCCTTACAAAAAGATTTTAACATACAATGGTGGTACTGAAGATGTAACACTAGCAAAGATTGAAACTTCTCCTACAAGCGGTGCAGGTTTTGCAGGTAATGTAACTTTAAGTGTTGACACTGCAATACTATCAGGTGTAGGTACTAACTACCAAGTCGGTGACAAACTCACTATACTAGGCGGATCAGGAAGTGCTGCGATATTCGAAGTTCTTTCAACTGTAACTAACCCGGGTGCAATTTTATCTGTAAGACAAATTAGTTCAGGTTCTTACACAGCGTTGCCTGGAGCGACCGCAGTAGCAACTACCACTGACAGTGCGTTTGGTAGCGGAGCAACCTTTGATCTTACTTATAATGTTAACGGTATTTCGATTGTAAGTGGAGGTTCAGGATATAGTTTAGTTTCTATTAGAATTGAAGGTGGTGGCGAAACTAAAGGAGCGTTTGGTACTGCTGTTGTTACTGCTGGAGAAATTGTTTCTATTGATATTGTTTCACCAGGTGAAGGATTTACATCAGTTCCGACTATTCAAGCAGACCTTCCAAGATTCTTATTAAAGACTGACGGTTATCGCACAGACTTTACAGGTGATGTATTAACAGATACACCTGTTGCATTTAGAACAAGAGATATTAGAGAAGGACTATTCCTTAAAGGTGAAGACTCAGGTGCATTAGCACAGATTGTTGCACACGAAGGTGCTCTTGACTCAGAAGGAAATGAAATATTTGATGTAGACATCAAAGAAGGTTCATTTATCCTTGGTGAAGTTATTTCTTATGGTGATATCACTAACCAAACACAAATTAGTGTTATGGTTGAAACAGGTATCTATGAAGAAAACTATCCGTTGAAGGTTCCGCAGAACGTTGCAGTTATTGGTGACGAATTCAGACGTGTGTTAATTAAACCAAGAGCAGGAACTTCAAGTTCTCCTTGGGCATTTGGTAAGTTTAGAAGAGATGTATCAATTGATGGATTAGAAACTGCTTCTCAACTGTTTGGATATCATTACCTACACGATAGCACACAACCTGTTTATCCAAAAATTAATAACGGTGGCGGATACAAAAAAGCTGCTGAACTTATAGCATTAAACAAATTATTCTTACAAAATGAAGTTGTTGCATGGCAAAATGCACAAATTGCAGCCGGAACAGGAATATGGAACGGCTTTACATATGATGAAACACTCTGTAAAAGAGATTACGGTCTTATTGTTGATGCAATGGTATTTGACCTTAAGTATGGTCTTTACAACAGAACAATATCAGCAGGTTTGAAATATTATCAAAGTGCTAGTGCTAGAATTGCTATCACTACTCAGTTATCTCAAACTATTGAAGGTTTACGAAGATTAGAATATTTAATCAACAATGTTGTTAATAACGTAGCCATTGTTGATCCTGATAATACTTTATATCCTCAAATTATAGACAGCGCATATCAAAGAGAAGACGGAACAGAAACTGTTGTAACCGCTCTTACAAATACTTTGATCGATGTTATTGATGGTTCAGGTAGTGTTAACTATCCTAAAGAAAACCAAGAGATGGATGTGTTCCTTTGTAATGATGCAAACATCATTAGAGCTGTAACCTGTCAAGGTCACGGTGGATTTATGATGGTGCTTGATCCTGAAGGACAAATTTTAGCCAAGTCACCGTACTGTCAAGAAAGTGCCTGTTTTGCAAGATCAAAAAACAAACACGTATTTGCAGGCGGATTGTTTGTTGACGGTTTTGCTGGTAACTTACAGTTCGAACATCTGTCATCAACTACAACAACCAGAATAGGTGTTGGTGGATTAGATAGATTCCCTCAACTGCCAGCATCGTTTATTGTTGATGATAACGTATATAGAATTAACTATGTTAGAGATTTTGTCTTTAGTCCAAGCGGTAGTACTGCTACTTTTGTACTAGATGAAACTACACCATTTACTAAATCAGCTGGAGCACAAACATTAACATCTATTAGTGTTGCTGATCCTGCTGTGTTTACATTAGCAGGGCATGGTATACAAGCAAATGCCAGTGTAAAATTTACTACTACTGGTACACTTCCTACAGGATTAGTTGCAGGAAGAGAATACTATGTAATGGAAGACGGTCTCACAACAGATACTTTTAGAGTTACCGCAACATTCGAAGGAACAATTCCGGTTGCTACTACAGGCGCTGGAAGTGGAACACACAGCGTAACAAGATTATACGAAGTATTGATGCCTGGTAACAGATCAATGCTTTCAAACGACTTTACACAGGTTAACGACTTAGGTTATGGTGTAGTAGCAACCAACGGCGGATTAACAGAAGCCGTTTCGATGTTTACCTACTACAACCACATATCATACTACTCATTAAATGGTGCTCAGATACGTTCAGTGGGCGGTTCATCAGCTCATGGTAACTATGCTCTTGTAGCAGAAGGTTCAGATCCATTAGAAGTTCCAACACCAGTTACAGTGTATTATGATCTAGCTCAGAGAGTTGATTGTTATTATCCATCACCGACCTATGCTAACAGTGCAGCAGGACTATTTGTTTATGTAACAAATTATGATTATACTCCACTTAACAATTCAGAACTTGAAGTTGATCATGGAAACTTGATTTTTAGATATCCAGTTACTTCTGTAACTACACAAGATTTACCGGCAGGTGTAGCACGTTTAAATTTAACTAGTGATACAACTGGTAACTTCGATGGATTGTTTGCAGTTATTCCAGATGGCACAAAGATGTCATTGCGTTCAAACTCACAGGTTATTCTAACAGGTGATATTGTTGAAGTAGCAACTAGACCATCGACAGGTTTACGTCTAGCAGAAAGTTCAGATGTTTATCGTGTTTTACAATTTGAAGACTTCCAAGACAGCAGAGGATATTATGAAGTAGAATTTACTGCTTCTGATCCAACAGAAATTCGTTATCTAGTAGAAGTAACTGATATTGCATCTAACATTGTTACCACAGCAATGCCTCACAACATTAGAGTTGGAGACTGGTTTGAAGCAACTTCTACAGCAAATGGATTTACTTCAGGAGTTAGATACTATGCAATTGATGTTCCTAAGTACAATCAGTTAGAACTTTCAACATCTCCAGGCGGTGCAACACACGCCCTAGTAAATGGTACTGGATTAAGTATCAAAGGTTATATTAAACATAAAAATCTTAGAAATTATATTGTATCTTTTGAATCAACTGGTGACCTACCAGATGGTATTACACTAGGTGAAAGATATTTTGTATTAGAAAGTGGACTAACTGCTGAGAAATTTAACATTGCATTGTCCCCTGTATCATCACCAATTGCTAATACAACAACAGGTACTGGAACAATTATTGCCGTTCAGGAAGGTCTAGCAAAAACCACTCTAAGAGAAAACTACAACTATGTAGACTTAACTGTTTATAAACCAGGAGAAAAAATAGGATCTCCTACTAATGTTACAATTAGTATTGCAACACCAGGCGTATTTACAACCGGTTCAGCTCATGGGTTATCTCAAGGTGATGTTATTAGATTTGAAACTGACGGAACATTACCTACACCATTATCTTCACAAGTACACTACTTTGTACACACTGTAGGTTCATCAACAACCTTTACAGTCAGTACTGAATATCCTACACTAGCAGCGGCTATTGAAGTTGATACTCAAAATCCTCAAAGTGGAAACCATAGTTACAGTTTAGTAACTGGTAGAGTAGGCGATGATAATTTTGCTGTTGTTCCAGTTGCTCCTCAAGAAAGAGCAAGAGTTCCAGGAACTAGATTTGTATTCAATGGTGAAGAATACATTGTTGACACATATGAATCAGAAGCTGACACAGGTCAACCTTTTGGTAGAATTACTCTTGACAGACCATTGGTAGATTCTGTAATTGCTTACGGTGCTACTTATACTATAAGAAGTGCGGTACCTATTAGAACTACAGGTGCTGCAGGTTCATTGACTATTAGAATTTCATTGACTCGTGTTACATCACACGATTTACTTGACATTGGTACAGGTTCGTATGCAGATACCAACTATCCAAACGAAATTTTTGGACCTGCTGTTAATCCATTGAACGATGCAAATGAAACAGAAGAAAGAGATGTAGGACGTGTGTTCTATGTTACCACTGACCAATATGGTAACTTTAGAGTTGGTCCTTACTTTAGTGTTGACCAAGGTACAGGTCAGGTTACATTCTCTGCTGCGATTGCATTGAGTAACTTGGACGGTTTAGGATTTAAACGTGGTGTTCCGATTGCTGAATTCTCAACAGACTCTGGTTTTACAGATAACGCTGTTGATACAGTTCCAACAGAAAACGCAACAAGAATTTATCTCGAAAGACGTCTTGGTGTAACACACAACGGCGCAATTGTAACAGATACACAATTAATTCCACCTATCACAGGCGGCTATATGGCACTAAGTGGCCAGCTGGCTATGAAAGGTATTATGGACATGGATCAACACAAAATTATTAATGTGACTGATCCAGTTAATCCACAAGATGCACTTAACTTAAGAAGTTTAACATTTGATAACTTACAGAACTTTACATTTACAGATTTAGAAGCAAATCAGATTCTTGTGTTTACTGGTGTAGATAGAGAAGCTATCAATGCTACCATCGTAGGCGATATTACATTTAATATTGATTCAACAGCAAACACAATTGATGCACAGATTGAACCTGATGTTATTATAAACGCTGACATCAACAGTGCAGCTGGTATTGAACAAAGCAAACTAGATATGCAACTTGCAGTTACGGCTGCTGCTGCACCAACTGGTGATGCTGCTACAATTCAAGCTGCTAGTGGTTTAGCAAGTTTTGATAATGCTCAGTTTACAGTAAGTAATGGATGGGTAACACTATCGACTAATGGCGTTCCTAAAACTGCACTTGCACAAGTTGGTCCTCAAAGTGTACTTGGTAATGCTGGACTTACAACAGCCAATGCTGCTGATGTAACATTTACAACATTAGTAGATGCAGGCGGTGCAGTTAAAAAATCACAATACACAGGAACAGGTTTCTTAAGAAGAACAAATGCTGCAAGTAATACAGCAGATGTTGACTACGGAATTATCGAAGCAAGTGCTGCGTATACAGGTGCAGGCGATAACAATAAACTGATCCAACGTGATAGTAATGGTGACTTCGCTGCAAGAATTGGTGACTTACAACAACTTAACCTAGACGGTATGGAAGCAGTTGACAGTGGTACTACAAGTGGTAGTGCTGGCTTCTTAAGAGTTCATACTTATGGTGGACCAGGCGGTTCAGGAAGTGGTGGTATCTATCTAAATGATGGTTCATTGGCTGCGGACAAGAGATCAGAATATTGGAACGACCAACACATATTTAAAACTCAAAATGGTTTGGCAAACGCTCCTATTGTTTCATCAGTAGTACAAACACTTGCACTAACAACAGGTGGTAATACCACTGCTGGAACAGTAACTGGTAGATGGACACTAACGGGTAGCACACCTAACGAATCAAGATTTGAAGCAACATACTCAGCGGACGTTGCGGAATACTACGAAGGCGATAAGGAATACGAAGTAGGAACAGTTCTAGTATTTGGTGGTGATAAAGAAGTTACAACTTCAAACAAACAAGGTGATACTAGAGTAGCAGGTGTTGTTTCAAATACAGCAGCATACGTTATGTACTCAGCTTGTCCTGGATTAAAAAATCTAGTAGCACTAACAGGAAGAGTTCCATGTAAAGTTGTTGGTAAAATTAACAAAGGTGATATATTAGTTAACTCAGGAATACATGGAGTTGCAATAGCATCTAAAGATCCTAAACCAGGAACCATTGTAGGTAAGGCTATAGAAAATTATGACAGCGACCATATTGGTAAAATTGAAGTAGCGGTAGGGAGAAACTAATGGCATATTCAAGTAATGTAAGTCCAGGCAATCCACCGCTTAATTGGGGCAAATTAAAAACAGCTCTTGACCAAATCAATGAAAACTTTAGTTTACTAGGATCATCACTTGCTCAATATGCGAAAACAACTATTAGTAATATCGATCAAAGTAATCCAGTAAAAGTAAGTTGTACTGAAGCTCATTCATTAACATCAGGTCAAGAAGTTACTATTAACTTAACAGGTGTTAGCCAACTAGATGGTAATACCTATTATGTTAGAGTAGACAGTGATAATGAAGTATTACTTTACTCTGATGCAGATTTAACTGCTGCTGTTGATGGAACTGCATACGATGTTTATCCATCCGGCGGTGGAGAAATACAAGGCTTCTCTCCGTTCGCAAGTGTAGACTACGAAAACTTTAGACACAATATTATTCCAGCAGATACTGGAGATTTAGTTTTAGGTACATTTGCAAAAGAATTTAAAGAACTACATATTTCTGAAGCATCAGTTGTGCCAGGATCAGAAAACAATGGCTTATGGTTAGGACTTGCAAAAGTACAAGGTATAGGCACAATTGTAGATTTACCGTTAGGTTCAACAGTTGATGGAAAATTAATTATTAACCCTGACTGGACATTCTTTAAGAGTGTTGAAATTGATAACGGTGATAGAATTGTTGCTGACGAATTCGTTGATACTATCAACTTAATAAGTGGTACTGCTATCCAACTTACAGCAGATAGTGGTGCTGAAGCAATTACAATTACAAACACAGGTGTTACACAAAATATAGCTGGTACTGGTATATCAGTAAGTTCTGCAACAGGAAACGTAACAGTAACTAACACCGGTGTTGTTAGCCTTACTAACAGCACAAGTTTACCATCAGGACTGTCAGCAGGAACAGGTATTTCTGTAAGTTCAGCTGCTGGTAATATTTCTATTACTAACACAGGTATTGTTTCCAACCTAGCAGGATTTGGTATCACAGTGTTTACTGATACTGCAACAGGTGAAAGTACAATTACAAACAATGCACCTGCTGTTCCTACATTCCAAACATTTGCAGTACAAGGACAACCAGGTGTAAGTCCAGATAACACAGCTGACACAATTGAGTTTGTCGAGGGTTACGGTATTAGACTAACCACTGATGCAGCAAATGATAAGATTACTTTTGATGTAGATAATAGAATTGATATTATAGGTTCAGTATTTGCTGACGATTCATCTGTTATGGTTGACGCCATAAACAATGAACTTTATGGAACTATTAAGAGTACAAACTGGCAAGCAGTCAGTGACAGTTACTTAACTATTGCAAACGGTGGTGCAACTGGTCCTGGACCTATTCAAATTGTTGCTTCTGCAAATTTAGATCTTTCAGCAGGAAGTTCTTACAACATTAATGCAACTAGTAACATTAATGCACAGGCTGGAATCACAGGTGACTTGGTAGGTAGTGTGTTCGGTGACGATTCAACTAAAATTGTTGATGCTGTCGAAAATAAAGTTTACGCAGAGTTCTTCGGTAATATAACTGGAGATGTTACAGGTAACGTTGTTGGAAACTTAACTGGAAATGTTACAGGTAACGTTGGAGGGAATGTTACAGGAAACCTTACAGGAAATTCAACAGGCTATCATACAGGAGATGTAACAGGAAGTGTGTTTGCACAAGATTCAACACTGTTAGTTGATGCTGTTGATGGAAAGATTGTTGGTCCTATTCTTTCAGATAATATTAGAGGATCGTTTATTGGAACTGTATTTGCTGATGACTCTAGTTTAATAATCAACGAACTAGGAGAAATAACCTATACAGCAACTACTCCTGGAGACTGGAATGGAACTGCTCCGGTTAATATAGGTGAAGCAATTGATAGATTGGCCACACTGGTCAAATCATTGAACGGTGGAACGGGAGCGTAAGATGGCAAAACTAACAGTAAACATTGGAACTTCCGCAAACGACAGAACAGGAGACAATCTACGCACAGCGTTTAACAAGATTAACCAAAACTTTGATGAGTTATATATTGGACCTCCACAACTTACGCAGGCTGAAATAGATGCACTCACACCAGTTTTTGGTATGATGGTTTACAATACAACAACAGGAAAATTTCAAGGATATGCTGCGGATGCGAACAATGACAGCACAGCAGGATGGGCTGATCTCCACTAAATATAGATATAGGAAGCGAAATGGCAACGATACAAACAATTAATGTAGGAAACTTGGTAAACGATGGTCTTGGTGATGATCTAAGAACCGCGTTCCTAAAGGTCAATGCTAACTTTGCTTCATTAAATTCAGAACTTACAACAACTGCTTCTAATATTGGAACCACTGGTGTGGGTATCTTTAAAGAAAAAGTTGGTGCTGATTTACAGTTTAAGAAACTAGTAGCCGGCACAAAAATGATTCTAGATGAAAACGTTGATTCTATTACAGTTAATAATACTGCTCCAGATGCGTTTATCAGAATTGACAGTGACAGTGGTAGTATATATGCTAACACACATACACAAATAACTGCACAGGGTATTGCTGCTCCGGGTTCAGAAACTGGTGTTAAAGACATTGAAGTAACTGCCGTAGGTAGTAGTTTAAACTTTAAAACTATTATTCCTGTTACAGAATACCTTACTACATATGATTTCGGATATATTAATCCAACATATGATAACGCAATACAACTTGCACTTCAAGCAGGAAACATTGAATTCGGAACTTTAACATTCAGCTCAGATTTGGAATTAGACTGTGGCGGTCTAACGTAGGAGGTAACTAATGGCTGTAAACTGGACAACGCCAGCAGGGGACCTTGGAATACTTGAAGAAAGAATTACTGTTAATATTCCGTTAACAGCAACCTCAGACACAACAGGTTTACAATATAAAGTTATTGCTGGCTCTTTACCTAGAGGTCTATATGTAGAATCTAATACTGGTGTAATAAAAGGAACACCTGCCGAAGTTAGAAAATTTACAGAATCAAGATTTGTAGTTAGAGCTCAAGACAGCAATGACGAAAAAGACAGAACATTTAAACTTTCAGTTGACGGTTCTGATATTCCTGAATGGGTTACAGCAGAAGGTTTTCTAAATGTAGGTCCAGGCGAAGCATACTTTGTTCTTGATGATGCTCAAGTTGACTTTCAACTTGAAGCACGTGACAATGATGTTGTTGCCGGCGATACTTTAGAATACTATGTGATTCCTAATTCAGGAGAATTGCCACCAGGATTAACATTATCTAAAACAGGAAGAATATCTGGATTCACCAGTCCTATACCTGCATTAGAAAATAATACAACACCTAGCGGTGCATATGATACAGCATCTTTTGATACTGTACCGTTGGATATTGCTAAAAATAGTTCAACAGGTTTTGATACATATTTCTATGATAATCAAAACTATGACTACAGCGAAGCAGCAAGAACACCTAAAAGTTTATCAAGAATTTATACATTTAGTGTAGCTGTTAGCGACGGTGTAAATGCTATTAGTAGAGTGTTTAAAATTTATGTTGTAACTGAAGAATTTTTACAAGCAGATAATACTCTAGTTCAAGTAGACACAAATCTTTTCCAAGCAGATAGTTCACGTGATAGACAACCTTTATGGATTACAGATTCATACCTTGGAAAATATAGAGCAAACAATTATGTTACAATCGCGTTAGATGTTTATGATCCTCCTTCATTAGGCGGAACTATAACACATTTCCAACTAGACACAAACCCAGACGGAAGTATAAGTCAACTTCCTCCAGGATTAGTTTTAGATAATAACACAGGAGACATTGCTGGAAAGGTACCTTATCAAGCTGCTGTAACAAAGACCTATCAATTTACAATGCAGGCTGTAAACTTCCCTGCGATTCTTGCTGAAACAACTTATACACTTGTAGGAGATTGGTCTTCTACAGTAATTTATAGAACTAACGAAGCTGTTAGATATGACGGATTTATATATGTTGCTCTAAAAGATAATCAATTTGTTGTGCCTACAGAAGATCCAGACACATGGGAATTAGGTGTTAGCACAGCAGAAAAAACATTTACAGTTGATATTATCGGAGAAATCGAAAGTGCTATCGAATGGATTACTCCGAGTGACAGAGGAACTATTAAACCTAATCAACCTAGTAGATTGTACGTAGAAGCAAAAGCATTGCTCTATGGTGGAAGAATTAATTATAGTTTAGAGTCTGGAACATTGCCTCCGGGATTAAGTTTCTTACCTAACGGAAACATAGAAGGCAAAGTAAAACAATTTGCTGACGATACTAGTTTAGGACTTACACGTTATTATGATCTAGTTAGTGGTGAAAAAACTTTTTCAACTACATTTGATAATCGTTCAACTAGTTTTGATAAAACTTTTAGATTCTCAATTAAAGCACAAGACGGTGCTAACTTTGCAGAATCTATTAGAGAGTTTTCAATTACAGTTGTATCAGATACAGAATTAACTTTTGCTAACCTATATGTTAAACCTTTACAAGTTAAATCTAAAAGATTAGATTGGTTTAATTTTATTACAGACGCAACTATATTTGCTCCAGCAGATATTTACAGATACGGTGATGGTAACTTTGGCACACAGGCTGAAATGAAAATGCTAGTGTTTGCCGGTATAGAAAGCGTAGAAGCAGTAAGTTATGTTCAAGCTATAAGCAGAAATCATTACAGAAAACGTTTTACTTTTGGTAATCTTAAAAAAGCCAAAGGAAAAGATCCAGACACCCAAGAAACAATTTACGAAGTAATATATGTAGAACTTGTAGACAATTTAGAGAAAAACGGAAAAACAATAAGTCATACAGTTGAATTGGCTGATGATATAAACAGCAAAGTATTAGTTAGCTATGCTGGAATTAGAATTGACAGCGATATTCCGCTTGTAAGTGATAGCGATGTACAAAGAGTTTTTCCAAATTCTGTTAAGAATATGAGAAGCAGAATTAAAGAGCTAGGTGTAAGAGATCGCGAATTTTTACCATTATGGATGCGCAGTATTCAAGATGATGCACAGTCTGAAACAGGTTATGTAAAAGCATTAGTGCTATGCTACTGTAAACCTGATAGAGGAGATAGTGTATTAGCAAGAATAAAACAAAGCAATTATGACTTTAAAACACTAGATTTTACAGCAGATCGATATATAATTGATATAATTAATGGTAATATACAGGATACATACCTTAAATTTCCGCAGGAAACGATTGTAAATCACCGAAATTCCAGCGGAGTTACTCAGGATATAACTGCGTAAAACGAAGATAGATAAATAATGTATAACAATATCGGAGATTAAAAACGTGGCAAGTACAATAAATTATTTAAGTATCAATGAAAACTTCCCAGTTGCCGGTGCGGACAACGATACACAAGTTTTCAGAGATAACTTTGACACTATTAAGACTAGTCTTAGCAGTGCTAAAACTGAAATTACAGATCTACAAGATAACACAGCAAAGTTAAATTTAGACAACGACTTTGAACTTAATAAAATTCAAAGAGCGTTAATGCAGAATATTAGAATGCAAAAATTTAACGGCGGAACTATTTCTGCAAGTCCTACTACTATTGATTACGAAAACGGTTCATATCAAATCTTCAGTGTTGCTGCCAACGTCACTGTTGACTTTTTGAACTTCCCAGGAGATCCTGTATTTACTGGTGAAGTGACTCCGATTGGAATGGGTAAAGTTACTTTAGAACTTTACAATTCAGGCTCAGAAAATCATACAATTACATTTATTACTTCCGGTGGTACCGTTATTAAAAAAGATCCAGACTTTCCTGGACTAGTTACACTTTCATCAACAACTGATCCAGTTTTTGTTGAAGTTTGGAGACATAGTGCAGACACGATCTTTATGCGTTATCTCGGACAGTATAGCTAATGTTTCACCCATTCTCCGAACCAGTTGAACAACTCTCAGACACTGAGTTACAGGAGCGTATTAGTGAACTCAACAGAAAGTATTTTGCCGCTCAACGTTTAGGTAAAAATAATATGTTGACACAAATCCAAACATTTGTTACAATATATAGAGATGAAGTTCGTAGACGTGCTTTACAAGACAAATTGAAAACAAATGATCAAGACAAGGATTTGGATCAACTTATAAATGTGGACTAATACAGAAAATCAATTAATCAAAGGTATACTAAAACACGGTCCTGATATACTGGAACATTGTGTTACCTCTGCTGATTTAACAAAATACAATCAAAGAATAGATTCCGAATTTCTTAACTATCCAAAAGTAAAATCCGATATTAACAAAGACAACTGGTTTATGCCAGACTCTTATAGAAATATGGAAATTGAAAAATGGATTAAAGAAATTTGTCCAAAAGATAATCTAGACAGAGTAGAACTAGAACTAGAACTGTATAAAAAGAATGATTTAATTTCATTACTAAAACAAATGAAATATATAGTAGATACATTAAGAAAGAATAATGTTTTATGGGGTATTGGTAGAGGAAGTAGTGTTGCAAGTTATGTACTCTATTTGATAGGGGTCCATAGGGTGGACAGTGTTAAATACAATATACCAATAACAGAATTCTTTAAAGGAGAATAATATGGCTAGAACAATCAGAAGTATGCGTGGTAAAGAGATTGATATGGAAAAACTCAATCTTAAAAATGAGTTGTTACCAGCAGTCGGAAATGCAAAAGTAAATGCTCGTGGTGACGAAATTGGCAAGGGTGGTAAAATTATTCGCACTCGCGAAGAAGTATTACAAGACTATTACAAAAAGAATCCAAGAGCAGTAAAAGAAGAAATCGTTCAACGCGGCAACAAACAGTAAAGGTGCAAAATGATTAAAGGAAAAGTACGACCTATCCATGGTGATGTTATCGTAACCGATATGCACTTCGGAGAAATGAGAACTAAAAGCGGTTTATATATTCCGTCGGATGATGCCAAGGCACACGGAGTTAAACCTCGTTGGGCCAAAGTATATGCCAAAGGTCCAGAAAATACCGATCCTTATGAGGTTGGCGATTGGGTTCTAATTGAGCACGGTCGTTGGACCCGAAAAGTTAAAATAGAGAACGAACTAGGCGAACATATCGAAATACAAAAAGTTGAAGTAGAATCAATTCTTGCTTGGCAAGATGTTCAGCCTGATACTAACTACATATCAAAAGAGTTCAACGACGGTGCTACAGCAACGTTTGACGCCGGTATGTTTGGCGCACAATAGTTACATCAATAACACAATTCTTTTTCAGGGCACAATCTAAATGTTAGTGCCTTTCTCGGTCCACGTGTGGTATTAATAGAGACCTCCCCCGATTTTGGATGAAACTCGATTTTAGTAATTCGAGCTTTATCGTTATGCTTTCCTACTAGGATTTCTTGTCCAACTTCTAAGTTTAATGAAATATTCTTGATCATGGGATTCTCCTTTGCTACAACGATTGTTGTAAAAATATTTACCAGAACTGTTGACAAGCATTAACAGATAGTATAAAATATATAAACACAGTAAAAGGAGTACAAACATTGTCAGTAGATTTAAACAAATATAAAGACTTTGTAGAACAAGTTACATCTGAAGAATCAAACGATAATAATCGCTTATACGGTCGTATGGGCTATTTAAATGGAGAATCGCATGGATGCCCGGTTAATATTGCACTACTTGTTACAGGCGGTATTGGACTTTCGTCTGAAACTGGAGAGCTTAATGAAATTATTAAAAAAGTCCTTTTTCAAGGAAAGCCTTGGGACGAGGACACCAAATTCCATCTTAAAAGAGAACTTGGTGATATTATGTGGTATTGGGTTAATACTTGTCGCTCTCTCGGTTTAGATCCAAACGAAGTAATTGAAGAGAATGTACATAAACTCGAGAGTAGATACCCCGGCGGAAAATTTGACGTTCATTACAGTGAAAACAGAAAAGAAGGCGATCTTTAAGAAGCCGGATAATGTAGCAGATCATCCTAATGCAATGCCTTATCCTACTAACGTAGGTGCTCCGGCATTCACGATTCCTGACGTATTAGGTAATAAAAAAGATCGAGGATCAACTGCTACACATCATTTACAAACTAGATTCGACGAACTAAAAAAGAAATATTTCGAATTAGTTTCTCTTGCAGAAGATACAGAACTAGTGTATAATGCAAAGTATAATTTCATTCCGATTATAGGAAAGGTATATTATTTGTATTACGGTGCCGACGGAAAGCCATTCTTATCTTTAATAGAACCAGAAGATTGGCCAGCATACAAAACAAACTTTATTGGAAGTTTTCGTTATAGCGCAGACTGTGTGTGGGAAAGACAATGAGTGTAACTAAGCATTATCTTGAAATATATCAAGACCTTGAAGTACATTGTGATAACTGTGTAGGTGTTAAAGTAGGATCTAATCAACCAGCAGCGAGAGCAATGAATCTACGAAACATGGGATATGCTTTTGAAAAATACGGAAACAAATACGAAACAAGATTGTATTGCGATACCTGTAAAAAGAAAACTCCACACAGAAAACTATTGAACAAAGAACCTGTAAATCAATCTGCTCAACGTTTTAACTTTAGTTCTACATTTAGAAAACGTATATTAAAAGTTTTAGATTGTTATGATCCGATAGAAAGACGTCAACTAAATCCTTCGCAGTTAGAAGTTGATCATAGAGAACCTTTTTTAAGATTTAAAGTTAACGGTAATGAAATCATCAACGAAGCAACAATATCAGACGATGAGATAGCATCAAAGTATATGCTTCTTAACAGAAGTAACAATCTTTTAAAATCACGTAATTGTGAAAAGTGTGAAAGAACAGGCATTCGACAGCCTAGCAAAGATGGAATAGAATATTTTTATAGCGGTAAAGAAACATACGAAAATAGTTGTATTGGTTGCTTTTGGTATGATCCAGAAACATGGAGATATAATTTAAATGAAAAATTGGGAGAACTGAATGGATGACAGAATATGTGTTATATGTAAAAAAATTTTTAACCCTAGTTGTGATTGGGGTCCTTGCAAACTAGCAAATACCCTTGCTCAAAAAAGAATGGAACGTAAATGAGAATAGGATTCACAGCATCTTCTTTTGATCTTTTTCATAGTGGACACGTTGCTATGCTTAAAGAGGCAAGAGCAAACTGTGATTATATGATAGTTGGATTACAAACAGATCCTACCATTGACCGTCCAGAAAAGAATAAGCCTGTCCAAAGTGTTTTTGAAAGATATGTTCAATTGGAAGGTTGCAAGTACATTGACGAAATTATACCTTACGCCACAGAACAAGACCTAATAGATATATTTTTAACCTATAAAATTGATGTTCGATTTATTGGTGAAGAATATAAAACCAAAGATTTTACCGGAAAACAATTATGTCTTGACAAGGGCATAGAAATATACTATAATAGTAGACAACATTCGTTCAGTACGAGCGGTTTACGTAAAAGGATAAGTGAGGCAAAATGAAAGAACTTTGGGTAGAAAAATATCGTCCTAAGTCATTAGATGGCTATGTATTTAGAGATGATAATCAAAGAAAACAAGCACAGAGCTGGATTAAAGATAAGTCTATTCCGCATTTGTTGTTTAGTGGTGCAGCAGGCATTGGCAAAACAACTATGGCAAAAATTCTTATTAATGAATTAGAAATTCCGGAGTATGACGTACTAGAAATTAACGCAAGTCGTACAAACTCAGTTGACGAAGTTAGAAACAAGATTACTAACTTTGTGCAAATGATTCCATTTGGTCCTTTTAAAGTTGTACTGCTAGACGAGGCTGATTACTTGTCGCCGAACGCACAAGCCGCACTTCGTGGTGTTATGGAAGAATATCATAGCACAGCACGTTTTATTCTTACTTGTAACTACCCTAACAGAATCATTCCTGCACTACATTCACGTTGTCAAGGTTATCATATTGAACGTATTGATCAAACAGAATTTACGGCAAGAGTCGCAACTATATTAGTTTCTGAAAATGTTGATGTAGAATTAGAAACACTTGACAGTTATGTAAAAGCAACTTATCCAGACTTACGTAAATGTATCAATATGGTACAACAAAACGTAACAGAAGGCAAACTACAAGCACCTAGCAAAGGTGATGAAGGTGCAGCAGATTGGAAGTTTGACATGGTCGAACTTTTTAAAGAAGGAAAGATTGCCGAAGCACGTAAATTACTTTGCGGAAAACTTAAAGCAGAAGAGATGGAAGAAGTATATCGTTGGCTATACGACAACTTAGAAATTTTCGGATCTGAAGAGAAACAAGACACTGCGGTACTAATTATTAAACAAGGATTAGTTGATCACACACTTGTTGCCGATGCAGAAATTAATCTAGCGGCTGTATTGATCAAGTTAGGAAGACTTTGAAAATAAGATATTACCATAAGATAGATGGCTGGCGATGGCTAGGATTTGTTCTAGCTATGATCGGCGCTTTTTTATTAAGTGGTGGTGATCCAAAATTACAATGGTTAGGATGGGCAATAGCCTCTGTAAGTTGTAGTATATGGATATGGATGGGAGTAAAAGATAAAGATACACCAAGAGCATTAATGGAATTATTTTATCTATTATTAGCAATTAGAGGTATCTATAACTGGATAGGACAATAAAATGGCATACTTAGTAGATGATAAATGTATTAATTGTAAACACACAACCTGTGTAGAAGTTTGCCCGGTTGATTGTTTTTACGAAGGACCAAATATGCTTGTAATCAATCCTGAAGAGTGTATTGATTGCGGAGTATGCGTTCCTGAATGTCCTGAAGAAGCAATTTTTCAATCAGACGACAAAGAAAATCCTTGGTACAAGCACAATGAATATTTTTCAAATGAATGGCCTAATATTGTTCAAATGAAAGATCCTATGCCTGAATACGAACAGTATTCAAATAGTACAGAAGACAAGACAAAACTATTTAGAGCAAAATAATGAAATTTAGATTTGTACAAGCATACATGGATGTAGCCGAAAGATTTGCAAAACTATCTCATGCAAAGAGATTGCAGGTAGGTGCGATTGTTGTAAAGGATGATCGTATTATTAGTATTGGTTACAATGGTATGCCTAGTGGCTGGGATAACGAGTGTGAAATATGCACACACATCGATGATGTTGGAGCACCGACGTTAAAAACTAAACCTCAGGTACTACACGCAGAATCAAATGCCATTACTAAATTAGCAAAGTCTACCGAAAGCGGAGACAATAGCATTATGTTCTGCACACATTCTCCTTGTATGGAGTGTGCAAAACTGATATTTCAATCAGGCGTCAATACTGTATACTATCGACATGACTATCGAAGTACTGAAGGTATTGACTTTTTAAAAGCTAGTGGTGTTTCAATCGAACAAGTATAGACTTATTCGTCACCATAAATCTTTAAAATTTCTTTTACTGCTTCATGCCTTTCAATATCTTGTTTACTAAATCTACAAACTGTCACAAAGTGATGATTTTCAAAACCGTTATACAGTTTAAGGAAATCCAATAACCCGTTACTGCTAGGCCTGTCAGCCTGATGCAGATCACCAGTTACAACCATCTTGCTTCCTTCACCAAGTCTTGTCAGCAACATCTTCATTTGATTGGGTGTTGCGTTTTGCATTTCATCCGCAATGATTGCAGACTTTTTAAACGTTCTACCGCGCATATATGCTAACGGTGCAATTTCTAAAATTCCTTCTCTAATTTGTCGCTCCACTTCCCTTTGACAGAAATTTTCTGAAAATACGTCAAATATTGGTCTGGTCCAAGGAGCCATTTTTTCATTTAAATCGCCCGGTAAAAAACCATGCTGCTCGTCTACTGACACAGCAGGTCTTGTGATTACAATCTTGTCAACTCTACCTTCTTTGAATTCGTCGATAGCCCATTGCACACCCAAAAGAGTTTTACCCGTTCCTGCAGGACCGATAGCAAAAACAATGTTTTTTAGTTCATCATTTAGCGTATCTACGTATATTTTTTGTGCTAGGTTTTTGGGGGAAATTTGTGGTCTTTTGTTTTTGTGTGAATTGATGTTGACTACGTTATTGTAAGCCAAGTTTTCTCTGTGTTTTTTCTTCATATTAAGGAATACCCTCCGTGCTTGATTTGCTCTGGCACAGACGCCTTAATATAACCAACAATGTAATATCGTCCGTACCCGAACATACTATTATTTACTCTTGTTTCCAAAAAATAATACTGTAACATATCTAAAACGAATAAATACATATGGAGATAGATATGCCTAGCGTAAAAGACATTATTAGCAATATAGAACAAATTTATGAGTCAAACAACAGTTTAAACCTTTTAAAGGACTTTGAACGTGTAGTTGACGAACTAGATCTTTATGTTTACGAGAACTGGATCGACGGAGAACTATTAGCTGGACCTAAGGAAGATAGATACTTCGTTGAATGCACTTTTCTTTGGCCTAAAGAAAATATGCCCGACCCTGCCGGCGGTAAACGTTTGTTAGAATACGGGTGTAAAGTAGCATACGGTGAAAGCGTACTTAAAAAAGTAAGAACAATTGAATCACCAGATGATATTAGACCAGGTACAAGAAAAGGTAAAATTGATCATGAACCTGTTTGGATGGTTAAGATTAAAATGCCTAAACGTTTAATGAAAAACGTTGATAGAGGTTACACCAATCTAGACAGAAACAAAGTAGAAGATTTACTAGCCAGTGTACCACAAAAAGCAATTGAACCAGCACAACAACAGGATACAGCACAAGATGGAACAGAAGAAGTCGCACAATAATATTTTAGAAGAAGGCCTAAGAAGAGGCGACCTAGAAGATTGCCTTTATCCTATGTTTGAAGTAGACTCTTTCCGTTCTAAAATGGGTGAAGACAAAGATGTTGTCGTAGTTACTTTCCAAGCCAAGGACAGATATCCTGCGAAAGACTTTATGGAGTTTATTGAAAGAGGATATCCTTTTGTTTTAGATGCAGACGTTAGTGCTGGCGAAAACGAAAAAGGTGAATATAGTATTTTTGTAGAAATTGAAAGAAGCAGTAAAGTTGCAGAGAATATTATGGAAATGCTTTACGGTTTAGAAAGACTTACTAATATTAATGATTGGAAGTTTAGCTACTATAAAGATAAAAAAGAATTAAATGCAACCACCGAAAACCTAAAAAAAGTAGTTCCAGATTCTGCTAAAGTTTACGAACAAGCAATGCAAAATTTTAGAACCAACGAAGTAAAAAGTTTCTTCAATAAAACACTAATGGATAACTTTACACTAGAAGGCGATGTTATTACAATTTATAAACCTTTTGATAATGTGTATAAATTCAAACTAATCCAGGAAGGTGATGATAAACTGATTGAAGAAGTAAATACTACAGCTGGCGTTGGACAAGAAGATATCGCTGAAGTATTTTGGTTAACCAAAGTTTTTGGTGACTATGATATTGAAAAGCATGGCGACAATTTAGTATTTTCGAATACTAATAAAACACTAATTTTACAAAGGTTATAACATGGCAAAAGAAAACTATCAAGCGTGTTTAGAAATGATTCTACACCACGAAGGTGGATATGTAAACCATCCCAAAGACCCAGGTGGTGAAACTAACTTGGGCGTTACTAAAAGAGTTTACGAAGATTTTGGCGGCACTAAAGACATGAAAGATTTAACTGTCGAAGACGTTGCGCCGATCTATGAAAAGAACTACTGGGGACGTTTAAAGTGCGATGACATTCCTAGTGGATTAGATTTATGTGTATTTGACTTTGGTGTCAATGCTGGTACAGGTCGTTCAGCAAAATACTTACAAACAATGATTGGTACAGTTGCTGATGGTGGTATTGGACCTAATACACTAAGAGCATTAGGCAATTACATCGAATCAGAAGGCATCGAGACTGCTATTAAGAACTTCCAAGAAGCAAGACAATCATATTACGAAAGTTTAAGCACATTTGAAACATTCGGTAGAGGTTGGACTCGAAGAGTTGAAGAAACTACCGAAGCAGCACTAAAAATGGTATGATCGAATACTGTCAAAATTGTGGTAGGCAGCACGAAGGTAGATTAGTAGAAACTTTTACTGACGGTGACGGTCGAGCAATAGAGATAGTTGTTTGCGAATATCCAAGATATAAAGAAGTAAAGCAAGAAAATACCTATACCCAACGTGAATGGGATAGGACTGTTGGTTACGGCAGAGTTCCAGAGGAATATAAGAGAGATGTTTAGTTCAATTAAAATTGCCTTAGTACTAGTAATGCTCGCCGGCGGTGCTGGTGGATTTGTGTATGTAAAAACACTTAAATCTGATTTAGAAATTTCTAAAGCCAACAATGCAAAACTAGAATCAGGCATTGAAGATCAAAAAACACTTATTATGCAGATGCAAAAAGATTTCGAGTCAATTAATAAAGCAAAACAAGAACTCGAAGATAAACAAAGAGTGTTAACAGCAGAACTTAAAAATTTAGATGATAAATTTAACAAGATCAATTCTTCAGGTAAGAAGCGTGATATTGGGGATCTTGCTGTTAAAAGAACAAAACCCGTAGAAAAGATAATTAATAATGCAAGTAAGAATGCATTACGTTGCGTTGAAATTGCTATGGGATCACCATTAACGGAGGCAGAGAGAAATGCTACTAAGAACTCAGAAATCAATTCTGAATGTCCTAGCCTTGCTAATCCTAACTACGTTCCTCACTAGTTGTAGTACAGTTAAGGAACTAAAGATTTTTAGCACAGAGGTAGAACGTCAGCCTCTTAACCTTCCTAACCCAGAGACTCCTAAAATGGAGCAACTACAATGGGTTATTATTACTTCAGATAATGCAGAAGAAGTATTTGCTAAACTGAAAGAACAAGGTAAAGATCCAGTGCTTTTTGGTTTAGATGATGACAACTACGAATTACTTGCTAAAAACTTTGCACAAATACGTGCTTATATGATCAAGCAAGGACTTACATTAGATCAATACAGAGATTATTACGAAGGGGAAAAGAAGAAGGAAACTTCTTCCACTGAACAGAATAAGTAATCGATGTTTAAGTGGGCGATCATATTACTCATTTCTACCCTATTCTTATCTTCGTGTGCGTCCTCTATCAAAAATTGCTCAGTTAAACCTAACGTCGAAATAGACACAAGTAAAGTCAAAGACCCCACTAAAAGCGACTCCGACATTATAGATAGTATAAGAGATGGAGTGCAGCCCGGTGGTAAAATGACCTGTGACTTTTAATAAATACACATAGCAAGGAGATGTTATGTGGGAAATGATACAAAATATGGCGAGCGATCGTCTATGGATTTACACAGGTATAGCTGGTTCTCTATTTGGCGCCGCATTTTTATTCTGGTTTAAAGATACAAAAATGGCAATATGGGCGGTGGGCAAGTTCGATCGTACACTAGAATATCTAGCAATACGTTGGGGCTGGACTTGGTTCCAAAATGATCCAAATGCATGGCGTGTAAAGTATCCTAAGATAACCGCTAAGATTGACGAACTAGAAGATCGTATTAAAAAATTAGAGGGCAAGAAAAAGTGACCGATTGTAAATGTAAGAAATGTGGATGCAATCATCATTGCGGTACAGAATGCAATACTTGTGCAAACGATGTTTGCTACAAGTGCGAATGTGAACATTGTAAGGAGAGCGAATAATGGCAGACGATAAAATTGTAGTGCCTGCAGATAAAGATTCTGCATCTAAAAAAGTAAGTGTCGAATTAGAAGTAGATACTTCAGTTAAAGATTTAGGCCCTAACCCATACGCTAGATTAATTCATCTAGCAAGAGCCGTGGATAGTTGGAGAATCTTTCCAAGGGTATTCATTACAACCTATATTATATTATTATACAAAGTTGTAGTTTGGTATATGGCTCTTCCAAATCCGACCATGGAGCAATCAGGTTTGGTCAGTATCGTTGTAGGTGCTGGTGCGGCTTGGTTTGGTTTATATACTGGATCCAGCAAGAAAATTGACAAATAAAAATTTTTTATCCCCTTAACATCTAGGTTAAATAATAAAGGATTGCTTAAGGAGGATCCTTTATTATTATGGACTATTACGCTACATTAGGTATAAACAGAAATGCTTCTGATTCAGAAATAAAAGATGCATATCGCAAAATGGCGATGAAGCATCATCCTGATCGTGGTGGTGATGAAACCTCATTTAAAAATGTTACCGAAGCATACGAAGCTTTAAAAAATCCTGAAACAAGAAAAATGTATGACCAGTTTGGATCAGTAGATCCAAGACAGCGTCAATACCGAAGTGGTGATTTTCAATACGACTTTGATCAAGATCCGTTCGGTATGGGAGATCTTTTTAGACAGTTCGGTTTCGGTTTTCAGAATAGACAAAGAAATAATAACATCAATATTGCTGTAGACATTTCTCTCGAAGATGTACTACAAGGTAAAACAATTGGTATTGAAATACAATTAGCCAATGGTAGAACTAAAGTCGTAACTATTGATATTCCTCCAGGTGTTGAACATGGACAATCTGTCCGATATCAAGGAATGGGTGATGATTCCTATAGACAAATCAGGCCTGGTGACCTTATAATACAAGTACGTGTTAGAAATCATCCAGTGTTTAAACGCATAGGTGATAACATTCAATTCGAAACTGCAATTGATGTGTTTAATCTTATGTTAGGAAGTAAAACTTCTATTAGGACACTTGATGGTAAATCATTAGAAATTAACATACCTTCAGGTACACAACCTGATACGGTACTAAGTTGTAAAGGAGAAGGTTTGCCAAATAGTAGAACAAGGCAACGAGGTAATTTATATGTTAAAATTAAAGCATTAATACCTAAAGACCTTAGTCCACAGCAACTTGAGGAAATAAGAAAAATAAGATATGGAATATAAATTAGACATAGACTACAAGTTAGGCTTGCATGAAGCACTTGATCAAAACAGCGAAGTATGGGATTTTTCAAACGAAAAATATGATCCAGAAAAACTAGAATGGGATATGTGCAATTTCATGATAGAGCACAGAGGAATAGGGTTGGCAGCAAATCAAATAGACTTAAAGAAAAGAGTATTTGTAATGGGCTCAACCACTGTTCCAAATTTTCCAAAACCATTCGCTGTTTTTAATCCTGCAATTATTGAAGCCAGCACTGAAAAAGTTTTAGACTTAGAAGGCTGTTTAAGTTTCCCAGGATTGTTCTTAAAAGTTTCGCGTCCTGCTTGGATAGTAGCTCAGTGGCAAAATTCAAAAGGCGAAACTAAAGAAGGCAAGATTGAAGGCTATCTTGCAAAGTGTTTCCAACATGAGTTTGATCACATTAACGGCGTTTGTTTTACAAACAGAGTAAGTAAGTTAAAGCTAGATTTAGCAGTTAAAAAATTAAGGAAAAGATTAAAAAATGATAGAGCCAAGTAAGAACTTACAAAACATTTTCGATAAATCAATTACTATTGCAAAACAGTTTGAACATAGATTTATTACTGTTGAGCATCTAGTATATTCCATCTTTTCTGATGAAGCTGCAAGTGATGGCTTAAAAGCATACGGAGCAGATGTTGAATTTATTAGAAGTAACCTAGAACATTATTTAAAAAACAATTTAAATGATATTAAAGTTGAAGGTGAAACTAATGTTATACCTAAAAAAACCAATGCTGTAGAACGTGTTTTAAATCGCTGTTTTACACAAGTATTGTTTAGTGGTAGAAATCAAATGGAAGTAGCTGATGTTATTATTAGTGTACTTTCAGAAAAGAATAGTTTTGCCTTCTATTTCCTAACCAAAGGCGGTATTATTAAAGAAAAATTTGTAGAACATTTCCAACAATTTATATTTGCAGATGATGAACTAGGAATGGACGAAAACGAAGTGGCACTTACAAAGGATCAATTAGAAAAAATTATTTCACAATTTTGTACAAATTTATCATTACGAGCAAAACAAAAAGTTATTGATCCAGTTATTGGAAGAGATGAAGAACTTGAAAACATTATCTTAACACTGGCTAGACGTAGCAAATCAAATGTACTAATGGTAGGTGATCCAGGTGTAGGTAAAACTGCTATTGCAGAAGGATTAGCAAAAAGAATTTTTGAGAAAAAAGTACCTAAGTTTATTCAAGACCATATTGTTTATAGTTTAGATATAGGTTCTCTAGTTGCAGGGTCAAAATACAGAGGTGACTTTGAAGAAAGAATTAAAGCAGTTCTAACTGCTATTGAAAGAAAAGGAAAGGTTATTCTTTTCATAGACGAAGCTCATATGATGAGTGGTGCAGGGTCAGCAAGTCAAGGTTCAAACGATCTTGCAAATATGTTGAAGCCTGCTCTAAGTAAAGGCAACTTAAAAGTTATTGCTTCAACTACTTGGGAAGAATATCGCAAGTACTTTGAAAAGGATCGTGCTTTAATGCGTCGATTCCAGCGTGTAACTATTGACGAACCTACTGAAGAATTAACTATTAAAATTATTAAAGGCCTTAAAAGATATTACGAGAAACACCATAACGTTGCTATTACCGAGGAAGCTATTGTACAGGCAGTGAAACTTTCAGTTAAGTATATGGCTGATAAAAAACTGCCTGACAAGGCGATTGATATTATCGATTGTGCTTCTGCTAGGTATAAACTTAATGACGATCCGTTAGAAGAAGATGTACAACAAATTGTTGATATCGAGCAGATTACTTATGAATTAAGTAAGATGATCAATATGCCATTGGAAACTGTTGCACAAAAGGAAAGCAAGAATCTTTCTGGATTAGAACAATCTATGAAACAGTCAGTATTTGGTCAAGACAATGCTGTAGATGTTTTACTTGACAAAATCTTTGTAGCACAGGCAGGATTAAAAACTCCTAACAAACCTGTAGGATCATTCTTGTTCCTAGGACCAACAGGATGTGGTAAAACTGAAACTGCTAAACAACTAGCGGAAAAAATGGGTATGACTCTTGTACGTTTTGATATGAGTGAATATCAAGAGAAACATTCAGTAGCACGTTTGATTGGTGCGCCTCCAGGATATGTAGGTTATGACGAAAACGCAGGACAGTTAATTACTAAACTTCAAGAAACACCTAACTGTATATTGCTGTTAGATGAGATTGAAAAAGCACACCCAGATGTATCAAATATTCTTTTACAGTTTATGGATAACGGATTTGTAACAGGATCTAACGGTAAACAAGCAGACGGACGTAATACTATTCTTATTATGACAAGTAACTTAGGTGCTGCCGACAATGAAAGAAATAATATTGGCTTTGACGATTTAGAAAAAGATGGTGAAGATGACAAAGCTGTTAAAAAATTCTTTGCTCCAGAATTTCGAAATCGTTTAGATGCAACTATTAAGTTTGGTAAACTATCTAAAGAAGTAGTATGTAGTATTGTTCATAAGTTTATAGCAGAACTAAATTCACAACTTAAAGATAAAAACATTCTAATTCAACCTGATGATAGTGCAGTTGAATGGTTAGCTGATAAAGGTTATAGTCCTAAACTTGGAGCAAGACCATTAGGTCGAGTTATTGATAATAAAATTAAAACTCCATTAAGTAAAAGAGTATTGTTCGGAGATTTGATCGATGGTGGTAAAGTTACAATTTCTATTGTTGAGAATGAACCAGCATTTGAAATTACTCCAATGCCTAAGCCACTTACAAAAGCAGAAAGAAAAGCATTAAAAGCAAAGCTGAAGCAGGAACAAAATGCTACCGACACCGAAGAAAACAAAACAGAAATTTTATAATCAGTACATTTATAAAATTAACTTAGAAATGCTAGGAGCATTTGCTCTTAGGCATTATAAGTTTGATCAATTTAAAAACAGCGGTAATCTACCTTTTAAAAGTCAATTCGGTAGCGAACGTCTAAGTGATAAAGTTGATAGTAATAAAGAAAATCTTCTAAAACTTTCGTTTATGCTAGAGTCTTACAAAGACTCTATGCGTATTCGAGTTGAAGGTGACTGGGTGGATATCTATACTAATGAAGATACTATATATCGTGAATTCTTAAAAGAGTTTGAAAGTAATGTAATTAGAAGATGGGAACCACCTGCAGGATTAGAAGATGAATTACTAGATAGTCATAAGAAGATTTTTGTAAAAAAACTACCACACGAAAAGTACGAATATAAAGTATACCTTTTACCTCATAAGTTAAAATATGATAGGCATAGTATTGCAGATTGGTACGAAAAGCAAACTGAACATACTTCAATCAGTCCTAGCATTGTAAAGTGGATTAGAAGAACATCACAGAACTGGGATAGAAGGTATATATTAGTTGATAACGATAAAACTTTACTAATGCTTAAATTAAGGTCTCCTGAGCTTATTGGTGCAGTACATCGTTATGTTGTAATTACATAAATACAGTATGTCCACAGAAAACATCACATTGTTAGAAAATATTACTACGGAATCAACAGATTCCACATATTCGTACGGCACAAAACAAAAAGGTGCAGGATACTATAAAAATGGTAATGGAGTACACACAGCAGTGTATCAAACCGCAGATTTTATAGGTTCTATGAAAATACAAGGTACTTTAGCACAAGAACCAGGAGATTCAGACTGGATCGATATAGAAGATACTGAAGTAGGTTTAGGTTACGATAGTACTATTTTCTTAACAAATTCCAAAGCAGTTACATTTACTGGCAAGTTTGTGTGGGTTAGAGCTGCATACAACCTACAAAACGGCACTATTACACGTATCCTTTATAATTATTAATCTTGCGTTTTACGCTAAATACTGTATAAATCTATCAAAGGAATTATACGATGCGTGATCTATTGGACAAATTAAAATTATACGAAGATGTCGACACATATCAAGGTGAAGTTGACGGCTTTGAATTCACCGGAGATGATGGCGAAACCGGCGAAGGCACACTTTATTATACAGCAGTTAACGGAAAAGTTGACCCTAAATCACTAAGAGGTGAAGCAGAGGGCGATGGTAACAATAAACTAGATGATGAACTAGCAACAGCAGTTGTCCAGCCAGGAGCATTAGATCACGAATATGCAATGGATGCAGCACAAGAAGACTACGAAGAAGCTGTAAGAAGAATGATGTCAAAGTTTGAAGAAATCAACGATGAACAAACATTTGAAGGTGAAGAGTTTTATAACTATTACGGTTTCCTACCATGGCACGAAGATGTACCTGTAGAAGAAGCAGAATATAGAGGTCGTAAAGTTCCACTAGGCAAACCTATGCAAGGTGATGTCAAGAAGTTTAAAGTATACGTTAGAGATCCGAAAACAAAAAATATTAAGAAAGTAAACTTTGGTGATCCTAATATGAGAATTAAAAAATCTAATCCGGCACGTAGAAAGTCATTTAGAGCTAGACATAATTGTTCAAACCCAGGTCCGAGAACAAAAGCTCGTTACTGGTCATGCAGGAAGTGGTAAATGAAACTCAACGAATTATTCTCACCTATAGGCGCACCTGACGATAACGAAGATATCAATTGGGTTGAAGATTTAAAAATCTTCATCGACAATGATAACCAAGTCCTTAGTAATGTAATGTTTCCGGCCATAAAGAAACATAAAAATTATCCAGGACACCCTGATGCTTATAAAATTTATATCAAGCCTGTCAATGCTTGTAAAGAAATGTACTGCAATAAATTTCAAGTAGATGACGCTGATCAAAAGTTTCCAAAAGAACAAATAATTGCTTTAGCGAGACGTATTGCCTCAGAGCAAGATAGTTTTATTAAACGAGGCGATTATGAAGATTAGAGAACTCTTCGAAGCACAAGATAGACACGTTACATTTTGTTTCGGAAGATTCAATCCCCCTACACTTGGCCATAAAAAAGTTTTTGATGCAATGGCTGACCAAGGTGGAGAAATGAAAATTTTTACAAGTGTTAGCCAAGACGGGAAAAAGAATCCGTTAGACTATGACACAAAAATTGACTTTATTAGAAAGATACATCCTAACTACGCTGATCAAATAGAAGATAACAAAAATCTAAACACCATTGACAAAGTATGTGAGTACTTAAATGATCAAGGATACAATCACATCACATTTGTTGCAGGTAGTGATAGATTAGATTCTATGAGAAATCTTATTAAAGATTACAATGGTAAGACTGAAGGTAAAAGAGGACCTGTTGCACATCCTTTTAAATTTGAAACAATGGAATTTGTTTCAAGTGGTGAAAGAGAAGATGGCGCAGAAGGTGTAGAAGGAATTAGCGGAACACAAGCACGTGAAGATGCAGCAAACAACGACTTAAAAAGTTTTGTAAAACATACAGGTGCAGGTGAACACGCAGACGAACTTTTTCTAGCAGTTAGAAAAGGAATGGGACTTCAAGATGAAAAAACAGATGCCGAAGACGATCAAGAGTAGAGACCCTAGTTGGAAAACTATGCAAGACATTCGTCAGAGTGGTGCTATGGGTGCTCATCGAGATAAGAAGAAAGAACAAAAATACGGATACGAAAAACATAAGGGGAAAACAATGGACGAATCCATCTATACACATCCAGCCGGTAGTGAACTATCAAGAATCGGTAGAATCTTGATGGACAAAGCAATTACAACCAAAGACGATGCATTATCAAATGTAATGTCAAGAGTAGGTAGTGAACTTACTATGTACGGTGAAGCAGGAGGTGCATCTTCGATAGAAGAGCTTGAAAAGAAAACTAAACTACCGAAAGAAAAAATTCTAAAACTAATGAAATGGGCTACGCAACAAAAAGACGATACCCTATCAAAAGTAAAAGATCCTGAGCCATCAAAAGATGATGACGATGAAAAAGAAGAGTCAATTGCAACCGAGACAACCCCTATCGGTCATGTAGATGATGAACGTAATATGATTCGTAAAGAACTTTATCAAATGGCTACCTATGCTAAAGAGATGTTTACAATGTTAGAAAAATTACCTGCGGACAGTGATTTCCCCCACTGGTGGCAGGCTAAGGTTGTTAACAGTCTTTCAATGATTAGCAAAGCTAAACACTATCTTGAAAACGAAATCAATGTTCCAGATGTTGATGGAGACAGAACAGAAGAATCGCATGATAACATGGGATTTTCTGACAAAGAAATTAAAATGGCTTACGGTGTTTTAAACGATCCAAGATACAAAGGTGGCAATATGACAGGTGCTGTTGCTACTATCGAAAAAATTGCTAAGGGCTTATCAAAACATCCAGGTGTTCAAAAAGCACTACAAAGAACAAACGAATCAGTATGTTCTGAATGCGGCAAAGTTCGCTTTACATCACTACCAGAAGAAATGCAATCTCAATACGAAAATGTAAATGAAGAAAAGCAAAAAGGTGTTGATGGCAAAGTATGCTGGAAAGGCTACAAGCGCATGGGCACCAAGATGAAAGGTGGCAAACGAGTAGACAACTGTGTTAAGATGTAATGGAGATCGAAGAGCTAAAAAGACTTGCGGGTATCTATGAGCGTCACGGCTGGAAAGCATATGACGGACCCAATCTATCGATCACAGGCACAGAAAAACAATACCTAGAAAAGAAGCACAACATACAACCAGGAACACCAGAATGGTTTAAGTTGTGGTTCTCATTACCAAAACTAACAGGCGAGAAACCAATAGGATGAGATTCTTTGAATTCCAAAACGAAGAAGCTGCTGGAGTTGGCATTGTAACAAAACAAAATGCTACTAAAGATGTTCCTGTTGGTGGCGAATACGCAAACGTTAAAAAATTATTTCCTAAGAAAAAGAAAACCTATGAAGATATGTTCCAAGGACTTAATCCTAAATCTGATATCTATGTGGATATGGATGGTGTTCTTGCAGACTTCTTTGGAGAATGGAAGAAACTAGTAGGCAAAGATTGGCGCCAACTAGACAAAGACGAACTAGAACCAGCACTTAAAAAAATTAGAGATGCTGATGATTTTTGGTTAAACATACCTTTAACCTCGAACGCAAAAAATTTGTTATCTATTATTAAAAAAGTAAAGGGTAACTATAAAATTCTAAGTTCACCACTAGCAAACGATCCTAAATCAGAACCACACAAGCGCGAGTGGATTGAAAAGAATCTAGACTTCTTCCCGCCAAGCGAAGTCATCATAACTAAGGATAAGGCGAAGTATGCGACAAACCCCGACGGCACACCTAATATCCTTATTGACGATTATGGTGTAAACATATCAGCGTGGGAAAGTGCCGGAGGCATAGGGTTTAAACACAAGGATCACAAGTTTGAAAGAACTGCTAAAAAACTTAAAGCAGAAATAGAAGAAAGTTTCCAACATTTATTAAGAGAACATATTGAAGAAAACTTTGCTGACGGTAAAGTAAAAGGCAAAAGCAGACCAGGGCGTGTAAAACGTGCTGGTGCTAGTTGTAATGGTAGTGTAACAAGTTTACGTAAAAAGGCTAAAAATGCAAGTGGCGAACGTGCAAAAATGTACCACTGGTGTGCTAATATGAAGGGCGGCCGTAAAAAAGGTAAATAGTACTATGAGATTGAATGAATTATTTAACGATAAAAAAGAATATATAGCAAACGAAACTGCTACAGCAGGTGCTACAGTCTCGGGTAATATTGCTAGTGTACCTAATCCACACATTTCTCCAGGAAATGCAAGAGGTAAAAAGAGCTATATAGGTAACCCTAAAGGGGGTATTTCTGGTACAAAAGCACCACCTCAACCAAAACCCAAAATGCAAAAACCAACAGATAATGCACTAGATACAAAAGGAAGCATTTTTGGAACTAACCTAGTGAAAAGATAAATAGCATATAGGGGATAAAAATATGGACTTTAGAAAAATAAACAAAATTTTAAAAGATATTGATCCAACAACACCGGATCAAGATCTACATAATACATCAATGTTGGCTGAATCTTTAGGCATCGATGTTGGTGTTGAAAAAGAACAACTAACAGAAAAAGCAGTTTCTAAAGCCCAACAAAAGTTAATGGGTCAAGCATATGCACTCAAGAAGGGAGATATGAAAGCTAAAGATGCATCAAAAGAAGTTAAGAAACTTGCTAAAGAAATGAGCAAGTCAGATCTAAAAGACTTTGCATCTACCAAGCACAAAGGTAAACCAGAACACGTTAAAAAAGAATCTGTAAAAGAAAATTTAACTCCCCAAGAAGCAGATCAAAAACTAACTGACAAACAAGCAAAACAAAAAGCTCTACAAGATATTCAAATGGATCCTAACACTCACAAAGATCCACAACTCAAAAAAGAATTAGCAAGACGTAAAGCAGAAGTTGATGCTATGGAAGAATCAGTTAAATTAGTTGACGACTTCGGCGAAGTGTTTGAAGCACAATCTGCAAAACAAAAAGCAGCCTTTAAGAAAATGCTAGATGCTAAGAAAGGCAAAAAATCTGACGATAAAGAAGTTGACGAAGCAGCAAAGCCAGACTTCCTTGACGTGGATAAAGATGGGGACAAGAAAGAGCCTATGAAAAAAGCTCTCAAGGACAAGAAGAAAAAACAAGTAAAAGAATCCGCTGACCCATTGAAGTTCATCGAAATGATGAAGATGGTTCGTGAAAGCGGAGGTCAACAAGCAATTGATCCTATGGACGATGTATTATGGTCATGGGCAAACAGAGTTGCTAAATCCAAAGTACAAGAATCAAACAAACAAGAAATTTTCGCAGCAATGGTATACGAAAGAAATGGTGGACGTTTTGAAATGTATGATGTTGTTGAAAAAGGCCTAAACGAAGGCAAAGACTGTAACTGCGGTCCAGACTGTGCTTGTAAAGGCAACTGTGGTTCAAACTGTAACTGCGGTCCAAACTGCGACAAATAATTTATTACCAAAATAAAGAAAAAGCCAGTTAATTAGTTGACTGGCTTTTTTTGTGACTATATAATACTATAACTTAACCAGGAGAAAATATATGTCAAGAATGTACGGGCCAGAAGAAAAAGCCAAACTAGATCGACTTATCAAAGAAGGATCTAATGTACTACGTGAAGTTGAAGACCTGAACGAAGGACTTAAAGATACTGTGAAAGCAGTAGCAGAAGAACTACAGATTAAACCATCTATCATTAACAAAGCAATTAAAATCGCACACAAAGGTGATTGGAAACGCCACGAAGAAGAGTGGGAAGAGATTGAAGGCATTTTAGGAATTACTAAAAACCTACCCGATGACCAAAACGACAACGGTGCTGCGTGATTACAAGAATAAAAGACTTTTGGTTACATAGTTATAAAACAGACAAAACTGCGTTTATATTTGAACTAATCAGTTTCGTATTTACTGTAGGCGCTAGTTTAACACTAGCGGTTACAGCAGATGCGCCTGATATGGTGATTGTATATCCAGGATTCTTTATAGGATCTTGTACTGCAATTTATGCATACTATAGACGCACACTTGCATGGCCTTTGATGCTAACCACATACTTTGCCTGTGTTAATGTATTTGGATTCGGAGTAGCTACCGGTTGGTGGTAAACTAATCACACTTTAAAACAAATAGAAAGACAATACGATGAACGATCGTATTTTACAAATGCTTACCCGCCTTGCCGTTGAAAACCCTGGAGTACAGGGAAGATTTAAAATGGCTGCGGGTATAGTTTATCGAAAGCATCTAATCTCAACAGGTGTTAACAGTTATAAAACTCATCCTATGATGATGCCTGAAAATGGATATCGTGAAGGACAATGGTATCTTCACGCTGAACCAGATGCTATCAAAAATGCCTTAAAACTAATCACTCAAGAACAACTTACAAAGTGTGATCTTTATGTTGTTCGTGTAAAGCGTCCAAATAACAAATCTACAAAATGGATTACAGGACTAGCTAAACCTTGTCCGGGCTGTATGCGAGTAATAGCAAGTTTTGGAATTAAAAATGTTCTGTGGACTGAAGACGCAGACTTGACACACAATGAAAACTATGTTAGTATATAACAAATGTCTAGAATACCGAGAAAAAAAAATAATAAAATGTATACACAATTTGATCCGAAGATTCACGTCAAGACTAAAGGAGGACATGGTTTTGGCATGAAAAAAAATATTAAGATAACTGATATTGATAATAGTGGCGTTCATCTTGCATCAGTATTTGGTTGGGAAGTTCCTGAACATTTAATGCATATTAAAAAGGCGATTGACAAACGTAAATGAAAACAATACAAACTAAACCTTACCAACCACTTGCATGGTTATCCACAGCAGTCTTACTAACTGCTGCTGCACTGCTATCTCAATTTCCAGATGAAATGTACGGAGTGTTTGGATTTGGCATTGCATCTACACTATGGACTATTGTCGGATTTTTATGGAAAGAAAAATCATTAATTGTTTTAAACGGTATACTAACAGTCATTTATATGTACGGAATCACAAAACATCTACTCGGTGTTGTTGCAGGATAAGTATATATGAGAAAGGCACAGTCGGCCACAAAGCGACTATTTAGGTATTTGTCAGCCAGAATTGACATACAGGAGAAAAGATGAGTTACGTTGATGCGTTTTATGACCGCGATCAAGATCTAATTAGAGTCGTTGAAAGAAAAAACGACAAAAGAGAATTTAGAGATTATTCCCCCCGTCATATTTTTTATTACAAAGATCCAAACGGTAAGTATACAAGTATTCACGGTGAATCCCTTTCACGTGTATCTGCAAAGAACATAAAAGAACTCCGCAAAGAACTTGCAATACATTCTAACAAAAAATTATACGAATCAGATATTAATCCGATTTATAGATGTCTCGAGGACAACTATCTTAATATCGATGCACCAAAACTAAACGTTGCGTTTTTCGATATCGAGGTAGACTTTGATCCTGAGCGTGGATATGCATCTCCTGAAGATGCATTTATGCCTATTACATCTATTGCTGTTGAACTACAATGGATGAAAGAACTGATATGTTTAGCTATTCCACCTAAAACACTTTCAATGGAACAAGCACAAAAAGAAATTGAAGGCATTCCTAACACAATACTTTTTGAAAACGAAGCTGATCTGTTAGATGCATTTTTAGATATTATTCAAGATGCTGATGTGTTAAGTGGTTGGAACAGCGAAGGCTTTGATATTCCGTATACCGTTAACCGTGTAACAAAAGTGCTCAGTAAAGAAGATACAAGACGTTTCTGTTTGTGGGATCAGTATCCTAAGAAGCGTGAATATGAAAAGTTTGGTAAGACTTCTCAAACATATGACCTAATTGGTAGAGTTCATGTTGACTCACTAGAACTTTATAGAAAATACAACTACGAAGAACGTCATACATACAGACTAGATGCAATTGGTGAACTTGAAGTAGGTGAAACTAAAACAGTATATGAGGGTTCATTAGATGCTCTTTATAATAACGACTTCCGTAAGTTTATTGAATACAACAGACAAGATACAGCACTGCTTGGAAAACTTGATCAAAAACTTAAATTTTTAGATCTAGCAAATACCATTGCACATGAAAACACTGTTCTTATTTCAACAACAATGGGTGCTGTTGCTGTTACAGAGCAAGGTATTATCAACGAAGCACACAGACGTGGATTTATTGTTCCTAATCGTGTTAAGCGTGAGCCAGGTAGTGAGCCTGCGGCAGGTGCGTATGTTGCGTATCCTAAGAAAGGCATTCACGAATGGATTGGATCAGTTGACTTGAACTCACTGTATCCTTCCGTTATTCGCGCATTGAACATGGGTCCTGAAACTGTAGTAGGACAACTAAGACAGGACGGCACAAAGGCACACATTGATTCACAGATGGCAAAAGGCAAGTCATTTGCAAATGCTTGGGAAGGTATGTTTGGTTCTGTCGAATACACTTCAGTTATGGAACAAGAAGTAGGAAGAGAAATTACTATTGACTGGGAAAACGGAGATAGTGACACTTTAAGCTCTGCACAGATTTATGATTTAATATTTGAAAGTAATCAGCCTTGGATGCTAAGTGCTAATGGTACTATCTTTACATACGAAAAAGAAGGTATCATTCCTGGACTACTAACACGTTGGTACAAAGAACGTAAAGAAATGCAAGCCAAGCAAAAAGAAAGTCAAAACGCAGGTAATAAAATTGAAGAAGAATATTGGGCAAAACGTCAACTTGTTAAAAAAATTAATCTTAACTCTCTTTACGGGGCCATTCTTAATCCTGGTTGCAGATTTTTTGACAACAGGATTGGGCAATCAGTAACGCTAACTGGTAGAAGCATTACTAAACATATGGCTGGTAAGATTAATGAGATCATTACAGGCGAATATAATCACACAGGCAAAGCAATTGTTTACGGTGATACAGACTCGTGTTATTTCTCTGCTTACTCAACACTTAAACAAGATATTGAAAAAGGAAAAATAGCATGGACTAAAGATAGTGTTGTTGAACTATATGACACCATCGGTGAAACAACCAATGAAACATTTCCTAAATTCATGCAAGATGCTTTTCATTGTCCAAAGAAAAGAAGTGATGGAGTTATTGCTGCTGGTAGAGAAATTGTTGCTAGTAAAGGTTTGTTCATCACAAAGAAACGTTATGCAGTTCTTTATTACGATATTGAAGGATTTAGAACAGACACAGAAGGCAAAAGCGGAAAGATCAAGGCAATGGGTCTAGATCTAAAGCGTTCAGATACTCCTGTGGTTATTCAAGAATTCCTAAGTAAGGTACTAGAACAAGTTCTAGAAGGCCAACAAAAAGAACGTGTATTAGATTACATTACAGAATTTAGAACAGAATTTAAGGCAAGGCCTGGTTGGGAGAAAGGTTCTCCAAAACGTGCAAATAAAATTACTGAATACGAAGCCAAAGAAAAGAAACAAGGCAAAGCCAATATGCCAGGACACGTAAGAGCAAGTATCAATTGGAATACACTCAAGCGTATGCATGGTGACAAGTATTCAATGAACATTACAGATGGTGCTAAAGTTATTGTTTGTAAAGTTAAAGACAACCCTATGGGTTATACATCTGTTGCATATCCGGTTGACGAACTAAGACTTCCGGAATGGTTTAAAGATTTACCATTCGATGATGCGCAGATGGAGAATTCAGTTATCGATGAAAAACTTGGGAACCTCATTGGAGTGTTGGAATGGGACATTAGTCAAACACGCAATGATAATAATTTTAACAAATTGTTTGATTTTGAGTAAAAAAATACTTGTGGAATCATACAAACCTAAATATAATGTAAGAACAAGGAGAATTCAATGAAAGATATCTTACAAGACATTGTCAATCATACGCAGAACTTAGGATTCCTAACTACTGTAAAAGTGACTGGCGAAGAAGACAAAACTGCTATCTTTTCGATGGCTGATGATAGATCAGTTATTATGGAAGCAGATACACATAATCCATATCCAGATATGATTGGTACTTTTGGTATGCCACAGTTGCAAAAACTAAAGTATCTTTTAGATGGGTCTGAATATCAAAAAGAAGCAAAGATCAGTATTACAAGTGCTGAAAGAAATGGTGAAACTATTCCTGTAGGCATTCACTTTGAAAATGCTGATGGCGATTTTAAAAACGACTATCGTTTTATGAATCAAGAAATTATTAATGAGAAGATGAAAACTGTAAAGTTTAGAGGTGTTAATTGGGACGTAGAAGTTACTCCTTCACTTCCAGCAGTACAACGTTTTAACTTCCAAGCAGGTGCTAATGCAGAACATCCGACATTCTTAGCAAAAACTGAAGATGCTAATCTTAAATTTATCTTTGGTGATGCTTCAACTCATGGCGGTGAATTTGTTTTTGCACAGAATGTAGAAGGAAAACTTGACAGAGGCTGGACTTGGCCTGTAGCAAGTATCCTAGCAATTCTTAAAATTGCAGATGTGAACAATACTAAGATGAGTATTTCAAACGAAGGTGCTATTCAAATCACACTAGATTCAGGATTAGCAAATTACAAATATATTATTCCAGCACAGGCGGCCTAAATAAAGTTATGAAAAAACCAGTCAACCTTACACCACTACAAAAAGACTACGCAGTGTATTTGCCTGCGATTAGTTGTTTCTTTTCCACTTACATATCAAAGCAGAGATATGAGGAGTTTATCGCGAAGGATAGAGTTCCGGCAGGCTTTGATAGAGGTATCGAAGGTATGAACTTCCTTAACGAGGAAGAAGGATACTTTACATACAAGTATGGTTTGTATTCAGCAGGTCATGCACAATTGAACTTGGATAAAACTATTAAACAGGATAGTATGATTCAAGAACGTGATCGAAGCAAAACAATGATACTTGGTGATAGTGGTGGTTATCAGGTAGGTAAAGGTGTTCTTAAATTTGACTGGTTAAACTTCGAAGGTACGGCTGCTAATAAAGTACGTGATGATATTTTAAATTGGTTAGAACTAACTGCTGATTGGTCAATGTTACTTGACGTTCCGACTTGGGCAGCTGATCATATTCATTCACCTAAAACAGGACTAAAGAGTTTTGAAGACTGTCTTGATAAGACAAGATTTAATAACAAGTATTGGTTAGAGCGTAGACTTGGACAGACTAAGTTCCTAAACGTGTTACAGGGTTCAGACTGGGATACTGCTGAGAAGTGGTACGAAGGTGTGAAAGAATTCTCCGATCCTAACGTTTGGGGTGACAAGGCCTGTGAAGGCTGGGCAATGGGTGGTGCTAATATGTGCAAGATGCCTATTACACTACGTAGATTAATGACTATGAAATTTGACGGTATGCTAGAAGGCAAAGACTGGATGCACTTCTTAGGTACAGCACAACTTGATTGGTCATGTTATCTTACTTCAATTCAAAGACAGGTAAGGAAACATATTAATGAAAACTTTACTATATCGTTCGACTGTGCTTCACCTTTTATCGCAACCGCTCACGGACTTGTCTATACTAATGCCCAACACACAAATAAACGCTGGTCAGTTATTATGGACAAAGCCCCTGACAATAAGAGTCTTGCCAAACGGCATGATATTCCTTTCCCCTTCGAAAGCGAGATTGGACGACGCCTTAGCATTGCTGACATCTGTCACTACGCACCGGGAATGTTAAACAAGATCGGTAAAGAAGGGAAGACAAGTTGGGATAGTTTTGGTTATGCACTAATGATGGCACACAATGTATACTGTCATATTGTTGCTGTACAACGTGCTAATCATTTAATGGATATTGAAATTCAGAATAGTCGTCCAGACTGGAGACGCTGGAGAAAAGTCAAAGAAGCTGATAAGAGTGATGAATATTCAGAATGGGTTCCACGTAACATCTTATACTTTGATAGATTTATAGAAGAACTATTTGAATGTAAAACAAAAGATGAAGCGTTTGCAATGATCAAAGAAGCAGATGCATTCTTAAGAGATCTCGAAGGTGCAAGACTACGTGGCGGTGTTACAAATGAATTTAATAGGATGTTTGTGGAGGTAGACGACGATGGTGAAGAGAAAACACCTTGGGCCGATGATCGAGAAGATGGAGAATTGGATAAACTTGAACAACAACTACAGGAGGCGTGATATGGGTGACTATACACAAAGACTGAAATGGTTAAAAGAAACACATAGTTTTCTAAATAAAAAAATAGATGCTATGGAGAAAACAGGCAAGTTTGCAGATGAACAAATATCTGAAATGAAAAAAGATCGTCTGAAAATGAAAGACGAAATTGAAAAATTAGAAAAGGAACATATCCAATGAAACGCGATTACGAGTCTGGAAGTGCTGAAGACATTAAATTCTTCAAAGGTGTAGAAGTTGAAAAAACTCCTGCATTTGGTAAACAGACTTTATTTGTAACAGGACTTATAGATCCTAGCGTTATTAGACAAAATCTTGGAAATGAAGATCATATCTTCTTTGGTGCTAATCATAGTTTTAATCCTAAGGAAAGAGGATCATCAAAATATGATTATTACAATGAGTGGGATCGCATGATTCAGTCATTTCTTGATGACGATTATTGGTGTAGTTTAGATATTCCAATCGATGCTGCTGAAGATTTTTTGGATGGACCATTGGTTGAGTATAATAAATTTATTCCTCAACTTCGAGTTCCAATTCCATATATTAAACAGTGGAATTACAATACAATGTTAAAAATTGATGACAAAGGGTTTGAAGAATCCAATCCAGGTGTTTGGTGTCATAACTTACATGATCTGTTGGACCGTTCAAAATTCACAGAATGGGGCGATTATAAAAACGATAAAATAGTGGATGACAACTAGAAACAAAGGTAGTATACTATGAGTACAATAGACGATATGATGTTAGAAGCTCTAAGAGAAGACAGAGAAAGAAAAATAATGAGAACTGCAAAGAGAATGATTTGGGTAACTTTTAGAAAAGAAGGTATCCACAAGTATCCTGCGGCACTGGAAGATCCAGCACTTGCAACAGGAGATGAATATGATGTTTCGTTTTTAGGATATCCACACAGACACATATTTCATTTCAAAGTCGCTATCTCAGTAACACACAACGACAGAGATATCGAATTCATTCAATTCAAGCGTTGGCTTGAGAAACTGTATGAGGAGAAAACCCTTGAACTAGATTATAAGAGTTGTGAAATGATCTGCGATGATTTGTACAATCAAATTATTGCTAAACACCCGGGCAGAGAAGTTCATATCGATGTCAGTGAAGACGGAGAGAACGGTGCTCATATCGAATACGCAAAAAACTGAGGTGATGAAAATGCGTTACTGGGAAGAAAAACCAGAAGTAGTAAAAATCTTTAACGAACTTGAAAAGTTTAAGGACTTTTGTCGTTTTAATCTTGACAACCGTGGCGGATTCTATCCGTTTAATGAAGCGGATCTCTATAATAACGGTAGTTATGTATGGAGAGCTTATAGCAATCGCGGTCGTAAGTTTCAACGAAGAAATAATAAAAGGACCAAACACTGATGAAAATATACTTGGTAGATTTAGAAGCTGTAGAAACTCGTTACACTAAACAATGGAAAACTGAGTTTCCTAAACTTCTAAAAGCCAAAGGCTTTACTGTAGAAGTTATTAGTGGAGGAGAGACACCTCAGGCTACTACGCCTGGGGCTTTCCTAAACTTTGGCGGTACCAATGTATATAAATCTAATCAACTAGAACAAATTGCAGAACTTTTCTGCAAAGGAGAAATTGAAAATGGGGATTATTTCCTATATACAGATGCGTGGAACCCAACTGTTATCCAGCTTCGTTACATGGCTGAACTATTGGGCGTTAACATTAGAATCGGTGGCTTATGGCACGCTGGCTCTTATGATCCTGCTGACTTCTTGGGTAGACTTATAGGGGATAAACCTTGGGTAAGAAATGCTGAGAGAAGTATGTATGACTGCTTCGATCACAATTTTTTTGCTAGTCAATTTCATATTGATATGTTCTTTGAGTCATTTCCAGAACTAGATAAATCTAAAGTTGTTAGAACTGGTTGGCCTTTTGAATACATGGACGGTACATTGTCAATGTATAAAGGAATGACTAAAAAGAACACTATTCTATTTCCACACAGAGTTGCACCTGAAAAACAAATTGATATTTTTAACGATCTAAAAGAAACTCTCACTCAATATGAATTTATTGTTTGTCAAGATCGTCAATTAACTAAGAATGAATATCATAATTTATTAGGTGAATCAAAACTAGTGTTTAGTGCTAATCTACAAGAAACACTAGGTATTAGTTGGTATGAAGGTGCAGTAGTCGGAGCACTTCCTATGGTTCCTGATCGTTTATCTTATAAAGAAATGGGTGTTGATGAATTTAAATATCCAAGCGAATGGACTATAGACTTTAATTCATACCTAAAGAACAAAAAACAAATTGTAAACAAGATTATCGATTATATGGAAAATTATGAAAAATATCTTGTAAGCCTAAATAAACAAGTAAAGAAACTAAAAGGAGATTATTTTAGTTGCGAAAACTTGATAAAGGCTTTACAATAATGAGAGTGGCAATCCACTGCCTTAACATCGGAGAAGTAAATTGAAAAAATACGAAGAAGTAACACGCAGAATTAAGGACGCAAACAAGCGTTACTGGGCCGGCGATAATATTTCAGAATTTATATATGCTGGCGAAAAAGAAGCACTAATCGAAGAAGCCGCAGAAAAGTTTGAGGGCGTTTTAGACGCACTCTTAATTGATCGCGAGACTGATCCTAATAGCCACGGAACAGCAAAACGCCTTGCTAAAATGTATTACAACGAACTAATGCAAGGACGTTATGACAATATTCCACCAGCAACTGCTTTCCCCAATGAAGGTGAGGATGCTTACACAGGTATGTTAGTAGTGAGAAGTGAACTTAAATCAGTTTGTTCACACCATCATCAACCAGTAACAGGTGTTGCATACATTGGTATCATCCCTAATGGTAAAGTAATTGGACTTTCTAAATACACACGTATTGCACAATGGTGTGCTAGACGTGGAACATTGCAGGAAGAACTTTGCAATGACATTGCACGTGAAATCAAGAAAGCAACGAACTCAAAGAACATTGGTGTTTACATTCAAGCAACACACGGATGCTGTGAGAACAGAGGCATCATGGCACATAGTAGTTTAACACAAACAACTGTGCTTGAAGGATCTTTCAAGGATGACCCAGGTACCAAGAAAGAGTTCATGGACAATATTAAATTGCAACAAGAGTTTGCACCAAGATAAGGAGATCAAATATGCCAATACCAGAACACATCATAGTTCCAGCAGGTAAAGATCCAGGCAAGGGACATTTTTATGTAAGTCTTGCTAAAAGCACATTACGAATTGCCGCAGGTGTTTTCCTAGTATACGGTAATCTTGTTGTATCAGGGGCACTGTTTGTATTAGCAGAAGGATTAGGAGTACTAGAGGAACTGGTATAATGGGACCTTACTCAGAAGAAAAACAAAATCATCGAAGAAATAACATTCTTAAAATTCTAAAGAATAAAAAACTTCCAGATGATATGCGTATAATATGGCAAAACCATTATAATAACCTTGCTACTCATGAAGATGAATATAATAAAAGAGTATATGAAGTCTTCAGAGATGTTGATCAAATAAAACTTCCGTGGTGATACAATGAGAGATGACTTAATGGTACAACAACAGATCGACGGAGCCTGGCAACATATGGTAGGGGTCATCTGTTTAAATCAAACAAATCGTAAACAAGTCAAACGTGTTCTTCCTGTTCTGTTTAGATATTACTCTAATCCACTTGAATATTTGGATAGTGATCCAGATAGAGTTAAAGAAATTATTCAGCCATTAGGAATGGTAAATGTTAGAGAAAAGCGTATCCGAAAAATGTCAGAAGATTTCTTGACATGGGACGGAAATGATGCTACAATGTTATATGGAATTGGAAAATATGGATCTGATAGCTACGAAATATTTTTCAAAAACAATTATAATGTTCAACCTACCGACGGTGAACTAAAACGCTATCTGAAAGAAGAGGTTGTTAATGCTACTTTGGTTGCTTGATAAACTAGAAAGAAAAAGAACTATATACGACAGAGAAGGTAAAATTCCTTATCTTGATCGTTATTATATCTTTTTGAAGGATAGAAAAAACTTTCCTTTTAATATTACATTACATAAAGTTTTAGTAAGTGACGAACCTACACTACATGATCATCCATGGGGGTATGCTACATTTATTCTCAAAGGTGGTTATTGGGAACACATTCCTATTATAAGCGAAGAAGGTGCAGTAGTAGGTAGCACTAGAGTATGGCGTGGGCCAGGACACTTCCGTATTCGTAACGCAGATGATTTACACTGGCTTGAACTAGAGAAAGATGAGGACGGAAATGAAATACCTTGTTGGAGTTTGTTCTTCATGGGCAAAAAAGTTAAAGAATGGGGTTTCATGGATCATGTCAAGCACGAAGGCTACAGATGGATCCACAACGAAC
>Ga0255778_10000245_pt1 | contig 49788 bp, 46 predicted proteins | sample 071ome_31_FD_179976 | JGI IMG/M metagenome (GOLD analysis project Ga0255778, IMG submission 179976) | Coastal salt marsh microbial communities from the Groves Creek Marsh, Skidaway Island, Georgia - 071405CT metaG (version 2) | ecosystem: Environmental > Aquatic > Marine > Intertidal zone >...
AAGCGCACCTATCCAATGAAATGTGCCCCCAATGCCATTGCAAAAATCCATTTGGTGATTTTTCAAAATTTTTTCAATCTTTCGCGACGGAACTTGGATTGTGCCGCGTATCATATTCAGAAAACGCAATTTGAAAGGACCTCCTATGACCCGTTTTACAGCAACCGCCACAATTTTTGCAGCAGCAATCACATTGGCAACCGCCCCTGTTCACGCTGCTGGTGTGCCGGGCCAACATTTCATCGAAAATTGGGATCTGTCAGGTGATGGCATCGTTTCACTGGCCGAAGTGATCGAACGTCGTGGCGACATTTTCCTGACCTTTGATGCGGACGAAAATGGGTTCATCGATGCAGACGAATATGTTGCATTCGACGAAGCCCGCGCCGAAGACATGAAGGGCCAAGGCGGCGCAAATGGTCACGGCAAAGGTGCTATGAAAAACATGTCCGAAGGCATGACATTGGCATTTAATGACGCCGACAACGACGGTCAGGTGTCGCGCGACGAATTTTTAGGCGCAGTCGATCGTTGGATGGAATTGGTTGACCGTGACGGTGACAATGCGATCACCACGGCCGATTTTGGTCCGAAAAAATAATATGAATTGGCGGCCCTTATTTGGGCCGCCAAACCTAATTTAACCGATATGCCAGCCAGCGGTTGATTTGACCTCTAGGAAATCTTCGATCCCCCATGTGCCGCCTTCGCGGCCATTGCCGGATTGTTTCATCCCACCAAAGGGCGACCCCGCCGCGCGGCCAATGCCATTCATTTCCACCATGCCCGACCGCAGTTGACGCGCCACGCGATTTGCGCGTTCGCCGTCTTGGGTTTGGACATAGTTGGTCAGGCCATAGGGCGTATCATTGGCGATTGCGATGGCTTCTTCCTCTGTGTCGAATGGGATCATGCACATCACAGGGCCAAAGATTTCCTGACGTGAAATAACCATATCATTATGCGCATCGGCAAAAATCGTTGGTTTGACATAAAACCCGCGGTTCAACCCTTCGGGACGGCCAACGCCACCGGCGATCAGGCGCGCACCTTCGTCGATGCCCTGTTGGATCAGATCCTGAATTTTGTTGAACTGGGTTTCGTTCACAACGGGGCCAATATGACGGCCTGGTTCGTTGGCGGGGCCCACAGTGACTTTGTTCGCGGTGGCGGCCGCAATTTCAACCGCTTGGTCATAAATGCTGCGTTCGACCAACATACGGGTGGGCGCATTACAGGATTGGCCCGAATTGTTCATCACACGCAACACGCCGCGCGATACCGCTTTTTCATCAGCATCCGCGAAAATCAGGTTCGCGCCTTTGCCACCCAATTCCAAATGCACCCGTTTCAATGTGTCAGCTGCGTTTTTGGAAATGGCGATGCCTGCGCGGGTTGATCCGGTAAAGGACACCATATCCACATCAGGATGCCCGCTAAGATCCGTTCCAACGCCTGGGCCATTGCCATTGATCAGGTTGAAAACACCTGCCGGGAAACCGGCCGCATCCATGATTTCAGCGAAAATCATGCCGCTGATTGGGCTTTCTTCGGATGGTTTTAACACCATGGTGCAGCCAGCAATTGCCGCGGCCGCGACCTTTAGGATGATCTGGTTCATTGGCCAGTTCCACGGCGTAATCAACGCACAAACACCGACCGATTCCCATAAAATCATATCTGTTGGGGCATGATCGCCCAAGGGACGTTCAAATTTGAAATTTTTTGCTGCGCGCAAAAACCCATCGATGTGAAATGGACCTACGCCAATTTGTTGTTGACGCGACATATCAATCGGCGCGCCCATTTCCATTGAAATCGCTTGGGCCATATCTTCGGCACGGTCTTGGTACGCGGCCAGCAATTTTTCAACCAATTCGATGCGTTCGTTTGCAGGACGCGATGACCATGCGGGCCACGCCGCCTTGGCTGCGGCAACGGCTGCGTTTGTATCCGCGGTCCCACCTAATGAAATGACAGCGCAGGGCTCTTCGGTGGTGGGGTTTATAACATGGTGATCCTGCCCGTCGATTGGATTGACCCATGTCCCATTGATATAAAATTGGCGTCTTTCTATCATATTGCTTTCCCATTTTAGGTTATTTTGTTGACCGCATAGCACGGGGCTGGGGCAGAGTGTCACCCCTTGGCTAAATTTACAACTATCCACTTGCATTTATTCGTCGCAAAGCAATATATACAAATTATCGAATATGAGAAGGATTCTAAACTATGGGTTTACGTATTAACGACATCGTTCCTAATTTCACTGCTGAAACTGACCACGGAACCATCACGTTCCATGATTGGATTGGTGACAGCTGGGCAATTCTATTTTCCCACCCCAAAGACTATACCCCTGTTTGTACAACAGAATTTGGCGCAGTTGCCCAATTGGCTGACGAATGGGCCAAGCGCAACACCAAGGTCATCGGCCTGTCCGTTGACAGCGTCGAAGAACACGCCGGCTGGAAAAAAGACATCGAGTCATTTGGGGGCGCTGCCGCCACATTCCCAATCATTGGCGACCAAGATTTGGCAGTATCCAAGCAATTCGACATGCTGCCCGCAGATGCCTATCTGCCCGATGGCCGTACAGCGGCAGACAGCGCATCTGTACGTTCGGTTTTCATCATCAGCCCAGACAAGAAAGTACAGCTGATCATGACATACCCAATGTCTGTTGGCCGTAACTTTGCCGAGGTATTACGCGCACTTGACGGGTTGCAGGCAACATTTGGCGCCCCCTTGGCGACACCTGCAAACTGGACCGTAGGCCAAGACGTAATCGTTGCATTGTCATTGAATGATGACGAAGCGCGCGAAAAGTTTGGTGAAATCGACATCAAATTGCCGTACCTGCGCACCACTGCGCACAAAGCGTAAAATATAAAACAGGGCGCGCATGAACAGAATTGGGCAAACGTGATCTGATATCACCTTGCCCAATTATTTCGGCCCCCATAAAAAACCCCGCCTTAAGCGGGGTTTTTTGCATTTTGTCGGTATGATCCTTATCCGTCGATGCGGATTTTTTCGTTTTTCGGATCAAAGGGGCTGTCGCAGGTGACAACGGCATCCCACAATTCACCCATGATTTTCACGCGCAGCTTGGTGCCTTCGACGGCCAAATCAGGTGACACATAGCCCATACCAATCGCTTTGCCAAAGGCCACGGAATATCCGCCAGATGTCAAACGACCCACTTTGGTGCCGTTTTCGTCAACCAACACTTCGCGACCCCAAGGATCTGCATCAGCAGGACCATCAATCAATACGGTGACGCATTTGAACCGCACACCCAGATTTTCCATGGCCTCTTTGCCTTGGAATTCTTTGCCCAGATCGACAAAGCGTGGTAAATCCGCCTCAAGCGGGGTCGCATCGCGGCCCAGTTCGTTGCCAAAGGCACGGTATGATTTTTCCTGACGTAGCCAGTTTTGTGCGCGTGCGCCCACCAATTTACCGCCATGTTTTTCCAAGGCAGGAACCAGTTGATCCCACAAGTAATTTTGCATTTCAATCGGGTGATGCAATTCCCATCCCAATTCACCAGTATAGGCCACGCGGATCGCGTTGACGGGGCACATGCCCAATTCGATCTGGCGGGCTGACAACCATGGGAAACGTTTGTTGGACAATGCGGTTTCAGGATCGGCGTCTTTGATGATTTCTTTCAACACATCGCGCGATTTTGGTCCTGCGATGGCGAATACACCCCACTGTGTGGTCACGTTTTGAATTTCGATATACCCAAATTCTGGCGCCATATCCTCGGCGCATTTGCGCAGGTAATCGGCGTCGTAATCCGTCCATGCACCGGCAGAGACCAGATAGTATTCATCCTCGGCCAAACGCACGATTGTGTATTCTGTGCGCGTGGTGCCCGCAGGTGTCAGCGCATAGGTCAGGTTGATGCGACCCACTTTGGGCAGTTTGTTACAAGTAAACCAATCCAAGAACTGGGTGGCGCCCGGGCCTTTGACCATATGTTTGGTAAACGCTGTTGCGTCGATCAGACCGGCCGTTTCGCGTACGGCGGTTGCCTCGTCCACGGCGTGTTGCCACCAACCACCGCGGCGGAAACTGCGGGTGTTGTGATCGTAATCGGCAGGTGCATCGACGGGGCCGTAATAATTGGGGCGTTCCCATCCGTTGACCTGACCAAACTGTGCGCCACGTGATTTTTGACGATCATAGGCGGGCGCTGTGCGCAATGGGCGGCATGCTTCGCGTTCTTCGTCTGGGTGGTGCAGGATATAGACGTGCTCATAGGCTTCTTCGTTTTTGCGCGCACCATATTCGGTGGTCATCCAGCTGCCATAGCGTTTTGGATCCAGCGATGCCATGTCGATTTCGGCTTCGCCCTCGACCATCATTTGCGCCAGATAATACCCTGTGCCGCCTGCGGCTGTGATGCCGAAACTGAACCCTTCGGCCAGCCACATGTTGCGCAAACCGGGGGCTGGACCCACCAAGGGGTTGCCATCAGGTGTGTAACAGATTGGTCCGTTAAAGTCGTCTTTCAAACCAACGGTTTCTGATGACGGAATGCGGTGGATCATGGACATGTATTCTTCTTCGATACGTTCCAGATCAAGCGGGAACAAATCGGCGCGGAAACTGTCAGGCACACCATATTCAAAACGTGCAGGTGCATTGCGTTCGTATGGGCCCAAAATCCAACCACCGCGTTCTTCGCGGACATACCATTTTGCATCAGCATCGCGCAAAACGGGATGTTCCAGACCGCCGTTTGCACGGTATTCTTGCAACATGGGGTCGGGTTCTGTCACGATGAATTGGTGTTCCACCGGAATTGCAGGCATTTTGATGCCCAACAGTTTCGCAGTGCGCTGCGCGTGGTTGCCTGTTGCGGTTACAACATGTTCTGCGGTGATAACCGTCTGTTCGTCGGATGGCACCAAATTGCCACCGCGTTCAACCATTTTGGTACAGGTCACTTTCCATTCGGACCCAGTCCATTCGTATCCATCAACCTGCCATTTGCGTTCGATAATAACACCGCGTTGGCGCGCGCCTTTGGCCATTGCCATGGTCACGTCGGCGGGATTGATATAACCGTCTTGGGGGTGGAACAACGCACCTTTCAGATCCTCGGTCCGGACCAGCGGCCAACGTTCCTTGATTTCCTTGGGTGTCATAAATTCGTGATACACATCTGCCGTTTCCGCAACAGATGAATATAGGCGATATTCGTCCATGCGTTCGTCCGTTTGCGCCATCCGCAGGTTGCCCACGATGTAAAATCCAGCGTTCAGGCCGGTTTCCTCTTCCAGCGTTTTATAAAAATCGACCGAATATTTGTGGATATGCGTTGTTGCATAGGACATGTTGAACAGTGGCAACAAACCAGCGGCGTGCCATGTGGACCCCGATGTTAATTCATCGCGCTCTAGCAGCATGACATCTTGCCAACCTGCCTTGGCCAAATGATAGGCGATTGATGTACCGATTGCACCGCCACCAACGACCAGAGCTTTCACATGCGTTTTCATTTTCGGACGACTCCCTAATCCAGAATTCGTGGGATATTTAACACGATTGCAAAAATTCACAGACCCCAGTCGACCACCTAGCGCATATTTGCGACCTATTTGTGAAACAGCACCGAAAAATCTGCCCCTACAGCGACAAAATCAACCAATATTCCGGCAAGTTTGGTCGGCAAACTTGTGCCGATGCGTTCAAAATTTCGATGTGAACGGGGTAAATGCCACGGAAATCCCCTTTCATGTTGGCATATTGCTACCTATAAGAAACAAAAGGCGGCGACGGACCCCTGTGCGAGTCGCACACGGATCCTATCAAACAAAAGGCAACGGGAATGGTTGGATTTTCATCTTTGACGGGCATGTTTTCGCAAGACATGGCGATTGATTTGGGGACTGCGAACACTTTGGTGTATGTCAAAGGCAAAGGTATCATCCTGTCCGAACCATCGGTTGTGGCCTATCACGTCAAAGATGGCGTTAAGAAAGTGTTAGCTGTCGGAGAAGATGCCAAGCTGATGCTGGGCCGCACCCCCGGTTCCATTGAGGCGATCCGCCCCATGCGCGAAGGTGTGATTGCCGATTTCGACGTGGCCGAGGAAATGATCAAACATTTCATTCGCAAAGTTCACAAACGGTCCACATTCAGCAAACCAAAAATCATCGTCTGTGTCCCCCACGGCGCAACCCCTGTTGAAAAACGCGCGATCCGTCAGTCTGTGTTGTCCGCTGGCGCACGCAAGGCGGGGTTAATCGCCGAACCGATTGCCGCGGCCATTGGTGCCGGTATGCCCATCACCGACCCAACCGGCAACATGGTTGTCGATATCGGCGGCGGTACGACCGAGGTTGCGGTTTTGTCATTGGGCGACATTGTGTATGCCCGTTCGGTGCGTGTCGGTGGCGACCGCATGGACGAAGCCATCATTAACTATCTGCGCCGTCAGCAAAACCTGCTGGTCGGTGAAAGCACCGCCGAGCGGATTAAAACATCGATCGGCACAGCGCGTATGCCAGCCGATGGCCGTGGTGCATCCATGATTATCCGCGGGCGCGATTTGCTGAACGGTATCCCCAAAGAACTGGAAATCACCCAAGCCCAAGTTGCCGAAGCCTTGGCCGAACCCGTGCAGCAAATCTGCGAAGCCGTAATGACCGCACTAGAGGTCACGCCACCCGACTTGGCCGCCGATATTGTCGACCGCGGCGTTATGTTGACCGGTGGCGGCGCATTGTTGGGCGATCTGGATTTGGCCTTGCGCGAACAAACCGGATTGGCCGTTTCCATCGCAGATGAAAGCTTGAACTGTGTGGCCTTGGGCACCGGCAAAGCGTTAGAGTATGAAAAACAACTGCGTCACGCGATTGACTATGAAAGCTAAAAGGACGAGTTTTGGCCAGAACAAGCAGCCAGCAGGATGATTATGTCACGCCAATCAAACGATTGGTGACTGCTGTTTTGGTTTTGGTCTTATTGGCCATTTTCGTCATTTGGCGCATCGACAGCCCCCGCGTTGAACGGTTTCGCGCACAGATGGTTGATCAATTCGTCCCCAGTTTCGAATGGGCCATGGCACCCGTGACCGGTACGATCAATCTGGTTCGCGATTTTCGCAGCTATCAGGCATTGTACGAACAAAACCAAGAATTGCGCCGCGAATTACAACAAATGAAGAGCTGGCGCGAAGCCGCATTGCAGTTAGAACAAGAAAACGCGCGCCTGTTGGATTTGAACAAACTGCGGCTGGATCCCAAATTGACCCACGTCAGCGGTATTGTCATTGCCGACAGCGGGTCGCCGTTTCGCCAATCTGTGTTGCTGAATGTTGGCAAACGCGATGGCATTCAGGACGGCTGGGCCGCGATGGACGGCTTGGGGCTGGTCGGGCGCATTTCGGGGGTTGGCGAAAAAACGTCCCGTGTGATTTTGCTGACCGATACCTACAGCCAAATTCCAGTTGTCATCCAGCCGTCTGGGCAGCGGGCCTTTGTCATTGGGGACAACACCGCCGCACCCCCAGTCGATTTCATCGAGGACCCGGACCAAGTACGCGCGGGCGACCGCATTGTGACATCGGGTGATGGGGGCATTTTACCCGCCGGTTTGGTCGTGGGCCAACTGGCCATTGACCCCAACGGACGCCTGCGCACACGGCTATCTGCCGATTACGAACGCCTGGAATTTTTGCGCGTCCTACGCGATTATGGAACGGTGCGCATTGATGACACGGGCGATTTGATCATACCCGAAACGCTGTTTGCCAACCCGCCGGCCCCACCGCCCGAGGCTATACCCACCCCCCAAGAGGCATCAGATGGCTGAGCCTCGGACATCCGGCGTCTGGAAACTGCGCGTCACCTTTGTCGGGGTGACCATGGCATTGTTGTTTGTGCGCTTGCTGCCATTGCAAACAACACCCAGCACGATCAGTGGCCCCGATATCATTATGGCGGTGATATTTTATCTTAGTCTGCAACGCCCCGATGCGGTTCCATCCGTGTTGATTGGCGCAATTATCCTGATTGAGGATATGTTTTTACAACGCCCACCTGGATTAATGGCCGCCTTGATCATATTGGCATCAGCCTGGTTGAAACTGACCGCATCCCAAACCCAAGATCGCAACTGGTTCAAAGATTGGTGGATGTCTGCACTGGCGATGATTGCCACAACGGTTATCATGCGCATTGTGCTGACCTTGGCTTTGGTGCCGCGGCCGCCTGCGCTGCTGCACTACACACAGCTGCTGTCAACAATCCTAGTGTTTCCAATCGTGGCATTTGTCGCGTATTATGTATTACAAATCCGCCCTGAAACTGCCCTTGATCGTGATAAATACTGAGGAATGTCGTGAAGCGAAGCCCCGCAGATACTGCCATAAGCTGGCGCAAATTAACCCGTCGCGGTTTGCTGATCGGCGGGCTGCAGGTTGGATTTGCCGGCGTTTTGGCGTGGCGGATGAAAAATTTGCAAGTTGATCAAGCCGATCAATATCGTTTGCTGGCCGACGAAAACCGCATCAACGTCCGTTTAATCCCACCAGCACGGGGCGAAATCTATGACCGAAACGGTGTCGTCTTGGCGAAAAATGAACCTAGCTATCGGATCACAATCCTGCCCGAGGATGCCGGTGATATCGATATGGTGCTGCGTAAATTAAGCTATCTGGTGTACATCAGTCCAGACGATATCAAACGTATCAAAGCCGAGGCCAAGCGTTCGGCACCCTTTTTGCCAGTGACCGTTTTGAACCGCGTCAGCTGGGACGACATTTCCCGTGTGGCCGTAAATTCCCCCGCCCTGCCCGGCATCGCAACCGAAGTGGGCCTGTCGCGACAATACCCATTGGAAAAAAACTTTGCCCATGTTGTGGGATATGTCGGACCCGTTAGTGAACGTGATTTACAACGATCTGAGGATTCCGATCCATTGCTGCGCATACCACGGTTTCAAATCGGCAAAGTCGGCGTCGAGGCGAAATACGAAACAACACTGCGCGGCCGCGCAGGCGCCAAACGTGTTGAGGTCAATGCCCTTGGACGCGTCATGCGCGAATTGGACCGCCGCGAAGGTACCGCTGGGGCCAATTTGCAGCTAACCGTTGACGCAAAGCTGCAAGCCTATACCACAGCACGGCTGGGAACAGAAAGCGCGTCCGTTGTGGTCATGGACTGTACAACGGGCGATATTTTATCAATCGCATCCGTTCCCGGATATGATCCGAATAAATTTGTTCGCGGAATATCCTATAAAGACTATGGCGAACTGCGCGATAACGATCACCGCCCGCTGGCATCGAAAACAGTACAAGATGCCTATCCGCCCGGATCAACATTCAAGATGGTGACCGTTCTTGCCGCGCTTGAGGCGGGATTAATCACACCGAACGAAACATTTTATTGCCCTGGACACCTAGAGGTATCGGGCCGCAAATTCCATTGCTGGAAATCAGGCGGCCATGGGAATGTGAACCTAGAAGCATCCCTGCGCGAAAGCTGTGATGTTTATTATTACGAATTGGCGCTGAAAGCGGGGATCGACGCGATTTCGGATATGGCGTTTCGTTTGGGATTGGGCGTGGACCATAACATTCCAATGTCCGCCGTAACGTCTGGCCTGGTCCCCACCCGTGAATGGAAAGAACGCGTGCGCGGTACAGATTGGGTCGTTGGCGACACCGTGAACGCATCCATTGGGCAGGGTTATGTGTCATCCTCACCCTTGCAATTGGCCGTGATGACCGCACGATTGGCCAGCGGCAAAATGATCAACCCAAGGCTTATTAAATCAATCGACGGCCTAGCACAAAACACAGATACCGGATTTGCCGACCTAGGCATCAATGAAAACAGCCTGCGTTTTGTACGCCGCGCGATGTTTGCAGTCAGCAATGACCGCAAAGGCACCGCCTATGGATCACGCATTATAAATGATGCGTTTCGTTTGGCGGGTAAAACAGGAACCAGTCAGGTCCGCAACATCACCGAAGCAGAACGCCGCCAAGGTGTCACATCAAACGCAGATCTGCCGTGGGAGCGTCGCGATCACGCGTTGTTTGTGAACTATGCCCCCTATGACAACCCCAAAATTGCCGTGGCCACCGTGGTCGAACATGGCGGTGGTGGATCCGCGGCGGCGGCCCCCATCGGGCGCGATATTACATTGCAGGCATTGTATGGTGGAACACCACCACTGTCCGCCTATCCCGCCAAAGACCGCGCACGCATTGCCAGACAACAACAAGAAATCGCTGCCATCCTGCCCAAAATCGAAATTGATACGCAGGACCGCGCATGAGCTATCTTGAGTATCGCGTCCAAACCGTTCCCACAGGGTTTCGCAAAATTCTGTATTTCAACTGGGGTTTATTGCTGCTGATTTTGGCAGCCGCGGCAGTTGGGTTTATCATGCTGTTTTCGGTCGCAGGCGGGACCATGACACCGTGGGCGGACCCCCAAATCAAACGATTTTTGATTGGCCTGATTGGCATGTTTATCATCGCCATGGTGCCAATTTGGTTTTGGCGAAATGTATCTGGCGTGGCCTATCTGATGTCGTTGGGGCTGCTGGTGTTTGTGGAACTGTTTGGGACAACGGGGATGGGCGCGCAGCGTTGGATCGACTTGGGCTTTATGCGGTTGCAGCCATCGGAATTTGCCAAAATTACCTTGGTTATGGTGATGGCAGCATATTACGACTGGCTGCCTGCTGACCGCGTGTCAAAACCGCTTTGGGTTATTATTCCAGTGATTTTAATCTTGGTCCCCGTGGCGCTGGTTTTGAAACAACCCGATTTGGGAACTTCGCTGTTGTTGTTGATTGCGGGGGCGACTGTGATGTTCGTGGCTGGCCTGCACTGGGCATACTTTGCGACCGTGATTGCGGCAGGGGTTGGGACCATTTTCGCCGTATTCCAAAGCCGTGGAGCAGACTGGCAATTGTTAAAGGATTACCAATACCGCCGCATCGACACATTTCTGGATCCCGCCAGTGACCCATTGGGCGCAGGTTACCACATCACCCAATCAAAAATTGCGCTTGGATCTGGCGGCTGGGCAGGCCGCGGGTTTATGCAGGGCACACAAACGCGCCTGAATTTCCTGCCCGAAAAACACACGGATTTCATTTTCACCACCATCGCCGAAGAATTCGGGTTCGTCGGCGGCATATCCTTGCTGGTGATCTATGTGCTGATCGTTCTGTTTTGCTTGGCCTCAGCGATGAAAACGCGGGACCGGTTTTCATCGATCCTGATCATCGGGATTGCCATGACGTTTTTCCTGTTCTTTGCGGTGAATATGTCCATGGTCATGGGGCTGGCCCCTGTGGTTGGGGTTCCCCTGCCCTTGGTCAGTTATGGCGGGTCCGCGATGCTGGTGTTATTGGGCGCGTTCGGTCTGGTACAGTCTGCCCATATTCATCGCCCGAGAGGAGTATCAAAATGACAATCAATGTATTATTCGCCGCTGGTAGCGAACGGTTTGACCTGTATCGCCCACATTTGGAACAGGGGTTGGCCGATGCTGGTATTGTCGCCAATCTGACCACCGATGCAGCACCGGATCAGGTTGATTATATCGTCTATGCCCCCGATTCCGCCCTGCGCGATTTTACGCCCTATACGCGGTGCAAGGCGGTTTTAAACCTGTGGGCCGGGGTCGAAGGTATTGTTGGGAATGACACGCTGACCCAACCTTTGGCGCGTATGGTTGATCATGGCCTGACCCAAGGCATGGTCGAATGGGTCACCGGCCACACCCTGCGCCATCATTTGGGCATGGACATTCACATTCACGGCCAAGATGGCCATTGGCGCAGCGCCATTCCCGCGCCACCCTTGGCCGCGGAACGGTCGGTCACAATTTTGGGTCTGGGCGCACTGGGCGCGGCCTGTGCCAAGGCGTTGGTTGGTTTGGGGTTTAATGTATCCGGTTGGTCAAATTCGCCCAAAACCATCGATGGTGTCACATGTTATCACGGATCAGATCAGCTGGCCGATGCGCTGCGCGGGGCGGAAATCGTCATATTACTGTTGCCCGCCACACCGCAGACGGAAAACACGTTGAACGCGGAAACCCTGTCCTATCTGGCGCGGGGGGCCTGCATCATAAATCCAGGACGGGGGCCGTTGATTGACGATGCCGCATTGTTGGCGGCATTGGACAGCGGACAGGTGGGCCATGCCACATTGGACGTGTTCCGCGTGGAACCCCTGCCCGCGAACGATCCCTATTGGGCGCATCCGAACGTTACCGTGGTCCCGCACAAAGCATCAGAAACACGGCCCCACACAGCCGCCCAAGTGATCGTGGAAAACATCCGGCGCGGACAGTCTGGATTGCCGTTTTTACATCTGGTGAACCGCACAGCAGGATATTGATCGCGCACCCGTTCGCGCACCTTGTCAATGCACCCATTTTCTGAAATGGTCGCGCCAACAATCAGCACGAGGTCCCATGTCTGTCATCACGTTCGTTCGCCACGGTCAAGCCAATTCCAACGCCACAACCGAGGAAGACTATGACCGCCTATCCGATCTGGGGCGGCAACAGGCAAAATGGCTGGGTCAGTTGTGGGATGATAATCAAATGTCCTTTGACGCCGTGTTTTCGGGCACATTGACGCGCCAGATTGATACCTTGGAATTGCTAAATGTCAAACGCGCCCCTGCGGCACAGCGTGATGCGCGTTTGAATGAAATTCAGTACCACAATTTGGTGGCCTGCATGGAACAACAATTCAACATGTCCCCACCAACCGAGGGGACGGGATTTATCGACCATTTCCACACCACCTTTGAAAAATGGGAACAGGGCGAAATTCAATCCCCGCCAGAGACATGGAACAACTATGAAACCCGTGTGCGCGCATTGTTAAATGATCTGCGCCATTCGGGTCAAAATGTGTTGGCTGTGACATCGGGTGGCATTGTTGCAATGGCGCTGGCGCAGGCATTGGGCGTGGGGCGCTTGCCGCTGGTGAAATTCCTGCTAGAGGGCGTGAACACCGGCATCACACAGCTGCATTATTTGCATGGTGAATTCCACGTCAAACAATTCAATTCAGTGCCGCATTTGGAAATGCTAGAGCGTTTGGACAAGCGGACATATTATTAATCGGGCCACCCTTTGGGGTGCGACAGGATCAGAACACCACATGACAGAAAACAACACACAAACACACCTTTGGGTTCGCGCTGAACAACGCGCAAACGAAGACCGCGTCGGACTGACCCCGCAGGGCGCCAAATCTTTGCTAGATGCAGGACTGCGCGTCAGCGTTGAGGACAGCAAAAACCGCATCATTCCCATCGCAGAATATGCCGCCGTAGGCTGCAAAATTGTCGCCGAAAATTCATGGCCCAGCGCGCCAGCGGATGCCATTATTTTCGGGCTCAAAGAACTGCCCGAGGATGGCACGCCCCTGACCCACCGCCACATCATGTTTGGCCATGCGTTTAAAGGTCAACATTCTGGCCAGATCCTGTTGCAGCGGTTCAAGGCCGGCGGTGGCACCCTGTATGATCTGGAATATCTGCTGGATGATACGGGCAGGCGCGTTGCGGCATTTGGATATTGGGCGGGCTTTGCTGGCGCGGCTGTGACGCTGATGGCATGGATTGCACAGCAGCGTGGCGCGGCGCCCTGCGGGCCTGTTTCAGCCTATGCCAACAAAACGCTGTTGCTGGATGATCTGGCGCAATCGCTGGACGCCGTTACCACCGAACGCCCCAGTGCCATTGTCATTGGCGCATTGGGCCGCGTGGGCACAGGCGCCGCGGACCTGTGCCAAGCCATGGGGATAGCGGTTACAAAATGGGATATGGCCGAAACCGCCAGCGGCGGACCGTTTCCCGAAATTCTGAACCATGATTTGTTTTTCAACTGTATCTTGGCCCGCCCCGGCACACCGGTTTTTGTGCCGCGCGATGCCACAAACGCGCCGCGCAAATTAACCGCGATCGGGGATATCGCCTGTGACCCCGACAGTGATTACAACCCCATTCCCGTCTATGACCGCGCCACCACATGGGCAGAACCCGTAAATCGTGTGGCGACTGACCCTGTTTTGGACGTCATGGCCATTGACAACCTGCCATCCCTGCTGCCGCTAGAAAGTTCGCAAGACTATGCAGCCCAGCTGTTGCCCACATTGCAAAATCTGCCCCAAATCAATGAAAACGCAGTTTGGACAGGGGCAAAATCAACATTCGATTTACATGTAAACGAGGTATCAAAATGACCATCCATTGGTGCGGCACAGGTCTGTCCGCTATTCCCGGCCTAAGACATCTGATTGAACAAAAATTCGATGTGCATGTTTGGAACCGTACGACCGACAAAGCGCAGGCCGCTGTTGGCGATCTGACGCAAAACATCTCGGCCTTTGACAAAGCGGCCTTGGCCAATGTTTTGCAGTCGGGCGACTTGGTGGTGTCCATGTTGCCAGGCGATCAACACGTCGGTCTGGCGGAACTGGCCATTTCCAAGGGCGCACATTTTGTCAGCTCATCCTATATCGCGCCAGAAATGCGCGCATTGGATCAGGCGGCGCGCGATGCGGGTGTTGCATTGGTGAACGAAGTGGGTCTGGACCCAGGTATCGACCATTTGATGGCCCATGATCTGGTCGAACAGTATCGCGCATCTGACGCCTGTGATGCCGATAATGAACTGACGTTTATTTCATATTGCGGCGGGATCCCCAAAATCCCAAATCCATTCCGCTATAAATTCAGCTGGTCGCCACTGGGCGTGTTGCGGGCGTTGAAATCCCCATCAAAATCCATCCGCAATTTTGAAACGCTGGATGTGGCGCGGCCTTGGGATGCCATTTCGTCCTATGATGCCCCCCTGCCATCACCTGAAAGCTTTGAGGTCTATCCAAACCGTGACAGCATTCCATTCATGGGCCAATACCATTTTGACCCAAGCTGGCGCGTCAAGGAATTCGTGCGCGGCACATTACGTCTGAACGGTTGGGCGCAAGCCTGGGACGGTGTATTTCGCGAAATCGAAACCCTATCTGGCCCCACAGGCGAAGCCCGCCTGAAAGAAATGTCAGACCAGTTCTGGGCGGAAAATGCCTATGACGCGGGCGAACCTGACCGCGTTGTATTATGCGTGGGCCTAAAGGCTGAACGCGACGGCCAGACCGTTTGGGACAAAACATGGGTCATGGACGCATGGGGTGACGCCACATCAACTGCAATGGCGCGTTTGGTATCATTCCCCGTATCCTTTGCGATCCAGTCGGTCTTGGCCGGTGAAATCCCCGCGGGTGTTCACGCCGCGCCAAGCGATCCGAAATTGGTGGCCTCTTGGTTGGCAAAAATCGACAACATCGCCCAGCATATGGAAATTGTCGACAAAACCGCATGATTCAGTATAGCCATTCAAACCATTAGGATAGTCACATCTAAATTTGCACGGTTCTTGAACGTTAGGGGATGAAACGTTCTTAACTGTGCAAAGGTGACATATGTTTTTTTCAAAACGTCCGATTGGGACATAGGAAGTGGTTGAAACGGTCATTGATGATGCTTTGGATCAATTCTACAAAATAGTCCACGACGACGAAGAATTGTCCCCATTCATGGTTGGCCGCAATACCCAGCGGTTAAAGCAAATGCAGCGCGACCATTGGCAAGCAACCTTTACCAGTGGCTTCAACAGCAGCTACTATGAACGGCTGGGCCGGATCGGCAAAGCGCACGCCAATGTCAGCCTGCCGCCACATTTCTTTGTCCGCGGATATGGGGTCTTGATGGAGGCGTTAATGTTGCGCCTGCGGCGTAAAATGACCAACAGGTCTGATGCAGCACAGCAGGTTTTAAAGGAAATAATCGACATTATTTTCCAAGATCTGTCCGTCGGGATCAAAGTGTATTACGATGTCTTGCAAGACGGAAAACGCGCAGCCGGCCAAGACGTATTAAACCATTCTGACGAATTCGCCAGCCGAATGCAGCAATTGGCGGGCGAGGTTCAATCCATCGCATCTGGCGTCGATCAGATGGATGCGTCAATTTCCAATATCACCCTGAACGTGGATGAAACATCAACCTTTGCGCGTGATGCATCAGACCGCGCTGATTCAGCCGCGGATTCCATGCGCGCTGTGACCACCGCATCAGAAGAAATCGGTTCATTTTTGTCGATCATTACCGAAATCGCCGACAAAACCAAACTGTTGGCCGTGAACGCCGCCATCGAAGCGGCCCGAGCCGGTGAAGCAGGCAAAGGGTTCACAGTCGTCGCAGATGAGGTCCGCCAACTGGCCGAAGGCACCGAGGCCGGCGCAAAAGACGTTGCGAACAAGGTCGAAGAAATTCAACGCGCCGTTTCAGGACTGCGCCGCACCATCGAAAGCGTACAAGAAAGTTTCCAACACGTGCTGTCAGCATCAGACAAAATCGCAACGGCTGTTCATCAACAAAGTTCTGCAACACGCGATATGAGCAATCGGATGGGCACCGTTAAAACAGGGATTGAGGACCAAATCCAAGATTTGGAAACCCTTGTGTCTGGTGTCTATAAATCGATGAATTCTTAGAACATTCGATAATATAACCAGTCAGGGAAAAACTGACTGGCGCGAAATACCCAGCTAAACATGCGTGGAAACGATACCTTAAATCGGGTCGTTTCCATGTGGTTCAAGGTGTGGCGCGCTGCTTGTTCGGGCGTCATAATAAACGGCATTTTGAATTCGTTTTTATCTGTCAAACGGGTCTTGATGAAACCCGGATTGACAACCTGCACCCGAACACCAGTTTTGCGCAAGTCATAGTGCATGGATTCTGCCAGGCTCATGATGCCGGCCTTGGATGCGCCATAGCCTACGGCGCCGGGCAATCCGCGAAACCCTGACAGGCTGGATGTCAAAACGATATGCCCCGCATCACGCGCGACCATGTCTGGCACGACATGCCCCAAAACACGCGCCGCTCCGGTTAAATTAATATCCAGCATGTCGACAACTTGCTGGGCGTTCCAATCCTGGGCCCGCTGCGGCCAATAAACAGCCGCCAGAAACACCAACCCGTCGATGGGGGCAATCTGCGCCCATGCTTGTGCCACGGACTGGGGGTCTGCGATGTCCATTGCAACCGCACGCGCCGATGGCCCCAATTCCGCTGCCAGGTCATCCAATCGGGCCTGATTGCGGGCCGACAGGATGACCTGTGCCCCTTTGGCGACCATTTGGCGCGCCAGATCCTGACCCAACCCCTCGCTTGCGCCAACGATCCAGTATGTTTTACCTGATACGCTAAGCAACGCTCTTACTCCTTTTGATGTGCCACACCATAGCAAGTGCTGCCAGTTTCAACAGGCAGGGCACCAACGCATAGGCTACCGACAACGCATTTAATCCTTGTACGGATGGGGTGGTATTTGGATCAAAACCAAACATGGCCACGGCGGGCAACACCGTAATTGCCGCAATCGCGAGGCTAAGCTTGGACACAAAGGTCCACAGCCCAAAGGCCACATCTTGCGACGCATCGCGTGTCTGCCCAAGTTGCACAGAAAACACAGCCGGCAAAATCACCATGTCGGCCCCCAGCGTGGCCCCAGACAATACACAGATCAGCGCAAAGTATCCGCTGTCACCCGTTGTCAATGTATAGGCGCCCACAAAACAAACAACCGATAACACCATCGCCCCCATTAGGACGGAAAACGCATCAAATCGGCGGGCCAATGCGGACCAAACCGGCGCAGACACCGCAGCAGACAGGAAAAATCCAATCAGCAGTGGCCCGGCCAATTGCCCCGCGCCCAATCTGTATTCGACAAAAAACAAAAACAACGTTGATGTGACGGCCACTGGCAAGGCGTTGATCCCCCCCAGTATCAACAACTGCCGCAAACTGTGATCTTGCAAAATCGGCCTTGGATCTATCGTCGGTGGCGTGATTATGTCAGCAGATGTCTTCGCCCCAGAAAAACCGGAAACACCCGCAACAGCAATCACACAGACCACGACAAAACCAACCGCAAATCCGAAAAACGGTATGGATGTAACAGGCAGCAATACCGTTGGGGCCATAGCAGCCAGACAGACGCCCAACAAATTACCGCCTTCGCGCATTTGTGACAGGCGCATCATGGATGCGTGGTCACTGTAATACTGCACCCCCAACGCATAGATGCGGATATACAGAAAACTGAACCCCGAAAACACTGCCGCCAATGATAGGCAAAACCAAATCAGCGGCGGCAGCACGATGACAGGTGAAAACAGGGCCAGCATTCCCAACCCCATGATGACGACCGCACCCCATAGCGGCAGCGCCCCAAAACGTGCAGTGCGCGCAGCGATCATCCCCAAAATCGGATCTTGGATCACATCAAGACCACGCAAGGCAAACAACACCAAGCCCAGCGATGTCAGCGATAATGAATAGGTATCGGAATAAAATTTCGGGGCATGCAAATATATCGGCAAACCCGCCATGCCCAGCATCATGCCCAAAATGACAAATCGCCACATAGGGGGGCGGTTGGTCATATTATGAAACCTCGGCTTTGGGCGGCGTGCTGCGGTCGCGATACTTTGCACCTTTGAATTTCAGCTTGAACGCCTGAAAATAAATCAACCCCAACACCCGCCGCGATCCAAAAGGGCGGCGCAGCATGGACCACAGGATATCGCGCGTCCGCATCACACGCCGCGATCCAACCAGATTGGCCATCAAACCGCCGTCGGGATGATCCAGATTGATCCAAACGAACACTTTGTCCGGTTGAATATCAAACCGGAATTCATAGTTTCCTTCAACCGGCTGAAAGGGCGAGACATGGAATATTTTTTCCGCATGCATCCGATCCGTTCGTGTGATGGGACGCAGATCGGGATGATAACACAGGTACGAATGACGATCGCCAAAGGTATTGTTGACCTCGGCAATCACGGCGCATAATTCATTGTCGCGGTTGTGCAGCAGCCAAAAACTGACAGGGTTAAACACATGCCCCCAAATGCGTGGCTGGGCCAGCAACAAAATTGGGCCGTCCAAATCCAAACCGCGATCACGGATGACCTGGCGCACCCAAGGTGCCCCAATACCGCGTTTTTGTGGGCCGCCATGGTCACGATCCAGCAACCCGCAAAACAGGCCCGATTTGCGTGAAAATAACCCGGGCGCTGGTCCATCGCGTTCTGCATCCAGCAAAACGTAATCAACGCTATAGCGAAACGCGTTTTTCAACGCGCCCTTGCGCCCATGCCACGTTGTGGCGCGGATATGTTGAACGGGGGCGATCATTCAGCAGCTGTCGCCAATGATTCACGCGCCATGATACCCGACGCGACGTCCAGTCCACTGGATAGGCCGTCTTCGTGGAAACCGTTTTTCATCCATGCGCCACAGAACCACGTGTTGTTTTGTCCGTTCAATGCCGCAACCGCAGCCTGACCATCCAGCGCCTCTAGGTCATAGACGGGGTGGCGCAGGGTCACTTGGTCATAGATCAATTCCTGTTTGATCGGATGGGTTGTGTTCAGGGTCACAAACATCGGATCATCCATCGGAATCGGTTGAAGTGAGTTCATCCAATACGTCAAATCAATGCGGTCGTTTACCTTGTCAGCGCGTTCGGTATAGACCCAGCTGGCCCAACATTTTTTGCGCGCTGGCATCACAGTTTCATCACAGTGCAATATGATATCATTTGGCTGATAACGGATCGCGCCCAGCGCGGCGGTTTCTGCAGGGGTGGGATCGGCCAGCATTTTCAAACTGTCATCCGAATGGGTGGCCAGCACGACATCATCAAAGGGCTGCGGCACATGGCCGGGCGATTTGACCAAAACGCCGGTTTCCGTGCGTTTAATCCATTCAATCGCGGCCCCTAAACGAATGGTTACATCCTGCTTGTGCAACGCTTGTTCCACACGCGACACATATTCGCGCGATCCCCCGTTAACCGTATACCACTGATGTTGCCCAGTGCTGCGCAACAAGGCGTGGTTTTCGAAAAACTGCAACATTGCATAGGCTGGAAATTCCATGATTTTTTCCGTGGGTGTCGACCAAATCGCGCCGGACAATGGCAACAGATAATAATCGCGGAACCATTCGCCCGTTCCCAGTCGGTCTAAAAATCCACCAATCGTCAAACTGCGGTCTTGGGCCACGGACAGACCTTGGGAATTGAATTTCAAAATATCCGCGATCATGCGCAGAAATTTGGGGTTAAACGCATTTTTGCGCTGTGCAAACATCGCATCCAAACTGCGCAGGGCATATTCAATGCGCCCCCCGTCCACCGACGCACCAAAGCTCATGTTGCTAAGCGTGACGGGTACATCCAATTCTTCGAACAGCTTAACCATGTTGGGATAATTGACATAGTTAAACACGATAAATCCGGTATCAACAGGCTGGTCAGACCGTTTGCCGGCAACCACAGTGCGCGCGTGCCCGCCCAAGCGGTTTTCGGCTTCAAACAGGGTAACACTGTGATGCTTTGACAGCTCATACGCGGCACCCAGCCCTGTTATCCCTGCGCCGATCACGGCAATGTTGCGTTTTTCGTATAGTGGTTTGGCAAATGTCATCTGGACGCCTTTGGTTAGTCGTTATCTTAGGAATACGCCGATACGGCGCAATTGGATGAAAATAATTTGAATAATTGTGATCCAGACTGCCCCTTGTGACGTATTTCGGTTATGACGCTATTAGACACCGGATTAAGACGAATTGACGCCTCGCCCTGCGGGCAGGTTTGTGATAGCCGTGGTATATCTGTAGCGCATAAAGAGGACGGCGTCTTGGATAAAACGCCAAATGATAAATGGGTCGCTTTGATCCGACGTATTAACCGTGACAAAGACGTGTCGGCCTTTGAAGTGTTGTTCGATCATTTTGCGCCGCGCGTGAAATCATTTTTGATGAAATCTGGCGCTGACAACACAATGGCCGAAGAATGCGCCCAAGAAGTAATGGCAACCGTTTGGCAAAAATCACACCTGTTTGATCCAACACGCGCCAGTGCATCGACATGGATTTTCACCATCGCACGTAACAAAAAAATTGACGCACTGCGGAAATTAAAGCGTCCCGAGCCTGATGAATTAAGCTGGGGCGCAGAACACGAACCTGACCAAGAGGACGTGATCAGCCTGCAACAAGAAACCCAGCGCCTTGGCGCAGCACTATCAGAGCTGCCCCAAAAACAACGGGATTTATTGGAACAAGCCTTTTTTCATGAAAAATCGCACAGTGAAATTGCACAAGATACCGGTTTACCACTGGGCACGATCAAATCGCGCATTAGATTGGCATTAGATAAACTGCGCCATAGTATGAGCTAGAACAAATAAGATGAAGATGAACAAACCCATATCGCATCACCTAACGGACCAAGATTTGCTGGATTACTCGACCGGCAAACTAGAAGAGTCGTTTGCTTTGGCAGCAGCGGTCCATGTATCCGTATGTGATCAATGTCGTGCAACTTTGGACAGTTTTGACGCAATCGGCGGCACCGTTCTTGAAAATTCATCGCATCAAGAAATGTCGCAGGGATCCTTTGATAAAACAATGGCTCTGATCAGCGCGCTACCATCGACCAAGGTTACGCGCAAAGAACCATCAAACCTGCCAGATGCCTTGGCCGGCTATATTGGCAAATCGTTGGATGACATTAAATGGACACCCATCGGCATGGGTGTGAAACAAAAAATCCTGCACACAGGTGACACCGGAACGGCGCGTATGCTGTATATTCCTGCGGGAACGGCTGTGCCTGATCACGGACACAAGGGGCGGGAATGGACATTGGTATTACAAGGTGCATTTTTCGATGAAACCGGCCATTTCGGACCCGGCGACATCGAAATTGCGGATCCGACTGTCGAACACACGCCCACGGCTGCGGCGGGTGATGCCTGTATCTGTCTGGCCGTCACCGATGCGCCATTGCGGTTTTCAGGAATTCTGCACCGTTTGGTACAACCGCTATTGCGGATCTAAGGCGGCAATCAAGTCGCGGTGTGGGGCGGGTGCGCCCGCCACGATACCGCGCGTTTTGGGCCATTTTGCATTGAACTGAATTGCTGTCCCATATTTGTCGGACACAGCACCCCCTGCCATTTCAATCAACAACGCACCAGCAGCAATATCCCATTCCCAGCTATCGCGCAGGGTTAGCATGGCATCATAGCGACCCTGCGCAACCAATGCCATGCGATAGGCCAATGAGGGACGGAAATGCCGGGAAAATTCAGGGCACTTTTGGTTTTTCCAATGCTCAGCTGACATTGCTGGACGTGTTGTGATAACGCGGGCGCCGGTGATGGTTTCAGCCGCACTGACCCGCAAAGCGTCGTTGTTCACAAACGCCCCTACATCACGATCCGCCGTATACATTAAATCCAATAACGGAACATAAACCACAGCCGTTTGAATGCGCCCGTGTTTTGCAATCGCCAACGAATGCGCCCAAGTGCGTTCACCCGCCACAAAGGATCGCGTCCCATCCAAGGGATCAATGATGAAACAATAATCACAGGTCAGCCGATCGGACGTATCTGGCGTTTCCTCGGACAGCCAGCCATAGTCGGGACGCTGCGCCATCAGGGTCGATTTCAACATCTTATCGATTTGCAAATCCGCCTGCGTTACAGGGCCAGCATTATCGTCTTTGTCCCAAACCTCATAACTTTGGCCCCAGAATCCGGTGGCAATATCGCCGGCCGCGCGGGCAGCTTGGATCAACAGGGACAGGTCAGTTTCCGGCAATCTTCATCCCCTCAACCAGCAGGGACGGCACAACGCCCGACAAATGCTGGCGCGCATCATTGGCGGGTACGATGGATCGCAACATATCGCGCAGATTGCCTGCAATGGTTAATTCGTTCACAGGATAGGCGATTTCGCCGTTTTCCACCCAAAATCCGGATGCACCGCGCGAATAATCGCCCGTGTTGGGATTGATCGTCGATCCGATCATGGACGTGACCAGTAACCCCGTACCCATATCACGCAATAATTCATCACGCGTGACAGTGCCTGGCGTCAGGGCAACGTTCCAATTCGATGGGCTTGGCCCACTGGAGACCCCACGCGCAGCATTCGCGGTCGAGGCCATCCCCAATTTACGCGCATTGGCCAAATCCAATGTCCAGCCCTGCAATACGCCATCACGCACAATATCACGGCGCTGGGTGGCCAAACCTTCGGCATCAAACAGACGCGATCCGGAAATGCGCGGTCTGTGCGGGTCTTCGACCACGGACAGATGCGATGGCAACACCTGTTTGCCCAAATCATCGATCAACCATGATGATCCACGCGCAATCGCTGCACCATTCACCGCGGACAACAAATGCCCGATCAGACTGGACGAAATGCGTTCATCAAACACCACGGGATAGGTTCCAGTTGACGGCCTGCGGGCATCCAATCGCGCTAGCGCACGCTCGGCAGCGGATCGGCCAATGTCCATACTGGCGCGCAGTTCGCTGCCATAGACACGGCTGTCACCGTCATAGTCACGTTCCATACCCGCACCTTGGCCTGCGATGGCCATACAGGATACGGACCGCGTGGTCCGTTTATACCCACCGGAAAAACCATTGGTCGCCGCCAGATAAATGTTGGATGCACTATAACCTGCACCGGCTTCCACTTGGGAAATGCCGGCATGGTCCAATGCCGCTTGCTCGGCCTCGCGGGCATCGCGTTCTAGGGCTGCGGGATCAGGTTCATCAGATTGATCGCATAAATCCAACGCCGCCGCATCCCACGATGTGGCCAATTGCGCGGGATCGGCCAGACCTGCATAGGCATCTGTTGGTGCCTCATGTGCCATGGCAATCGCACGGTCGGCCATAATGCGCAGAGTATCGTCGCGCACATCAGACCCCGACACAATCGCGGTTTTCCCATCCTTGAACACGCGCAGGCCGATGTCGACCCCTTCGGAGCGTTCGGCATGTTCCAATTCTGCCTGACGCACCTCGATGGAAATTGACGTGCCTTGGATGGCGACGGCATCTGCATGATCTGCCCCCGCTTTGCGGGCCATATCCAAAAGGGATTGGGTGATCGTTTGCAATGAATGCTGCATGTCTGCCTCGCGCGTTGATATCCCCCTATGACCTAGTCAGTCCCCCGACAAAAGGCAAGTGTAAGCCTAGCGCAAGCGTTGTCCATTGGCATACAAGGACCCGTCTGGCTTGACCTCAAGATCGGATGTCAGTTCATCGTCGCCTGTTGGGGTCAAAAACGCACCCATCATCATGCGGCCCATGAACACCTGATCCGATGGCACCAACCCAGAACTGACCAAATCGTCCAGCGCCTTGTTCAATCCTGTGACGGTAAATGTCACGCGCCCCTCAGGGCGGGGAAACCCGTCAAAGGTGCGCAGATCATTGTTATCAAGGGTGAATTCCCCCTGCCCCAACAAACGCGCGCCCAGGCCAGCAATTGTCAAATTGTTCAATGCTAGACTGTTTAGCTGCCCAATGTCAGCGGGATCGATTTCCTCGCCCATCTGTTCCAAATCAAACAGGTTGACCCCCAACACCCCAGCCCCCGACAGGTTCAGCGCCAAATCCAGCGGGCTACGATCCAATGCGCCCATCGGATCGAACATGGACCACACCGTTTCAGGCAGCGTCAATCCCTGCATGGCCCAAGCCAGATCAAAGGATTGTTCATCCTGTGCCGCCCCGATGGGGATGTCCATGTTATAGGTGATCCCCGCGATCCGACCGCTGACCGGCACAGGTGTTTCGGGGACCACCAAATCAAATTCGATCCCCTTGGATCCCCCCTGCACCACAGCGGTTTTCGGCGAAATGGCGGATGTCCATTCGCCCGATCCTTGGCGGAATGCAAATTGTCCATTGGATTGCGTGTCATTGAACCGCACGGACACGTCCAACCCCTGATGGGTCACCGCCGATGTCAAAGACATTCCTGCTGCCAAGGCTGGGCCCACATCGGCGCGATTTGCCCCATAGGGTACGTTGGATTGTTCCGCATAGGTCATTCCATCCAAACGGATCAAAGCATCAAATTCGGCATTTTCGGACGGATCATCAAAGGTCAATGCAAAATCAGCCCGTTCCATCGTCGCATTGGTGGTCCGCTGCGTGGTGTCACCAGATTTCACCACCATGGTTCCCTGCAACCCTTTGATCGTGACAAACCCACCTATATCCAAGTCCTGCATATCAGGGTCGGTAAGGTTTGTATCGACAATCGACATGCCATAGTTGTCGATATCATAGACGTAATGCAATTCTTGGCCACGGTCTTGGACATAGGTGCCATTACCCTGCACGCGCTGTTCAAATGTGATGGAATTTCGTTGTGCTCCATCCATGATCTCTAGCTGCATTTTCATACGTTCGGGGAATTGGATATCCACGCGATTTGGCCCAGATTGCACAAAATCAATCGCACTGCCACGCAGGGAAATCGCGATATCCCCTTCGGGCAGGGATTGCGTTAAAATCATATCCTCAACAGCTAATGTGCCCGATACTTGGGATACGGTGGCCTGAACGTTATAGCCATATTCCTGTAACTGGGTGCGCATATCACCCCAGACTTGGGTATTTGTAATATCGGCATAGGCGGGGCCACTGAAAACCGCGCAGATTGCTATAATTGATGCTTGTACCTTAAATCCCATAGTGGCCACCCTACCTAATTAAATCTGATACTAAGGTGGGGACTAATTCCGACCACGTCAACCCACAACACGGGTTGCACCACCGGACTATGTGCCGCATACATTTGGCACCAACATTAAAAAACGGACAGATCATGGGCGATTTCAAACAACACACAGTGATCATCACCGGGGCCAGTCGCGGCATCGGCGCCGCCACAGCCCGCGAATTTGCGGCACTGGGGGCAAATGTTGTCGTCACCGCACGCAGCGGTGATGATATTGGCGCATTGGCCGCCGATATTGGACCGCAAGCCATGGCGATTGCGGGGGATATTGGCGATCCTGACTTTGCCCCACAGTTGGTGGCCCGCGCCATGGACACCTTTGGACGTATTGATATTTTGATCAACAATGCCGCCGCACTGCACCCGATTGCGCGGATGGCCGAGGCAGATGTTGCCCAATGGTCCGCGCTGATTGATACAAATGTTAAGGGCGTGTTTTACGCCAATCGCGCCGTGTTGCCCCATATGATCGCCCAAGGCGGCGGCACGATCCTAACCGTTTCATCAGGGGCCGCCCATAGCGCACTTGAGGGCTGGTCTGCCTATTGCGCATCCAAAGCAGCGGCCGCCATGATCACCCTTTCGCTGCATGCCGAATATCACGCCCAAGGCATCCGTGCCATGGGCCTGTCGCCCGGAACGGTCGCCACACAAATGCAGCGCGATATCAAAGCATCGGGCATAAACCCTGTCAGCGAATTGGAATGGTCCGACCACATCCCACCCGAATGGCCCGCCCGCGCCATGGCGTGGATGTGTGGCAATGTGCGCGATGATTTGGCCGGCATGGAAATTTCCCTGCGCGATGAAAACATCCGCCGCGCCATTGGATTGATATAAAGGCACAGACATAGGAAACCGCGATGATTGATTTGACAAAATCCGAAACGGGCGTCTGGACCGTCACCATCAACCGCCCAGACAAAGCCAACAGTCTGACACCCGACATGTTGACCGACCTGCGCGATATTGCCCGCGATGCCCAATCAGCGCGCGGATTTATCATCACAGGCGCGGGCCGCGTATTTTCCGCAGGGGCCGATTTGGACGCCGCGCGCGCAGGGTTGGCCACGTCACCCCTGTGGGAGGAGCTATCATCCGCCATCGCCGCCCTGCCCTGTCTGTCTGTGGCCGCCCTGAACGGGACCCTCGCGGGCGGTGCGAATGGTATGGCACTGGCCTGTGATATCCGCATCGCGGTTCAGGGGGCCAAGGTGTTCTATCCCGTGATGAAACTGGGATACATGCCCCAACCGTCAGACCCGCGCCGCATGGCCGCGCTGATCGGACCGGCGCGTACCAAAATGATCCTGATGGCCGGTCAAAAAACCACCACGGATGAGGCGTTTAACTATGGCCTGATCGATCGGATTGTCGATGCAGATGCGCTGATCGACCATGCGCATGAACTGATCGCTGACAGCGCAGCCGCTGACCCCAGCTTGGTCACGGCAATCCAACAGATGATCGAAAACGCCTAAAACCCGTTCGGCGCTGGATTCATCCGCGCCGCTTGCGCATGCCGCCTGTGGTTTTCGACAAAAACGCAGGCGGACGCTTGGCGACCCATGCCGCGAACTTGGCCAACCTAGGATGGGCGCGCAATGCATCAATGGTGGCGTAATCACGGGCCAATTCGGCCTCGGTCAGGGTGGCGTGAATTTCTTTGTGACAGATATGGTGCAACAACACCGTTGGCCCACCCTTGCCGCCCTTTAGCTTGGGGATCAGGTGGTGCAGGCTTTGCGGCACGTCGGCGGGAATGGGCCGCGTGCATAGGGGGCAGATCGGATCGCTCATTCCCTAAATCTGGTCGGATTTCACAAAAAATCAAGCAGTGGCCATCGCACCCGATATCGCATAGATTGCTCCAAAGACACGGGGAAACGACATGGCAAAAACAGCACTGGTGATTGGCGGCGGCCCCGCGGGTTTAATGGCGGCCCAAGAATTGCTGGCCCATGGCCTGTCTGTCCAACTGACCGATGCCATGCCGACACTGGGGCGCAAATTTCTGATGGCGGGGAAATCGGGACTGAACCTGACCAAGGATGAAACACCCCCACTGTGCCTGAGCCACTATGACACCGATCGCCTGTCGCCGATGATCCACGACTTTGGCCCGCGCGATGTGATGGATTGGGCCAACGCACTGGGTGCGGATGTTTATACCGGATCAACCGGCCGTGTGTTCCCCAAGGTTGGCAAAGCGTCCCCGCTGCTGCGCGCATGGATTGCACAGCTGGTGTCCCAAGGTCTGGACATTCGCACGAAATGGCGATTGACCAATACTGACGGTCGGTCATTTGCATTTGAAACACCGAATGGCATGCAAACCATCACGCCCGATGTCACCATACTGGCCCTAGGCGGGGCCAGTTGGGCACGGCTGGGATCAGACGGCACATGGCCTGCGATATTGCCAAATGTGGCCACCGAACCCTTTGTCCCATCAAACTGTGCCTTTGCCATCGACTGGTCGGACCATATGCAGAAATTTCTGGGACAGCCCATCAAATCCATTGCGATGCGCGCAGGCGCGCTGGCCAGTCGTGGCGAAATCATCCTGTCCGCCAAAGGGATTGAGGGCGGCGGCATATACCCCCTGTCCCCCGCATTGCGACACGGGGAACGATTGATCATCGACCTGATGCCCGATTGGAAGGCCGATAAAATCACGACCGCCTTGGCACGCCCAAGGGGGAAAAACAGCCTGTCGAACCACATTCGCAAAACCCTGAAACTGGACCCTGCCAAATTGGCAATTATCCGCGAATTTTGGGGACCACTGCCCCATTCGCCCGAAATTCTGGCCCAAGTCATCAAGGGGCTGACCCTGCCCCCCCTAGCCCCGCGCCCCATGGACGAAGCGATTTCGACGGCTGGCGGCGTCACATGGGATGCGCTAGATGATGGGCTGATGATCCGCGCCCTGCCCGGCGTTTTTGCGGCCGGTGAAATGATTGACTGGGATGCGCCAACGGGCGGCTATTTACTGACGGCCTGCTTTGCCACGGGGAAATGGGCGGGGGCCCATGCGGCACGTTATGCAATCACGGGCGGGTCGCAATAACGCTGTCGCGTGTGGATTGCGCCCCGACCCATGCCATGACATCGGGGGACAATTTGCCCAAACGGTTCGCTGGCATCAACCCGCGATGCTGGGCCATTTCAATCGCAACGGCTAGGGTCACACCCGCGAAATTCCATGCCTGACAGACCAAGGCATTCGCATCCAGCCACCGCAATGCCTGTTCTGCGCGGTGGCATTCGTATTCAATTACGTTGGCATCGCGCAGGCGGACATCACGTTTCAATTCGCGCGCCCAGAAGGCCAATCCATCCAGCAGCCCCATCACCACATGGCGATAGGTTTGCTGCAACGGCGTTTCACGGCCCAACCATCCCCCGCCATAGGTGTCCTCGAAATAGCCCACAATATCGCGCGTATCAGCAATCAACCGCCCCCGCACCACCAAGGCCGGCACACGCGCCACAGGCGAAATTTCAAAAAAATCACTGTCCACGACGCGCTTGGTTGCAATAACTTCGTCTAGGTCATCAATCGCCCCACAATCGCGCGCAATAATCCGTGTGATCCGTGCATAGGGTGATGTGGGGCTGATATACAGCGTGATCATTGCCCCATTGCACGCACAAAACCTGCGCGGGATCGGATGGATTTCGAATATTCCTTGAACGCTGCGTTTTCCATGGGAAATTTCGCCGAAATCGCCCAGCCCCCACAATGCACCAACAACAGATCAGCAATGGTCAGGGTATCACCCATCAAAAACGGCCCGCTGATTTGATCTGTGATGCGATCCAGATTGCGGGCAAATTCCCATTTCAAGCTGTCTTTGACATCAGGCACGCGTTTGTCAGCAGGCAACACAAAGGAATGGCGCGCCGCCGTCCACAACAGGGCATCAATTTCATCATTGATCTGATGCAAAAACGCATCTTGGCGGGCGCGTTCAAGGGTGCCGGCCGCATATGTCAGCCCACCGTGTTTATCCGCCAGATAGGTCATGATCGCACAGCTGTCGGTAATGACGGTGCCATCCACATTCAATGCGGGCACTTTGCCGCTGGGATTATGGGATTTTGCCAAATCTGACCCCGCAGCGGCATCAATCAGGTCATAGGGTTGGCCCAATTCCTCTAACGTCCAAATGACGCGAAAGGCACGGGTGTTGCGGGCACCGATAACAGTATACATGTGGTTTTCCTTTGTTGTTTTGCCAAAGCTAGCACAACGAAAAATTTTATCTATCCCTGCATAGCAGAATCGTCACAATCTATGCTAGTCATTGTGGTATGAGTTCAGCAATACCCAACATAGGCGAAAATCGCCCCCAAATTCGTCAACTGGATGACGCCGCAATCAACCGCATTGCCGCGGGCGAGGTGGTCGAACGCCCTGCATCCGCCGTCAAGGAATTGGTCGAAAACGCCATAGACGCTGGTGCGCGACGCATTTCGGTGGATATCGCCGATGGGGGCAAAACATTGATCCGTGTCACAGACGATGGCTGCGGCATGACGGGGGATGATTTGCCATTGGCCCTGTCGCGCCATGCCACATCGAAAATTGACGGAACGGATTTGCTGAATATTCACAGTTTTGGATTTCGCGGCGAAGCCTTGCCATCCTTGGGGGCGGTGGGGCGATTGACGATCACATCGCGCGCGCAGGGACACGATGGCGTACAAATTTCCGTATCTGGCAGCGCAGAGACACCTGTAAAACCCGCCGCGTTAAACCGTGGCACAGTGGTGGAATTGCGCGATCTGTTTTATGCCACGCCTGCGCGGTTGAAATTCATGCGCACTGATCGGGCCGAATTGGGTGCAGTGGTCGATATCATCAAACGTCTGGCCATGGCCGAACCTGCAATTGGGTTCAGCCTGCGCGATGTATCCGATGGCAAAGACCGCATTTTATTTCGCGTCGATCCTGAAAGCGGTGATCTGTTTGATGCGCTGCATGGGCGTTTGCGTCAGGTATTGGGCGCAGAATTTGCCGAAAACGCCCTGCCCATTGACGCCACCCGCGATGGCGTGCGTCTGACGGGCTATGCGGCGCTGCCTACCTATTCACGCGGGGCGGCGGTGATGCAGTTTTTCTTTGTCAACGGGCGGCCCGTGCGCGATAAATTGCTGTTGGGGGCGCTGCGCGGGGCCTATGCCGATTTTTTATCGCGCGACAGGCATCCGGCGGTGGCATTGTTCATTGATTGCGACCCACATTTGGTCGACGTCAACGTCCACCCCGCCAAATCCGAGGTCCGGTTCCAAGACGCAGGATCCGTGCGCGGTTTGGTCGTGTCATCCCTGCGCCACGCTTTGGCCAATGCAGGGCACCGATCATCCACCACCGTGGCAGGGGCAACCTTGGGCGCGATGCAGCCCGAAAAACCGCATCAGCCCATATACCAAATGGACCGCCCATCCCAATCCGCACGCAGCGCCAGCTATACATACCAAGCGCCCAGCGCCGAGGCTGCGTCAACTGCATCCTTCGGCTTTGCCGAAACGCCAGCGGTGTCGGCGCGCGTGGAGCAGGTGATTGAAACGCAAACGCCGGACCCCAGCCACCCCTTGGGTGCGGCGCGCGCGCAGGTGCATGAAAACTATATCATTGCGCAAACCGAAACGGGGATCGTGATCGTCGATCAACATGCCGCGCACGAACGGTTGGTTTACGAAAAACTGAAATCGCAAATGCGCGAAAATGGGGTGGCGGCGCAGGCGCTGCTGATCCCTGAAATCATCGAATTATCATCGCACAAGGCGGCGTTGATTTTGGGGCTGGCCGATGAATTGGCCGCATTGGGATTGGGCATCGAACCCTTTGGCGGGTCGGCCATTGCTGTGCGCGAAACCCCTGCGATTTTGGGCAGCGTCAATGCCACGGCCCTGATCCGCGATGTGTTGGACGAATTGGCCGATTGGGGCGACAGCCAGCTGGTCCAATCCAAGATCGAGGCGATCCTATCGCGCGTGGCCTGTCACGGATCCATCCGATCGGGTCGCCAAATGCGGGCCGAGGAAATGAATGCCCTGCTGCGCGACATGGAACGCACGCCCCATTCGGGCCAATGCAACCACGGCCGCCCCACCTATGTTGAATTAAAACTATCCGATATCGAAAGGTTATTTGGACGCACATGACACAGATTGATCTGAATAATCCGATGGTTTTGGGGGCCTTGGGGCTGGCCGCACTGGTGGCAATATTGCTGCTGATCACGGTCCGGGCCGCATTGAAATCGGCGCGATTGGCGGAACCGCTGGCCTATCAACTGAATGCTTTGGGCCAGCGCGTCCAATCATTGGGTGAGGGCCAAGAACGTTTATCCGGTGGCCTGACCCATGTGTCAGACGCCCAAGCCAAGGCACAGGCGCATATGTTGCAGCTGATGGAACATCGTCTGGCCCAAGTGCAAAACAATATGACCGAAAACCTGCAAGGATCGGCGCGGCGCACCGCCCAATCACTGGGCGAATTGCAACAACGCCTGACCGCGATTGACAAGGCACAGGATAACATCACCAAATTGTCCGGTGATGTTTTGTCATTGCAGGACATTTTATCCAACAAACAAACGCGCGGGGCCTTTGGTGAAATTCAGTTAAATGATATCGTCACCAAGGCATTGCCATCCGACAGCTATACATTGCAGGCCACGCTGTCGAATGGACGTCGTGCGGACTGTTTGATCCATTTGCCAAATCCCCCGGGCCCCATCGTCGTGGACAGTAAATTCCCGTTAGAAGCATACGAAGCCCTGCGCCGTGCGAAAACCGATTGGGACCTGAACGAGGCGGCCAAATTCCTGCGCGCAACCGTGCGAAAACATATCAAAGACATCAGTGACAAATACATCATCGAAGGTGAAACCGCCGACGGCGCGTTGCTGTTTTTACCGTCCGAGGCTGTCTATGCAGAGCTGCATGCGAATTTCCCCGAAATTGTGCGCGAAGGGTTTGCTGCGCGTGTTTGGATCGTATCGCCCACCACATGTATGGCCACCCTAAACACCATGCGCGCGATATTAAAGGATGCGCGCATGCGTGAACAAGCCGGTGCCATTCGCCGTGAACTGGGGTTGCTGTACCAAGATATTGATCGTTTGGGCACGCGCGTGGAAAATTTGGACCGTCATTTCAATCAGGCTGCGAAAGATATCAGTGAAATTAAAATCAGCTCGGACAAGGCGGGCAAACGTGCGCGGCGATTGGACAACTTTGATTTCGAAGAACTGGCACCGGATACACCAGCGCTGGTTGGCAATGATCCCAAGGCTTAGTCAAAAAACGCTTTTACAGGGGCGACGCATTAGATATAGAAACGCAAGGTTTCATGGGGGAATGCGGCAATGGCGCATATTATCGTAGTAGGCAATGAAAAGGGCGGTGCCGGTAAATCAACCGTCACAATGCATGTGGCCACCGCATTGGCACGCATGGGTCATCGCGTCGGCGCGATTGATCTGGATTTACGACAGCAAACCTTTGGTCGCTATCTGGTCAACCGTTTGCGTCATGCCCAAGACAGTGGTTTGGGCCTGCCAACCCCTGTATTCTATGATCTGCCAGAAATTGACAAATCTGCCGTTCCAGAAGGCGAAAACATTTTTGATCATCGCCTGTCCGCCGCCGTTGCCGCGGCCGAGGCCGAGAGTGATTTTATCATCATCGATTGCCCCGGTTCGCACACACGCCTGAGCCAAGTGGCACATTCCTTGGCCGATACGCTGATTACCCCGTTAAATGACAGTTTCGTCGATTTTGACCTGTTGGCCCATATCGCAAGCGATGGTGAAACGATTGAGGGACCATCGGTTTATTCCGAAATGGTCTGGCATGCCCGCCAATTGCGCGCGCAGGCTGGGTTAAAGCCGATCAATTGGGTCGTCATTCGCAACCGGTTGGGCGCGCAGCAGATGGTCAACAAGGTCAAGATGGAACGCGCCTTGGAAAAACTGTCCAAGCGCATTGGGTTCCGCGTGGGCCCAGGGTTTACAGAACGCGTGATTTTTCGCGAATTGTTTCCGCGCGGTTTGACGTTGTTGGATTTGAAAGATGTGGGCGTCAAACAGTTGAACATTTCAAACGTTGCCGCACGCCAAGAGCTGCGCGATTTGATCAAGACGCTAAATCTGCCGAACGTATCGGCAGATTTCTGATCGGGGGTGGCAGGCTGCGCCTGCCCGCCTGCGGCGCGAGTATTTTTACAAAAATGAAAGTGTTATTGCGGTGTTCTGTGCGATACCGCAGCTGGATCGGTTTTTAGGTCGATAATCGCGGGTTTGTTTGCTGCGCGGGCGCGGGCCAATGCGGCAGCGAATTGTTCGGTTTGTGTGACGGTTTCACCGTGGGCCCCATAGGCGCGCGCAAGGGCCGCGAAATCGGGATTGACCATATCGGTGCCCGAGGGGCGATTGGGATATTGGCGCGCCTGATGCATTCGAATTGTACCATAGACGCCATTATTGGCGATGATGACGATAATGTTTGCGCCGTATTGCACGGCTGTTCCGAATTCTTGGCCATTCATCTGGAAACACCCGTCCCCCGCAAGGCAGATAACATCGCGGTCGGGGTGCATCAATTTCGCGCTGATGGCGGCAGGCAGGCCATAGCCCATGGTACCCGATGTCGGTGCCAATTGGGTGCGGTAGGATTTATAGCGGTAGTAGCGGTGCAGCCATGCCGCGTAGTTGCCCGCCCCGTTTGTGATGATCGCGCTGTCGGGCAGGGTTTGGGTCAGATGTGATATGATCTGTTCCATTTTCACTGCCCCAGGAGTCGCGGTTGGTGTTTGCCAATGTTCATATGCGGCGCGTTCGGTTTCGGGCGTTGGTACAGACTGGCCGCGGGTCGCTGCGACCGCTTGGGTCAGGAAATCGCAGCTGTGACAGTTGATTGCCAGATCGGCATGATAGACGCGGCCCAGTTCATCGGCATTGGGATGGATATGGATCAAGCTTTGGCTGGGTTTGGGAATCTGAAACAGGCTATAACCGCCCGATGTCATTTCACCCAAGCGCGCGCCCAAGACCAGCAAGGTATCTGCCGCAGCCACACGTTCGGCCAGCGCAGGATTTGGGCCAATGCCAAGATCACCGATATAGTTGGGATGGCGATTATCCATGTAGTCCTGACACCGGAACGTCGTGGCAACAGGCCAGCCCGTTTGTTCGGCCAAACGCGCCACATCGGCGGCGGCCTGCGCAGACCAAAGTGGCCCGCCAATCAGCATCAGGGGATTTTTCGCATGGTTCATTGCGGCCACGACGTCATCAATAGCGGATTGTGAGATTTGTTGTCGGGCGGGGTTGGCACGGGGGGCATCGGCCACATCGGCAGTGGCGGATAGCATATCCTCGGGCAGGGCCAGAACAACGGGACCCGGGCGGCCCGACACGGCCACATGAAACGCGCGGCTGATATATTCGGGGATGCGATCCGTGCGATCGATTTCGGCCACCCATTTGGCAAGGGGGCCGAACATTTGGCGATAATCGACCTCTTGGAACGCTTCGCGGTCGCGTTGATCGCTGGCAACTTGGCCCACAAACAGGATCATGGGGGTGCTATCTTGGAATGCGACATGCACACCGCCTGAGGCATTGGTGGCACCCGGCCCACGCGTGACCATGGCCACACCGGGACGGCCCGTTAGTTTGCCATAAGCCTCGGCCATCATGGATACACCACCTTCGTTGCGGCCAACGATGGTGTCGATGCCACTGTCAAACAGCCCGTCCAATGCGGCAAGATAGCTTTCGCCAGGGACGCAGAACACGCGATCCACGCCTTGGATTTTCAGTTGATCCACCAGAATTTGTCCGCCGTGCCGCATGGGGTATCCTTTGTAAACACGAAAGGCCGCATCACGATGATACGGCCTTGGGTCATTTCATAAATTGGTTCAGTGTGTCCAAGGGGCGCGGCGGTCTGTTGCGAAATTTTCGCCATAGCCACGGGCGCGAATGTTTGCTTTGCGCGGTTTGGGTTCAGTCACCTGATATTCAATACCGTTTTCCGTCGCATAGGCAATTGCGGCGTCTTTGGTGTCAAAGCGCAGTTTTATCTGCGTTTGCGTTTCATCTGTCGACGTCCAGCCCATCAATGGATCAATTTCACGCGAAGATCCTTGGGCAAATTCCAAAACCCATTGGCGGGTTTTTGCAGTGCCAGACGACATCGCAGTTTTTGCAGGTTTATAGATTCGTGCGCGCATTTCAAACTCCTGTATCTTGGGGCATTTATGCGACATTTTTTCATACGGGACAAGTCGTTTGATATTCCCCTAAAAACACTTAGGTTATGCTGATAAAGGAGCTTTCAATGACCGATTCCAAAGAACTGGGCCATATGACAGGCGATGTCAGGTCACGCCCCAAACTTGAGGGCGGCAAACAGTTCGTCATGGCAACTGATTTTGACCCAGCGGGTGATCAGCCGAAAGCCATAAAAGAGATTGCAGAAAATATTCTGTCCGGGGATCGAGACCAAGTTTTGTTGGGGGCAACAGGCACGGGTAAGACATTTACCATGGCCAAGGTGATCGAAGAAACACAAAGGCCTGCAATCATTCTAGCGCCGAATAAAACCTTGGCAGCGCAGTTATATGGCGAATTCAAGGGGTTTTTCCCAGATAATGCCGTGGAATATTTTGTCAGCTATTACGATTATTACCAGCCCGAAGCCTATGTCGCGCGCACCGATACGTTCATCGAAAAAGAAAGCCAGATCAACGAACAAATTGACCGAATGCGCCATTCGGCGACGCGGGCGCTGTTGGAACGTGATGATGTGATTATCGTGGCATCGGTCAGTTGTATTTATGGTATCGGATCCGTCGAAACCTATGGTGCGATGACCCAGGATTTAAAGGTTGGTGGCGAATACAATCAACGTCAGGTCATGGCGGATTTGGTGGCCCAACAATACCGCCGCAACGATCAGGCGTTTCAACGTGGGTCATTTCGTGTTCGCGGTGATGTGCTTGAGGTGTTCCCCGCCCACCTCGAAGACAGCGCATGGCGGTTTTCATTTTTCGGGGACGAGCTGGAAAGCATTACCGAATTTGATCCATTAACAGGTAAGAAAACGGGTACGTTTGAACAAATCCGGATCTATGCCAATTCGCACTATGTCACGCCGCGCCCGACCATCCAGCAAGCCATCATCAAAATCAAAGAAGAGCTGCGCCAGCGATTGGACCAATTGGTTGCCGAGGGCAAACTGCTAGAGGCCCAGCGCCTAGAGCAGCGCTGCAACTTTGACATCGAAATGCTAGAAGCGACAGGCGTGTGTAACGGTATCGAAAACTATTCACGCTATCTGACGGGGCGCGCGCCCGGCGAACCGCCCCCCACTTTGTTTGAATTTATTCCCGATCATGCGATTGTTTTTGCTGATGAAAGCCACGTCAGTATTCCACAAATTGGCGGCATGTATCGCGGCGACTATCGTCGGAAATTTACACTGGCTGAACATGGGTTCCGCCTGCCATCGTGTATGGATAACCGCCCCCTGAAATTCGAAGAATGGGACGCAATGCGGCCGCAGTCTGTCTATGTCTCGGCCACGCCGGGGTCGTGGGAAATGGAACAAACGGGGGGCGTATTTACAGAACAAATCATTCGCCCCACAGGGTTGTTGGACCCACAAGTTGAAATTCGACCCGTTGAAATGCAGGTCGATGATCTGGTTGATGAAATCCGCATCGTTACGGAAAATGGAATGCGCACATTGGTCACGACCCTGACCAAGCGTATGGCCGAGGATTTGACCGAATACCTGCACGAACAGGGCATCAAAGTGCGCTATATGCATTCCGACATCGACACGATTGAACGGATCGAAATTCTACGTGATTTGCGGTTAGGGGCCTTTGACGTGCTGATCGGGATCAACCTGTTGCGCGAAGGATTGGACATCCCCGAATGTGGATTGGTCGCCATTTTGGATGCCGACAAAGAAGGGTTCTTGCGATCTGAGACATCACTGATCCAAACCATCGGTCGCGCGGCGCGAAATGCCGATGGCCGCGTGATCATGTATGCCGATCGCATTACCGGATCTATGGAACGCGCCTTGGCTGAAACGGATCGGCGGCGCGAACGGCAAATGGCCTATAACGTCAAACACGGTATCACGCCCCAAACCGTCAAGAAAAACGTCGAAGATATTTTGGCAGGCCTATACAATGGCGACACAGACCAATCCCGTGTCACGGCCCAAATCGACAAAAAATCAGCCGGCGGTGCGAACCTGCAGGCTGTTTTGGATGGTCTGCGTAGCGATATGCGCAAAGCCGCCGAAAACCTTGAATTTGAAGAGGCCGCCAGATTACGCGACGAAGTCAAACGCCTAGAAGCCGTGGATCTGGCCATTTCCGATGATCCCCTAGCCCGCCAATCAGCCGTAGAGGCCGCCAGCAACGCCGCCACGAAAACGCGGGGGCGTTCCACCGCCGGTCGCGGTGGAACACGGGCCTATCGCGGCAAAAGCAAGGCCAAGTTTTGATCAGTTGTCACAGCGCACCGTGACACTGACCGTCCCTTGGGTGGCCCCGGGATAGACCAGCTGGACCTGATCCTTGGCGCTGCCAGCTTGGGTGTTGACATAGGGCATGTGATGCACCGCGCCGCCGCCCGATACCGTTAGTTTCGACTGGGGCACATAGGCCTGAACTGCGCGGGCATATCCGCCAAATGGCAGGGCGTTAGCGGTGTCAACCGTCCATGTCGCAGCAACGCTGGATTGGGTATGATCCACAACAACGGGATTTTCGGTTTTCTGGGTCACGTTTTCGAAACTGTTTGCCTCAAACCGCAGATTGCGCAGGCGGTTGCGATCAATGTCTGCAAATGTGGTATCGACCCGTTCGACCCGTTGGATGGGACCATTTAGGGTTTTGAAACTGTTGTTCATCACCGAAAGGTTGGCAATACCATGCCCTGTACCATGCGGTTTGACCACCAGATAGGAAAACCAATCCGCAACCTGCCCCGACAAAAATACATTCCCCGAAATGCTTAGCGCAGAAAATCCAAATCCCACCGTAAAATCAGGGGTTTCGTCATGTTCGTTGGTCCATTCGATAAAGCAGTTATCGACATAATTGCCCACAATTGTGGATGCCGTGTTTGACCGTGTCAAAACAATACCCGCCAAACGCACGCCGTTTGGCACCCCATCGCCTTGGTAGAAATGGTTGCCAGATACAATGTTGTTGGCGCCACTTAACACACAGAAATGACGAAACTGCGATGCCCAGTTATCGCGAATTTTTGCGTCATTTGCATTGATGTTGAACGCGATACTCACCCGATCCGCTGCATGAACGCTGGATTCATTGGTTACGAAATGACACCGGTCAATCAACATCCCCTGACAGGCGTGTCCTGATGATGTAATTCCACGGAATTTTGGCTTGGTGATATAGCAGTCCAAAATATGGAAAATCATGCCCTCTTGGGCCATCATGATCCCGTTGGCTTTGCCGTTACATTGGAATTCGATGTTGTCCAAATTGAATTTGCTTAGTTTCTGGAACCCGCTGAAATCCAACATGTATTTGAACCGAGTAAAGGTGAAATTCTGCGTGCCTTCGGCATCATACAGCGCCTCGGACAGTTCAACGGTTTGCGTTGCGGGATTGACGGAGCGCACATAAATTTCGCGCCCCACACCCTGACCAGTGACCAAGGATCCAATTGCAATATCTTGGACATTTTGCACGTTGCTTAGCGTGGTGGGGTTCGACGCAGCATAATAGGCCTGGGCCGTCGTCACATCACTTTCCCACGCAGCGCCACCAGATGCGTAAAACTGGCCGTTGCGGATCACGCGGCGAATTTCGAATGTATCGCGGGTCGCGACCGCTGCCTGCATATCGATGGGTTCGGTCACCGTTACCGTGCGCCCGCACATGTCCAAACTTTCATAATCGGCGCTGTTCAACAGGGCTTGGAACGCTTTCTTAAATGCCAATTCTTCGTTTTGGAATGCATCAATATAGGTGGGCAAATCAAAGGATTTGGTAAGCACCAATGGGGCCTCGGGGGGCATAATCACGCGGCCCTGAAATTCGACATGTGAATTCAACACCAAGGGGCTGCCAATCACATAGGCCCCAGACGGCACAACCAACCGCCGCCCATTCGCGGCCTGATCCGCCGCGACAAAGGCATCATAGTTATCAGTGGCCGCATCCCCAATCGCACCATAATCGCGCACGTCCACAATGTTCAGCGCATCACGTTGGAACAGGTGGGAAATATCCTCGATCGTGAAATCATCGACGCGCACCACAACGCCCGTGGGCCCAGTGATATCCAAACCAAAATGCGCAAATGTCGGGGCCGCCCCCCAAACCATATCAACGCCATCACGCAGGCCCGGACCAACGATGGCAGAAATTTCATAGACCTGGCCATAGTTCTGCACCGATGTGGATGGGCCAATCTGGGTGACATTCGATACATTATTACCGTCACGGTCACCCGCCCATCCAGCAATGCGCACAGCAGGCAGGCCACCGACCATCAATTTTACCCGCGTTTTCACCAACAGATAGGTTTCGGAGAAAATTTCGGTACGTTCCGTATAGCGCAATTTTTGCAAGGTATTGGTCTTGACCAATTCCAAACATCCGCCAAAATCCTGATCCGCAGGGACAAAGGCAGCATTGCCGACCACATCATATGTATCCGTGGTTGATGTCCCATCCCCAGACGACCAATAATTCAAGCCCGATGAAAACGGTTTGGGGGAAAAATCAATACCATGGGTCAGTGAGAGTGTCATTAGCTGCGCCTTTCTGTTTCAGATCGACGCCCACTATAATTTTACAAGTTTAACGCATGTCTTGTGCAACGCACGCTGCCCTGTTGCGGACTGTTGCGGACTGTTGCTAGACCGCCATTGGGTTGCCCTGCAATATTGCAACCCCATCAATTTTCCAGCCCGTGTTGCTGGGCACCATGTCGTACCGCAAATAATGCGCCTTGCCAGATTTATCAATGATTTCAACAATCTGCGACATGCCCCACGGTGTTTTTTCCACGCTTAGAAATGTGAAATCCGCAGGCCGCCACACCATCGGATACCCCTGCCGCACCATCATACCAAAGGTATCAGGATCGCGGAAAATCCGCCTGATTTTTGGGCTGGCATAGGTAAAGGCATGATCAAAATCATCACGCAGAAATGCATCCAACTGGGCTGTAATGGTTTCGCGAACATCCGCATCGTCCCCCGCATGTGCAGGGGATTGCAGGAACAGTCCTAGGGACAGTATCAACGAAAATAACCAACGCATGTAGCAAAGCTAGAATGCGTTGGTCAAAAATCAACTAGACGAAATCACCGTTCAGGGCGGCGTCGATCAGGGCGATGGTTTCATCAATGCCGTAAAGGGCAATGAACCCGCCAAACCGTGGGCCTTGGGTCGCGCCCAACAGCACCTCATACAGTGCAGAAAACCACGCCCGCAGCGGATCAAACCGATCACGACCACAGGCATAGACCACAGATTGCAGCGCCTCGGCATCCAGACCGCCGTCCCATGCGGCCAGTTGATCGTGCAGATCGGTCAGCGCCTCGCGTTCCAAATCGGTGGGTGCGCGGAATACCTTGGTTGGTTTTACGAAATCATTGTAATAGCGCACGGCAAAACCCGCCGCTTGGTCCAGCTGGGGGTTGGCCGCGGGGCTGGCATCAGGGGCATAGCGTTGGATGAACCCCCACAGCTGATCTTTGTTATCGGCATTGGCGACGGATGCCAAATTCAATAACATCGAAAATGGAACAACCATGTCAGATGCCGGCACATTGTGCCCGTGGATATGGAACACAGGGTTGTTTGCCTTGGCCTTGGCGTCCTGATCAGCATAGGCGCGCAATTGTTGGTGATATTCATCCATCGCCTTGGGGATCACATCAAAATGCATCCGCTTGGCTGTTTTCGGCTTTTGATACATAAAATAGGACAAGGATTCAGTCGACGCATAGGTCAACCATTCATCAATCGAAATCCCGTTGCCGGATGATTTGGAAATCTTTTGCCCCTTGTCGTCCAAGAACAGTTCATAGGTGAAATGTTCTGGTTTTTTCGTTCCCAGAATTTCACAGATACGGTCATAGATCGGGGTATTCGTTGAATGGTCTTTGCCATACATTTCGAAATCCACACCCAATGCCGCCCAGCGCGCACCGAAATCGGGTTTCCATTGCAATTTCACATTGCCACCGGTCACAGGCAGGGTCCATTCGCGGCCTGTTTCATCATCAAATGTGATGGTGCCATCGGCGGCGTTGACCTCTTTCATCGGGACGTACATCACACGGCCCGTTTCTGGGTGGATGGGCAGGAAAATGGAATAGGTCTGACGCCGTTCTTCGCGCAGGGATTTCAGCATCACTGCCATGATGTCATCATATTTTTCCGCCGCACGGCGCAGGATGGTATCAAACTGGCCCGACCCGTAAAATTCGGTCGCGGAATAGAATTCGTATTCGAACCCGAATGTGTCCAAAAACCGGCGCAACATCGCATTGTTGTGATGGCCAAAGCTTTCGTATTCGCCAAAGGGATCAGGCACTGAGGTCAGGGGTTTTTGCAAATAGTCTTGCAACATTTCTTGGTTTGGAACGTTTCCTGGCACCTTGCGCATGCCATCTAGGTCATCGGAAAAACAGATCAGCTTTGCCGGAATGTCCGAAATCACGCGAAATGCACGCATAATCATTGTGGTCCGCGCCACTTCGCCGAATGTGCCGATATGTGGCAAACCGGATGGGCCATAGCCCGTTTCAAACAGAACATATCCCTTTTCTGGGGGCGCCTTTTCGTAACGCTTTAACACACGGCGCGCCTCTTCGAACGGCCAAGCTTTGGATGTCATCGCTGCGTCGCGAAATTCTGTCATAGTGCCACCTCTGGTCAGGGATACGGATTCTGATCCGCATTAACGTGCTGTACTTAGCCCCTTTTGCAAAATGCCGCAAGCAGACGATGCGATGGCCTATTGCCGCAAGTGCAAATGCGATTTACACTGTGATCATAGTTACCAAGGACTAAGTAATGTCACATAATAAACTGCCCATTTTATCGGAACCCGATTGCCTGATCGCCTTAATGATTGCCATCACAGTTTCCGATGGGGATGTCCCAACATCTGAACTGGTTAAAATCCAATCGGCAGTGAACCATCTGCCAATTTTTGCAAGATATGATATTGATAGAATTAATTTAGTTGCAAACTTGGTCTATGACTTATTCGAAAACGAAGACGGCCTAGATGCGTTGTTTCGACTGATCCGCGACACGTTGTCCGAACGTTTGTATGAAACAGCCTATGCGCTGTGTTGTGATGTGGCTGCGGCAGATGGAAATATTCGTGAAACAGAATTGCGCCTGCTCGAAGAAATGCGGTACGAATTAAACATAGATCGTCTGCATGCTGCCGCGATTGAACGCGGCGCGCGTGTACGACATTTGACCCTGTGATGTGTCAATCCATCGCCGTAAAACGCGCCCAACGATATAACAAACCAGACTGAATATTGACCGCACGTGCGCGCCATCTGCGTGAACCCGATGGTGTTTCCTGTTGCGCGGTGTTTGCTGCGTTGCGCGCCGCCATGTCCTGTTGGAAAATGGCAAACGCATAATTTGCACCGTTTTTGTCGCGCAAATATCCAGCCAAGGCCGTCACAAAATTCAACGTACCCGTTTTCGCCAAAATATTGGCCTGACCCGATTTACCCAAATCACCGGCCGCCGTGCGCGGTTTAATCGGCTTTAACAACGCGGCATAGTCTGGAAACTTGGTGCGCCCGTGGATCAAGGCACGCACCATATCAGTGGGGGACACACGCGACGTGTCGTTCAACCCGGAATGATCATCAAAACGGGCATTTTTCATCCCCAAGGTTTGCTTGGCCCAGCGCGTCATATGACCCGCTGATTGACGCAATGATGTTACCGGTTGCCCAGTTGATTTTGCCACCGTCAGACCCAGCGTTTCCGCCAACATGTTGTTTGAATATTTCAACATCAACTGAACCAAAACGCGCATCGGCGCGCTGGTAATTTCAGCCACGGTGGATTGTGCGGTTTGGGTCGTTGTGCGTTTCGGCTTGGGCAGTGTGATGCCGGTGTCACGCGCCAAGCTGGCAAAGACCGTTGCGGTATATAACGCAGGATCACGGACAGGCAGCCACCTGCCACCCTGTTTCCCCAATGCGGGCTTGGCAACGCTCCAGTTTTCTTGGGGGCCGTCTTGGCGATATGCAAACAGCGGTGCATCACGCTCGGCCACGCGCATAGTGACATGCGAAACGACGGGCCTTATCTGATCCGAACGCGCATCCATTTGCACGCGATACCCCGCACCAGCGCGTTTCCAATCGAAATAGACCCGATTGAAATTCAGGTTCAGCCCAGAAATGGCGGGGTTGTATCCAACGTGTACGGGCTGGTCAGGATCAATTTCACGAAAATACGGCAAAGCATCCGCATAATACAAATAATCGCCGGTAATGTTACGAACACCCGCTGCCTTGACAGCACGCGCCAAGGTTAACAAATCATCGGTGTCTAATACGGGGTCCCCTTGGCCCGCCAAAATCAGATCGCCTTGCACAGTGCCGTCTATGATCGGGCCTGTGGCCATAACGCGTGTTTTATATCGAAACTCTGGCCCCAGATGCCACAACGCGTATAGCCCAGTGATCGCTTTGGTGACCGACGCAGGCGCAAACCCCTGCGCGGCATTGCGCTGTTCGATCGTGCGGCCAGTCGTCAGATCATAGACCACATACCCCAAATCCCCCGATCGTGCATAACGCCGTAACAACGCATCGGCCCCATCGGGCAGGACCGAACCGGGCCTATACTGCGGGCGCAGTGACTGATCCGGGGCACCCGCAAACAGGGTGCCCGTCAGCATCACCATCGATAAAACGATAAAACACAAGCGTATCAAATCACAGCCTCTCTCAGTTCTCACCCGCACCCTAACGGGCCAAACCGCTGTGGTTCAACCCCCAGAGCGCAACGCAGAGGACGACAGATCCGACAACGGCATGTTGATATAACACCACCGCGGGGCATCGCCCCGACCCAAATGCTGCGACGCCCGCGCAGGCACCCGCGCACATGAATAAATCCGCGCGGCCCGAGCCGACAAAGGCGCCAGCCGCGACCCCGGACGGGCCAAAACACCAATCGGCACATGTTCCATGATCCAACGCCAATCGCGCCATTGGTCAAACTGATGCAAATTATCCGCCCCCATCAACCAGACAAAGTTCACATGCGGATACCGCTGCATCAAGGCCCGCAACGTATCGGCCGTATACCGCGTGCCCAAACGCGCCTCGATATCGGTGATGGTGACACGGGGGTGATCCATAATCGCGCGCGCCTGTATGATGCGTTGATCCATCGGCGCAGGGCCATTGGGTTTCAACGGATTGCCCGGACTGACCAACCACCACACACCGTCCAACCCAAACCGCCGCAACGCCACGCGGGTCAACCCCACATGCCCCCCATGCGCCGGATCAAACGATCCCCCTAATATGCCAATGGTTTGCCGTTTCATGTGTCCCAACGATTACGCGCCCTGCCCAAGGGATACCGCCAATCAAACAAAATGGAAATGATATTTTCAGCACCAGCGCACACAACTTGAAATAGAAACAGGCACACCCCATAGTTAAGGGATTATAGCCACGACATTTGGATGACCCATGAAACTTTTCGTTCCCGAACCCGCCATTACCTTGTACGAACACGGCTTTGACGACCACGACCTGCTTGACCGCAAAGCCCAAGGGCAACAACTGTCCAACCTTGTCGAAAATATTTCCGACCCGATGGTCATCGCATTGGATGGTGAATGGGGCAGCGGAAAAACCGTATTCCTGAAATGCTGGGTCGGGGAACATTTGAAGACAAAAACGCATCAGGCACAAACCATCTATTTCGATGCCTTTGAACATGATTTCATGAATGATCCACTGATTGCGTTGATTGGGGCGATTGATGCCCGCTTGCCAAAGGATGATGAAAACAAACATCTGGAAAAACTGAAAAAAGTGGCCCCATGGCTGGCGCGCACGGGGTTTCGGGGTGCGCTGGCCTATGCGACGGCGGGCGCAACCGAAATTGCAGGACCTATGGTTGATGCCGCTATAAACACGATCAGCGGTGCAGCAGACAAACAAATTGATCAATTTTGACAACAAGAACGCCAGAAACAACAGTCGTTACAGGACTTCAAGGACGCCTTGACCGAACTGGCCCAAGATCAAAAACTGATCATCGTCATAGACGAACTGGACCGCTGTCGCCCAGATTTCGCGCTGTCGATGCTGGAAATCCTAAAACACCTGTTTCACGTCCCCAACGTCCACTTTGTGTTGGGCGTTAACCTGACCGCCTTGGAACATTCCGTCCACGCCCGCTATGGCGCAGGAATTGATGCAGGCAGGTATTTGAAAAAGTTCTACAACCTTACTCAAAATTTAAATGAATCCTCTTTCTCAAATCTTTCCCACTTGCGATATGAAGTCCTCAGTTTGCCCAAAACAAAAATAGAGAGTTATTTTAGAAACGCATTTATATCTTTAGGTTATGAGATTAAGGAATTTCCTCTTGATCCAGAAAGTTTAATGTGGACCACAATGCACACTATTTTGGCAAGAACCGGGTTAATACAAAAACTTTCTTATCGGGATATCAACACGATTTGCACTCACACTTCACTATTATTGCAGGCTAAGTCAAGTTTTGGGGTGTACCTGAAATTGCTTGCGGCTTTCAATATATTGAGGACTGTGGATCCACGTCTATTCCGAAGCGCAATGAAATTTGAAGCCAACAGCGAAAAAATTTTAGAAACTCTTGGGCTGAATAATTTAGAAGCCAGCGAAGCTTCTGAAGATGATGAACTAAGCTTTTTTGTTTTATCAATTGTCGGTTTTTTTCACGATGATCCTCTGTCTGTTTTGGATTCGAATGAAATAGAAAGATTTGAACAAGCCTTTTTTAAGCTTAAAGGCCCTAGCGCAAAACGTATGAAGGAACTTGCTATTTTTGAGAACATTGAAGTGCCGCTGCGCACAATAAACGTTACCTGCTTGCAATGAATTACAAGACTTGCTTTCAAAGCGCTCATCACGCGGACCGCCATGAAGCATACCTAAAATAAACTCCCATTGCCCCGAACGCCGCCATCCGCTATCTAGGCACAAACCAGAAATTCAGGAGCATTTCACATGGCAGCCTATCAATACGTCTATCACATGCAGGGCGTGTCCAAAACTTATCCCGGTGGGAAAAAGTGTTTCGAAGATATCCACCTGTCCTTCTTACCCGGTGTGAAAATCGGTGTTGTCGGTGTCAACGGCGCGGGTAAATCGACGTTGATGAAAATCATGGCCGGCATGGACAAGGATTTCACCGGCGAAGCATGGTCCGCCGAGGGCGCCAAGGTCGGTTACCTGCCACAGGAACCCAAGCTGGATGAAACCCTAACCGTGCGCGAAAACGTCATGCTGGGCGTCGCCGAGAAAAAGGCGATCCTTGATCGTTATAACGAATTGGCGATGAATTATTCCGATGAAACGGCCGACGAAATGGCCGCATTACAGGACCAGATCGACGCCGAAAACCTGTGGGATCTGGACAGCCAGATTGATGTTTCAATGGAGGCTCTGCGCTGCCCCCCTGATGATGCGATGCCTGCGAACCTGTCGGGCGGTGAACGCCGCCGCGTCGCGCTGTGTAAATTGCTGCTAGAAGCGCCTGACATGTTGTTATTGGACGAACCGACCAACCACTTGGATGCGGAAACCATCGCATGGCTGCAACAACACCTGATCGATTACAAAGGTACGATCCTGATCGTGACCCACGACCGCTATTTCCTGGACGACATCACAGGCTGGATTTTGGAATTGGATCGCGGCCGCGGCATTCCATACGAAGGCAACTATTCCAGCTGGCTAGAACAGAAAGCCAAGCGTTTGGCCCAAGAGGCCCGCGAAGACAAATCGCGCCAGAAAACATTGGAACGCGAATTGGAATGGATGCGTCAGGGTCAGAAAGCCCGCCAAGCCAAGCAAAAAGCGCGTATCAATTCCTATAACGAATTGGCCAACCAATCCGAGCGCGACAAAATCACCCGCGCCCAGATCGTTATTCCAAACGGACCCCGTTTGGGTGGCAAAGTGATTGAGGTCGAAGGCCTGAAGAAAGCGATGGGCGATAAGCTGTTGGTCGAGGATCTGTCCTTTGCCCTGCCGCCCGGTGGTATCGTGGGCGTGATTGGCCCCAACGGTGCGGGTAAATCAACCCTGTTCAAAATGTTGACCGGTCAGGAACAACCAGACGCAGGTACCGTAAGCTATGGTGATACGGTCCAGCTATCCTATGTCGATCAATCGCGTGACGATTTGATTGATGGCGAAACTGTGTGGCAGGCCATTTCAGGTGGCGCGGAAATCATCCAACTGGGTGATGCGCAAATGAACAGCCGCGCCTATTGCTCGGCGTTCAATTTCAAGGGTGGCGATCAGCAAAAACCACTGAACCTGCTGTCTGGCGGTGAACGCAACCGTGTCCACATGGCGCGTTTGCTGAAAGAGGGCGGCAACGTCCTGCTGCTGGACGAACCGACCAACGATTTAGACGTGGAAACCCTGCGCGCCCTCGAGGACGCCTTGGTCGATTTCGCCGGTTGCGCCGTGGTCATTTCGCACGATCGCTTCTTCCTTGACCGGATTTGTACGCATATTTTGGCGTTCGAAGGCGACGCCCATGTCGAATGGTTCGAAGGCGATTTCAGCGCCTATGAAGAAGACAAAAAACGCCGCTTAGGCCCAGACGCACTGGAACCTAAGCGGATGAAGCATAAGAAATTCACACGCTAAGCGGGTTTACATTTAGCGGTAAGCACTTAAACTCCGTATCATTGGATGCGGAGTTTTTTTATGACAGAGTCACTTTTTATATTTGGAAATGGGTTGGGGCGGTCGATTGACCCAGATTATTTTGATCTAAAAACAGGATTGAAGCGCGCTTGGGACAACGCGAAGCTAACGAACGCCGACAAACATCACCATGAGCGAATTTGAAGGTGACAGAAACCCGTATGTGAAAATTAACACTGCCAATGTGAAAAATAATCAATTCACAACAACCGTTGAATTGGCAGACTGTACCGACCCTTCTTGCCCAACAATCACAGCGTCACAACTTACTGGTGGGTTGTACGGACCCGGCGCAGCAGAAAGCGGAGGCACGTTCGTTGCTGAAGGTATCTCCTTTGCTGGTGACGATTATGGCCCTGAAGAGTCCAGCGATTTTACGCTGATATCGTTATGGGGTGCAAAAAAACAATAACGCATCACACCACGTGATCACCCACTCAGATTTTCGATAGGATTGGGTGATCATTTTTTACATTCATATTAAATTGTAATGAGGGTCTTGGGGTTATTGATCTGTGGACATGTGTCGGGTGGAGCGTTGGTGTTATGCCACCTGCACATTTGGGATGTGACGTTATGTGGTTGAGTGATGTGGTTACTGGTTAGTAGATCGCAGGAATTAACATTGATCTCAAAATTTTGGTTTAAGCGAGATGCTTTTTTGGCACTGAGTTTGATTTTGATGGGTGTTTTAAGGGTGTGAGGCGCGCATGCAGGTCTATAATGATGTGTAACGAGTGTTATTATAATGTTGGTTTATAATCGTATTTTTTTTGGTGATTTTGGTTGCGGGAGCAGGATTTATTCACATACCAACATTGCAAAAAACAGTTTAGATTTACCGAAGTTGTTAGACTACATCGGTTTTAAATTTAAGTCCAGGGCGCAGCCGATTCCACCAGTACCTCAAGGATCCATGACTTATATGCACGCCTCGTTCAGGCAGAAGATCTTCAACATTCCTCAGTGAGAGTAAAAACCTCACATAAAGCATCACGGCAAGGTGGTTTATTATGACTGCGCCGCAGATG